>Ga0255334_1000922_pt1 | contig 16870 bp, 23 predicted proteins | sample EtOH5_35cm_T3_12_FD_202080 | JGI IMG/M metagenome (GOLD analysis project Ga0255334, IMG submission 202080) | Sandy soil microbial communities from University of British Columbia, Vancouver, Canada - EtOH5_35cm_T3_129 | ecosystem: Engineered > Artificial ecosystem > Sand microcosm > Unclassified ...
CCTCAGTTACACCGGTCAGTTGCCGGTATCGATTACCCAGTCCGGCGTTACCCCGTCGGGCACGGCCGTATCGCGTACCGTGACCCTGACCTATAACGCCGCCAGTCAGGTCACCGCCCTTGATGGGCCGCGCAGCGACGTCAGCGACCTCACCACCCTGACCTATAACACCTGCACCACCGGGGGTGCTTGCGGTCAGCTGCAATCGGTGCGTAATGCCCTGGGTCATACCACCACCTACGACAGTTACGACGCCAACGGCCGCATCCTACGGATGACCGATCCCAATGGCTTGGTCACCGCCACCACCTATGACGCACGGGGTCGGGTGGCCTCGCTCAGCCAATCGGCGTCTGGCAGCGCCAGCCGGGTCACCCGGTTTACCTACGATGCCGCCGGCAACGTTCTCACCACCACGCTGCCCACCGGATGGGTACTTAGCAGCAGCTACGATGCCGCCAACAATCTGCGTCGTGTCACCGACAGCCAGGGCAACCGCGTCGATTATAATTATGATCTCAAAGGCAACCGCACCCAGACCGCTATCTACGATGCCTCCGGCACCCTGGTACGCAACTTCGAGCAGGCCTTTGATGCGCGTAACCGGGTCAGCCAGATCAACAGCGGCGGCTCGATCACCCAGCAGGTCTGGGATGCGGTGGGCAACCTCACCACCGTCACCGACCCCAACACCGTCGCCGCCAACGGCAGCGCCGTCACCCGCCAGACCTACGACAGCTTAAACCGGTTGCTGACCCGCATCGATGAACTGGCCGGCACCACCACCTACGGCTACGACAGCCAGGATCGCCTCAACACCGTCCAGGCCCCCAACGGGGCGAGCACTCAATACGTCTACGACGACCTCGGCAATCTGTTACAAGAAACCAGCCCCGACCGCGGCACCACAACCTATACCTACGACAGTGCGGGGAATGTAAAGACCCAGACCGATGCCCGGGGCATCGTCACCACCTTCACCTACGACGCCCTCAACCGGCCCACCCGGGTGGATTATCCCGGCACCGCCGAAGACATCACCACCACCTACGACAGCGGTAGCGGCTGTACCGCCGGTCTCGGCCGGCCCTGTACCGTGGTTGATGCCTCCGGCACCACGACGTACGCTTACGATGCCTACGGCAACGTCCTCAGTCACCGTCACACCGAGCTGGGCGTCACCACCGCCACGAGCTATGACTACGATGCCGGCAACCGCATCATTCGGCTAACCTACCCCGGGGGCCGAATCGTCAACACCCCGCGCGATACCCAAGGCCGGATGACCACCGTCACCACCCTCGTCAATGGCGCGGCCACCACGCTCACCAGTGACCGCAGCTACCGGCCCGATGGTTTGCTGCTCAGTCAGCGTTATGGCAATGGCGTGAACGAAACCCGCCAGTACGATACCCAAGGCCGGCTAACCACCCAATCCCTGGCCAGTGCCGATAATCGTCTGTACAGCTACGACGCCAACGGCAACCTCACAGGGGTGCAAGCCACCGCCCAGACCGCCAGCTACGGCTACGACGCCCTGGATCGTCTGAGCCTGGATCAACACACCGCCAGCACGACCTACCGTTACGATGCCAACGGCAACCGCTTAACCGAAAACACCGCCGCCTACGGCTACGCCGCCAACAGCAACCGGCTTACCAGCACCCCGCAAGGCAGCCTAACGCTGGATGCTGCGGGCAACACCCTCAGTGACGGCGCGCGTACCTACACCTACAACTCTGCCGGTCAGCTCAGCCAGCTGACCGTGGGCAGTGTCACCACCGCCTACGTTTACAATGCCCAACGCCAGCGTACCCGCAAGACCGTCGGCGGTGTCAGCACCGTCTATCACTACGACCAATCCGGCCAGCTGATCGCCGAGACCGACGCCACCGGCCGCCTGATCCGCAGCTATGTCTGGGCCGATGATCAGGTGATCGCGCAGATTGAACAGGGCCCGCCACCGTCGACCCCGCCGGCGGATATCATCGTCGACAACCTCCATGCCAGCCTTCTTGGCAAGTGGGACCCTGCCACGGCGATTGCCGGTTATTATGGCGCCAACTACCATGAAAAGACTTCCACCGGTGGTATAGCGTTTTGGAGACCCAACATCCCCGTCGCTGGCATCTACCAAGTGTACGCTCGTTGGGTAGCGGCCAGTAACCATCACAGCAATGCGAGATACGGCATCAGTAACGGTGTCGGCACTCAGATCGTCTGGGTCGATCAGCGCCTCAATGGCGGGCAGTGGAGGCTGCTGGGTAGCTACTCGCTTGCTGCCGGTTCCATTAACAGCGTTTCGCTCGACAACCAAGTCAAAGGCACGCTGATTGCGGATGCCGTCAAGCTGGTGTTTACCGGCGCCGAGCAGGTGCACACTTTACACACCGATCACCTCAACACCCCCCGGCTGGCCACCGACGCCACCGGCGCCGTCGTCTGGCGCTGGAACGGCAGCGCCTTCGGTGACACCGCCCCCAGCGGCAGTGCAACCATTAACCTGCGCTTCCCGGGGCAGCTCTACGACGCCGAATCCGGCTTGCATTACAATTGGAATCGGTACTACGATCCGAAGACCGGGCGGTACGTGACCAGTGATCCGATTGGGCTCAGTGGGGGATTGAATACCTACGGATACGTAACGAATAATCCGTTGCGGTGGACCGATCCGTTAGGGTTGGCAAAATGTACCTGCCAAGAAGCTAGGGGCGGGGGAGTAAGAGACCACGCAGGCGTGAAAATTTGCACCTATCAATGCACTTGCAATGACGGCTGTGGAAAAATAAAAACGTTCACCATTTCGTATTCTGCCGGGTCGAGTGATACTGCAATCTGCATCGGCCAAATTGATCCGCACTATACGCAACCAGGTCGTCGAGTACCTATATTCGAAGAGCGAAGTTTTGACACGGAAAGCCTTTTGGATCGTATAAACCCGGTTAAACCTCCCAATGAATTCATGGATAAAGTTGAGCAGGAGTTTAATCAATGAAGCTATACTGTAGAATTGATCAGGGCATAAGCTAATGATGGCACGTTCATTGCGATGGTTAAGGTTTACGCCGATTCTATTGGCAAGTGTGATCGTCTATGGTGATCTGTCCGGCAGTTTTCCCTTCGGCGGGTTCAATTATTACGTACTACATCTTCCTTATACACCTGCGCTTTATCACTTAAGTGACTTGCTTATTATTGCCATTGCTACTTTTCCATTGATCTCGTCGAGAAAAGGCTGGCATTACTATATCTACATTATTCTGGCGATCTTCGCATTAGCCGTGTTGAGCAAGACCTTATCATTTAGAATCGCTGCGCTTTTTTGGGAGCCGGAGGGGTTACGTGAGCAGAGTGAAAGTATTTTTTTTAGTCGAACTGTGGAGCTCATCACCAGCGGTGTATTGAGTATCTACCTGCTCTGGAGCTTAACGTTCGCCTCTGTTTCTTACAGAGAGATTGGGCTGATTAGTGTTGCATTGGCGATGTCGGCAGTATTGTGGATGTAATCCAGAAATCGATAAGAAATCAACAGGCTCAGGCTTGATCGGTCAATGGGCTCAGACTCGCTGCTATCCCGCACGTTTAGCCTCACTATTAAAGTTACCTGCACAAACGGGCACTCAAGGCGTTGAGGTCACCCAACAACTCAACACCCCCTGGCTGGCCACCGCCCCCACCGGCACGGCTACCCTTAACCTGCGCTTCCCCGGTCAGCTCTACGATGCCGAATCCGGCTTGCATTACAATTGGAATCGGTACTACGATCCGAAGATCGGTAGGTACGTGACCAGTGATCCGCGTAGCGTTGGCAAACATGTCGAGCTGATGCTCGATCACATGAACGCTTCAAGGTTGCTGCGCGGCGCTGGTGTCACGATGACGCCTGACGTGAATGTGCCACCGCTTGAACTGAACCCGTTCGCCTATGTCGTCAATAATCCACTACGCTGGGCTGATCCAACAGGAGAAAATGTAGCGGTACCGGTCATACTGGTCGGCGGCAGCTGCTTCGCGTTGTATTGCGCGATCCAAGCGTGGAATACTTGCGAAGCCGCATACCCCTCTTCTGGTGGTCCGGAAAATGATCGAAAAAGGGTGAGCTGCGCCGCCGAGCGCGCGAAGTTCTGTGCGACGTTTGGTTTCTATATCATAGATCCCATCGGATCAGCGGTGGGTACGATAGTGGAAGAAACTGGGAAGAAAACATGCAAGGAATGCGGACAGTAAATATGGGCACCACAACTAGCTCAAAGAACAACAAAGCCAGTATTGTAATGTTAGCGACAGCGACGATTTTCGGCCTGTCTATTGTCTTTATTTTTTACTCGGACTTTCTCATATTCCCACCAACTTTTGACGACATAAAATACGCTGTTGATTTTTTCTACATGCCCCTGATGACGGCATTGCTGGCGTTGGGCGCACTTGTGCTTAGGCTTCAAGGCAGCTCAAGAAAATTCTCCCAGTTGTGCCCACAACTGGGACTGCTTCTCAGCGGCAGTTCAATGGCTTGGTGGCTAATATTCGAGCGCGGGTCGCTGACGGCCATAATGCTGTTCCTTTTATTCCTTGCTGTGGTCATCAACGACCTGAAGGACAACAAGCAGTCTTCACCGTAACGGCTGGGCAGCTACGCCTTTACCGCCGGCACGGCCCCTACCGTCAGCCTCAGCAACCAGGCCAACGGCCCAGTCATTGCCGATGCCATCAAGCTGGTGCCGCCCACCGGCGCCGAGCGCGTACACACCCTGCACACCGACCACCTCCACACCCCAAGACTGGCCACCGACGCCGCCGGCGCCGTCATCTGGCGCTTACAGAACGGCCGCGCCTTCGGCGACACCGCCCCCAGCGGCAGCGTCACCATCAACCTGCGCTTCCCGGGGCAGTACTACGATGCCGAATCCGGCTTGCATTACAACTGGAATCGGTACTACGATCCGAAGGTGGGGCGGTACATCACGAGTGATCCGATTGGGTTGGGGGGCGGCGTGAACACCTATGCGTATGTGGGCGGAAATCCGGTTAATTACTCGGACCCTCTAGGTTTATGTCCGTGTGGTACAGCGGATGACCTTATTTCTCTAGCGCGGTCTGACACACGTGATTGGAGCAAGATCGCAGACCGTACCGATGTGAACTCGGGCTTTTCGAGTGGCACGTACAAGTGCAATCTTTTTGCGGACACACAATATGAGGGATCAGGTTACAACTTACCGAATATTGGGGGTAGTTGGCTTTCCCAGCTTTTTGACAAATACCCACCTGGCGCCCAAAGCTTGTCGGATCAAAACTATGCCGTACCAGGTTGGCCAGTCGTGTCAGGACCGGCGCAGAAAGGTGATTTGATTGCGGATCAAGGCCATGTGGGAATCGTTAGTGGAACTAGTCAAACTATTTCCGCATCACCGAGCGGTGTTGTTGAGAATAACTGGGGGTTTCGCCAAGGGCAGAGTCCAGTAGTTCGGCGGTGTGCCTGCCCATGAGTAAGATTATCCGATTGTGGCCTCGAAGTGCGTACGTGACAATCGTTGGACTAATTATCGTGTTTGGATTTGTTCTTAACTGGGTATACGCACAAACCAAAGACGCGTATAGGTCGGTAGGATTTAATGATGGTCAAATTTACCAGCAGGAGCAGTTGCTAAAGAAAATTCAGCAAACAGTCACGATAGAGAACTGCAACATCTATCTGGCAACATCAAAATCTATTGAATTTTTAACAATCAAGACAGATTCAATATTCTTGATTGTTAGCAGTGACAATAGAGCTCAATTTTGTCATCCATGAATAAGCCCGCGTAGCGATGGCGGCGGCAAGAGTTGTCCTAAGGATGACGACGACAAGTGCGAAAAGCTCCTCGCGACAGATACCGCTACGTGCAATGGCATTACTCGTATGCGTGGAGGGGCAGCAGGGGCGAGGTGTCACGCATCTGCTTCGCAGCGTTATGCCGCATGTTACCGTGGACAACCGATACCGCCATTAGATACGTGGAATAACTGACATGACATCGGAAACTTATAGCCATCTCATCGAGATCAACGAGAAGGAAAGGCTGCTGACGATCTACCGCGTCAGCGGTGCGGATCGTCAGCTCTATACATCGGTAAAGTTGCCAGAGAAAACTTGGACAAAGAATCCCGAAGAGATTAGAGAGTTCTGTCGAACGCTGGGAGAGAACATCATCCTTGACTCTCCCCAAGCAAGGAAGTTGTTCGAAATATAACGAAGAAGCCGGCCTCGCGCCGGTTTCTTCGCTTTAACGCCCCGCCTGACTGAACGCGGTAAGCCGCATTGTAACCCGCCAGATGGATCACCGCCCTGCCTCAATCAACTCAATGTCCTTCTTGAGCAACTCGTTAACAAGCTCGGAGAGCTCGACGCCCTTGGCGTCGGCCTTGGCGGCGAGGTAACGCTCGACCTTCTCGTCGAGATAGACCGGCAGCCGGAACACGGCATTGGCTTTATAGAACTTCCCACGCTCGCCCTTGGAAAAATCATATCGCTGCTTCATGGCATCACCTTTAGCCGCTAGCGCGGCGTCTGTTCGTAATCCTGTATTTCCTGGCGGTCGGCCGGTCTCGCCGAAATGACCCGGATATGAATCTCCCTCTCACTCACTTGCGCATAGGTATGGACCACCACCAGGTACGGCCCATTCTGTGCGCGGCCGAGGGTGACCCACCGTTCCTCGTGCTCGCTGTGCTCGTCATCGTACGTCGTCAGCGCCAGCGGATCGCGAAACACCGCCGTGGCCGCCCGGAACGACACCCCGTGCTTGCGGAGGTTGGTCCGGGCCTTGGCCGCGTCCCACTCAAAATCATAGACGATCTCGGTGCTCACGTGGCCGCTATCCCGCCTTGCTCAAAAACGCCTCAATCGTCCGCAGCACCGCCTGCTGATCGCGCTTACTGAGTTTATCGACCGCCTGCACCTGGCGCTGCAGGCGGCGGTTCTTGACCGTGCCGTTCTTCTTGGCATCGGCCTTCAACCCGAGAAGCTCATCGGCAGATACCCCGAGTATCCCCGTGAGCTGCACGATCAGTTCCCCGTGCAGCCGGATCACGTCGCGCTCGTAGTCCGACATCATCGACTGGTTGATCTTCAACCGCTCAGCGAGCTCGACCTGCGTTAAGCCCTTCTCTTTGCGCAGCCGCGCCAAGCGCTGGCCGATGGTCTCTTCGTCCGTCGTCGTACTTCTTGCCACGGCAATCGCTCCCCAAGATGGATGACGTGGGACGATTGTAAGGTCGGTTTGCGCAGCGGCCTGGGTGGGCATGGATTAAACCCTCTACACTATATCGGATAGTTCGATATTATCGGATCAGGGTCGGCAAGCCAAGTTCCGCACCCAAAAAAGCCGCCGGACCCCCTCGGCAAGGTTTTTACAGGAACCCGAAAAATGCCCCCGCCTCCCCGAGGAAGAGATCGACCGGTTAAAGCGTGAAACGTCCCTCGTCGCCCTGGTCGATGCCTCCGGGGTGATACTCAAATCCCACGGCGCCAATCTCCTCGGCCTGCGTCCCTTCCACGACGACCACGAGCCCTCGCTCGTCGTCACCCCGGACAAGAACCTCTGGCATTGCCTCGGCGCCTGTCAGCAGGGCGGGTTGGTGATCGACTGGGCGATGAAGTGGAACGGTGTGAGCTTCCGCCACGCCGTCGAGTTGTTGCGCAACGATCCCGCCTTAGCCGCCAGCAGTTCGCGCCCCTTGAAAATCTCCCGCGTCCGCCGTCTGCCATCGCCCGTGTCGCTCGACGTGGAGGACCGGCAACTGCTCAATCAGGTCATCGGCTACTACCACGACACCTTGAAGCAAAGCCCCGAAGCGCTCGCGTATCTCGCCCAACGCGGCATCGGATCGAGCGAGGCCATCGAGCGCTTCAAACTCGGTTACGCCAACCACAAAGAAGGGCTTGGGATTATCTGTCAATAACGAATCAACGGAAAATGACGGTAGAATCAAAAGAATCAATCTCGATTGATTTGAGGCTCCCGCGATTACCGGCTATTACGGCAGCAACTACCTCAGTAACGCCAAGGCCTGGGCCGGGACAAAGCCGTCTGGTCGATCAACGTGCCCGTCACTGGCAGCTACCAGGTGTATGCCCGCTGGGTGGCCCACAGCAGCCACGCCAGCAATGCGCCGTACACGGTGGCTTACACCGGCGGCAGCCAGACCGTCCAAGTCAACCAACAGCTCAATAACGGGCAATGGGTATTGCTGGGCAGCTACGCCTTTACCGCCGGCACAACCCGTACCGTCACCCTCAGCAATCAGGCCAACGGCCCAGTCATTGCCGATGCCATCAAGCTGGTGCCGCCCACCGGCGCCGAGCGCGTACACACTCTGCACACCGATCACCTTAACACCCCGCGCCTCGCCACCGACGCCACCGGCGCCGTGGTCTGGCGCTGGAACGGCAATGCCTTCGGCGACACCGCCCCCACCGGCACGGCCACCCTTAACCTGCGCTTCCCCGGCCAGCTCTACGATGCCGAATCCGGCTTGCACTACAACTGGCATCGGTACTACGATCCGAAGATTGGGCGGTATGTGACGAGTGATCCGGTTGGATTGGCGGGGGGATTGAATACTTACACTTACGTTGGGGGAATCCGGTTAGGTACGTTGATTTCTTAGGTCTTTGCAAATGCGCTTATCAAGAAAAAGGCGATTACGAGGGTCCATACTATTTTGAAAGACCTCGCTTCGCAGGATTGTGGTATGAGTCTTTTATTCAATGCAAGTATCAATGCACTTCCGATGAAGGGCAGCCGGCTGATGAGGTCTCGTCAAATCAAACGTTTCGATATACTAACAGCAGAGATGTTCGGAACAACGTCTGTGCTAAGGCATTTAGATTTGAGACACAATACGACTTTGCCGGATTCTTTAATGGGTATCGTGAGATCAGCATCGGAAATTTTGATCCTCAAGGCTCTGGCATCCCAGAGCTGGAGCAATGGGCGAAAAATAATTGCAGGGATTGTAAGTAATGCCGGCACTTCCTTACTCTACAAATGGTAAACCGACATGGTCCAACTCGTAGAACTATTATCCACCACATTGATGTTAGCGGTGTATGTGGGCGCTTTCGTGGGGGCGGTACTTCTAATCATGTTGAAGCGTGATAGGCTCTCCCTTCTTTTGGCGCTTGGTCTGATAATCGCAGAAGTAGGTAGGCAATTTCGGATTCACGGCCCGGCCTTTTCGGTTGAAACTTCCGATGGGTTGCTTCGGTTAACAAAGGAATCTTCGCTAGTTGTATTTCTCGGAAAATCGTTGGTCATACCGATTGGCTTATCGCTCTCAATGCTTTCCCTCCTCGTGATCACCTGGCAGTGGTACAAAAGCAATAGTCAAAAAGAATAATCATAGGAATCAATAATCAACGGGATCAGGCTCTAACGACACTTACTTAAAATGAGGCGTACTGTTGCTAAATTACCCAAGCGCGATTGAACGTAACAGCGGTGGTGAATCAGCTCATTTTTCAGGCTGCCCCGATGCCTCCAGACAATCCTGGAAAACCTGGCGGGGCTCGTCCACGGGATTTGATTGATCCAAAGTGGAAATGTCAGACCACCTACTTTACGGCTGGGCATATCGAGCAGCTTTATAAAGCCAAAGCTTGGGGTGTGCTGCGATGCTATGACGGTTGCGGGAAGCTCACGGATGAGACTTATGGTTACAAGCGCTGGGAATCTGCCGATAAATGGGAAAAAATTGAAGGTTCCGATTTCGTAGACAATTATCTCGGCCCAATCTTTCCAAGCGACTAAAGAAATGAAAATATCATTCCATCACAAATTAATATTGCTTTTGCTGATTGCCATGGGCGTTACAGTTGTCCTAAGTAGCCAGCAACTGAACGCTCAGGACGTTCCAGCATCAAGCGTATTCTACGATCAGCTCCAACGTATAACAGACATTGAACAGCTCAAGCCTTTTCTGGACACGGAGGATTCACAAAACGCAAGGTTGGTTATTATCCGACTAGTCGACCTGGATAAGGCGGCGGCTTTACCGATTTTGCGCGCTCTATGGAAAGGGCGTGATCTGCCTTATCTAATAAATCACATGGATACGTACCAGCACCCGATCGCTCGATTGGCACTTGCTGAACAATTAATGGTTCTGTCTCCAACGCCGGAGTACGGAAGTTACATAAAACAGGCTATCAACCAAGATAGCTGGATCATCAAATCATTAGCCGCAGAGGCCCTTGCGGTCGTTGACGACTCAGAATCGGTTGATCTGCTTATACATCTGGCTTATTCAGAAAATCCTTTTGTTGCTGAGAGTGCAGTGACATCGTTATCCCGTGTTGCTTATAACGGCAAGCACGCGGCGGAGGCAAGACAGGCAATAAAAACGCTTCATGGCGATCCAAAAATAAAACAGGAAAGAGTCAGAAATAAGATTAACGAAGTCTATCAAGACGAGAAAGCGCAGAGCTTTAAGTCAGCTGATGTGGTTATTAATCGGGGCCAGTCGCTGGACCGGCAGCTACAGCCCTATCTGGATAAAAAACAGTATCAGGCCGCGATCAACATCGCGCTGCCGGCCGCTGAAGAGGGGAATGCTCATGCTCAACATCTTTCCGGGGAGCTTTACCTCGCTATGAATCCACCGGACTATGATCGTGCCCGCGAATGGCTTCTAAGAGCGGTTAGGCAAGACTATGCCCCGCCAAGACCAGCCTAGCCAACTTGTATCTGAGCGGTCGTGGTGTCGAGAAGGACGAAGCGGAAGCAATTAGGCTGCTGCGAGAGGCAGAGCAGCAGGGAGACCAGGCAGCCCGCCTCCTGCTTGAAAAAGCACGCAAACATGGCTGGTGGGGTATGTAGCTTAGTTGATGAAGAAGATAAGGTGATGAGCCTATGAAAGACGAGTACGATTTCAGCGCGGCGGCGGGATAGGCACCATCGGCCCGATGGCCGGCTACTCAGTCAGCGGTATGGCAACGGGCATGTGTAAGCCTATACTCAAACTGTGATTCCATAATTCTCGGTTTGCGTACTGTTTCAAAAACAGAGGAAAAAAGGGACCTGTTCTACCGTGCTTACGGGGTTGTGTTTTGTTCGCGTGATGGTTCGCGCCAAGAAATGTGCAATGACTTTCACCGCCAGAACAACATAACTGCGCAGGCCGTACTCGCGGCCAATGCGGCGACAGTTTGCTGCCACCGACGACGGGCTAAAACCCGCCCCGGATAGGTGGAGATTATAAAGGGTTGACCGTATCCAGGTTTGCAGAGTATCTGCTCAGGTGGTGCATCTGCCAGGGCGTTTTGCTCTTGCGCCGCTTCCTGCTTAGCCGCCTGCTGAGCTTTTTCCCACTCCATCTGATCAATCTGGCCGTCACGATTTTTATCAAATCGCGTCAGTAAAGCAGGGTGATTTTTCTTCCAAGCCACCAGCAATTCGCGCATCCGAGTTTTTAGATTCCAATTTTCGCTGGCTCGGCGGGTGCGAAACTCCCCCAGAACGTAGAGTTTGATGTGGCTGCGGATTCTGCGCTCTCGATAGCGGTAGTTTTGGTCACCCAAACCCCAGGGATTGCTCCTGACTAGGCTGGGGGTAGGCCACGGTGTATTTCCATACCAGGTTTCTTCGTCTTCAGTGATCACCTGGGCGCCGCCAGGGATGACCTGGCAGTGGCCTGTCCCATCATCCAAGACAAATCTATGATCGCTTCGTCCTGAAGAAATGCGTCGCCATCGATTGTTATTGCTACTACTGTTACGGGTACTGACTTCGTACTCCCACCACACGCAGCGTGCGCCGGAAAGAGGGGAGGCCAGTATTTGGCCAAAGGGCTCGCGGGCGGTGCCTTCCAGCTCGATAAAGCCCTGACTGGCAGAGCGTAATCGAGAGGTTGGGGTGTTCTCAATTAATCGGGCCTGGCGTGACCAGTACAGGGAAAAAGCGATGCCTGCCACCATTCCCAATCCCCAGAGGTAGGGCAGAGCGGTTTCAGGCTGATCGAGCATGAAAGGCGTCTTCTTGTTAGGGCGATTTAAATAGTTTGCTGATAGAAACGTCGGTCTTTTCGGCGCTGGAAAATTTCAGAGCACGGGCCGCCAGGAAGCCAAAAAAACCGGCGACTACAAGATCAGGAAACTGGTCGATCCGAACATTGTGTAGATTAACGGACTCGTTGTAGAGCTCTCGACGATCAGCGATGGTTTGCTCCAAATCGGTGATACGAGCCTGTAATTGGCGAAAGGAATCGCTGGCTTTTAAATCGGGGTAAGCTTCGGCAACGGCAAACAGTCGGCCGATATCGGCATGTAACTGACCTTCTGCCACACCTAGCTGCCGAATATCACCGGCCGCTTGGGCTCTAGCCACGACAGCTCGGGCTTGCATGACTCGATCCAGGGTTTCCTGCTCGAATTGTTGATGTGCTCGGCAAACATCTACCAGTTTAGGTAGCTCATCGTGTCGTTGCTTAAGTAAGACGTCGATGTTGGCCCAGGCGGTGGCTACATTGTGCTTTAAGTCTACCAAGTCGTTATAGATAGCGACGCCATAAATCCCCAAGCCAGCCAGAATGACCAATATCACCAGAGTAGTCGTGCCCATTGCTCCCCCTTGAATCATAAGTGGGCTATTAAAAGTTTATGACATAAATCTCCTATCGGCTCAGTGGATATTTTCTTGACGGGAAAACGCGCCAAGAAAAAGCCGCGCTGGTTGGAGGGATTGCTGTTAAAATCACCGGCCATGGATATCACCCTGACGCTACCTGACGATTGGCATCTGCATTTGCGTGACGATGCTGTTATGGCGAGTGTTTTGCCGCACACCGCAGCGCAGTTTGGTCGGGCGCTGATCATGCCTAATCTGCGTCCTCCGGTGACCACGGTGGATCAGGCCTTGGCGTATCGGCAACGCATCCTGGCGGCTCGGTCTGTAGGTAGTACGTTCAATCCGTTGATGACGTTGTACCTGACAGACCACACGGCCATTGCCGAGATAGAAAAAGCCGCTGCCCATGCCAGTATCGTTGCCGCTAAGCTTTACCCGGCGGGGGCGACCACCCATAGTGATGCAGGTGTAACCCATATCGAGCGGATTTACCCTCTACTCGAAATGATGGCTCGCTGCGGGTTGCCTCTATGTGTGCATGGTGAGGTGACTGATCCCAGCGTTGATGTGTTCGACCGTGAAAAATATTTTGTCGATGATGTGCTTGTCCCATTAACGCGGCGACTGCCGGAACTGCGAGTGGTTTTTGAGCACATCACTACGGCCGAGGCGGTGGCCTTTGTGCAAGCGGGCAAGGCCAGTCATCTGGCTGCTACGCTGACACCGCAGCACTTACTGTACGATCGCAACGCGATTTTTCAGGGCGGCATCCGGCCGCACATGTATTGTTTGCCTGTGCTCAAACGGGCTCACCACCGTGAAGCTTTGCTCCGTGCAGCCACCTCCGGTGACTCACGTTTTTTTCTCGGCACGGACAGCGCCCCGCACGCTAAGCAGACCAAAGAGACAGCCTGTGGATGCGCAGGAATATATTCGGCACCGCTGGCTATTGAGCTGTATGCTGAAGCGTTTGCAAGCGTCAATCGGCTGGATCAGCTGGAGGCTTTTGCGGCTTTTTATGGCGCCGATTTTTATGGATTACCGCGCAACACCGGCACCATCACCTTAAGCAATAAGCCGTGGACGGTACCTTCTGGCTATGCTTTGGGCGATGATCAGGTGGTGCCTATTCGAGCAGGCGAAAACATGGATTGGCAGCTAAGCTGTCGTCGCGCCTGAGCTCCGCTTTAACAACTAACTTTGGCTGATTCCATGAACGACTCCAACGCCTCATCGAAAAACCCCATAGCCATGCGCTTTCGTGGCTTTTTGCCCGTGGTGGTGGATGTTGAAACCGGCGGGTTTAACTCGGCAACGGATGCCCTGTTAGAAGTAGGCGCCGCAATTTTGGGTATGAACTCAATCGGCGACTTGTACATCAAAGAAACCCTGCACTACCACGTTAAGGCGTTCCCTGGGGCCAATATAGAAAGCGCTTCCCTGGCAGTGAATGGCATTATCCCGGATCATCCTTTGCGGCCCGCCTTGCCCGAGGAAGAAGCGCTAAAACGAATCTTCAAAGAAGTCCGCCATGAGATGAAGGAAACCAATTGCCGGCGCGCCATCCTGGTCGGCCACAACGCCCATTTTGATCTGGGATTTATGAACGCGGCGATTGCCCGTACCCGCATCAAGCGCAATCCGTTTCATCCGTTTAGCTGCTTCGATACCGCCACGCTGGGTGGTCTGGCCTACGGTCAGACGGTGTTGGCGCGAGCGATTAAGGTGGCGGGGTTGGAGTTTGATCACGAAGCTGCTCATTCCGCTCATTACGACGCGCAACAAACGGCGGAGCTGTTTTGTCGCATCGTCAACCAGTGGCGGCAGTATTATCAGCGCAATATTGAACAATTCACGGATGAGCCAGATGCCGATGAACAAGAATACGCAGCCCAAGGCCTGGGTGAGGAGAGTTAGCTTAACTAAGCAAGGCGAGAGAGCTTGGCAGCTCTCCCCGCCAGAATAAACAGGCCGTTTAGGCGGCAGCGCCCGGTAGCATTTTCTGCAATTCGCCCGATTGGTACATGCTGATGGTGATATCGCAGCCACCGATCAACTCGCCGTTAATGTAGAGCTGCGGGAAGGTCGGCCAGTTCGAATAGGTCTTGAGATTCTCGCGAATTTCTTCGTCTTCAAGAATGTTCACGTAGCCAAAATCCGCACCACAAGCCTTCAGCACCTGAACCACTTTGGAGGAGAATCCGCACATCGGAAAATCGGGAGTCCCCTTCATGAACAACACCACGGGTTTGCTGTTGATGCTTTGTTTGATCCGTTCGATGATGTCCACGCAGATACCCCATTATGATTTGTTGACTAGACCGCTATGATAACTCCGAAGAGCCCATCTGCGCGAGGGGGGGCGATATTTTGGTCGCTAACGCAACCACTCGGCGACCATGTCCAGGCATTCGGTGCGCCAGAGGCAGCTGTTATTCTGACAAACAAATCGGTGCTCGGTTCTGAAGCAGGGGTTAATGCCTAAACGTTCTTGTTCTTTCCAGATGGCCAAACGCCGCTGCGCTGGGTTGGCGTGGATGTTTTTGCTTAGTTTATATGAAGTTCCTTCTATGATCTGAAGCATGGCACATTCCTCGTATCAGGGTGATTTTCGATGTTTTGCAGATATCGGCCAAAGTTTATCTCCCTCCGGTCTTGAATGTGGGTTAAAAGTCACTGATAGTTGCTTAAGTTAAAGCTGGGTTTACTCAAAAAATCAAGGTGAATTGTGAAAATTCTTGCGTATCACCTCGCCTAATGATTGCATTTGTGCTTTAATCCCGGCCCACTATGTTCAAACCATTCGAGCTTTTCATCGGCCTGCGCTACACTCGCGCGCGCCGGCAAAATCACTTCATCTCGTTCATCTCCGGTATTTCCATGGGCGGGGTGGCGTTGGGCGTTGCTGCGTTGATTGTGGTGCTGTCGGTGATGAACGGATTTGAGCAGGAGCTGCGCTCACGTATCCTTGGTATGACCTCCCACGCCGTGCTCGGCTCATTTTCGGGCGACCTGTACAGCTGGCAGGAGGTTAGCAAACAGGTTGTCGGTACGGCCGGTGTGACCGGCGTTGCGCCCTATGTCGAAACGGAAGGCATGCTGCGCCATGGTCGGGCGGTCAGTGGCGCTATCGTCCGTGGGATTATCGCTGATCAAGAAGCCCACGTATCCGAAGTGGGCCAGCATATGCTGGCGGGTTCGTTGGATGCGCTGCGTTCGGGTGAGTACGGCGTGGTTCTAGGTAAAGTTCTGGCGCATGTGCTAAACGCTTCCGTAGGCGATGAGGTTGATTTGCTGGTACCTCAATCCACAGTGACCCCCGCCGGTGTGTTTCCGCGCACCCGCCGTTTTCGAGTCGTCGGTATTTTTGAGGTGGGCATGTTTGAATACGACCGCACTCAAGCCATGATCCACCTGGAGGACGCGCAGCGGCTAAATCGCATGGAAGGCGGCGTGACCGGATTGCGGCTTAAGCTTGCCGATCTTTTTGCCGCCCCGCAGATTGCCCAACAGTTAAACGATGATCTGCCTGCGGGTTACTACGTAACGGACTGGACTCGGCAGCATGCCAACTTCTTCCGCGCTATTAGAACCGAAAAAACAGTGATGTTCGTCATTTTGGCCCTGGTGGTCGCTGTGGCCGCTTTCAATATTGTTTCCACTTTGGTCATGATGGTGGCGGATAAACGCGGTGACATCGCTATTTTGCGTACGCTGGGTGCTTCGCCTGTCAGCGTGATGATGATATTCATGGTGCAGGGTGTATTGATTGGCGTGGTGGGTACAATAGTTGGCGTTAGTTTGGGTGTGTTATTGGCGCTGAATGTTGAAACTCTGGTGCCATGGATCGAGCAATTCTCCGGTGTCAATTTTGTACCCTCAGACGTTTACCAAATCAGTACAGTGCCTTCCAAACTGGAAATAAGTGACGTCACTCGGGTGTCGCTAATGTCCTTGATGTTGTCTTTTGTTTCTACGCTGTATCCGGCCTGGCGGGCATCTCGCACCGATCCAGCCGAGGCCTTACGCTATGAGTGAAATTGTTTTGGCCTGCCATGATCTGAGCCATGCTTTTGTCCAGGGCAATGACCGTATTCAGATTTTGACTGCGGTGAATATGACGATCCACCGTGGCGAGCAGGTGGCTATTGTCGGTGCCTCGGGCTCCGGCAAAAGCACGCTGTTGCAGCTGATGGCTGGGCTCGAAGATCCTGAGCAGGGCAGCGTAGAAGTTTGCGGTCAGGCACTTAAGCAACTGGGCCCGG
>Ga0255334_1000923_pt1 | contig 16868 bp, 15 predicted proteins | sample EtOH5_35cm_T3_12_FD_202080 | JGI IMG/M metagenome (GOLD analysis project Ga0255334, IMG submission 202080) | Sandy soil microbial communities from University of British Columbia, Vancouver, Canada - EtOH5_35cm_T3_129 | ecosystem: Engineered > Artificial ecosystem > Sand microcosm > Unclassified ...
CAGGTAAGTGAACTGCTGATCGCGCTCGTGGTTGATCGCCTTGCCGAGTTTTTCCAGGTCGAAGGTGGCCAGGACCGGGTTCAGCAATTCGAATTCGATACCCTTGGCGATGTACGCAGGCAGCGCCTTGGCGTACAGGTCGACCATTTCGTGGTGGGTCGCGCTGTCGGCGACGCCAAGGAAGCCCAGGCCTTCGGCACGCAGGGTGTCCATCAGCAGGCGAGCAGTCACGAACGAGTAGTTCGGCTCACGCTCGACCAGGGTACGGGCGGTCATCACCAGGGCGGTGTTGACGTCGGTCAGGGCCACACCGTCGTACAGGTTTTTCAGGGTTTCGCGCTGGATCAGGTCGCCGTCGACTTCTTCCAGGCCTTCGCACGCTTCAGTGACGATGGTGTTCAGGCGACCCATGTCCAGCGGTGCAAAAGTGCCATCGGCGCGGGTGATTCGGATCGACGGGTGAGCGTTGACCGTTTCTTCTGCCGGAGCGTGGGCAGCGCGTTGTTTCGAACGACCGTCGCGGTAGATCACGTAGTCGCGAGCCACTTTCTGCTCGCCGGCACGCATCAGGGCCAGTTCGACCTGGTCCTGGATTTCTTCGATGTGGATGGTGCCGCCCGACGGCATGCGACGCTTGAAGGTCGCGGTGACCTGTTCGGTCAGGCGGGCAACGGTGTCATGGATTCGCGACGAAGCGGCAGCGGTGCCACCCTCAACTGCGAGAAACGCTTTGGTGATCGCGACGGTGATTTTGTCATCGGTATAAGGAACGACAGTGCCGTTACGCTTGATCACGCGCAGCTGGCCAGGCGCGGTGGCGGACAGATCCGAAGTCGAATCAGCGGCCTGCGGCAAGGTGCCTTGCGGGTTCTCGCGAGTTGTGTCGGTTTGCATGGGGGGTTGTCTCCACATTCTCTATGTTTGTTTGGGCACCATCATGGTGCCCACCGTTCTGTCCTGAAGCACTACAACCGGCGGGGCCGGGCATACCAACTTCGGGACAGATCAGGAAGGGGGCTATTGGGGCGCCGCTTCCATGCCGAAGTCTTTGGTCCCAAGCCTTGAGCCTGAAACCGGAATCCTTTTGGGTGACAGTAATTGACTGCAACACCCGTACCGTTAACGCCGTTTTCGGCTCAAAAACAGTAGCCATCCGCACGCGCGGTTTGGTCTTTCGAAAATACGTTTGGTTCAACCGGACAGAGGCAATAAAAGCGCTTGAAATCGGTGTCCGATTTGTGTTTGGTTTTTGGCATAAAACCCTACATGTAGGGTTTTTTTGGCGCCGGGGTACAAGATAATGCGTTTTGGAGGGTGTTGCAACGTACTACCTGTGGATAAACCTGTGCGTAAATTGTGTGTGAAAGAGGGAACCGGCGTGTAGGCCGCGACCTAGCTGGAGCGGACCGTTTTTCACTGATTTCCAGCGACTGAAAACAGTCATTCGGATTTTTAAGGGCGCGAACCCTATCACAAAAAAACGGTGTGTCCGAACGCATTTGCCGACTTGTGTTCTGCACGAGTGACGTTTATACAATCGGCCGGTACATACGCATTCTTATCCTCCCCAATCATTACAAAAAGACGGGCGGATCCTTCCTTTATAAGTGTTGTTGGCAAGCAGAGGTCACCGTGGAGCAAGAAGCCTGGCAGGTATTGATTGTGGAAGACGACCAGCGTCTGGCCGAACTGACCCGCGATTACCTGGAAGCCAACGGCCTGCGCGTGTCGATCGAGGGTAATGGCGCCCTGGCCGCAGCCCGCATCATCAAGGAGAAACCGGACCTGGTGATCCTCGACCTGATGCTGCCAGGCGAAGATGGCCTGAGCATTTGCCGCAAGGTCCGCGACAAGTTCGATGGCCCGATCCTGATGCTCACCGCCCGTACCGACGACACCGATCAGATTCTCGGTCTCGACCTGGGCGCCGACGACTACGTGTGCAAACCAGTGCGCCCGCGCTTGCTGCTGGCGCGCATCCAGGCGTTGCTGCGCCGCAGTGAAACACCTGAGCCGGTCCCGGAAAAACAACGGCGTCTGCAATTCGGCCCGCTGGTGGTCGATAACGCGCTGCGTGAAGCCTGGCTGCATGACAACGGCATCGAATTGACCAGCGCCGAGTTCGATCTGCTGTGGTTGCTGGTGGCCAACGCCGGACGCATCCTGTCTCGCGAAGAGATTTTCACCGCCCTGCGCGGCATCGGTTATGACGGCCAGGACCGTTCCATCGACGTGCGCATCTCGCGCATCCGGCCGAAGATCGGCGACGACCCGGACCATCCGCGTCTGATCAAGACCATTCGCAGCAAAGGTTATCTGTTCGTGCCTGAAGCCTGCGTAGATCCCTCGCTGTGAATTCGATCTTCCTGCGCATCTATGGCGGCATGTGCGCGGCGCTGATTCTGGTGGCCGTGCTCGGCGTGCTGGCCCTGCACATGCTCAACCAGGTGCGCAGCGAGCAGTACCGCGAGCGCCTGGCCCACGGCACGTTCTCGCTGATGGCCGACAACCTGCAACCCATGAACGAAACCCAGCGTCACCGCGCCTTGCTGGTGTGGGAACGGCTGCTGGGTATTCCCCTGGCGCTGAAAACCTTCGCCCAGACTGACCTCGATATGACCCAGCGCACCCGCGTACTGCGCGGCCAGGCGCTGGTGGAACAGACCGGCCCCCATGCGGCGAAGGTGTATCGACTGGTCAGCGACCGGGAACAGTTGGTGCTCACCGGCGAGGTGCAGCAGATCAGCGAACAACTGGCCAGGGCGACGATTTATCTGCTTGCCGATGAGCTGGTACGGGTGCCGGTGGCCGAGCAGCCCAAGCGCCTGGCGCAGATAAAGGAAGAGAAGGGTTTCGGTTTCGATCTGCGGCTGGTCACGGTCGGTGAGGCCGACATGGATGAAGACCAGAGCCGCCGTGTGGCCGAAGGCGACACGGTGATGGCGCTGGGCAAGGAGGGCGATTCGATCCGGGTGTTTGCCGGCATGGTCGGCACGCCGTGGGTGCTGGAAATCGGTCCGCTGTACCAGATGAATCCTTACCCGCCAGAATGGCTGGTGCTGATCGCGGCACTCGGTTTGAGCCTGATCGGTTTGATCGTCTATTTGCTGGTGCGTCAATTGGAGCGTCGTTTGCGTGGCCTCGAAGCGGCCGCCACGCGCATCGCCAAAGGCAGCCTGGAAACCCGCGTGCCGGCACGTGGCGCAGACTCGGTCGGGCGCCTGGCGTCGGCGTTCAACGGCATGGCCGAGCACCTGCAACAGTTGCTGGCGGTTCAGCGGGAGCTGGTGCGCGCTGTGTCACACGAATTGCGCACGCCGGTGGCGCGCCTGCGGTTTGGCCTGGAGATGATCGGCTCGGCCACTACGCCTCAGGCCTTGGAGAAATATTGCGAAGGCATGGACCACGACATCGAGGATCTCGACCGGCTGGTGGACGAGATGCTGACTTACGCGCGGTTGGAACAGGGTTCGCCGGCGCTGAATTTCCAGCGAATCGATCTGGATGCGCTGGTCAATCAAGTGATCGAAGAGTTGGCGCCACTGCGCGCCGATGTCACGGTGCAGCGCGGGTTGTGCCTGTCGGCGGCCGATTGTGACGACGCCTGGGTCGAAGCCGAGCCTCGCTATTTGCACCGGGCGATTCAGAACCTGGTAAGCAATGCCATGCGCCATGCTCAGTCGCGGGTGACCGTGAGTTATCAGGTGGGGCAGCAGCGGTGTCGGGTCGATATAGAGGACGACGGGCCGGGCGTTCCCGAATCGGCGTGGGAGAAAATATTTACACCGTTCCTGCGACTGGATGACAGCAGGACCCGCGCGTCGGGCGGGCATGGGTTGGGTTTGTCGATCGTGCGGCGGATCATCCATTGGCATGACGGGCGGGCGTTGATCAGCAAGAGCAAGAGTCTGGGCGGGGCTTGCTTTAGCTTGAGTTGGCCGAGGAATCAGGAGAAGCGTTGAGTCTTGCGGTGAATGTTCCGCCGCCATCGCCAGCAAGCCGGCTCCTACAGATTCGCTCAGACCTGTAGGAGCCGGCTTGCTGGCGATGGCGCTCTGAAAAACGCCGAATACCTTCAGGCCTTGATACTGACCAGACTCAACAACTGCCCATCCATCATCCCGAACTGCGCATCCAGCTCTGTGCCATTTCGCCACTCACTGGACAGGTCGGTCAGCAACCGCAACCGCACCTCACCCCCCTCGCTCCACTCCAGCACTTCGGCATGTTCAAAATAAAACCGCTGCTGAACGATTGGGTAGAGCGCCTTGAACAAACTCTCTTTCACCGAAAACGTCAGCGTCACCAGCATCGCCAGTTGATCGAGAGGCCCGGCGGCCATGCGCTGCAATTCCGCTGGCGTAAGTATTTCCCCAGCCAGGCGTTCCGCCCGTTCGGGGTTGAGCAGGTTTTCCAGGTCCATGCCCAAGCCGCGCCAGTGGGTTTTCTGCGCGACAATCGCTGCCGCCCGGCCGGTGGTGTGGGTGATCGAGCCGCTGATGTGCGCAGGCCAGACCGGCGCCCGGTCTTCGCCGATGGCCGGGACCACATTCAGCCCTTGCAGCTGTTGCAGTGCGGCCCGCGCGCAAATCCGCCCGGCCAGGAATTCTGCCTGACGCTTGGCGACGGAGCGCTGAATAGTCGCGGGGGGCTCGATGGCGCTGCGCTGGAAATCATCGATGGCCAGTTGCGAGGTATCGAATTGCGTGCTCAGCAGCACCGTATCGGGCAGCACAAACGGCAGCGGCCAATGGGCATCGAGCGGGGTGCAGCAAACGGGCAGGGCGGGGAGGGCATTCATGTCGGGCATTTTGCCGGGTTGCCTTCGGGCTGGGTAGCCCTGACGTTAGACCGCGTTATCGTTCTTCGCGGGCAAGCCTTGCTCCTACAGGTTTTATGTCGATCACGAAATGGCTGAACGACACAAAACCTGTAGGAGCAAGGCTTGCCCGCGAAAGACTTCGCCGCGGTCTACCTGTTCAGCTAAAAATCTTCTTGAAGAAGGCCTGCATGTCCGCCCACGACTTTTCATCCGCTGCCTTGTTGTAACCGATATCCGGACCGCCATGATCGCCATGGCCCAGGCGATCCGCGTCCGGATTGCTGAACCCGTGCTTGGCGCCCTCAAGGCTGACGAACTGATAATCGGCCCCGGCCTTGTCCATCTCGGCCTTGAACGCCGCCACGTTTTCCGCCGTGACCATGCTGTCCAGCGCACCGTGCTCGACCAGGATTTTCGCCTTCACGCTGCCCGGCGTCGCAGGCGCTTTTGTCGCCAGCGCCCCGTGGAAACTCACGACGCCCGCCAGCGGTACGCCCTGGCGCGCCGCGTTCAGTACCACCGCGCCGCCAAAGCAATAACCGATGGCCGCCACCTTGTTCGGGTCGGTTTGCGCCTGTTTCTTCAACAGATCGAGCCCCGCCTGGAAGCGGGCGCTGGACGCAGCGCTGTCTTTCAACGCGGCCTGCATGAAGGCCATGGCGTCCTTGGGATGCTCGGTGTTCTTGCCGTCGCCGTACATGTCGATGGCCAGCGCGCTGTAACCCAGACCGGCCAGGTCACGGGCGCGACGCTTGGTGTAGTCGTTGAGCCCCCACCACTCATGCACCACCACCACGCCCGGGCGTGGGCCTTTGATCGCGTCGTCGTAGGCGTAGTAACCGATCAGCGTCGTACCGTCGGGGCTCTGATAAGGAATTTCCTGAGTCTTGATGGCAGCCTGACTGAGCCCACTCAAGGCCAGCAACAGCGAAGCGAGGAATACGCGCATGGTCGGATCTCCTGCAAAAAGTCGTTAAAACAGCCGGTGCGATTCGGTTCAGCTCAGGTTCAGAGTGCGTTCAGGGGGAGTTCAGGGGCAGGTGAGTAACCTTGCGCCATACCCGAAAAGCACATGGCTCATGAGGAAATTCCCCAATGACTACCTTCAAGAAACTGCTTCTGGCTTTCACCGTCATGGGTGCAAGCGTAGCCGCCCACGCGGCGGACGATAACTTTGCCAGCCTTACTTTTGGACAGACCAGCGACAAGGTCAAAAAGTCCAACGCCCTGAACACCAACCTCAACAACCCGAACGCCGACGGCGTGATCGACAAGGACAACACCTGGGGATTGCGTCTGGGCCAGCAAAACAGCCAGGGCCGCTACTACGCGACTTACGACAACGTGTCGGGCTCGCACAATGGCATTAAACTGCGCCAGGAAAACCTGCTGGGCAGCTACGATCTGTTCTATCCGGTGGGAGGCAGCACTAAACTGTTTGGCGGCGCCACGGCCGGTCTGACCAAACTGACCCAGGACTCCCCAGGTTTCAGCCGCGACAGCGACATTGGTTACGCCGTCGGCGGCCAGTTGGGTGTGTTGCAGCAGGTTTCGCAAAACACCTCGGTTGAACTGGGTTACCGTTACCTGCGCAGCAATGCCAGCACCGAGATGAGCGAGCGCGGCGGCAGCAAACAGGGTTCGCTGGACCTGACCAGCAGCGCCCAGACATACCTGTCCGCCAACTACGCTTTCTAAACAGGTCGCGGGCATGTGCGAAAAACCTGTGGGAGCGGCGGTGCGGCGATCCCACAGGTTCTGCGCCTTGTCAGGCATAGAGGTGCGAAACTGTGTTGCTGGAGATATCGATTTGCGTAGGAGAGCGTCATGAAACTGCTGGTCGTCGAAGATGAAGCGCTGTTGCGCCATCACCTGCACACCCGCCTGACGGACAGTGGCCACGTGGTCGAGTCCGTGGCCAACGCCGAAGAGGCGCTGTACCAGACCGAGCAGTTCAACCATGACCTGGCGGTGATCGACCTCGGGTTACCAGGCATGGGCGGGCTCGATTTGATCCGCCAATTGCGTTCACGAGGCAAGACCTTCCCGATCCTGATCCTCACCGCGCGCGGCAACTGGCAGGACAAAGTCGAAGGCCTCGCCGCCGGTGCCGACGATTACGTGGTCAAGCCGTTCCAGTTCGAAGAGCTGGATGCGCGCCTGAATGCCTTGCTGCGTCGCTCCAGCGGTTTCACCCAGTCGACCATCGTCGCCGGGCCGCTGCTGCTCGACCTCAATCGCAAACAGGCGTCCCTCGACGAACAGCCGCTGGCGCTGACCGCATATGAGTACCGGATTCTCGAGTACCTGATGCGCCATCACCAGCAAGTGGTGGCCAAGGACCGCTTGATGGAGCAGCTCTACCCGGACGACGACGAGCGCGATCCGAACGTGATCGAAGTGCTGGTCGGCCGTTTGCGCCGCAAACTCGAAGGGCCGGCCGGGTTCAAGCCGATCGACACCGTGCGTGGCCTCGGCTATCTGTTCAATGAGCGCTGCACTTGATTCGTTCTCTTCGTGTCCGATTGATGCTCGCCGCCACCCTGTTGGCGGTGTTGTTCATGCTGGCGTTGTTGCCGGCGATGCAAGGCGCGTTCAGCCTCGCGTTGCAGGACTCCATCGAGCAACGCCTGGCGTCGGACGTCACCACGCTGATCTCCGCCGCCCGGGTCGAGGGCAACCACCTGCAGATGCCGGCGCAGTTGCCCGATGAGCGCTTCAACCTCACCGACAGCCGTTTGCTCGGCTACATCTATGACCGCGAAGGCCATCTGGTGTGGCGCTCGAAAGGCACCCGCGAAGAGAACATCAATTACAAACCGCGTTACGACGGACGTGGTAATGAGTTCGCGAGGATCAGCGAAGCCAACGGTCAGGAATTCTTCGTCTATGACGTTGAAGTCAAACTGCTCGGCGGTAAAAGCGCCGCGTTCAGCATTGTCGCGCTGCAACCGGTGCGCGAATACGAAGTGACCCTCGAAGGTCTGCGGGAAAACCTTTACCTCGGCTTCGGCGCTGCGCTGCTGGTGCTGCTCGCGTTGCTGTGGATCGGCCTGACCTGGGGTTTGCAGGCGTTGCGTCGGCTCAGCCAGGAACTCGACGAAATCGAAAGCGGCACCCGCGAAAGCCTCAGCGAACAGCACCCGCGAGAACTGCTGCGCCTGACCGGCTCCCTCAACCGCTTGCTGCACAGTGAGCGTGAACAACGCAGCCGTTATCGCGACTCCCTCGACGACCTGGCTCACAGCCTGAAAACCCCGTTGACCGTGTTGCAAGGGGTCAGCGAGGACATGGCGCAGCGCCCGGAGGATCGTGATCAGGCCTGGGTGCTGCAAACCCAGATCGAGCGCATGAGCCAGCAGATCAGCTATCAATTGCAGCGCGCCAGTCTGCGCAAAAGCGGTCTGGTACGCCATCAGGTGCGGCTGCGGCCGGTGCTGCAAAGCCTCTGCGATACGCTGGACAAGGTCTACCGCGACAAGCGGGTGCGGGTGGTTTTCGATCTGCCGGAACAGTGTTATGTGCCGATCGAGCAGGGCGCCTTGCTGGAAATGCTCGGCAACCTGCTGGAAAACGCCTATCGCCTGTGTCTCGGCGAAGTGCGCATCAGCGTGCGCGAAACCTTGAGCGGGATCGAGTTGTGCGTCGAGGACGACGGCCCGGGTGTGCCGCCGGATCAACGTGCGCGGATTCTGCAGCGTGGCGAACGGCTGGACCGTCAGCATCCGGGGCAGGGGATCGGGTTAGCGGTGGTCAAGGACATCATCGAGAGCTACAACGCCAAATTGACCTTGGGGGATTCACCCATGGGCGGCGCGGTGTTCCGGATTCATTTCCCGGTGGTGTGATAGCCGAAACACCGCGACCTGCAGGAGCCGGCTTGCTGGCGATAGCGTCCTGTCAGACGATAAATATGTCGACTGTCCCACCGCCATCGCCAGCAAGCCGGCTCCTGCAGGTTCAGTTCTCCCGCGCGCGATAAGCCCCCGGTGTAAGCCCGGTCCACTTCTTGAACGCCCGATGGAACGCTGAAGGTTCGGAAAACCCCAGTTGCTCGGCAATCTGTTGCAACGACAGATCCGCACGCCCCAAGTGATAAATCGCGATGTCCCGACGCAACTGATCCTTCAACTCCTGAAAACTCGAGCCCTCTTCACGCAGATGCCGACGCAACGTCTGCGGGCTGATGTGCAGGTGCGCAGCCACTGTTTCCAGGTCCGGCCAGCGCGCACTGTCGCGGCTGAGCAAGCGGCGCAACTGGCTGCTCAGGCTGTCGCCGTCGTCCGGGCGCGACAACAGGTCGGCGGGTGAGCGTTCGAGGAAGTGCTTGAGGGTGCGTTCGTCCTGCAACAACGGCATGTTCAGGTAGCGGCTGTGAAACAGCAGGCTGCTTTGCGGCGCCGAAAACGCCATCGGGCAGGGGAACAACAAATCGTATTCGGCGCCGTGCGCGGGACGCGGATAGCTGAACGTCGCCTGCTCCAGCCGGATGCGCTGGCCGATCAGCCAGCTGCCGAGGCGATGCCAGACCATCAGCTGGCTCTCGGTGAGGAAGTGGTCCGGATCCTGAAACTTCGAGTCGTCCAGGCTCAGGCGGATCATTTCGTCTTCGCGGGTCAGGGTCAAACGCGGGCCGCCGGGGAAGAGGCTGTAGAACAGTAAGCCGCGATGCAGTGCCTTATCGAGATTGCGGCAGTGAATCACTGCGTGGCACATCATCGCGAAGCTGCCGGTTTTACTCGGGACCGGCCCGAAGCCGAGGTACTCGTCGTCGAGTGCCAGCCACAATCCCTGGATCAATCGGGTGAACTGTTCAGGCGCGATTCGCGCACGCGGCTCATCCAGCAGCTCAGGGCTGATGCCGAGTTGTTGCAACAGTTCTGAACAGTCATGACCGAGGCGGCGCGCGCCACCGAGGGCGGCACGGGCGAAATGACTGGCGATGGTGCGTTCGCGCATAACAGGCAGGTCCCTCAGTGAACGACGGATGGTAGCCGCGCTGCCAGAGGATGAACAAGGCGGATATCCGCCAAATTGCAGGACGAGGTTTGGCGGATGGGCGGAAATCCGCCACCGTTGTTTTACGAATCCATAACGCGTTGATCCTGTAACCCCTGATGTCAAAGGCTTGCGGGTGTTTTGGCGAAGGTGGCACGCCACTTGCGATACAACGAGCAGATGCCTGCCGTTGCGCAGCTCGACAAAACAAATCCCTCCAGTGCAGGAGGGTTCGCAAATGAGGGCTCGTTGACAACAGATGGATGTTGTCGCGGGACACTCTTGAGGAACTTTGCAATGACGACTCGTCAGCCACTGTACAAATCCCTGTATTTCCAGGTGATCGTTGCCATCGCCATCGGCATCCTGCTTGGTCACTTCTACCCGCAGACCGGTGTGGCCCTCAAGCCGCTGGGTGACGGGTTCATCAAACTGATCAAAATGGTCATCGCGCCAATCATCTTCTGTACGGTCGTCAGCGGTATCGCCGGCATGCAGAACATGAAATCGGTCGGCAAGACCGGCGGTTATGCGCTGTTGTACTTCGAAATCGTTTCCACTATCGCCTTGCTGATCGGTCTGGTCGTGGTCAACGTCGTGCAACCGGGCGCCGGCATGCACATCGACGTAACGACTCTGGACACCAGCAAAATCGCTGGCTTCATCTCGGCCGGTAAAGACCAGAGCATCGTCGCCTTTATCCTCAATGTGATCCCGAACACCATCGTCGGCGCTTTCGCCAACGGCGATATCCTGCAAGTTCTGATGTTCTCGGTGATCTTCGGTTTCGCCCTGCATCGCCTGGGTGCGTACGGCAAGCCGGTCCTGGACTTTATCGATCGCTTCGCTCACGTGATGTTCAACATCATCAACATGATCATGAAGCTCGCGCCGGTCGGTGCCTTCGGTGCCATGGCCTTCACCATTGGTGCCTACGGTGTTGGCTCGCTGGTACAGCTTGGTCAACTGATGATCTGCTTCTACATCACCTGCATCCTGTTCGTGCTCGTCGTACTGGGCGGCATCTGCCGCGCACACGGCTTCAGCGTGATCAAATTGATTCGCTACATCCGTGAAGAACTGCTGATCGTGCTGGGTACTTCGTCTTCAGAATCGGCTTTGCCTCGCATGCTGATCAAGATGGAACGCCTGGGTGCACAGAAATCCGTTGTGGGTCTGGTGATTCCTACGGGTTATTCGTTCAACCTCGACGGTACTTCGATCTACCTGACCATGGCCGCTGTGTTCATCGCTCAGGCGACCGACACCCAAATGGACATCACCCACCAGATCACCCTGTTGCTGGTGCTGTTGCTGTCCTCCAAAGGTGCTGCGGGCGTAACCGGCAGCGGCTTCATCGTGCTGGCCGCCACCCTGTCCGCCGTTGGCCACCTGCCGGTTGCCGGCCTGGCGCTGATCCTCGGTATCGACCGCTTCATGTCCGAAGCCCGTGCGCTGACCAACCTCGTTGGTAATGCCGTTGCGACCCTGGTCGTGGCCAAGTGGGTGAAAGAGCTGGACGAAGACAAGCTGCAAGTCGAGCTGGCTTCCGGCGGTCGCGGTATCTCCGACGAACGTGAAGTAGATGACCTGGGTGTGGCCGAAGGCCCAACCCCAAGCAACGTCAAGTAACACGCGTTGTCATGAAAAAACCCGCTTCGGCGGGTTTTTTCATGCCGGCGATTTGAGCGTAACGGTCACAGTTGCTGACACATCAGGTGATTGCTGCAATCGTGTTGCCTGCCTAGGCTGGAAGCATCGTTCACGGAGATCGCTCATGCTCGGCCCACTGGCATCACTCAAGGTTCTGGATTTCTCGACGCTGCTGCCGGGGCCGTTTGCCTCGCTGTTACTGGCCGACATGGGCGCCGAGGTGTTGCGCATCGAATCGCCGACCCGCATGGACCTGCTGCGGGTGCTGCCGCCCCATGATCAGGGCGTGTCGGCCAGCCATGCCTACCTCAATCGCAACAAGCGCAGCCTCGCGCTGGACCTCAAGCAGCCCGAGGCGCTGGAGATCATCAAGCAGTTGCTGCAGGACCACGACATTGTCCTGGAACAGTTCCGCCCCGGCGTAATGGAGCGCCTGGGCCTGGGTTATGAAGCGTTGAAGGCGATCAACCCGAAGCTGATCTACGTGTCGATCACCGGTTACGGCCAGACCGGCCCCTACAAGGACCGCGCCGGCCACGACATCAATTACCTGGCACTGGCGGGGCTGGCGAGCTACACCGGCCGTACCGAGAGCGGGCCGTTGCCCTTGGGCATGCAAGTGGCGGATGTCGCCGGTGGCTCGTTGCACGGGGTGATAGGCCTGCTGGCAGCGGTGATCGCCCGGCAGCAGACCGGGTTGGGGCAGCATCTGGATGTGAGCATGACCGACTGCGCGTTCAGCCTGAACGCCATGGCCGGTGCGGGTTATCTGGCCTGCGGCGATGAGCCTGGCAGGGAAGATCAGATGCTCAATGGCGGCAGCTTTTACGATTATTACCGTTCGCGGGATGGCCGCTGGTTATCGGTGGGCAGCCTGGAGCCGGCCTTCATGAAACAACTGTGCACGGCGTTGGGGCTTGAGGAGCTGGCGGCCCTGGGCTTGTCGCCGCAACCTGCCCAGCAAAAGAAGCTCAAGGATGCGCTGAAGATTGAATTCGAGAAACACGATTTTGCCGAGTTGTGTGCGCTGTTTTCCGAACTGGATGCCTGCGTGGAACCGGTGCTGAGTTTGGGCGAGGCGATTCAGCATCCGCAGTTAAAGGCTCGGGAAGTGGTGACCGACGTGCCGCGGGGGGACGGGACGAGCCAGGCGCAGATGGCGTGTCCTTTGAAATTCTCGGACGGATTGCCCGAGCCTCGGCATATCGGGGCGGCGCTGGGGCAGCATACGGATCAGGTGTTGGGGGGGTTGGGGTTTGGTGCTGAGCGGATTGCCGGGTTGCGGCGTGCCAAAGTGGTTCTCTAGTGCCTGTCCGGGCCTTATCGCGAGCAAGCCCGCTCCGACATTCGATCGAGTACTTTTAGGGAAATGCGATTGACTGTGGGAGCGGGCTTGCTCGCGAAGAGGTCGGCCCAAACACCAAAAATCTCACTACTCGACCCGCATTTCCCCACTGAACACCAAAGTGCTCCGGCATCTGCGACACAAATACCGCCGTCCCTGCCGCACCAGGCTGTGCCGTTGTGCCGAAAACGGGAAATCGCTGTCGGCGCACGGGCACCTGTAGATATAGCGGGTCACGCTGCGGCGCTTGACGTCATAGGTGTGGCAACGATTGGGGGGCAATTCATACACGCCGCGCATGATCAATTGCCACTCTTCGCCGTGGGGCTGAATGCGATCGCCAAACAGCTGATGAGCGATCAGGTGCGCCACTTCATGGGCCACGGTCTGTTTGAGGAAGTCTTCGGTGTTTTCCCGGTACAACTGCGGATTGAAGCGCAGCAGGTTCTCGTGCAGATGCGCGACACCGGCTTTTTGCCCGCGCAGCTTGAGGCTCACCACGGGGCGTTTGAAAGTTCGTTTGAAAAAGGATTCGGCTTGCTGGTAACAGTCTTCGACGCGGGTATTGAGTTGCTCGGGCATGCTTGATGGATCTCCAGAGACGTCGAGTATGCCGCAACCTTGGTGGCTTGCGAATCGCTCAGGTGCCGAGTGGTCGTTACCCCTCTGCTTTGTACTAGAGAGTAGAAGGCCGCCTTGCGGCGGCCTGTGTTGGCAGATCTTGTTTTTGGGTGGTGTGTTGCTAATTCGTATAGACCGGCCCCACGCCGAGTCCCCAGACAATCACCGTGAACGCCATAATGGCCACCAGCACCACCAGCCCTACGGCGAGCACCGAACTTGAAAACAGGAATCCCTCGTCTGATGGAATGTTCATGAAAGTGGGTAGCCCCACATACAGTAGATACACCGTGTAGCAGATGGCCGCCGTCCCGACGATCATCCCCAGCCACATGTGTGGGTACAGCGCCGCGAGGCCGCCAATGAACAGCGGGGTCGCGGTATAGGTCGCAAATGCAACACAACGGGCCAGGCTCGGGTTGGCGTCATAGGTGCGAGCCATCCAGTGGATGAACGCGCCCATCACTGCAACGCCGCCGAGCATCGCCAGGTACGACATGATCGTCATCCATAGCGCACTTTCTGTCGTCAACATCACCGGCGCTCGATTGCCGATGACCCAGCCGACCTGTGTGGTGCCGATAAACGCCGACACGGCGGGGATCGCCGCCAGAATCAACGTGTGGGTCAGGTACATGTGGCTGATGCTTTCCTCCTGGTCGCCACGGATTTCTTTCCATTCCTGGTCGGGGTGGGTGAAGAGCCCCACTACGTGATGGATCATGCCAGTCACTCCTCTTGTTTTTACCGTCGCCCCCCAGTGGAGCGCCTACAGGCCAATGTGGCCAAGTAAGTAAAGGTCTGGATATGTATGCGACCTTATGTCGCAGTATAGAAAGGAGTTACTTGCAATAGTGCGGGGCCGTTAGAGCAAATCGTGCTGTAAACACATCTGTTAATCGCTACTGGGACTTGCACAAACCCTGTGGCGAGGGGGCTTGCCCCCGTTGGAGTGCGAAGCGCTCCCCAATTCAGCCAACTGGCAGAACTTGGGAGCAGTTTTGCGACTGCTTCGCAGCCGAACGGGACGATGCGTCTCTCCGACAAGCCCCCTCGCCACAGGGGTATCCTTCACTCAGATAAAGTGCAGTTCCCAAGGTCTTCGCCAGCGTAGGGTTTTTGCGTAAAATGCCGGCCTTTCGTCACACCTCACGGATTTCGCGTCATGGGCACTCTCACGGTCAACCAGAACAAACTGCAAAAGCGCCTTCGCCGTCAGGCCGGTGAGGCTGTTGCCGATTTCAACATGATTGAAGACGGCGACAAGGTCATGGTCTGCCTGTCCGGTGGCAAGGACAGCTACACCATGCTCGACGTGCTGATGCATTTGCAGAAAGTTGCCCCGATCAAGTTCGAGATCGTGGCCGTGAACATGGACCAGAAGCAGCCGGGTTTCCCTGAAGACGTGCTGCCGGCGTACCTCAAGACCCTGGGTATCGAATACCACATCGTCGAGAAAGACACTTACTCGGTGGTCAAGGAGCTGATTCCGGAAGGCAAGACCACCTGCTCGCTGTGCTCGCGCCTGCGTCGTGGCACGCTCTATACCTTCGCTGATGAAATCGGCGCGACCAAAATGGCCCTCGGTCATCACCGCGACGACATCGTCGAGACGTTCTTCCTCAATATGTTTTTCAACGGCTCGCTCAAGGCCATGCCACCGAAGCTGCGTGCCGACGACGGCCGCAATGTGGTGATCCGCCCACTGGCCTACTGCAACGAAAAAGACATCCAGGCCTACTCGGACTTCAAGCAGTTCCCGATCATCCCGTGCAACCTCTGCGGTTCTCAGGAAAACCTGCAGCGTCAGGTGGTCAAGGAGATGCTTCAGGACTGGGAGCGCAAGACGCCGGGCCGTACCGAAAGCATTTTCCGCAGCTTGCAGAATGTGCAACCGTCGCAACTGGCGGATCGCAATCTGTTCGACTTCACCAGCCTCAAGATCGACGAGACGGCGGCTTCGCGCTTCGTTAACGTTGTAAACCTGTAAACACCGTTAAAAATGTGGGAGCGGGCATGCCCGCGAATGCGTAGTGTCAGTCGACATAGGTGCTGAATGACACACCGCTTTCGCGAGCAAGCCCGCTCCCACATTGGTTTTTGTTTCATTCAATAGGAGAGGGCATGCGCGATTACAAGTGGCTGCACGAATACTGTCTGAACCGCTTCGGTTCAGCAGCTGAACTGGAAGCCCATCTGCCCGTTCCCAAAACCGCGGCGCAATTGCGCAAGATCAGCGACGACCGCTACCTCTCGACCATGGCGCTGCGTGTATTCCGCGCCGGCCTCAAGCACAGCCTGGTGGACGCCAAGTGGCCGGCCTTCGAAGAAGTATTCTTCAAGTTCGACCCGGAAAAAGTCGTGTTGATGAGCGCCGAACACCTGGAGCGCCTGATGCAGGACGCGCGAATTATCCGCCACCTGGGCAAGCTCAAGAGCGTGCCGCGCAATGCGCAGTTCGTGCTGGACGTGGCGCATGAGAAAGGCAGCTTTGGTGAGTTGATCGCTGATTGGCCTGTGACGGATATCGTCGGGTTATGGACGTACCTGAAAAAACGCGGGCATCAACTGGGCGGGCTGTCGGCACCGCGATTCCTGCGCATGGTCGGCAAGGACACGTTTGTGCCGAGTTATGACGTGGTGGCGGCGTTGAATGCGCAGAAAGTCGTCGACAAGGTGCCGACCAGTCTGCGGGACCTGGCGACGGTGCAGGGTGTGTTCAATCAGTGGCATGAGGAAAGCGGCGGGCGGCCGATGAGCCAGATCTCGATGATGCTGGCGTACACCGCCAATCATTAAAATCGAGTCGCCCCCATCGCGAGCAAGCCCGCTCCCACATTAAACCGAGTCCCTTCAGTTGGAATGCGGTCAAATGTGGGAGCGGGCTTGCTCGCGATGGCGTCCGGTCAGGCGGCTGAGATTTCGCCCTCGCCAGCCAGTTTGCGATTCAACTGAAACCGCCACCGCACATACAACAGCGCCGAACAAAACACCGCCAGGCTCGCGCCCATCTCCAGCAAACCAAACAGCTGCCGGTTGGGGTCGTACGCCGCCAGTGCGCCCTTGATGAAATACAGATTCACCACAAAGCACATCCACGAATGCCCGCGCGCACTGCCGATGATCATCCCCGGCGCCAGCAACAGCAGCGGCACCAGCTCGATCAGCAAAATCACCCACGGCCGCGCGCCGTGCAGGTCGGCGATCACCAAGTAATAAACGCAGAGCAATCCCACCAGGCCGAAGTAGCACAGCAGACTGATGACGCGCATCGCCCGAACCCGTGGTTCGAGCCATTCAATGGAAGGCAGGATCTTCGGCTTTTTCGCCATCTCAGCTCACCAACTTTTGTGCGGTCTTCGCCAAGCGCAGACCCAAGGCCCGGCACAGCGCCACTTCATGTTCATTCAAACCGCTTTTGCCATCGGC
>Ga0255334_1000924_pt1 | contig 16852 bp, 16 predicted proteins | sample EtOH5_35cm_T3_12_FD_202080 | JGI IMG/M metagenome (GOLD analysis project Ga0255334, IMG submission 202080) | Sandy soil microbial communities from University of British Columbia, Vancouver, Canada - EtOH5_35cm_T3_129 | ecosystem: Engineered > Artificial ecosystem > Sand microcosm > Unclassified ...
CAATCCCAGGAAACAAGACAATATTGCGCACCGGGATGATGATCAATACATCTTCGCCGTGGCGGCCAAGGCTGTCCTTGTCGCCTGGGAGTTCGGACAACAGGGGTTGGTCGATTTCGCTCATGTTTTTCACCATTCAGTCAAAGCTTACGTAGACAGATGAGCAGGCAGCCGTGCTCAAAGTGCCAGCCATCCAACCCCAGTGGGCGCGGCGGCAAATCCAACCGGCGCTCAAAGTGGCCATAAGGAAGCTCCAGACGATGGATGGCTGCATTGCGCAGGGAAGCCGGCATGTGGCGCTCCCCGGCAACCACGAGTCCCCGCCCTTTTAGCTGAATCTCCACTCGATTAGGCTCCACCCCGGGCAAAGCCATAATCAGCCAGATGGCATCGGTAGTTTCGAACACGTCCACCGGCGGCTCCCAGGCCACCTTATGATCCATAGATGAGGCCGGCTGAAAAAAACCCTTCCGCAGACGCTCGGCGCGATCCAGCATTTCCAAGGCCTGAGACCACATCAAACGTTCAAATTCTCGCTGCGACATGGCGTTTCTACCTTCATGTGGCTGAGCCTGCCCCTTATCACGAGATGGGGGCGGTATTTGTAATTACAATGGGTTGCTTATGTGTAGTCCAGGTTATGAACTTTGCCCATCGGCAACTTGACTTAGATCAGGGCCCACGCTGTTTTCTGATAATAGACTACGCTTAAGGCAAGGGTATGTGATCACATAACAGGAGTTATCTATGCAAAAAACAACTCAGGTCGTCTACGAAAATATGGAAGGCTCGCCCGCTATTGAGGAGAGAATTCGCCAGCGGGTGGCAAAACTGGAGCAATTCTTTGACGGTATCATCGGCTGTCGGGTCGTCGTCGAATCGCCACATCGTCATCAGCACAAAGGCAAAATCTACCAGACCCGTATTACGGTAACGGTGCCCGGCAACGAGCTGGTGGTAAATCGCAGTCCAGGGGAAGACCACGCGCATGAGGATGCTTATGTGGCGATTCGTGACTCTTTTGACGCGATGGAACGTAAGCTCGCAGACCATTCGCGCAGAATCCGTGGCGAAGTTAAAGTCCACGAGGCTCCGCCGCATGGGCGCATCACCGAAATCTATCCCCATATGGATTATGGACGAATCATCAGTGCCGATGGCCGGGATATTTATTTTCATCGCAATGCCATCATGGAAACGCCCTTCGAAAAGCTCGAAATTGGCACTCAAGTCTGGTTCGCCGAGGAGCTAGGCGATGAGGGACCCAAAGCAACCACCGTTCATGTCGTGGGCAAGCACCATCACGTGAGCTGATTTATTCAAATACGATCACCTAGCCAAGTTAGATAGCCAAATCCAGGTAACGATCATGAAAAAAACTCATGTGCCCCAAGACAGTGCCCCAGGCATGAGCCATCAAGGCCGGCATGAACGTTTTCTCAAAACGTGGGAACACGGCGCGCACAAAGCCAAAAGCAAACTACCCGAACCGACAGCCTGCCCCGGATGCGATGCGGTTTATCATCAGGGGCGCTGGCAATGGAGCCCAGTTCCAGCCGACGCCCAACACCATCTCTGCCCGGCCTGTCAGCGTATTCGTGATCGGGCACCCGTCGGTTACCTGCATCTGAGCGGAAAGTTTTTTGACCAGCACAGGGACGAAATCATGCGCTTGGTTCGTCATGTGGAAATGCGGGAAAAAAATCAGCATCCCTTGGAACGCATCATGGACGTAAGCGAAGATCAGGACGGTACCCTCATCAGCTTTACCGGTCCACACTTAACACGAGGCGCCGGCGAAGCAATCAATCACGCTTACCAAGGTGAGCTGGACTTTCATTATGTGGAGGAAGACATTACGATGCGGGTGAAATGGCATCGTGATTAATAGCCTTGGGCCAAAATAAAGTGGCATTTCAAATCCGGTTGGGCGAGCTTAAATGCGCTTGACGAGCACGAGGGCGTCTTCTCGCCCTCGCTTAGCCGGATAATAGTCGCGGCGAACGCCCACTTGGACAAATCCACTGCGCTGGTAAAGTTTGATTGCCGCCAGATTGGATGGCCGAACTTCCAACAATGCTCGGTTGGCACAGTGATCCTTGGCCACACCGATCATGTAGTCGAGCAGATCGCGGCCAATGCCCCGCCGATGATGATCCGCGCTGACGCAAAGATTGAGGATATGGGCATCGTCCACGGCAATCGCCATGACGCAGTAGGCAATCAACTTAGATTCCAGCCAGGCGCCCCAAGCCAGATAGCCGGTCCGCAGACAGTCGTTGAAAATACCGGATGACCAGGGAAAATCATAGCTATTGCGTTCGATTACGAGAACTTCGCGCAGATCCTCAGCCACCAATGGCCTTAGGGCTAATTGCTTTAGCTGGTGCGTGGCAGTCATGTTCTGCGACAAAGCTCAACCCCCGAGTTTCTTTATCTCCGTCAAGGCCAACTTCAAATCTTGCCAGGCTTTGGCCTTTTCTCCCGGTGAGCGCAGCAGATAAGCCGGATGATAGGTGACTACCAGTGGCAGCCCCGCAGCGGGCCCTTGCGCAAAATGCAGACGATGGATCTCGCCGCGTAACTTACCAATCGGCGTGGTGACTCCGAGTAAATTTTGCGACGCAATGCGTCCCACCACCAGTATCATTTTAGGCTTAACCAAAACCATTTGCCGATACAGGTAACCCATGCAGGCATTGGCTTCTTCCGGCGACGGATCGCGGTTATTGGGTGGTCGGCACTTTAGAATATTGGCGATGTACACCTGCTGACGACTAAGGCCCATTGCCACCAGCATCTCGTCCAACAGCTTACCGGCCCGGCCCACAAAGGGCTCGCCACGGGCGTCTTCTTCTGCACCCGGCGCCTCGCCAATCACCATCAAATCGGCATCTTGACGGCCAATACCAAACACCGTCTGAGTCCGGCTGGTGGCCAGGCCGCAAGCCTGGCAATTAGCAACACACTCAGCCAACTCCCGCCAACCCAGCTCAGACACATCCAAAGAGAGTTTGGTTCTGATTGATGGGCTGACTCGCTCTTGTTTGATCGCCGCTGTCCCTGGTTCGGGCATGATTATGCTCACTTGCAATGGCTCGTCGCTCGTGGCACTTGCAGGGATAATTGCCTGCGGTCTTTGACTCTCGATCAGTTGCGGCCGCTGCTGCCAGGCGGTGAGGCCCAAGGCTCGCAAATAGCGGTCACGTTGCCTGTCCATAAAAATTAAATATCACCTCGTTGTGGATGCGCACGCTGGCCGCTTTGCTCCATCTTATTCAGGGCATTGATGTAAGCCTTGGCAGAAGCCACAACAATATCGACATCCGCGCCTTGACCATTAACAACGCGGCCTTTGCCCGACAAGCGAACCGTTACATCACCCTGTGCATCGGAACCTTCAGTAATCGCATTCACCGAGTACAACAGCAGCTCGCTGCCGCTGGCGACAATCTGTTCAATGGCTTTGAAAGTTGCATCCACCGGCCCGGAGCCGATGGATTCCGCAGCGACTTCATCGCGATCAATACGTAGCTTGATCTGCGCTACGGGCACCTCGCCCGTTTCGGAACAGGCGCGCAGCGAAACCAGCTGGATGTGCTCGTAGCTGTTGGATGACTCCACGTCGGTGATCAGCGCCTGCAAGTCATCATCATAAATTTCGTGTTTCTTGTCCGCCAATTCTTTAAAGCGGGCAAACGCATCATTGAGTTCTTGATCCGATCCAAACTCAGCTCCAAGCTCTTTCAGCCGAGTACGGAAAGCGTTTCGACCAGAATGTTTACCCAAAACCAGGCGATTGCTATCCCAGCCCACGTCCTGGGCGCGCATAATCTCGTAGGTTTCCCGGCTCTTTAATACGCCGTCCTGATGGATGCCGGATTCATGAGCAAAGGCATTAGCGCCGACAATGGCTTTGTTGGGCTGCACGGGAAACCCAGTAATCGTTGAAACCAAGCGGGAGCAAGGCACGATCTGGGTGGTATCGATACGGGTATCCAGCGCAAAATAATCAGCGCGGGTTCGCAGCGCCATGACTATTTCTTCTAACGATGCATTGCCCGCCCGCTCACCCAAGCCATTGATTGTACATTCCACCTGCCGGGCGCCATTCTTGACAGCGGAAAGCGAGTTGGCAACCGCCAACCCCAAATCATTATGGCAATGAACGGAAAAAATGGCCTGGTCGCTATTTGGCACGCGCTCAAGCAGTTGGCGGATCAAATCGCCGAACTGGCCCGGCACGGAATAACCGACCGTATCTGGAATGTTAATGGTTCGAGCGCCCGCCGTAATCGCCGCCTCGACGATCTGGCAGAGAAAATCCGGCTCTGAACGGCCGGCATCTTCGGCAGAAAACTCGACATCGTCGGTGTATTGCCTGGCTCGTTTGACGGCGGCTTTTGCCGCCTCAATCACCTGAGCCTCTGGCATGCCCAGCTTCTTTTGCATGTGGATCGGTGACGTGGCAATGAAAGTATGAATTCGGCGCCGCTCAGCACCTTTAAGAGAAAGCCCAGCGCGATCAATATCTTCGGGTTTGGCACGAGCCAGTCCGCAAACGATACTGTCGCGTATCGTGTCCGCCACGGCCTTAACCGACTCAAAATCACCCACACTGGCTGCGGGGAAGCCGGCCTCGATGACATCCACCCGCATCCGTTCGAGGGCTTTGGCAATCCGAACCTTTTCCTCTCGGGTCATCGACGCGCCTGGACTTTGCTCCCCGTCTCTCAGCGTCGTGTCAAAGATAAGGACTCGTTCCATCATTCTGCTCCGTCAACCCCTCGTGCTTTTCGTGCCGACCCATCAGCGACTTACAAAATCAAAACACGTTTACGGTGTGTTCAAACGTGTTGTCGCTGGCGGTATTGATATATCGCCAGAAAAATACCCGAAGCCATATAACTCAACGCCATTAAAAACAGCACCATCGGTGGGTTGATGGCAATAAGAATAAAAATTCCCACCGTAATTAGTACGTAACGAAAAGGTACTCGCTCGTTCAACTTGAGGTCTTTGAAGCTATAATAGTTCACATTGCTAACCATCAATCCACCTGCCAACACGGTCAGCAAAAGCGCGGGTATGGCAAGAAATTTTCCATCCAGCCCGGCATCGCTACACACCCAAACCAGACCGGCCACCACGCCCGCTGCCGCCGGGCTAGGTAACCCGCAGAAATAGCGCGGATCTTGATGGGCAATCTGAGTATTAAAACGAGCCAGTCGAAGCGCCGCGCCCACGGCAAAAACAAAAGCCCCGACCCAACCAACTTGCGACCAATACCAGCCGTACTGACTCATTGAGTTAAGCGACCAAAGATAAACAATCAAGGCCGGCGCTAGCCCAAAACTCACCATATCGGCCAGACTGTCGTACTCTTTGCCGAAATCGCTCTGAGTATTGGTCATCCTGGCTACTCGACCATCCAACCCATCCATCGCGCCGGCCACAAAAATAACCCAGGCCGCCGTCTCGTAGTGACCTTTAATCGCCGCGATAATGGCATAAAACCCGGCAAATACAGTGGCCGTCGTAAACAGGTTAGGCAGTAAATAAATGCCTCGCCCAGGACGCTTCACTGAATCAACCACAGTGACGTCAACGGGAGTTGATTCATCAGGAGGATCGGATCGTGGGGAATCTTCGTATGGGTTGGACATAGTTTGAATTCTAGAACAGATGGCCTACAGCCACCTGTTTATTTAAATGATAATAACACCGCCAGGGTTAATTGCGGCTGCGATCCACCAGCTTGCTCTTACCAATCCAAGGCATCATGGAACGCAGACGCTGACCTACCGCCTCGATAGGATGCTCGGCCGTCAGACGTCGAGATGCCTTCAGCGTCGCCATACCTGCCTGGTTTTCCAGGATAAATTCCTTGGCGAACTGACCAGTCTGGATTTCTTTCAGAATCGCACGCATTGCCGCACGGGATTCATCATTGATAACCCGAGGACCACGACTGATATCACCGTATTCCGCCGTATTGGAAATGGAATAGCGCATATCCGCAATGCCGCCTTCGTACATAAGATCGACAATCAGCTTAAGTTCATGCAGGCATTCAAAATAAGCCATTTCTGGGGCATAACCTGCCTCAACCAAAGTTTCAAACCCAGCCTGCACCAAGGCCGTTGCGCCGCCACACAACACGGCCTGCTCACCGAACAAATCGGTCTCCGTTTCTTCGCGGAAGTTAGTCTCGATGATACCTGCGCGGCCACCGCCGTTGGCGCTGGCATAAGCCAGCGAAATTTCACGCGCCTGGCCACTCTTATCTTGATAGATGGCGATCAAACTGGGCACGCCACCGCCTTGGGTATACGTGGAACGTACTAAATGACCGGGACCCTTAGGGGCAACCATGATCACATCCAAATCAGCGCGCGGTACGATTTGTTGGAAATGGATATTGAAGCCATGCGCAAAGGCCAGGCAGGCGCCTTTCTTCAGATTAGGCTCAATCACATCACGATAAAGAGCGGCTTGATGCTCATCAGGCGCCAGTATCATGATCACATCCGCAACTTTGACTGCGTCAGCAACGGGCATGACTTTCAGGCCAGCGGCTTTAGCTTTGGCTTCGGACGACGAACCAGCCCGCAGACCGACAATTACATCGACGCCAGAATCCTTAAGATTATTGGCATGGGCGTGACCTTGCGAGCCATAGCCAATAATGGCAACTTTTTTGGACTTGATGACAGAAAGATTGGCATCTTTATCGTAATAGACATTCATTACACATTCCCTTTCACAAATAACTTTAAAATCATTAAAAACAAATAAGTTACGGCGACCCAATCCCGGTTAAAGGCGCAACGCCGTCTCACCACGCGCGATTCCTGAGACGCCCGTGCGAACCACTTCCAGAATATTCTCAGAACCTATGGCGGCGAGGAAGGCATCCAATTTGGCGCCGTTACCCGTCACCTCAATCGTATAGGTATTTTCAGTTACATCGAGTATGCGTCCGCGGAAAATATCCGCTAAGCGCTTAACTTCTTCTCGATGCGCACCTTTTGCCACGGTCTTAACCAGGATCAATTCACGCTCGATGTGATCCCCCTCAGTGAGCAGAACCACCTTGACCACTTCGATCAATTTATTGAGCTGCTTTAATATTTGCTCAACAATTTCATCGCTGCCGGTGGTAACGATGGTCATACGAGACAGCGAGGCGTCTTCCGTCGGAGCCACGGTAAGTGACTGGATGTTATAGCCTCTGGCAGAGAATAAACCGGAAACCCGAGACAGCGCACCGGACTCGTTTTCCAGCAAAATAGCGATGATGTGTCGCATGATTACACCAATATCATTTCGTTCTGGCCGGCACCGGCAGGAATCATGGGATAGACGTTTTCTTCTTGATCCGTAATGAAATCCATAAATACCAGGCGATCTTTCAGAGCAAAGGCCTCTTTGAGCGCGGATTCGACATCAGCCGGCTTATCAATACGCATGCCCACGTGACCAAAGGATTCTGCCAGCTTAACGAAATCTGGCAAGGCTTCCATATAAGACATGGCATACCGCTTAGCGTAGAAGAACTCTTGCCACTGCCTGACCATACCCATGTAGCGATTGTTCAGGTTGATGATTTTGACCGGCAACTTGTACTGCAAGGCGGTCGATAACTCCTGAATACACATGATGATGCTGGCTTCACCGGTGATACAGCAGACCTTCTCGTCAGGGAAGGCTAGTTGCACGCCGAGAGCAGCAGGCAAACCGAAGCCCATGGTTCCCAGACCCCCCGAGTTGATCCAGCGATTGGGTTTATCAAACTTATAGAACTGAGCCGCCCACATCTGGTGCTGTCCCACATCGGAGGTTACATAGGCATCGCCCTTAGTGATTTCGTAGACCTTTTCGACCACGTACTGAGGCTTGATGATTGCACTGGTACGGTCATAACGCAGGCAGTCCGTGGTCCGCCACTCCGCAATCTGTCCCCACCAGGCCCTCAAAGCACCACTATCAGGTTTACGATCCAGCTCTTGTAACATCTTATTCAGCTGAGTAAGCACGTTGCGGACAGACCCGACGATAGGAATATCGACACGTACCGTTTTTGATATTGATGAGGGATCAATATCGATATGAATGATTTGAGCGTTTGGACAGAATTTTTTAACATTGCCAACAACACGGTCATCAAAGCGAGCGCCCACAGCGATCAAAACGTCGCAGTGATGCATCCCCATATTGGCTTCGTAGGTGCCGTGCATACCCAACATGCCAAGAAACTGCTGCGACGTGCCGGGAAAAGCGCCCAGACCCATCAACGTGCTGGTTACCGGAAACCCGGTGATCTGAGCAAACTCGCGCAGTTGCTGCGACGAACCATCCAACACCACGCCGCCGCCGGAATAAATCATCGGCCGCTCGGCCGTCAGTATCAGCTCTGCCGCTTTGCGGATCTGCCCAGGATGACCGCGTTCCACCGGTCGATACGAACGCAGTTCTATCTTATCGGGATAGCTAAAATTAAAGCGCTGTGCCTGAACATCCTTAGGAATATCCACCAAAACCGGACCTGGCCGACCGCTAGAGGCCACGTAGAATGCCTTTTTGATGGTCTCTGCTAACTCGCTGACATCTTTGACCAGGAAGTTATGCTTAACGCAGGGGCGAGTAATACCCACGGTATCGACTTCCTGAAACGCATCCGAGCCAATCGCATGCGTGGGCACCTGCCCTGTCAGGATCACCATGGGAATGGAGTCCATATAAGCGGTAGCAATGCCGGTTACGGCGTTAGTCACGCCAGGCCCTGAGGTGACCAAAGCCACGCCAGGGCGTCCTGTGGCGCGCGCATAACCATCGGCTGCATGGACCGCACCCTGCTCATGACGTACCAAAATATGCTTTATGCTTTCTTGCATATTGAGGACATCATAGAGGTGCAGTACCGCACCGCCGGGATAACCAAAGATGTACTCGACGCCTTCTTTTTTAAGACACTCAGCGACGATCTCCGCGCCCGTCAATTCCACCGCTAAACTCCAATATATTTTTTAAGAACCCTGCGATTCCCGAACAGGTTAGCCACATGATCGCCGCCTTTTTATAGACTCGTCATGATCAACTGAACCCAATCGGGGGTAACGCTCAAAAATACTTGCCCAGCGGTAATAAATCAAGCCAAAATGCAGCTGCCGTTGCTTCAAGGCAGCGCACATCGAACAAACAAGAGAATTTTTCAGCCTTATGCGCACTTCGCAATTTCACATTTCCACCTCCAAAGAAACGCCTGCTTCAGCAGAAATCGTCAGTCACCAGTTAATGCTTCGTGCTGGCATGATTCGGCAATTAGCCAGCGGCTTATATAACTGGCTGCCCATGGGGCTGCGGGTTTTGCGTAAGGTGGAACGCATCGTCCGAGAAGAGATGGATCGAGCCGGAGCGATGGAAATGTTGATGCCCGTCGTGCAACCTGCGGAGCTTTGGCAGCAATCGGGACGTTGGGATAAGTATGGCCCGGAGCTGCTCCGCTTTCAAGACCGTCACAAACGGGATTTCTGTCTTGGGCCCACGCACGAGGAAGTTATCACCGATCTTATTTGCCGAGAAATTCGCGGGCCTCGCCAGCTTCCCGCCAATTTCTATCAGATCCAAACTAAATTTCGCGACGAAATTCGTCCTCGATTCGGAGTGATGCGGGCGCGCGAGTTTCTGATGAAAGACGCCTACTCCTTTCATTTGACCAAAGAGTCCCTGGAAGAAACTTATCAACGCATGTACGACGCCTATCACCGAATTTTTGGTCGTATCGGTCTGGATTTCCGCGCTGTGCAAGCAGATACCGGCTCGATTGGCGGCAATTATTCCCACGAATTTCACGTTCTGGCTGACGCCGGTGAAGATGCCATTGTATTTTCCAGTGACAGTGACTACGCCGCCAACATGGAAATGGCGGTTAGTCTTCCGCCCCCACCACGCGCCAAGCCGTCGCAAGCCTTTACCCGCCATGAGGGCGAGATGGATGGCAATGTGGATTGGCGCGAACGCCTTAAAATCCAGTGGGTCCATGGCCTCAATACAGAACTGGTGGCCTTGGTGCTACGTCAAACCGACGAGCCAAACACCGTAAAAATCGAATCTCTTCCGCAAGTCGCCAAACCTCTGCGGCGTGCCAGCAGCCAAGAGTTAATTAGCCAATTCGGCAGCCCGTCGCCCAGTTTATTCAACGTTAAATGCGTCATGATCGTGGAGCAGATGGCGGCCGCTTTATCCGATTTTGCCTGCCCAGGCGAAACTGAAAACGAATACTACACGGGTGTTAATTGGGGACGCGATCTGGCCGAGCCTGTCAGCGCAGATTTTCGCAATGTAACTGCCGGAGAACCCAGCCCGGACGGTAAAGGTAATCTGCGCATTGCCCGTGGCATTGAGGTAGGGCATATCTTTCAGCTAGGTACGACTTATAGCAAAGCCATGGGCGCGAAAATCAGCGATGAGTCTGGGAACGACATCGCTTTGATCATGGGCTGTTATGGCATCGGTGTTTCCCGAATTGTCGCGGCCTCTATCGAGCAAAACCACGACGAGCGCGGCATCATCTGGCCACAAAGCATCGCCCCCTACGAAGTCGCCCTACTGCCCATGCAGATGCAAAAATCGGCAGCCGTTCGCGAAGCCACCGAATCCCTCTACCAAGAGTTACTAGCCAACGGCATCGATGTATTGATGGATGATCGTGGATTAAGGCCGGGGGTGATGTTTGCCGATATGGAGCTTATTGGCATACCTCACCGGCTGGTGATCGGAGATCGCGGGCTGGATGAAGGTAAAATCGAATACCAGGGACGGCGTGACGAAGAGGCCGTCATGCTAAACCGAGATAGCGTGGTATCCCTGCTCAAATCCAAACTCGGCCGCATCTAACAATAAGCAACATGCGCCGAGCCCTTGCTAAGTTAATCTTATTAATCAGCTTTGGGCTGGTAGCGACGATAGTTGTCGCCGCAGAGCCTCTTCCCAGACAAGCCATGGATCCTGGCTTGCGGGATATTTTGTTAAGCGCTATCAACGCCAGTGACGGTTATGAGGATCGATCAACTGCCGAAGTCTGGTTCATCGACATGTCGAACCGCTTACGCAAGCGTATGCCCGATGACCGGAAGCGCATGGAGTTTCTGCACCTACTCTACCGCGAATCGATGCGGGCCGGTCTGCCGCCGGAGCTGGTACTCGCCGTTATTGACGTAGAAAGCAACTTTAACTCAAAGGCCATATCCAGTGCGGGCGCGCGCGGCCTGATGCAAGTCATGCCATTCTGGGTCAAGGAGATTGGCCGACCGGGTGACAACCTGCATCACGCCCCCACTAATCTGCGTTACGGTTGTACTATCCTCAGCTATTATCTAAGCTTGGAAAAGGGCGATTTAGCCGATGCGCTGGGCCGCTACAATGGCAGCCTTGGCTCCTACGAATACGTAACCAAAGTGTTGAATTCACTAGAAATAAAATGGTACCGGCAATAGTTGAACACGCCGCCACTGCCCCGTCGAATCTCTGAAGTTCCATCATTATCACGAGAGAAGTCCATATGAGAACCCTAGGAACCACCGCCCTCGTACTGCTTATTATGATGGGTGTCAGCGGCGGCTTTATCTACAGCGGCCTCTACAACGTCTCTGCCCTAAGCAAAGATCATCGTATCGTCGAATGGATTTTGACTAACGTCCGTATCCGTTCCGTAGAGCGACAGGCCCGCAACATCGAACCACCCTCACTGGAAGGAATGGAGCAAATATTAGCTGGCCTGGCCAGTTATGAAGCGATGTGTACCGATTGTCACACCCCCATTGGCTCCCGCCCGACTCCCTTAGCTCAAGGGCTTAACCCACCGGCCCCCAATCTAGCCAAGGCAGCGCAATACATGACGGCCGCAGAAATGTTTTGGGTCATCAAGAATGGCGTTAAAATGACCGGCATGCCTGCCTGGGGGCCGACACACAAGGATGAAATACTCTGGGAAATCACCGCATTTCTGCAACAGCTCCCCAGACTAACGGCGCAGGAATATGAAAAACTTGCCAAGCAGGCTGGCCAGCGCACGGACAAACATGATCATGATCACGGCCACGACCATTAAGTCAGCCGTTTCTTAGACCCGTGTGGACTTAACGCCTTTAGTCGCGCCAACTCGAGCGCCGACGCTTTAAAGATTTTGGCAATTCAGTCGATCTATGCAGGATCAAAAACTATTCTTGTGGCAAGTGTTGTTGATGGTGAATATTTTGCTTCATCGATAACTCATCGACCGTTACACTGCACAAACCAATAACTATGACCCAAAAACGGATTCTCAGAGGAATGTATGACAAATGTGCGCATCTTTCGGCACCATATACCGATGTCACTGCTGGTACTGTTTGTCGGCGAAGTGGCTGCAATGGTTGCTGCCGTTTATATCGGCGCTCATCTGCGTTTTCTTGGCTCGCCCGATGCCATACCTGAATACATCGGAGCCTTAGCCCCCAGGGCCATTTTGTTTGCTGCCGTCGCCACGCTCAGCCTGTCTTCTATTGGGCTTTACCAGGCTCATCTGCGACTGGCCAGCCGGCTCATTCTTTTTCGGGTAGGCTTGGGTTTTATTTTTACTACTCTGTTGATGGTGTTAATTTTTTACATCTTCCCCAGCATATATATCGGCCGTGGCGCTTACGGCATGTCGCTGGCAATTTCGTTTATCGCCGTTGCCAGCGCCCATACCCTGTATTTTCACTTCATTGATCACGATCTGCTTAAGCGCCGAGTATTGGTTTTAGGTGCCGGCCGTAGGGCCGCCGCGTTAAATCGTTGGCTGCGGCGAAAATCCGATCAACGCTCCTTCCGAATTCTCGCCTTTGTCCCCATGACAGACGATGTCTGTAACGAGACCCTGGAGCCCATTATCTCACCTGAAACATCGTTATCAGCCTATGCAATCGCTAACGATATCGAAGAAATTGTGGTGGCCATGGATGAGCGACGCATCCACCTACCCACAGAAGAATTATTGCATTGCCGCTTAGAAGGCATACGTATCACGGATGCCGCCAGCTTTATCGAAAGAGAAACGGGCAAAGTTAAGCTCGACCTTATCTATCCAAGCTGGCTGATATTCGAGGAAGGCTATCACCAAAGCCCTATTCAGGAACTCGCCAAACGATTCCTGGATATTGTGGCGTGTATCATCCTGATGATGGTGACGGCGCCGATTATGTTGATCACTGCTATGGCGATCATGATTGAAAACGGCTGGCGGGCACCCGTGCTTTATCGACAAGTCAGAGTCGGCGAAAACGGCAAACATTTCGATATTCTCAAGTTCCGCAGCATGGTGGTTAACGCCGAGAAGCATGGCGCGCAGTGGGCGCAAAACAAAGATCCGCGTATCACTAAAGTGGGTGGGTTAATTCGTAAACTTCGAATCGACGAATTACCTCAGGTATTCAATGTACTCAACGGCCAAATGAGCCTGGTTGGCCCTCGGCCGGAACGACCAGAGTTTATCGCCGAATTGGCCGAAAAAATCCCTTATTACAGCGAGCGTCACCGCGTAAAGCCGGGAATTACCGGCTGGGCACAGCTAAAATACCCTTACGGCGCCAGCGTCGACGATGCCGCCGAGAAGCTGCAATACGATCTCTATTACGTAAAAAATCGCGGCCTGATGCTGGATATCATGGCGATCATTCAAACCGTAGAAGTGGTGCTATTCGGCAAGGGTGCCCGGTAATCCCCAAGGCGAATCCATTCAAGACAAATCAATGATGCTCCTTAGCAACCCTACCTATTAGGACCGTTATGGCCAAACAAGAACGTATTGCAATTATTGGCCTGGGTTATGTGGGATTACCCGTAGCTCTTGCGTTTGCTGAAAAATTTCCAGGTACCGTCGGATTCGACATCAATGTCGAGAAAGTCGCCGGTCTTAAGAAAAAAATTGATCCTACAGGCTCAGTTACCACGGAAGAGCTGGCGCGATCCACCATTAAATTCACCACACAAATTGAAGACCTGAAAGGCGCGACTTTTTTTGTCGTGGCCGTACCAACGCCTATCGATGAAAACCGCAAGCCTGATCTAAGCCCGGTGGTTGGCGCCACTCGAACCGTGGCTAAAGCGCTTACGCCAGGCGCTGTCGTGGTTTATGAATCCACGGTTTATCCTGGCGTGACCGACGAAATTTGCGCGCCCCTGCTGGAAGAACTTTCCGGGCTAAAGCGTGGGCGTGATTTTACCCTGGGTTATTCCCCAGAACGTATCAATCCCGGCGACCAACAACACACACTGCAAACCATTGTTAAAGTAGTCTCTGGCGAAAATGCAGCCACCCTGGAACGGGTGGCGAACACCTATTCGGCCATTGTGACTGCGGGCGTCTATCGCGCCTCATCAATCCGCGTCGCCGAAGCCGCCAAGGTTATTGAAAACACCCAGCGCGATCTAAATATTGCACTAATGAACGAACTGTCGATCATTTTTGATCGTCTGGATATTCCGACTCGCGAAGTGCTGGCCGCCGCAAAAACCAAATGGAATTTTCTGCCCTTCACCCCTGGCCTGGTCGGCGGGCACTGCATTGGTGTTGACCCTTATTACCTGACAACCAAAGCCGAAGCGGTCGGGTATCATCCGCAAGTCATTCTGGCGGGCCGGCGCATCAATGACGATATGGGCCGCTTTATCGCTCAAAAATTGATCAAATTGTTGATTCACAATGATAAGCCGATAAAAAATGCGCGAGTGGGCATTCTTGGCCTGACCTTTAAAGAAAACGTCCCTGATTTACGTAATAGTCGAGTTCCCGACATCATTGCCGAACTGCGGCAATTTGGCATCGAACCGGTGATTGATGATGCCATGGCCGATCCGGCGGAAGCTGTTCATGAATACGGTCTTGAACTCTCAAAGTTCACCACCTGGAGCAATCTGGACGGCTTAATCCTGGCCGTACCACATGCCCAGTACCTGGCGATACCCGCCGCAGAGCTTTTGAAGCCCTTGCGCTCTGGCGGCGTACTGATTGATATCAAAGCCGCCCTGGATACCGCCAAACGCCCAGCCGGTTTAACCTACTGGGCGCTGTAATCGACTGTTTGCTTAACCTAATTCAACAACCCTATATCAGAGACACCCATGGCGAAAATTCTTGTAACCGGCGCGGCAGGCTTTATCGGATTTCATGTCGCCACGCGCCTGCTTAACCGCGAAGATCAAGTGGTTGGATTGGACAATCTCAACGATTATTACGACGTCAATTTAAAAAAGGCGCGCCTGGCAAAACTAAGTGATCGAGCTGGCTTTTCTTTTCATAAGCTTGACTTGGCTGACCGCGAGGGGATGCACAATCTCTTCCAGCAGGAGCGCTTTGACTACGTCATCCATCTGGCGGCTCAGGCCGGTGTTCGGTATTCCCTAACCAATCCACACGCCTATATCGACAGCAACCTGGTTGGATTTATCAACGTATTAGAAGGCTGTCGGCACGCTGCTGTTAAGCATCTCGTGTACGCATCGAGCAGCTCGGTGTATGGCGCCAATACCCAGATGCCCTTCTCTATTCACCACAATATTGATCACCCCGTCAGCCTGTACGCGGCCACTAAAAAGGCCAACGAACTGATGGCGCATACCTACAGCCACTTATACAAGCTGCCCACCACCGGGCTACGATTCTTTACGGTGTATGGGCCATGGGGTCGGCCCGATATGGCCATGTTCCTGTTCACCAAAGCCATCCTGGCAGGCAAACCCATCGACGTATTCAACTACGGGAAAATGCGCCGCGACTTTACCTATATAGATGATATCGTTGAAGGCGTAGTTCGAGTTACCGATCACACCGCTCAGCCCAATCCCGAATGGTCCAGCGATGAACCCGATTGTGGAACCAGCGCCGCACCTTACCGGGTTTACAACATCGGCAACAACAATCCTGTTGAGCTGGAATATGTCATCGAGGTCATCGAAAAGAAGCTAGGCAAAAAAGCCCAGCGAAATTTGCTGCCCATACAACCTGGTGATGTTCCAGCCACTTATGCCGATGTGGATGACTTGATGAAAGATGTCGGGTTTCATCCCGCCACGCCTATTGAGGACGGCATTAGCCGTTTTATTGACTGGTATGCTGACCATTATGGTCACAAATCTGAATAATTATTGTCTGCTATCGACAACAATTGTCCATTTCTGACCTCGCCTAACTTTCCTTGTCAGAAATTCTGACTAAAGTGATCACCTCAAAATACCCTGCGCTGTCTCTTTTTTGAGACAGCGCATTTTTCTTGTGTAAGCCTCAGATGTTGCATGGTTATCACCAGACCGCTGTCTCAAAATACAGACAGTAATTATTTATCAACTTTTGATAATGATTAGTTTTTATATATCCAACCCAGCGATGGCTTGCCTCTTGCTATTTATTAGCTTGGGTTTGATCCATATCTTAAAAATAAATGACCGGAGGGATTTACCACACCATTCAAGTCACCTGGGTCTGATAAACATTTTCCCCGAACCATCGGGCAAACCTAAATAATCTTCTATTGCCTAGTAAAACTTGATGCTGTGCATGTTTTTTTCGTGACATTAAAAAAATCTAACAAAAAATATAACGAGAATACTCATGATTATAAAAACAAGTCTCAGCGGGAAATTACTTATATTAGGGGCCGCGTCAGCGTTAGCGCTGACGGGTTGTAAGTTGGGAGGTGGAGGTGGCGGCGGCGGCGGTGGCACCCCCCCGGCCCCGACCAGTTATTCACTGACGGCGACCGCCCCCACCGGCGGCGTCATCAGCAGTGCCGACGGCGGCATCAACTGCGGATCGGACTGCTCACAAAGTTAC
>Ga0255334_1000925_pt1 | contig 16807 bp, 15 predicted proteins | sample EtOH5_35cm_T3_12_FD_202080 | JGI IMG/M metagenome (GOLD analysis project Ga0255334, IMG submission 202080) | Sandy soil microbial communities from University of British Columbia, Vancouver, Canada - EtOH5_35cm_T3_129 | ecosystem: Engineered > Artificial ecosystem > Sand microcosm > Unclassified ...
GCTAGGACGGTTGTGTCACGGGCGCGTAACGACGAGTGTCATCTCCCGCGACGGGCGCGGATAGGGTGCCGTCCATGGCGCACGGGTGGCGAGACCTCGTCCGCGGTGGTCTGCGCGCCATCGCCCAGGCGGCCACGCCGGCCGGCCGGGCGCCGGTGTCCGGCACGACGACGTCACGGACGCGCACGACGACAGGGCCGAACCCACCGACGACGGCGCCGGTGCCGGCGGGCCGCACCGCGAGGCCGGACTTCCAGGGTCGGCTGACACCCGCCTACGCACCCCATCTCGACGGGGACGCCGACCCGGGCGAGATCGTCTGGACCTGGGTGCCCTACGAGGACGACCCCACGCGGGGCAAGGACCGCCCCGTGCTCGTCGTCGGACACGACGAGCACTACCTGTTGGGCCTGATGCTGACCAGCAAGGACCACGACCGCAACACCGAGCGGGAGGCCCGCCTGGGCCGCTTCTGGATGGACATCGGCAGCGGGGACTGGGACGCCAGGCGCCGACCGAGCGAGGTCCGGCTGGATCGCGTGCTGCGGATCGACCCGGACGGCGTCCGGCGTGAGGGCGCCATCGTCGAGCGCGGGCTGTTCGACCAGATCACGCGATCGCTCGCCGAGGTCAAGGGCTGGTAGCATGGCCGGTCGCGTGTCCGCCCGGGTTCGCACAGGCGCCCCCACCGCCACTGTCCCCCGGCCGACGCTGCCCTCATGACCTTAGTAGACCCGCGCAACACGAGAGAGTCCCGACGTGGCGAACATCAAGTCCCAGCTCAAGCGCATCAAGACCAACGAGAAGGCCCGGCTGCGCAACAAGGCCGTGAAGTCCGAGCTCAAGACCTACGTGCGGCGCGTCCGCGAGGCCGTGGCCGGCGGCGACAAGGACAAGGCCTCCGAGGCCCTGTCCTCCGCGTCGCGGAAGCTCGACAAGGCCGTCTCCAAAGGCGTCATCCACGCCAACCAGGCCGCCAACAAGAAGTCGGCGCTGGCGAAGGCCGTCGGCTCGATCTGAGCCACTGTCCTGACGGACGACGAGGGCGGCACCCCGCGGGGTGCCGCCCTCGTTCGTTCCTGCGTGTCCCCCGCTAGTAGACCCAGGCCTGCCGGCTCGCGAGCGGGAGACTGACGCGGAAGCCGGCCTCCAGCAGTGCACGGTCGTAGGCGCGGGCCGCGGTGTCGATGTCGCCGTGCGCGCGGTAGCGGTCGCCCAGCTCGCGCCAGGCCGCCGCCGACTGCCGCGAGGCGGACATCATGCCGAGCATGTCGGCCGCCCACTGGTAGGCGTTGGACGCCTCCTCGGTGCGGCCGGTCGCGTGCAGCGCGTCGCCGAGCGAGAGGTGCGCGACGGCCGACTCGAGCCGCGGCGCGTCACCGAGCCGCTCGATCGCCCGCCGTGCGAACCGCTCGGCGTCCTCGTCCGCGCCGACGAGCAGGTACGCGCGGGACGTCTCGACATCCATCGCGGCCAGCTCGACCACCGAACCGAGGACTTCCAGCGCCGCCGACGACTGCTGGATCTGCGCAAGGGCGGCCTCCGGCTCCGGGGGCTCCGAACGCAGCAGCAGCCACGCGTAGTTCAGGCGCAGCCTGGGCAGGTCGCGGTCCGGCTCGCCCTCCGAGAGCAGCGCGAGCGCGCGCTCGGTGTACTGCTGGGCGAGCACGTAGTCGCGACGCTCCTGGGCGACGAGCGCGGCGTTCCAGTAGACCGAACCCCGTCCGCGCGCCGAGCCCAAGGACTCGGCCAGCCGGATCAGCTCAGCCGCGCGGTGGGTCGCGTAGAGCAGGTCGCCCCGCTCGACGTAGGCCCACAGCACCGTCGAACCGAGCCGAAGGTGCTCGTCGGTGCCGGACAGGTCGTCGGCGACGAGCTCGGCGAGCTCCGCCTCCCCGACCTCGATGCTCCGGTGCAGATCGCCGCTCTCCAGATAGGACACGACCAGCGCGTTCGCCAGCCGAGCCGCCTCCAGGTGGTGGCCGTGCTCACGCTCCTCGACCAGCAGCGGCTCGAGGATCGCCGACGCCGCCTCCAGGTCGCCCGCCATCTCATGGCAACGGGCGATCAGCTCCAGCGCCTCGACGCGGATCGACGACGTGACGGAGGCCAGGTCCAGCGCCTCCACCCGGCGGCGCGCGGCATCCGGGTCGCCGTTCGTCAGGTCCAGACGCGCGAAGCTCAGCTCGAGGCGGGTCCGGGCCTCGTTCGGCCCGTCCTCCCCGTGCTTGAGGTACTCGAGCGTGGTTCCCAGCCGGGCAGCGAGCACGGTGAGAGCCGCGTCGGTCGGCTCCCGATGGCCCGCCTCGATGAGCGAGATGTAGCTCGGCGAGAAAGCGCTGCCGGCCAACGCGGTCTGCGACAAACCGGCGGCAAGCCGCAGTTCGCGCACGCGGTCAGCAATCGTCGTCATGAAGGTCACCCTACCTGTGACGTGTCAACCCCCGCAGGGGTCGACAGCGGATTTCGCCCGGTCGGGTCTCCTCCCGGGTGGAACCGTCTCCGGACTGGCCGTGACGCTTTCGGTAACAGCGAGGTGCCGCTCAGCGGACCTTGCAGCAGCCGATCGCCCCGCCGACCGCGTCGTCGCTCGAAGCGACAGCGGGCGAGCCGAGGGCGACGAGGGCGACGATCGCGAGGGAAGCGGTGGAGATCTTGACAATCCGGGACATGGTGGGCTCCTTGTCATTCGGGTTGTTCCATTGGGTCATGACCATCATGACAGGATTTCACCCGCATGTCTGCCCCTCTCGCCAGCAAGAACGGTGAACTTCGTCACCGCGCTACCGCTCGCGGCTGTCAAATGTCACCCATCCCAGGGGGCGACCCACCCCCCGTCCGTGTGATGTCATGAGTCTGTGACGTACTCGAGCGACGCTGGCGGCCTTGCCTGGCTCGCCGCAGCCGTCGACGCCGCCATCCCCGAGGCGCTGCGGCGCGAGTGGGCCGCGCACGTGTCCCGGGACCCCGTGCTTGTCGCTCGCCAGCCGATCTTCTCCGAGCACGGCCGCACGTTCGCGTACCAGCTGTCGTTCCGCTCCCCGGACCACCACCCCGAGCTCGCCTCGACGTGGGGTCAGCGCGAGCACGAGCGCGCCACCGAGCACGTCCTCGCGGCGACGTTCGGCCGCGCCGACCTCGAGCGCGTGGCGCGCGGCCGGCTGCTGTTCGTCCGCTGCCCGCGCGCGTTCCTCGTCGGCGACCTGTCGTTGCCGCACCGGCCGGACCGCCTGGTGCTCGAGATCTGCTGCACCGATCCGCCGGACGCCGAGCTGACCGCCGGTCTGCGCCGGCTGCGCGCCGAGGGCTTCCGCATCGCCCTCCCGGCGTTCTCCGACAGACCCGGCCAGCGGGAGTACCTGCCGTTCGCGGACTTCGTCAAGCTGGACGTGCGGGACCTCGACGTCGAGGGCGAGCCCGTGGTTCGCACCGCGCGGTCGCACGGCGCGCTGCTCGTCGGCGAGTACGTCGAGGACCGCCGTGCCCTCCAGCACGCGCGCGAGCTGGGCCTGACGCTCTTCCAGGGCAACCTGCTGGCCCGTGCCGGCGTGCTCGACCGCAGCGATGCCCGGCCCGTCCTGCCCTGAGCGCACCCGCCGCGAGATCGCGGCATGAAGTGGCGTCATGACCGGCCCCGACCGCACTCCCATCAACCGTGACCCTTGGTGTCCGGCGCGTTGCCGCCCACATCCCCGCGCAGACGACCGGCCCCCGGCTGCCGGTCGCGCGCCAGCCGATCTGGACCGTCAACGGCGCCCTGGTGGGTCACGAGTACCTCTACCGCTCAGAGGCCGGCCTACCGGCCGGCGTCGACGGCTGGGTCGACGAGCACCAGGAGGCCGCCAGCGCCTCCGTCCTCGCCTCCGTGTGCGGTGACGACCCGATCGACACCGACGGTCTCGTCTTCGTCAACGTCACGCACGGCTTCCTGACCGGCGAGCGCGACCTGCCGGACCCCGCCGAGCGGCTGGTCCTCGAGGTGGTCGAGACGGTGCACGCCGACGACGCCGTGCTCGGGGGGCTGCCCGCGCTGCGCCTGGACGGCTACCTCATCGCCCTCGACGACTACGTCGCCACACCCGACCAGGTGGCGATGCTCCCCTACGCCGACTTCGTCAAGGTCGACCTGCGCGACCTCGACACCATGCCTGCCCACGCGCTGACCGCCGCGCGCCGGTACGGCGCGCGGCTCGTCGCCGAGCACGTCGCCGACCGCGAGCTGGTCCTGCGTGCCGTCCGACTCGGTTTCGACCTCCTCCAGGGCGACGAGCTCGGGGCGGCCACCACCTGAGGCGTCGCGGCCTCGGGCCGTTGACACCGCGCGCAAGGGCTCCGTGCGGGGTGTCAGCGGCCGGAGGCCGCGGCGATCGCCAGCACCGCACGCTCCACCGCGTAGCGGGGGTCGCGGCCCTCGCCCTTGACGTCCGCATCCGCCTGCGCGACGGCCGAGATCGCGGCGGCGAGCCCCTCCGGGGTCCAGCCGCGCAGCTCGCGCAGCGCGCGGTCCACCTGCCACGGCGCCAGCCCCAGGTCCGCGGCGGCACCCGCGCCCCGGCCGCGCGCCGCGCCGACCTTCGCCAGCACGCGCAGCCGCACCGCGAGGGCGGCGACGAGCGGCACCGGGTCGACACCCGTGGCCAGCGCGTGCCGCAGCAGCGACACGGCCTCTCCCGCCCTGCCCGCCACGGCCGCGTCGGCGACCTGGAACCCCGTCGCCTCGACCCGCCCGCCGTAGTAGCGCCGCACCGCCTCAGGGCCGATCACCCCCGCGGTGTCCGCGACCAGCTGCGCACACGCGGCGGCCAGCTCGCGCAGGTCGCTGCCGACGGCGTCGACGAGGGCGCGCAGGGCGTCGTTGTCGATGCGGCGGCCGGCGCGCCGCACCTCCGCCGAGGCGAAGGCCAGCTTGTCCGAGTCCGACCTGAGCGGTTCGCACACCACCACCGGCGCGCCGGTGGCGCGCACCGCGTCGAGGAGGGCCTTGCCGCGCTGGCCGCCGCCGTGGCACAGCACCACGACGGCCTCGGTCAGCGGGGTGGCGACGTAGGCGGCGACGTCCGCGAGCACCTCGTCCGCAGCCCGTTCCAGCCCGGTGACCACCACCACCTTGTCGTCGGCGAACAGGCTCGGGCTCGCCAGGACCTGGAGCGTGCCGGGGGTGTACTCGTCGGCGTCCACGCGCTCCAGCCGCGCCCGGTCCTCGCCCTGCTCCGGCACGCCGGCCCGCTCGACGATGCGGGCGACGGCACGCCCCGCCAGCAGCTCCTCCGGGCCCAGCACCAGCACGACGGGCGCCGGCGCCGCGTCCTCCCAACCCAGCCCGGGCGGACCGGACGAGCGCGACGGGCGGCGGGCGGCAGGCGGCACAGACCTAGCCTGCCAGATCGCGCCGACACGTCAGCGCCCGTCGCGCGCACCCACCCGCAGCAGGAGCGCCGCCGTCGCGACACAGGCGCCGGCGAGCGCCAGGAAGCCGACGACGCCCGGTGCCCAGCCCACGCTCGCCCCCGGCGCGCCCGCCACGGTGCGGCCGACCGCCGCCACCCACCAGCACGCCGCGCCGCCGAGGTGCGCCAGCACCGACGCGGCCCCCGGCCACCAGGGCGCGACGAGGGCGGCCCCGACGCCGAGCACCGTCGCCGGCCCGACCGCAGGCGCGACGAGCACGTTCGCCACCAGCGCGTACACGCCCACCTCGGGCCGCACCGCCAGCAGCACCGGCCCGCAGGCCAGCTGTGCGGCCAACGGGATCGCGAGGCCCGCCGCTACGCCACGGCCGAGGCGCGGCGCCCACCGCTCGGTCCACGCGCCGCCCAGCAGCACGATCGAGCCGGTCGCGACCACGGACAGCGCGAAGCCGAGCTCGACCGACAGCCACGGGTCGACGAGCAGCAGCACCACCACGGCCGCCGCGAGCGCCGCGGGGGCGCGCGACGGCCGGCCGGCGAGCAGTCCGACGAGCGCCACCGACCCCATCACCGCGGCGCGCAGCACGCTCGGCTGCGGTCCGACGAGCAGCACCAGCAGCACGCCGGTGAGCCCCACCGCGGCGGCCCGGCCCCACCGTGGCAGCCGGCACGCCGAGGCCGCGGCGGCGACGAGTGCGCCGAGGATCGCGAAGTGCGCGCCCGACACCGCGACCAGGTGGGTCAGGCCCGCGACCGCCAGCGCGTCGGACAGGTCCTCGCTCACACCCGACGTGTCACCGAGCGCGACGCCGAGCAGCAGGCCGCCCGCGTCCCCCGGCACCTGCGTCACCACCGCGCGGGCCGACTCCCGGACGTGGGCGACCCAGCGGCGCACCCCCGTCGGGCCGCGCTGTGTCACCGCCGGGGAGTCGGCGACGAGCACGCCGACCGCCCGGTCGGCGCCGGAGGCGGCGGGCCGGAGGCGGCCGACGACCTCGATCGCCGCACCCATCTCCGGTGGGTCACCGCGGCCCAGCACGACGAGGGCGCCGCGCGCCGTCGCCGCCTGGCCGCGCGCCTGGAGGGTCCCCACCGCGAGCGTGTACCGGATGCGCGGTTCCGAGCCGGCCCACGCGGCGGTCAGCGGCGCGGGCTCGTCGGCCACGACACCGGTGACGGTCGCGGTCCAGCCTGCGGCGGCGGCATCGGCCAGCGGCCCGGTCGCGCGCTCGTAGCGCTGCGCCGCGCCGGAGGCGAGTGCGCCGAGCAGGACGAGCAACGCGAGGAAGCCGGCCGCCCACGGACCGGCGCCGGGGCGGCGCCGGTGCCGGGCATGGGCCGCGACGACGAGCACGACGAGGCCCGCCGCCGCGACGGCCGTTGCCCAGGCGGCCGGCCACCCAGGGCCGAGCACGGACACCGCCGCCCCCACCCAGGCGACGATGGCCGCCGGCACCAGCCGCAGGTCGATGCTCTCCGTCACGACGCCCGAGGAGTCACGTACCACCGCTGCGGCTGTCACGCGTGCACCAGCGGGCGGAGTCGCACCAGCATCGCCTGGCCGATCCCGGGCACCTCGTCGAGCTCGTCGACGGACGTGAAAGGCCGACGGTCGACGATCCGCTGCGCGAGGACCGGACCGACGCCCGGCAGGCCGTCGAGCTGCGCGAGGGAGGCGGTGTTGAGGTCGACCGCGCCGTCGTCCGGGGCGGTGCCGGCCGCGGGCGCCTCCGGCGCCGGGTCACCGGGCCGCGGCACCTGGATCTGCTCGCCGTCCGCCAGCACGCGCGCGAGGTTGACGCGCGCGAGGTCGGCGTCCGGAGCCGCACCGCCGGCGGCGGCCAGCGCGTCCACCACCCGCGCGCCGAGTGGCAGGCGCACCACTCCCGGCGCGGCGACCGCGCCTACGACGTGCACCACGACGACCCCCGGCGCCGGGGCCGGCGCACGTCCGTCCGTCGGCGCGGCCGTGCCCGGCGGCGCCGGTTCCGGCAGCTCCACCGCCGCGCCCGGCGACAGTGCGACCGCGCGCAGGGCTACCGCACCGACGACCAGCGCCACGGCCAGGCCCGCCGCCCCCGCGACCCGCCACGGCACCGCCCAGCGGACGCGCCGCGCCGTGGGTGTGCGCCGCAGCGGCTCGTCGTCCCCGTCCGCACCCGACCGCGCCGGCACCCGGGCGTCCACGGGATGCGCCCACGCGTACTCGTCGGCAGCCGCCCGAGCCGCTCGCGGCACCCACCCGCCGTGCGGGACCGACCCCTGGGACGCATGCCCCCCGACGACCGACCCGTCAGGCCCCCGCTCGTCGGCCATGGAACTGCCTGCCGGGGGCCGGGCGACCCCACGCAGGCGCCGCTCGAGCGCGATGCGGTCTGGGGACACCCCGGAACGCTAGGGAATCCCGCGGCGCCCCGCACCCGACGTGTGCGGGGCGCCGGGCCGGCCCAGGTTGCGCCAGGGCTGTGGACGCCTCACCGCTTCCGTCCAACTCCGCCGCACTTGTGACGTGTGGGACGCATGGGACAGGAGTGACGTCTCAGGAGCCTCACGTGTCACACCTGTCACAAGTGCGGCGGGGTACGACGAAGGTCGGGCGGGAGGAGGGCCGTGCCGCGCGGCAGGGTGGGGTCAGGCGGGGGCGATGACCACCGCGAGGAGGCCCGGGCCGGCGTGGGCGCCGAGGACGGCGCCGGAGTCGGCGACGACGACCTCGCGCACCCGCTCCCCCAGCTCGGCGGCGAGGTGGCCGGCGAGGACATCGGCGGCGTCGGGCTCGCCCAGGTGATGCACCGCGACGCGCACGCGCGCGTGAGCCACGGCGGACGCCACCGCGACGGCCTCGAGCCGCTCGCGCGCGGCACGCCGGGTGCGGATCTTCTCCCCGACCACCACCGTGCCGTCGGAGACGGTCAGCAGCGGACGCAGGCCCAGCACCGTGCCGAGCGCGGCCGCCGGCGCGGACAACCGGCCGCCCCGGCGCAGGTGCTCGAGCGAGTCGACGAGGAACCACACCCGCGTGGCGGCGGCCGCGTCGCGCGCGGCGGCGGCGACGTCCTCAGCGCCGGGCGGGGGCTGGCGACGCAGCAGGTCCGGCAGGCGTCGCAGGGCGGCGAGGTCCAGCAGGGCACGGGCCGGCGTCCGCACGGGGAACGACGAGCGCGGGGCGCCGGGCGGGCTCGGGAGTGACGAGGAGCGTGCGGCGCCCGAGGCGCTCGGAAGAGACGGCGAGCCCGGTCCGCTCGGGACGATCGACGAACCCGCCTCCGCCACCAGCCGCTCGGCGTCGGGCACGCCTGCCGCCGTCCACGCCGCCGCGAGGGCGGCGAACCCCAGCCCCATCGCGACGGAGTGCGAGTCCACCACGTGCACCGGCAGCGGGGCGCGCTCGGCTGCGGAGTGAGCGGCGGCGACCGTCCCGGACAGCTCCCCGGACAGGTGCACCGACACCACCGCCGAGGCTCCCTGCGACGCGAGCCGCGCGTAGGCGCGCGCGAACGCCTCCGGCGGCGGCTGCGACGTCGACACCTTCGCGCCGGCGTGCAGCGCCGCCACCAGCCTGCCGGGCGGCAGGGCGGACTCGGCGTAGCGGGTGCCGTCGACGACGACGTCGAGCGGCACCACCGTCAGGCCCCAGCGCTGCGCGACGCCCGGCGGCAGCGCCGCCGTGGAGTCGGTCACCACCGCCACGCGGCGGCGCACGGCGCTCAGGCGGGCACCACGTTGACAAGCCTGGGCGCGCGCACGATCACCGTGCGCACGCCGCGGCCATCCAGCGCCCGCTGCACACCGGCGTCGGCCAGCGCGATCGCCGTGAGCTCGTCGTCCGACGCCGAGGGCGACACCTCCGCCCGGCCGCGGACCTTGCCCGCGACCTGAAGCACGCAGGTGACCGTCTCCTCGACCAGGTACGCCGGGTCCGCGACGGGGAACGCCTCGTACGTCAGCGACTCGGCGTGGCCCAGCCGCGACCACAGCTCCTCGGCGAGGTGGGGCGCCACCGGCGCCACCATGAGCACCAGCGGCTCGACGGCCGCTCGCGGCACGCGGTCCAGCGTGGTCAGGTGGTTGTTGAGGACGATCAGCTTGGCGATCGCGGTGTTGATCCGCATCGCGGCCATGTCCGCGGTGACGTCGGCGATGGCGCGGTGCAGCACGCGCAGTGTCTCGGTCGACGGCGGATCGTCCACCACCGTGGTCTCGCCGGTCTCCTCGGAGACCACGTTGCGCCACAGGCGCTGGAGGAACCGCTGCGCCCCGACGACCGCGCGCGTCTCCCATGGCCGGGACAGGTCCAGGGGCCCCATCGACATCTCGTAGACGCGCAGCGTGTCCGCGCCGTACTCGGCGTACATGTCGTCGGGCGTGACGATGTTGCGCAGGGACTTGCCCATCTTCCCGTACTCGCGGTTCACCGCCTCGCCCTGCCATGTGTACCCGGTGGGCGACGACGCGTCCTCGACGACCTCCTCGGCGGGCACGTGGACGCCGCGGGCGTCGGTGTAGGCGTACGCCTGGATGTAGCCCTGGTTGAACAGCCGGTAGAACGGCTCGCCCGCGCTGACGTGGCCCAGGTCGTAGAGCACCTTGTGCCAGAACCGCGCGTAGAGCAGGTGCAGCACCGCGTGCTCCACGCCGCCGACGTAGAGGTCGACCCCACCGATGGAGCCGGAGGGCTGCTCGCCGTGCCCGGACCCGAGCCAGTAGCGCTCGAGCTCGGGGTCGACGACCCGCTCGTCCGACGACGGGTCGAGGTAGCGCAGGTAGTACCAGCACGAGCCCGCCCAGTTGGGCATCGTGTTGGTGTCGCGGCGGTAGACCTTGGGGCCGTCGCCGAGGTCGAGGGTGACGTTGACCCACTCCTCGTTGCGGCCGAGCGGAGCCTCGGGTTCCGAGGCGGCGTCGTCCGGGTCGAACAGCCGGGGCGAGTAGTCGGGAACCTCCGGCAGGGTCACCGGCAGCGCGGCGTCGGGCAGCGCGATGGGCAGGTCGTCCTCGTCGTACACCACGGGGAACGGCTCGCCCCAGTAGCGCTGCCGACTGAACAGCCAGTCGCGCAACCGGTAGGTGGTGGCCGCCCGGCCCTGGCCGCGGGCTGCGAGCCAGTCGGTGATCCGCGCCTTGGCCTGGGCGATCGACAGGCCGTCGAGCGAGATCTCGTCGTTCGACGAGTTGATCACGGGGGCGTCGTGGCTGCGCGCGCCCTCACCCTCCCCCTCGACCGTGTAGACGACGGGCAGTCCGTACTCGACCGCGAAGTCGTGGTCGCGCTCGTCGCCGCCGGGCACGGCCATGATCGCGCCGGTTCCGTAGCCCATCAGCACGTAGTCGGCGGTGAACACCGGCAGCAGGTCGCCGTTGACCGGGTTGGCCGCCAGGTGGCCGGTGAACACGCCCGTCTTGCGCCCGGCGTCCGCCTGCCGCTCCACGGCGGTGCGCCCCGCCGTCTCCTTCCGGTACGCCGCGATGGCCGCCGCCGGGTCGTCGTACCCGCCGGTCCACGACGAGCGCGTGCCGTCCGGCCAGGCCGCCGGAACCTCGTCGAGCAGCGGGTGCTCGGGGGCCACCACCATGAACGTCGCGCCGAACAGCGTGTCCGGCCGCGTGGTGAACACGTCCAGCTGCCGGCCGCCCACCACGTCGAACGTCACGTGCGCGCCCGTCGACCGGCCGATCCAGTGGCGCTGCATCAGCTTGACCTTCTCCGGCCAGTCGATGCGGTCCAGGTCGTCCGTCAGGCGGTCCGCGTAGGCGGTGATCCGCATGTTCCACTGCCGCAGGTTCTTGGCGAACACGGGCATGTTGCCGCGCTCGCTGCGTCCGTCGGACGTGACCTCCTCGTTGGCCAGCACGGTGCCGAGGCCGGGCGCCCAGTTGACCGGGGTGTTGCTCAGGTAGGCCAGGCGGTGGGCGTCGAGCACCGTGCGCTGCTGCGCCCGGGTCAGGTCCGCGTACGACGAGCCCGCGGGCACCCCGTCGACGCCGTCCGGGACGGCGCGCGTGCCCGCGGTCAGCTCGGCCTCCAGCTCGGCGATGGGGCGCGCGCGGCCCACGCCGCCGTCCGGGCGGGTCGCGGCCTCGTCGTACCACGCGTCGAAGATCTGGAGGAAGATCCACTGCGTCCAGCGCAGGTAGCCCGGGTCGATCGTGGCGAACGAGCGGCGGGGGTCGTGCGCCAGGCCGAGGCGGCGCAGCTGGCGCTTCATGATCGTGATGTTCGCCTCGGTGGTCAGCCGCGGGTGCCGGCCCGTGGCCACCGCGTACTGCTCGGCCGGCAGGCCGAACGCGTCGAAGCCGAGCGCGTGCAGCACGTTGTCGCCGTTCATCCGGCGGAAGCGGCCGACGACGTCCGTGGCGATGTACCCCAAGGGGTGGCCCACGTGCAGGCCCGCGCCCGAGGGGTACGGGAACATGTCCATGACGAAGAACGGGCGGCGGGCGGGGTCCGCGTGCCGGCCCTGCGCATCCGTGAGCCGGCCCGTCGGGTTCGGGGTGGAGAACGTGCCGCGCGCGTCCCACTCGTCCTGCCAGCGCGCCTCGATCCGGGCGGCGAGGGCCGGGGTGTACCGGAAGGGCACCTCGGTGGCAGTGCTGGGGCTCGTTGCCTGCGACGACGTCACCGGTCGAGTTTACCGAGGGGTGGGGTGGCGGCCGACCGTCACTCGTCCCGGCTGTCCTGACGGTCAGGGCCGAGATGGGCACATTGAAGCGAGATGGGCACTTGCTAGTGCCCATCTCGCGTGGAAGTGCCCATCTCGGCAGCAGATGCCGGTGCGGGGACTCGTCTGCCCGGACGAGGGGGCCGGTCAGGGGGCGGTGAGCCAGATCGCGGACGCGGCGGGCTCCGCCAGGTCCACCGCGGCACCGCCGGCCACCGCCGCGGTCACCGCACCGGCCACCTCCTGGCGTGTGACCGTCACCACCGCGTCGAGTACCAGGCCCACCGAGGCGAGGTAGCGCAGCAGCTCAGGATCGGCGTCGGAGATGCGCGCCACCTGCCACTGTCCCGGCTCGCTGTCCCACAGGCTCCACGCGCGCGGCGTGCACAGCGCACCGTCCGGCCCGGGGATCGGGTCGCCGTGGGGGTCCCGCGAAGGGTGGCCGAGCAGCGCCGCGACCCGCTCGACGAACGCGTCGGAGACCGCGTGCTCGAGCACCTCGGCCTCGTCGTGCACCTCGTCCCAGCCGTAGCCGAGCTGCGCGACGAGGAAGGTCTCCAGCAGCCGGTGGCGGCGGACCATCGCCAGCGCTTGGGCGCGGCCCGGGTCCGTGAGGAACACCGCGCCGTACGGCTCGTGCGTGACGAGCCCCGAGTCGGCGAGCCGGCGCACGGTCTCCGAGACCGTCGACGCGCCCACGCCGAGCCGAGCCGCCAGGGCTTTGGTGGTCACCGGCTGGTCGGTCCACTCCTGCGCGGTCCAGATGACCTTGAGGTAGTCCTGGGCGACCGGGGTCAGCGCCTGAGGGCTGGCGGGCTCGCTCACCGGCCCAGCGTACGGGCCTACTGGTAGGTGACGAGGTCCGGCACCGGCGTGATCAGGTAGGTGCCCGCCGGGTCGAGCACGGTGGGCTTGTCCTCGTCGTAGAAGTTCTTCCAGCCCCAGTGGATGCCCGCCGGCGCCCCCTCGCGGATCGCGTTCCACGTGCCCGCTTTGGAACCCTGGTGACCCTGGCCGTCGACGTGGACCACCATCGCCAGCTCGTCGTGCGACATGTCCAGCCGCTCGCGCACCGGGACCATCCGCAGCATGAACTGATGGAGGACGAACATCTTCTGCGGCAGGTGGTGATCGCGGACCAGCTGGGCCAGCCACGCGGACACGGCGTTGACCTCGTCGATCGGCACCGAGCCGATCTGCCGCAGGTGGACCTGGTCGGGCTTCAGCCGCCACTCCGGGTCGAGCGCGAGGCCCACGTGCGGCAGCCTCAGCAGCTCCTCGAACAGCTTCGCCTGCGTGAGGAAGTCGGTGCGGCCCGGCTGGAGGTCCAGCACCACCGTCATCCCCGCCGCGCCCGCCGCGTCGACCAGCGGCCGCAGCGTGTCGACCGGCAGCTCGTTGGAGTAGTTGCCGTCGTCGCCCGCGCCGGCCGAGGCGACCGTCGCGATGATCTCGACGCCGGGGACCACCGTGTCCGTCGTCAGCGCGCGGTAGGGCTCCGCGTGGGCCGCCGCGCGCGCGATCGTCGCCGCCGTGTCCTGCTCGCCGAGCACGCCGAGCGCCGGGAAGGCCGGGCTGCCGTACAACGCGACGTAGCGCTTGCCCGGCAGGCCCAGGTCCTGCGGGAACACCAGCTGGCCGCCGCAGGGCAGCTGGATGCCGGCCTCGGCAGACGCCACACGGGCCGCGAGCCGGTCCGCCGGCCCGAACGCCGCGCCGAGGGCGATCACGTGCTCCGGGGCCGCGGCGGCGAGCGCCTCGACCGCGGCGGAGGTGGCGCGCGGGTCGCCGGCCGGCACGTCCAGCACCTCGATCCCGGCCGCCCGCAGGGTCGCCAGCGCGGCGAGCGGTTCCCGGCCCACGCCGGCGAGCGCGACGGTCCGGACGGGCACGGTGGTCGCGGGGGCGGTGGGTGGGAGCGTCCCGGTGGGCGGGGCTCCGGCGGCCGGGTCGCCCGACGAGCCCGCGAGGGGCCCGGCTGAGGCAGGCGTGCCCGACGAGCCCAGGGCGACCCCCGTCACCGCAGCGCCGCCCGACGAGCCCGCGGCGGCCTCCGGCGCGGCGGACGGGTCCGGGACCGGCGGGAGCGCCCGCAGCACCAAGGTCCCGGGCCGCGCGAGCCCGCGGACCGCCGCCACCTCCTCGCCGGCGGCGACGGGCCGCACCGCGCCGACACTGAGGCCGGTGGCGGCGGCCAGTGCCGCGGTCCCGGCACCGGCGGGAAGCCGGACTGTGTCGACGCCGGCGGGCGCCTCGGCGTCGCCGACGACCAGCACCGCCTCGGTGCCCAGGCGGTCCAGCTCGACGGCCAGGGGCGCGGCGGGGTCGGGCGGGGCGTCAGTCGGCGAGGCGGTGCCGGCGGGTGCCGGCGTGAGGAGCAGCAGCGGCGCGCCGAGCGCCACGGCCGCGGACGAGCCGGTCACCTGCGCGGCGACGTCGTCGTTCGCGGCGAGGACGACCACCGGCGCGGCGGCGAACACCGCGGCGGACGCCGCGAGCGCCGCGGCGGCAGGGTCGGCCGAGTCGAGAACCACCGCGGGCTCGTCGGGCACCCGAAGCTCGAACGGCAGCGCCTCCGGGGCCGCGGTGACGGCGGGGACGGGGCTCGTCGGCGGCGCCGGCGACGGGTCGGAATCGACCGTGCACCCGGCGAGCAGCAGGGTCGCGACGGTCACGGTCGCCGCCCAGGCATCGGGTCGCTGTCGGCGGTGCACACGTCTCCCTCGTCGTCGGCTCCGAGGGGAGTCTAGGGGCCGACCCCGCGCCATTCGGGGCGCACCGGGCCAAGATCGGAGGATGGGCGCCCAGGACGTCGGCCGTGCCCGCGCCTACGTGGCGGCGCAGGTCGCCGCGCTGCGCGCGCTAGGGCCGGCCGCTGCGGCGGGCGACGAGGACGCGGTGCACGACGCCCGCACCGCGACCCGCCGGCTGCGCACCGCGCTCGCCGTGTGCGAGCCCGCGCTCGGGCGGCGCCGCGTCCGCGAGGCGCGGGCCGGGCTGCGCGACCTCGGCGCCGCGCTGGGTGCGGTGCGTGACCCCGGGGTGGAGCTCGCCTGGCTGCGCGCCACGCTCGACGGCCTGCCGCCCGGACTCGTCGGGCAACCCGTGCCCGCCCGCCTGACGGCCGACCGCGGTGCCGTACGGCATGCGGCCATCACCCGGCTGCGGCAGGCGCTCACCTCACCCGAGCACGAGCAGGCGATGGCGGCGGTGGACCGCCTCGTCGGCGGTCGGTGGCGCTCGTCGGGCCGCCCGGTCCGCCGGCGGGCGCGGCGGGAGTGGCGCCGGCTCGACCGGGCGCTGACGTCCGCCCGGCGCGTCCCGCCCGGGCCCGCGCGGGACGAGGCGCTGCACCTCGCCCGCCGCCAGGCGCGCCGGGCCCGGTACGCCGCGGAGGTGGTCGGCACGCGGCGCGCGCTCGCCAGCGCCGCCCGCGCCACCGCGGTCCAGGACGCACTGGGCGCGCAGCACGACGCGGCGCTGGTGCGGGACGCGATCGCCGACGCCGCGGAGCGGGCCGCGAGCGCGGGTGAGCCGGTGTCCGCCTACGGCCTCCTGCACGCCCTGGCGCAGCAGGAGGCCGACCGGGCGGAGCGGGCGGCGAGGCCCGCGGCCCGCCGCGCCCGGAAGCGGGGCCACCGGCGCTGGACGCGCTAGGCCGCCGCCACCCGCACCACGTTGCGCCACGGGTCGGCGAACCGCAGGGTCGCGCCGTCGTCCTCCGCGGCGAGGCGGGCGAAGGCGACGCGGTCGCGCAGGGCGGCGATGTCGTCGGCGGTGGGGACGAGCACCCGCACCTCACCGAGCCCGAGCGCCGAGGCGCGCGGTCCGGCGCCGGCCGAGTTCCACGTGTTGACGGCGATGTGGTGGTGGTACCCGCCCGCGGACACGAACAGCGCGCCGTGCCACGTCGCGGTCACCTCGAAGCCGAGGGCATCGACGTAGAAGGCCCGCGCCGCCGGGACGTCGCCCACCTGAAGATGCACGTGGCCGATGGCGGCACCGGCCACGGCCTGCTCGTCGACCAGGTGCTCGCTGAGGAACGCGTTGGGGTCGAGCCGCAGCGTGTCCATCACGATCTCGCCGTTCTGGCTCCGGTGCCACAGCTCGCGGGCGCGGTCCCAGTACAGCTCGACGCCGTTGCCCTCCGGGTCGGTCAGGTAGAAGGCGAGCGAGACCAGGTGGTCGGCGGAGCCGACGAACGAGCGTGGCGCGCGACGCGCGACGGACAGCAGCGTGGCGGCGAGGTCGGCGCGGTCGTCGAACACCAGCGCGGTGTGGAACAGGCCCGCCGAGCCCGGCCGCGGGGGCGGCAGGTCCGGCGTGTGGCGCAGCACGACGAGCGGTACCCCGCCCCTGCCGAGGGTGACGCGAGCCGATCCCCGCGGCTCGGCGAGCCGCTCGAAGGGCTCGTCGAGGACCTCGAGCCGCAGCGTGTCGCGGTAGAAGCGCAGCTGGGCGTCGAGGTCGGCGACGAGCAGCGTCACCGCATCCATGCCGGTCCCGGCCGCGAGGAGATCTGCCATTCCGTCACCATAATGGTTGACACTTCAACTTTCAAGGAGCCTGGACCTGGGCCGCGCGCCGGTACCGGCTGACCTCCACCTGGCGCCTGCCCGCGCCGGTGGAACGGTGCTGGGCCGTGCTCGCCGACCCCGCGCCGAGCTGGTCGCTGTGGGGGCCGGGCGTCACGGCTCAGGAGGTGGGGGCGGTGGACGGACTCGTCGGGAGCGCCGCGAC
>Ga0255334_1000926_pt1 | contig 16786 bp, 18 predicted proteins | sample EtOH5_35cm_T3_12_FD_202080 | JGI IMG/M metagenome (GOLD analysis project Ga0255334, IMG submission 202080) | Sandy soil microbial communities from University of British Columbia, Vancouver, Canada - EtOH5_35cm_T3_129 | ecosystem: Engineered > Artificial ecosystem > Sand microcosm > Unclassified ...
GGCCCAAGCGCAAACTAAGCCCTTTGCTTGCAACGTCGCTGCCTGATTTATAATCAATTCGGCGGGGGCGACCGGGAGACCGGCACCCCTTTGTTTTCAACGCGAGACGCGATGTGCCCACGCGGCGAAGTGGACCCAAAGGGACAGGGCGGGACAGAGAAGTAGCCCACTTGTGGCCCACCCAAGTTCGCCCCTTGACAGCAAAACCCGCAGGGGGTAGCCTGCGGGGTGGAGGTTGCTATGATGGTCGCCTTTTTAGTCGGCGCCCTCATCGGGTTGCTGTTTTGGCTGCTGCGGAATGATTCTCCGCTCTAGTCCTTGCCCCCAAGAATCTTGTACAGGCCGCCGCCCAGCAGGCCGCCTCCGAGCAGATACTTCCCCACCGTCTTTGCTCCCCGCACAAAGTTCTCCCGCGTCAACGCCGTCCTCGCCACATCCTTGACGGCCTTCGCCCCCTCTGCGCCCAACGCCCGCGACAGCTTACCGGAGTTCTCCAGGGCGTCCACCGCAGTCGCCAGCTTGCCCGGCGTCACGATCCCGCTCCCGCGCACCTCTCCGCTTGCGGTCTTGATGTTCTTGGATGCCCGCTCCAGAGAGCGGAACTGGAACCAATCCCTGTCCGCAATCTTGATGGCTTGCTCGGCATCAGCTACGCCCGCCTGCGCAGCACGCGCCACAAGCTGCCCTTTCTGTTGCCCCAAGCCCGCCAACTGCTCTGCAAACTTCGTCGCCTTCTCGGGATCAAGGGCGGCGTTGGCCTTGATGGCTTTTCGCAAGTCCTCCATCTTGTCGAGCACGGGCTGGAGTTCTCCGCCCACCGCCTTGTCCACCGCCTGATAGACGCTCGAAGCTCTCGTCCTGAACTGGCTACCCAGCTCGGCGATGCCCTCTCGCGTAGTAGTTGCGGCAAGTCGCTGAAGCCCGGAGCGTTCGGCCACGTCGTTGAGGACGTTGAGCACGTTGCGATCCGCCATCGCCGCCCGGCGCCCCTTCGTGACCATACTGCCCGCCGTACTCAGGGCCTCCCCGCCCACCTCTAACGCCTTGCCCACCTTCCCCGCCCCGGCGCTCTCCGGCCCCAGGAACGCAGTAGGCAGCGTAGCGGCCTCCAGGACACCCTTAGCTACGCGCAAAGGACTGCCCTCCGCCACGCCCTGCGCCATGTGCAGGACGCCTCTTTCCGGCGAGAGCATCGTTTCCTTGACGCCCTCGGGTTGATCCCGAACCATACCCTCCAGGCTTGATTCCGCCCGATTGAGGAAACCGGCCACGCCCGGCTGGGGGCCGCGTATGACAGCGCCTTCGGTGGGGCCGGTGTTGGGGTAGGGGCCGGGGGGCGGAGACGCGATGGGGTCGCCGTTGTCGTCGAGGTACACCGGAGACGCTTGCGCGGGCGCAGCGATGGGGTTGCCGTTGTCGTCGAGGTAGGTAGGCATCTATTGGGCCACCCATCCTTTTCCGTCCCACCGTCCGGTTTTGCCGTTGGGGAACTTCTTGGTATCGCCGACCTTGGGTTGCCCGGCGGTGTGAGGGGTTTGTGTCGCAATACGCCTCTCCATCCCTTTGACTTTGGGGATGCCAACTTCGAGGGAGGCAACCTGCTGATCCAGGGCGTTCAACTGCCGGATGGACATGTCCTTGCTCCCGCTGCCGGGGCTGGGCACGGTTCTCTGGATGGCGGCGCGCATCTTGTCGGACGCCTGCCCCATGCCCGCCACGTTGCGGAGGGACATGATGCGCTCCAACATTTGCGTGTAGGCCACGACGTAGTTCTTCTGTCCCGGCGTGAGATCGCTTTTCGCCAAGGCGCTCAAGTTGGCCCCGACGATTGCGTCGTCGTTGGAATGGGCCGCCACGGTGAGTTTCGTGACCTGATCCGGGGTAAAGGGTCTGTCGAGGCCGACAATGGCTTGCCGATAGGCCGCCGAGCCGGTCTGAATCTCATTGAATTGCGCCATCTTACCCATTGCAGTCGCGCCCTGTGCCGCCGGGGCGCTACCTTCCTGTATGGCTTGCCCTGCGGTCTGGAGGACAAGGTCGCCTTCGCCGTCGATGACGGCCACGGGCCGATTCAAACCAAAGGCCGCGCCGCGCGCATAGGCCACGCGAATCGCTGCCGTCTCCTGTTCCTGCGCCGCCGTCTGGAGGCTCATCAACGCCTGCTTCAGCGAGGCCACCGTGCCGGCCTTTTCCGGGGTGTCGGGCATGGCCTGGGCCTTGTTGATGAGGTTCTTATAGTATTCGATCTGGCCGTAGGTCTTGTTGCCGCCCGCCGCCACGGGGTTGAACAATGCGAAGGAGTCGGCGATCATCTTGTTCTTCGATGCCGGCGGAAACAGCTTGGGGTTGTTCCAGGTCGCAGCGTCGATCTGCGGACGCCCGACCAAGACGCTCGCTTTGTTCACGGCATCGAGGACGCCGGAGTTCGCCCCCATCTGGCTCAGGTCAAAAGCCACGATCTTCCCGCCGTAGTGGAAAGTTACCACGGGCGGCACCTTGCCATCGGGCGAGGCATCCTTGGCCTGCTGGAGGGCGGCCATTGCGCTCTTGGGGTCGTTCTCCATCACGGCGATGGGCTTCAGACCCAACCCCATGAGGTACTTCACCTGATCCTCATCCTTGGCCTCGATGCTTGCGCGCAATTGCGCTGAAGAATTGTCGAGAGCGTGCTGGCGGTAGGTGGCCTCGGCGGCGTAGTTGGCCGCTTGGGCGTCGCGGAAGGTCTGGTTCTGGTCGAGCTGCTGCTGCCGCTGTTGGTTCTCGACCTGCTGTTGCCCCTGTTCGGCAACGTAGCGCCCGCCCGCCCCCACTCCGCCGGCAAAAGTTTTTTGCCCGGCTCCGCCAACGAGCCCCAACAGGGCACCGGACAAGATGCTTTTCCAGAGAGAGGGCTTCTGTGGCTGGTCCTGATATTTGGGCGGCGCAGAGCTGGTCTGGTCGAGCATGGCCGTGGTTTCGTCTACGGGCGCCGCGCTCAGGGGGGCCAAGGCGTTCTGGTCGAGGGCGTTGTTGAAAAGGTCGGACACGTCAATCTCCTATCAGGAAGAACTCGATTTTCGTCTTATGGGTGATGTTCGGGTCGTGCAACGCTTTGCGAAGGAAGGCGGCCCACGCTTGCGCCGCAAGCGGCTGGTTGTAGGCGGCGGCGAAGTCAGTTAGGGTCTGGTCGGGCCGAAGATGCGCTCTGGACTTCCCCTCCAGCTTTAGCCCTACGTCGAACAGCAAGGCTTGGAAGCCGTCGAGGACGGAGTTGAACACCCTCATTCCCTCCTCGTCGCGCTGCTGGGCGGGAGAGTAGGCCAGCAACCCGCCGGGGTTGCGCGTCTGGTAGAGCTTGCCTTCGGGGACGTGGTAGCCGCTGGTCTTGATGAGTGCCTCGGCTACCGCTTCCAGTTTTCGGCGTTGCACGCTTCCTCCAGGATGGGGTCAAAAACACGGTGGGCCACCCGGCGCGCGCGCTTGGAATGGCGGACAAGCCAGGCCGCCGGCCTGCCGAGGACGATGTAGGCCAGCGCGAACAGCGCCCAGCCCCACTCTCTCATCGCCTTGTAGCCAATGAAGATTCGCACCTTGTCCGTGCGCTGGTCCCCCCAGCCGTCATACAGCTCGGCGGCGACCCAGCAGAACAGCTTGCCGAAGCCGCCGGCTTGCCCCGCTCCAGAAAACGCCCCGCCCACTACGCCGCCGAGAATCCCAGCAATCCCCGGCCCCTGCGATTGCGTATAGGCTTGCGACAGATTGGCGACGTTGCCGAAGCCCTGGTTGGCGGCGCCGGCATAGCCGAGGGGGTTCAGTAGCGCCTGCTGCCCATTGAGGGCGTTCATGGCGTTCCAATAGTTCTGCTGCTTCAGGTTCTCGTCGGCTAGGGTGATCTGGTTCTGTGTGTCGGCGATCTTGCCGGCCTCCAAGCCCTTCAGGGCGCCGAACTGCATCTCATTGACGCCCGAGGGTAGGTCGCGACCTCCGAGGGCGAATTGCTGGGTTTGGAGCGCCCGCTGTGCGTTGTCGGTCTGCTGGGTGATGTTCTCCGTGGCGGAGGTGCGCATCGCCGCCAGCGCCTCGGGAGAGTAGCCCGTGGGGTGGTCGATCATCGGCTCCAGCTTGCCCTTCAGGAAATTGAAAATCTCCATCTGGTGCTGGAACTGCTTTCCGAAAATATCCATGAGCTGCTTGCTGAAGGCAAGCTGCTGCTTTTCCGCTTCCTTGGCGGTCTTATCCCCCTTGGCGAGCGCCCAAGGGCCGGAGTAGTCCTTTACGTCGGCAACGAAGTGGAGCAGCCGCCCCGATTCCATGTCATAAGTGCTTTTGAGATGAATCATTTTTCCTCGTTGACGCCGACCTTCCACCGCAGCATGGGGAAAGGGACAACCTCATACCCATGCTTCGTGGCGAACTTGATGAGTCTTTTGTCCTTGCAACCAAACCACACCTCGCGCGTACCCGACCGCTCGGCCAGGGCTTGAATGGCATAGTGCAGCGTCTTTAGGGCGCGCGCCTCGTCCATCGGCGAAAGGCCGGGCTTGGGGGCCAGCGCCTCTTGCATGAGGACGAGATGAACGCTGTTGATAAGAACGGGCTCGCCGTCCTTCTCGACAACAGCGGTGTTGCAAGTCGGATAGCGGTAGACCCCGGCATCCAGCAGGTTGATTCCTGCCGCCGCCAGCAGCCAGTTGGTGTACACCTCTGCGTCTTTGGGTTCTGCCCCTCTGACCGTAAAGTTCTTCATGGTAGATTTCCTTGCCCCGCCCCGCCGCCGATCCCTCCGCCGCCCGTCCCTCCGCCGCTTGAGGGGCCGCCGCCGCCCGTTGCCGTGGTGATGATGTCCACGAAAACCCGTCCCGCCACCTGCACCAGCGTCGAGCGCGAAAGCGTCGCCTTGTACGTCGGCGTCCCACCGGCCAACATCAGGTCGTCAAAATAGACGCCGTACTTGGTATTGTTGGTGATGGTGTTGCCGAGATCGTCCAGGGTCAGGGCTGACGCGCCAGCGTTGTAGCTCACACCGCTCGGGAACTGCGCGCAGTAGAGGGTGAAGGCGGCGATGGAGATGTTCGCGGCCCCGCCGCCCAAGTCGGCGCTGCTCAGGCAGGAGGAGCCGGAGGCGGGCTTGATGGAGTAACTGCCCTCGACGGGGTTGGCTCCGCCCGCCGCCGTCGCCGAGGACTGTGCCGCCGTCAACGAGGATTCCAGGCCGCTCTTGTTCACCGCTGACACCCAATAGTAGTAAGTGCTCCCCGCCGGGATCGTGCCGTCCTGAAACACAAAGTTGTCGCTGCCCGAGGCGCCCGTACTCTGGAGGACGTACTGAAAGCGGCTGGTCGGCGGCGTGGGCGTGCTACTGGAGGATGACCGATAAATCCAGTACCCGTCGATGACATCGGCCAGTAGCGCCCCCTCCATCTGGAAGGTGAACTGATAGCCGTTCGGGATCGCCACTAGGTTTTGCGTCACCGTGGGTGCGGGCGGGGCCGAGGTCACGCCATCAAGCAATACCGTGGCGGTGGGGGCGGCGTCCAAGTCGGCGGCGGCGGTGGTGCCCACGGCCTGCACCGTAACCACAATGCTCTCGCCTGTGCTCTCCGCCAGGAAGGACAGGGGGGAGTCGAAGCCGTCAGCGGCGAGCACGCGGCTGGTATTGCCCTGGTAGCCCGTCAACCAGACGCGGACGCCGGCATAGGCGGTATCGATGGGGTTACGGAGGAACGAGACCGACACCAAAGAGAGCGTGCGATCCTGCGCCTTCTTGGGGCTCTCCGTGGCCGATACGGTGGTTACTTGGTCGGGAACCCCCGTGACGTTGCGCCCGTTCAAGTTGTTGCCGACGGTGGCCGTCGTCGTCTGTCCGCGCCCGAGGCGGCGCAGCCGCTCCTCCACCATGTCGGGGCGGAACAGGCTTCGCGTTGGGACATCTTCGATCGGGGCGATGTCTCTTGGATTCACGAAAGGCGTTCCGCTGGAGGGGGCGGAGGAACCCATCCAGCCGGGTACGGGAGTGTCAGGGGCGCTCATGCGGGCGGCATAAAGGCGAGGCCGAGCAGTTCGTTGGCGGCGTCCTCGACTGGAAACGTGACCTTGACTTGGAGGTGGCGGACTCGCTGTGGCAGCGGTTTTTGCGCAGCCTTCAGATAGTGCCGTTGCATCCGCACCGAGAGCGCCGGTGAAAGCGTTGGGGGGTCCGCGACCGGGTTGGGCAGAGGGGTGAACACCCCATCGATCTCGTTGAGCAGCACCGATACGCCGGGGGCGGCGCCAACGGCTTTGGCTTCCACCAGCACGGCGGAAAGTTCGGTGGTATCCCCCGGCGGGGCAGCGACGATGGTGCCCACCGTGGCATAAGCCGAGGACATGAGGGCGCCATCATCCAGGTTGGAGTCGGGGTTGCGGTATAGAATGTACCCCCCGTCGGCGGCGCGACCCATCAAAAGGCGGAAATCACTGGTGTCGACCCCGACGCTGGCGATGGCGCCGACGCCCCCCTCGGGTTGCCCCGTGGGACACCAGATACCGCGTGCTACGTTGAAGCGCATCACCTTGTCCGAACCGTTCGACAGAAACAAGCCGCTGTCGTCCCCGTGCCGGTGGAGCTTCAGGTAAGACAGGGCGGGGTCGAAATTGGCCTTCAGATAGTTGCCCACCAGAAAGCCGATTTCCGTCAAGCTGTCGGACAGGGAGAACAGTTGACGGTTGGCGGTGTAGACAAAAAGCAAATCGCCGTCCTGCGCGACACAATCCTGATCCACCACGCCGAAGTTCGCCAGGAGCTTCTGACTGAAGAAGCTGAAGGTGTCATAGCCTCTGATGATGAACAGGTCGGTGGCGGTAGCGACGATCAGCCCTTGGCCCGTGCTCGCCATCGCGGTAACGGCACCGGGGAACACAAAGACATAGGCGGGCGGCCAAGCCTCCTCGGGCACGCCTACGATGGTGTCCGGTCCACCAGAGAAATAGACCTTATTGCTTACCGACACCCACAGCCGCCCCATGTGGAAGGCCACGTTCGACGCTCCGGCGGGAACGGGATCGTTGGAGTGGTTGATGGGGGCCGAGATGAGATCGTTGAGGCCGGAGTCCGCCGTGGTGTCGGTATAGTTGAACGTGCTGGCGCCGGGATTGGAGATTTGGGCGAGGAAGTAGAACAGGCTGCCGCCGTCGAGCGTCCGGTAGATGTTGATTTTGTCTACCTGGGCGTCGCCGCTGCCCGTGCCAGACACCGTGACCTGCTTGTTGGTGAGAACCCCGGTGGAGGCGGATACGGCGCTGGCCGTGGAGACGTGGCCGGTGGCGCTGTTGACGAAGGAGAAAACATAGCGCGCGCCCGAAACCAGGGTCAGGCCGGCGGGGACGCTGTAGTAGACCGTGATCGAAACCGAGTCGATGTTGAGCGCGGCGGCGGTGGTGTCGGCATCGCGTACCACGATCCCGAAGGTGGAGTTCTCCACCTCGGCCTTGGTGGCGCTGGCGACGCCAAGCATGTTGGTCGAGCCGCCTACGACGGTCGTGGTGTCGCTCGTCTGATTGAGCGTGATGGTCTGCCAAGCCCCGGCGAGCGTCGTGCCGTCCTTCGTGACCCCCACCTGAATCTGGCGCTGGGCTGACGTGGCGCTAGAGCCGTTGCCGATCACCGTGATGGCGAAGCCGTTGACCTGTATCGACGCGGGCAGGGAAAAAGCGCAGGTCGTGAGTTTCAGCAAATCCTGGGTGGTGGTGTTGTAGACGGCGTAGGTGGCGTTGGTGGTGAGGGCGTTGTTGGGGTTCGTCCAGTTGGTCCCGGCGGCGGCGGTGGGGAAATGAGTGCTGGAGTAGTCGAAGGCCAGCGTCAGAGCGGCGCTGGGCGTGGTAATCCCCCACCCGCTTACCGTAGTACCGTTCCACTTCTTTGCGTCTGTGCCGTTGCACATGTAGACAGCATTGGCGACGGACTGAAATCTGGTCTTGGCGGTCGTCCCCTTGGTAAAGACATCCGTAACAGCGTTGGTGGTGAAGGTTTGTACCTTGGCGGCATTGTCTGTGAGCAGCTTTGTGGTCCCCGCGATGTTGCGGAAGGCATAGAAGCCCAAGGGCTTGTCCACCGTCTGCGAGCAATAGCGGTCATTGCCGGGGCGACGCTTCAGCGTCTCGGCGTTCGTCAGTTCGACGTTGAGGCCGTCGAACAGGGCATCGGCCCGTCCCGGCTGAGTCGGAGCCAACGGGGAGCTTTGGGTGATGAGACCCGTCCACCAGCGCGAGATGTAGAGGATGTGCTTCAAGGACGATGCGCCAACCACTGCCAAACGACAGCTATCAGGGCCACCAAAGCGCCTGTGACCGCCTTCCAAATTCTGCCCTCTACGGAGTCAAGGCGCGGGCCGGCGTTAACCCGTTCGAGGGCTTCTAGCCGTTTCGACTGGTCATCTAAATGGGACTCAATGCGGGGGAGAGCCCCCAAGTAGGGTTGGTCAGGAGGCCCCAGCAAAACCGTTTCCAGCCGCAATACGGCATCCGCGACTGATCTTCGGTTGTCGTTGTTTCGTTGTTCGTCCATTGGTTTTCCTGGATGATAGAAGTCGGTGCCCATCAGCCCCCCATCAAGGATGTCTCGGGAGAGACGGACTCCTCAGAGGCTTCGCTGTCGTCGTGCCCCAAGGCCAGCAGGATCGCCGCCTGGGCTTTCTGGAACTCCCCGTCCGCGCGCCGACTGTCGAGGAAGCGGTAGCACCGTGCAAGGAACGCCTGCCGGTAGACGAAGGAAAGCTCGTCGGGGAAGGGCGCCCAAGTGTCGGTCAGGGCGGTTTTAAGGGGGGCTTTGGCCTGATAGACGAGCGCCGCGCCCCAAGCCGTGCCGCCGGGAACCGGGGAGACGCGAATCTTCAGCACGCCCGTTGACGGGACGCTCACGACGGAGATGGTGCGGGGGGTGCCGGAAACGCTAGACGGCTGGAGCGTGCGGACGGCGCGCACCGGCCAGATGTTCGGGAGGGCCGAGCCGTCGAATTGATCGGTCATGGTGGCTGACTCCAGCCAGCCGAAGTCGGTGATACCGGGGGCGCCGGAGGTGGCGAGCCCGCTGGAGGCGTGCGTAAAGGTGAAGCTCTTGGTCGTGGGGGTTGAGAGGATCGTCCAACCGCCCGACCATTGGGAGAGAGTACCGTTCTGAGTGAACGTGGAGTTGTAGGCCGCCACGGTGTTCCCGGTCATGTAGACGGTCTGCCCCACGGCGAAATCGTGGGTGTCAAGGGTGTTCACCGTGACGGTGAAGCCCGACTCAGTGATGCCGCTCGCAGAAGCCAGGGCGATCCCCACCCCGCCGCTTTGAGTGAAGGCACAGGCACCGGCAAACTGCTGGTCCTGGTGGAAGGAGCGCAGCACCAGCAGCGGCATCTCCACCCGGTTGAACTTCCAGGGGATGCCGTAGGCGAGCAACTGCTGGAGGGTGTCGTTTGCCAGCGACAGGGCGGGCTCGTTCAAGTAGCCCCCCACGCCCGATAGGGGCATGAGCTCGGCCTGCGTCGAGCAGAAGTCCGTGATCTTATTGATGGTGATTGTAGAGGCCATTTACTCCGCCAGTACGACGAGGTTTGTTTCGGGGGCTTCGGTGCGCGTCAGAAGGATAGGTTCTATCGAGCCGTCCTCGTTGACGACCAAATCTCCAGGGAAGTCCGCCACGATTGCCACGGGCTTGTTGAAGAAGGCGACGACGGGAGACACTTTCTTGGCCTCCTCGGCGTCCTCGGGGTTATGCGCGACGGCCATCTCGACTGCCACAAGCCCCAGGTATTCTTGGAGCTCGGGCAGGCGTTCGCGCAGCGTGCCGCGCGAGAGCAGGAGAATCTTGGGGAAAGACACTAGATCGCCAACTGGATCAGCTTGTTAAACAGCTCAGGCCGTTCGTGCCCGTAGATGGACAACTGGCAGACTTGGCAGAGCAGGTAGCCCGCTCCGCCATCATGCACCAGAACGGCGGTGGTGGTGCCGTTGGAGCGCATGTGGGAACAAGCCTCCTGGTTCTGCCGCTTCAGGTCTGCCGCCGCCTTCATGGTTGCGGCTAGGGCGGCGCGGTCGGCCTTCGCTGCTTCTTCCTCGCGGATTTGCTTCTCGGTCTTTGCGGGGTTGCGGATCGCCTCAATCAGTTCTTTGAGCTCAGAGACGCCCACGCTCATCTTCTTTTCTTCGGCCACGGTATTTTCTCCTTTGCCTAGTGTTGTCTGGTGTTGCGGTCCCACAGCTCCGTCCTCCGTCCGAGGGCGGGGCCAAACTCTCTATCGGCCTGGGCCTTGGTGATGGCCTTGCCGTGGATGAGCGCCTGTAGGACGCTCCTCCAACCTCTTTCCTCCGCCACGAGCAAGCCGTTCTTGTCTACGCAAACGCGCGAGAACTCCGGCAGCTTGTCCATGTAGAAGCCGGTGAGGTATCGCTTCTCGACCTCGCCCGTCTCCCCCCGCCCTATCAGGCGTACCGCCACGGCACCAAAGACGCCGCCGGGCTCGACGACAAGGGAGGGATTCAGCTTGCAGATGCGCCGCGCCAGCTCGCTCCACTCCAGGGGGCGACCCTCCGCCATGTCGTGATTCTCCAGCAGGGCTTGGTCCTGGATGCGGTGGACGGAGGCCAGCTTGCGGTTCTCCTCCGTGGCCTTCTTGACCGCCTCTGCCGGCGACAGGTTAATGTCGCCGAGGCTCGACTTGTCGAGGATGACGGCCACTACACTTCCACGTCGTACAGGGCGGAGACGTTGAAGCCGCTGGCGTTCACCGACGCCTGGAGGGTCCAGTTGGCGTTTTTTGCGGCCTGGGCCAAGGGCTTCGGGAACATGAGGACGAGCGGCTGGATCGGGTTGGCCGGGGTCGCTGGCCAGTTGAGGACAGCCTTGGTAACGCCGCCGGTGCCGTCCCTCAAAGTCAACGTGGCGGCGGCGGCGTTGGTCGTGGTGACGATGAGGCCGGCGAGGGAGAGGCGCGACATGGAATCTGCGGTCACAATGGTCGTCTCGCCGGTGCCGGAGACGTTGGTTTGCTGCACTTTCGAGGGGTTCGAGGTCATGGCATTTCCTTTTGGGGAAAGAATGGGTGGGGGCTGTTTGACGGCACAGCCCCTCTCAAGCCGGTTGGACTACGCGATGGAGGTTTCCGCTCGGATGACCCGGAAGCCGTTGGTCGAGCCAGGGCGCTTCGCGGTACCGAAGAAGAAGTTGTAAACCACCGCAGCGCGGATCAGCCCCGCCGGGTCAAGGCTGTTGCCCTGATCGTAGCGGCGCATCTCCACGCCAAAGTTCTTTTGCCCCAGCGCGGTTTTGCCCAGGCTGGCGCCGAAGAAGGCGTCTTTACCGAGGATGGTGGTCGAGTAGCCGATAGCGCCGCCGCCCAGGTAGTTCGACGCCTGCGTTACCGCGCTCGACGTGAACATCTCCACGTCGGACACAACCCCCAGCCGGTTGCCTTTCAGCACGCCGCCACTCATGTCCTTGGTGTACTTCTGGAGGTCCATGAAGCTGCCAGCGGAACTCTCGTTCACCAGGTCAAAAGCGTTGAGGGGGTGGGTGACGCCGAAATACAGGCCGTTGGCCTTCGGCTGGATGTCCAGACCGCTCAGAGAGAAGCGGGCCTGCCGCACCTTGGAGGTGGTCAGATAGGACAGGTGGGCAACATCGATCTGCGTAGCCGCGTCCGCCGCTCGCGCGGTTTCGATGGCGTTGGCGATGATGGTGTCCACGGACAGGGCGCCGCGATAGCCCAGGAGCTCGGCGTTGGCCGCGCCCTGGTCGATCAACTGCGTCTTGTCCACCTTGTCAGAGATGGAGATGTAGTCCGCGAACTGCGACAGGGTGATCTGCCGGGTGTTCTGCGTCACGGCCTGGCCAGCGAAGGGGGTGCCTTCGGTGACTGCCGTGGTGTTGGCGGCCATCTTGGAATGGTCGAAAAGCTGGATCACGACGCCGTTGCGATCCGGCATGATTTTCTTCTCGATGCCGTCGTACAGCGCCAGGTTTGCTTGCAGCGTGCTGACCGCTACCCGGTCAAAATAGACTGAGGGGTACGCGCCCAGGCCGCTAGATACCGAACTCGCCACTGTGGGGAGAGCCATAGTCTAGGTTCCTTGGTTATTGTCCTCTGGCAACCGCCGCGACAGCCTGCTCGCGGAGTTCGTCCAGGGACATTTTGTTGTAGTCTGCTTCGGTGGGTTCCTTCGGCGCTGGCGCCGGTGCGCTTCTGCGCGCCGACAGCCCGGAGGCAACCTTACGCACGACGCGAACCGTCTCCGCCGGGCGCGCAATCCGCGCTGGCTCGGCTTCCTCGTTCTTTGCATCTGCGGTGGACGCTTCGGGCTTGGCTTCGAGCAATCCGCTCTCGCTCAAGTCCCGAAAAGCTGCTTCCAAGTTCTCCAGCGTGCCTTCCATGTTGTAGGTGCGGAGATACTTGGTCATCCTGCCGCCGTTTGCGGGCGACGGATAGAACTCTGGATGTTTCTCTACGAACTCATTGCTGGCCTTGGCCTCGCGCACGAAGCGCGCGGTTTCGTCAAGGGCAGCCAGTTTCTTTTCGAGTTTCGGCCCGACGGAGCGTTGGTAAATCTTCTCGAACGCCGCCTCGGGGTCGGACATGAGTTCCTGACTCAGCAGGAACCGCTCTGTCTCCGTCATCGGCGCGGGCGCGGCCTCGGTGGGCTCGGCCTTCTTCAGCGCAGAGGCTTGCTCCCGAATCTTGCGGGTGGCGTGCTCCTGGGCGGTGGCGAGCTTGTCAACCAGCCCCTCCAGGGTGTCGGCCTCGAACCGCTGGACGCCGGAGCCGTCGCCAAGGTCGATCTCGCGGACATAGACAACCTGCTCGTCCCCGACTTCTACGGCGCCGGCCTCGGTCTTGGCGAAGCGCCCCTGCTCGTCTCGGGGCTGCTCTGTTTCAGCGGGGGCCGCCCCCGCCGCGATTGCTTCTTCCCTCAACTGCTCGATGCTCTTTTCATCGCTCATTTGCTACTCCTTGCCCAATCCGGGCGTGGTGTCAGCTTTGAAACTGCTGTATGTCTCGATGGAGGGAGTCCATCAATTCTTGGTGGTATTCCTGAGCGCCGGCGGCGCGGCCTTGCTTGCGGAGGATGTCGTCGCTCCTCTTGGCGGCGATGGCGGCGGCAACCTTGCGGGCCACCAGCTCCTCGCCGAGGGCGACGATCCAGCGCCAGCCGGGCGTGTTCATCGTGGCCTGGATGGCGGCGGCGCGGCCCTTGGCCTGCTCCTCGGTCACCGGCCACCCTCCCGCGTGGGGAGCGGCGCCTGTGGCTCGGGCGCCTTGGACTCGTCAAGGATGTGGCGCACCACCTGGACGCCAGCGCGTCCGGTGGCCGTGGCCTCGATCTGCTCCAAGGTGTTCTGCTGCTGCTGGTCCATCTTTTGCTTCTCCGCCATCATCTTCATCATGGCGGGGTTGCTCATGGCCGCACGCTGCTGGTCGGCAGGCGACATGTCAACGACGATACCGGGGGCGTCCCAACCGGACAGGTCGAGCATCTGGTTGACCAACTCGGCATAATCGATCTTCTTGCCCTGGAGGGCGAGAGAGTCCTGTACCGGCTGGGCGGAGACGAGCTGCATCAGCATGGGCAGCATCGCAGCCATCGCGCGCCGCGCGGCCAGCTTGGTCGAGGACAGGGCTTCGAGGCCGTAGTAGCCGTTGTAGACTTCGAGGATTTCGCCCTCGAACGCCTTGCCGTCCTCCTCCGTCAAAATGGCATTGATCTCGTCCGGGGTCAGGCGGTCCTTCGCCATGCAAATGAAACTCTCCAACGCGGGCAGGAACACCAGGTCGGAGAAGTTCTCCACAAAATACTGGAGCTTGACCTGGAGGCCGGCGGTGAACTCATGCACGCCCTCCGCCGTTCGCATCGCCTGGGTGGGCATATCCGAGCCAAAGTTGGCGCCCACGCGCCGGCGGCTGCGGGCCTCCGAACTCTGCACCGCCAGCATGGCCTGGTCGGTGATGTTCTGGATGGGCAGTGGCGTCAGGTCGCCGTCGTCGTTGACGACCGTACCGGGGCCGATTTGGATGGTTTGGGAACCCGGCGTGAGCCCCTTCTTCCTGTGGAACGCCGGCGACATCACCAGCGACAGGGAGTTGACCCAAGCGTTAATGGTGCCGATCTGGAACTTCTGCTCACCTTCGAGCAGCTTCCCGATGCCAAAGCCGTACGCGGCCCCCAGCACGTCGATGAAGGAGCAGGAGACAAAGGGCAGGCAATCGAACTCGTTTTCCTCGTTGCGTAGGACGATTTTGCGCTGAAGGACGACGATGACGCGATCCTTCGTCCAGTATTCCAGCAGCTCCAAGGGCTGCTTCAGGGGGTCGATGGATGTCTCCACTCCCTGCTGCTCCGCCTGGAGGTCGCGGCTGGGCTGTTCCTTGCTGCCGCGTAGGCTGTCAGTTGTTGGCTCCTCTTTGGCGGCGAGAATCTTGCGCAAAGCGTCGCGGGAGGGGATGTTGTCAAACTCCTCCCGCAGCTCGTCCAAGTCCTCTGCCGTGATGAAGGACTGCTGGATGACGTAGCGGGAATTGCGAATGTCGTGGCTGCGAAGGGCGGGGTCAACCAAAACGTTGCGAAGATCGACGTAATCAAACGTCGGCTCCGACATGTCAACGTCGGTGGTGTGGGACTCGATCCCCTCCGCCCCGCGCTTGTATACTTTTTGAGGCTTCGTACCCGACCGCCAGCCCCACTTACCGACGCAAAAGCCATACAGCAGGCAGGACTTCAGCATCTTGCGGATTTCTTCCTTGAAACCCGCGCATTTGATGGCCCAAACGAGGACCTTGGCGGCGGCGCGCGCGGCGGCTTGCGTCGTTTTGCCCTTCGCGGTCAGGAGGAACGGCTGCTTGTCGGAGAAGAAGGCCAGGTGAGACTGTGGAAGGATCATCTCCACAACTTCCATCACCACGGGCATCGACAGGTGGGCTTTGGGCTGTCCATTCGGCCACTTGTCGATCTTGACGCTGGCGCGGTAAAGCTCGTCCAGGGTGTTCCATTCCTGCGGGCGGCCCTTGGACTGAAGGAACTTCTCGGCGATTGAGGCGTCGGCGAGTACCATACTCAACGCCGTGGCGTCGTCTAGCTGCTCCCCCTCAAAGGCAACGTCCTCGGCGGCGGGCATCGCCAGAAGGGTGCTGGGCTCGACGGCACCCGCGAGTTTCTCAAATCCGCTCATCAAAATCTCCTAGCAGGAGAAGCCATACCCCATCGGGTTGTCGGGGCCGGCGTCGGGCTGCTCTGTGCTGTAGGGCACGTCAAAGAAGTAGGGCAACTTGCGGGTCGGGACGGGGCGGGCGATGCTGTGCTCCCCCAGCGCCTTCACCAAAAGCGCGATGCAGTCGGGCCGGTCGTCGTGGCGCCCGCGCGGGAATTGCGAGAACTCCTCCAACAGTCGGTCGAAGTCTCGGATGCCCGCCATCAGGAACAGCCGCTTGTTCTTGAATGGGCCTTCGAGGGCGGCCACGCGGAGGTATTTGGCGTTCTTCTGGTTAGAGCTTTTCAGCATCTCCACCGGCAGGTTCACGCCCTTCTCGCGCCCGACTTTGCGGAGGTAGTCCACGAAAAACTCTGCGCCAGGCTGCTTCTCCACCCAAATCATCTTGGGGCGATGTAGCAAGGCCATTTCGATGATGGTTGTCACCAGCGTCGAAGGGGAGAGCGTCCCGCCAACTACGTCCACGACGTAGCTGCGGCCCAGCCCGTCCGCGCGTCCGACCGCCACAACGCTGTGGTCGCTGTCGGCCTTCTTGCCCTCTGCCAGGTCCACGGCAAATATGCACGGGGCGGCGGCGGGGTAGTCATCATCCTTGGTGGACTTGACCGCCGACAGCAACAGCGACTCAGGAAAGAGGTGATGCTTCGTCGGGATGATCTGGTTGAGGTACTGCGCCGCGAACGTCTCGGGATCGTCCCGCTGGATCGAGGCCAGTAGTTCGACGGTGAAGCCGATCTTGCGCCCATCCGGCAGCACTCTCTCGGGGAACAGCAGCGTCCCGTCCGCCTTGTAGCAGGGCCGAACGCTCACGACCCACTCTCCCCGGTCCTTGTCCCGCGCTATGATCCGCCCGTAGATGTCGGCGTGGGAGTAGCGGGTGCCGGTGACGGTGATATAGCCGCCAGGGTCGATAAGAGGGACAAAGTGCTGGAACTCATTGTCCAACTTGTCGAGCAACTCGACGTTGCGGAAGTTGTTGGTGTTGACAAGATCATCTGCGTACAAATCAGTGTAGTGCTGCCCAGTCTGAATGGCTCGGGGCGAAGCCGCCGTCACGGTGGCCTCTTTGAGCAGGCCGCGCCGGCGGTTGCCGACGGTGAAGGCGAAGGCGTCGCCGGTCAGGCCGCCGCAGAAGTCGGGAAACAACTCCGGCAGCCGCGACTTGGTGTTCTTGCCCGTGAAGTGCGACCGAATCTCGGCCAGCCAGCCCTTCGTCAGCTTCAGGTTGCCCTGCATCAACAGGATGCGGGCGTCAGGGTCGTTGAGGATGCGCTGGATGACGGCGACAACGACGGCTGAAGTCTTGTAGTGGCCGCGCGACCAAAGGATCAGCCGGTGAACCCTGCCGGTGGGCCGGAGCGCCTCAAACAGGTCGGCGTGAACCTCTTTCTGGAAGTCGTAGCCGAGTTGCTCCCCGAGGTAGAGCGCATCTTCCCGGCAGCGGGCGCGTTCCTCAAGCAACTGCTCCTTAGACAGCATCAAAGTTCTTGCCGTTCCTTGGGCATCGGCAGTTTGATCTTGTCCTCTAGTTCCAGCACCTCGTCCATCACGGAGCCGGAGTGCCGGGGGACGGAGACGGACTCAGAG
>Ga0255334_1000928_pt1 | contig 16761 bp, 16 predicted proteins | sample EtOH5_35cm_T3_12_FD_202080 | JGI IMG/M metagenome (GOLD analysis project Ga0255334, IMG submission 202080) | Sandy soil microbial communities from University of British Columbia, Vancouver, Canada - EtOH5_35cm_T3_129 | ecosystem: Engineered > Artificial ecosystem > Sand microcosm > Unclassified ...
GGTTTTGTGTACCAGAATCCGATCAGCAGATACGACACCAGACCCACCGCCTCCCAGCCGAAAAACAGCTGCAGAAAGTTGTTGGCCATCACCAGGGTAAGCATCGCAAAAGTGAATAAAGAGATATAAGAGAAGAAACGCTGATAACCGGGGTCATCATGCATATAACCGATCGTATAGATATGCACCATCAGTGAAACAAAGGTGACCACGCACATCATGACGGCGGTCAGGCTATCGATAAGAAAGCCTATCTCTAAACGCATTCCCTCGCTGAGCATCCAAGTATAAACCGTACCATTGTAGGCTTGCGCACCCTCGAAAACGTGGTGGTTAAGAACATACAGGGAGAGCAAGAAAGCGACGGCAACGGCAACAATCGTAATGACATGCGCACCCATGCGCCCAACCTGCTGACGAAACAACCCGACAACCACCGAGGCTAATAAGGGCGCAAGTACAACAGTAAGATAAATTGGCTCCATGCCATTAACCCTTCAATGAATCCAAATCTTCCACATTGATACTGCCCTTGCTGCGGAATAACAAAACAAGGATAGCCAGGCCAATGGCCGATTCTGCTGCCGCTACAGTCAGCACAAAAAACACAAAGATCTGACCGTCCATGTTGCCGGTGTAGCCCGAGAAGGCGACGAAATTCATATTCACCGCCAGAAGCATAAGCTCGACACACATCAATAGAAGAATCATGTTCTTACGGTTGATAAATATGCCCGCCACACTAAGCGAAAAAAGTGCGGCGCTGAGTAACAGATAATGTGAGAGCGGTACCATAATCCCTCTAGATATATCCGATGTGGCTCGCAGCCGCGAGAAGATTAGTGACGTTCATTCTTTCTTTTCCGCCGCCATTTTTATGATGCGGACACGATCAGCGGCCTTTACTTTAACTTGATCTGCCGGATCGACGAGGCGTCTGCCGTCGCGCTTGCGCATAGTCAGGGTAATGGCAGCGACAATGGCAACAAACAGAATGATCGCAGCAATTTCAAATGGGTAGATATAGTCAGTGTATAGCTTTGCGCCCAGAACCTGAGTATTTCCTACATCTCCAGCCATCACCACCGGCTGTAAATTCTCTGAACCCAAGAATTGAGCCTGATTAAGCACCATGGCCAGTTCTATGATTATCAATAACGTCACCCCCACACCCAAGGGCAGATATTTGGCAAAACCTTCGCGCAGCACGCTCAGATTGATATCCAGCATCATGACCACAAAGAGGAACAACACCATGACAGCGCCGACATAAACCAGGATCAAGATGATGGCGAGAAACTCTGCCTGCAGCAGTATCCATAAGCCGGCGCTAACCAAAAAACACAGTACCAGAAACAACACCGAATGCACCGGATTGCGCACCGTGATCACTGCTGCTGCCGAGGCAATCAGGATCGTTGAAAAGACATAAAATAGAGCTTGCTGAAACATTTATCTTACCCGCTGCGCAACTATCAAAAGATTTTTCCAGTTATCGGTAGGCCGCGTCGGCAGCCTTATCACGAGCAATCATGGCTTCGTACTTATCCCCAACCGCCAGTAGCATATTTTTAGTCATGACTTTATCGCTGGCTTTTTCGAAGTGATATTCAAAAATCCGCGTTTCAACGATGGAGTCAACAGGGCAGGATTCCTCGCAAAATCCACAATAAATGCATTTAAACATGTCGATTTCGTAACGCGTGGTACGGCGCGTTCCGTCAGCGCGCTGCTCCGACTCAATGGTTATAGCCAACGCCGGGCAGACAGCCTCACAAAGCTTGCAGGCGATGCAACGCTCTTCGCCGTTAGAATAACGCCGCAGCGCGTGCAGGCCGCGAAAACGCGGGCTTTGTGGCGTCTTTTCTTCTGGGTAATAAACCGTCACTTTAGGAGTGAACAGATGACCCGCCGTGACTCTCAATCCCTGCAGTAGCTCAAGCAAAAACAGGCTCTTGAAATAGCCAACGAAAGAATTCACCAGCGCGGTCATAGCGCCCCCCCTAAAATCTGGCGGTCAGCGCACCTCTGGGTGGATAAATTCATAATCATTTTCACTCTCAAAACCATGGCCCAAACCCAGTGTGGACAAAAATCGCCGTGACAAAAAGCCAGACCAGCGTCAACGGAATAAACACCTTCCAGCCTAACCGCATGATTTGGTCGTAGCGGTAGCGAGGAAAGGTGCCTCGGAACCAAAGGTAACAGAACAGGAAAAACGACGTTTTGACAGCAAACCAATGGAACCCCGATACCATCAGAGCAGAACCTAGGACAGGAACGGATCCAAGCAGGGGTATGCCCTGAAAAGGCGAGAGCCAGCCGCCAAGAAATAGCGTGGCAATGAGCGCCGAAATGAGCACCATATTGGCATACTCTGCCAAAAAGAACATGGCAAAACCCATACCCGAATATTCAACGTGAAAGCCGGCAACAATTTCTGATTCGCCTTCCGCCATATCGAAGGGCAGCCGGTTGGTCTCGGCCAGACCAGATATCCAGTAGATAATAAACAGCGGAAACAACGGGATAAAATACCAGTGCCAAAATCCGCCTGCCTGCGCCAGCACGATATCCTGCAAATTCAAACTGCCGGCCGCCATAAGCACGCCGACCAGCGCAAAACCCATGGCTAATTCGTAGGAAACGACCTGTGCAGCAGCGCGCATCGCTCCCAGAAAAGCGTACTTAGAATTGGATGCCCAACCTGCCAAAATGATGCCGTAAACGCCAAACGATGTAAGCGCTAAAACATAGAGCAAGCCGGCGTCGATTTTTGCCAATTGCAGTTCTTCGGAAAACGGCACGACGGCCCAGGTGACAAGCGCCGGAATAAACGCCAGTACGGGTGCCGTCAGAAACAGAAATTTATTGGCCTTAGCCGGGAAAATTATTTCTTTGAACATCAATTTGACGGCATCGGCAATAGGCTGCAGCAACCCCGCATAACCCACCCGATTTGGGCCCACGCGGTCTTGAAGATAACCAAGAACCTTACGTTCCGCATAGGTCAAATAAGCCACAACGCCCAGCAAGGGGAAGACGATGGCCAGGATGCCCAGTAGAATCAGCACGACCTCCCGCACCATTTCGGGTATGTTCTGCCATGTGCTGACGATCAAATCCATCATTTCTGCCTACCCTTGAAATCGTCCTTAGCAAGGCTCGATAGTAATCGCACCAAATCGCGGGCCAAGCCCCCGCGTCTCGACAAGACCGGCGGCCACACGCACGCAGCCACGCGCCAGGCCAGCATCTAACTTTAAAGGCAGCGTAACGCGGTAGCCGCCCTGATTAAGCACCACCCGTTCTGCGGTAGACACTCTCAACGCCTCGGCATCCTCGGGGTGCAAGTGAACATGTCTTGCCGCCTCCATATCTGGCGTTGCCTGTAGCGATGCCGCACGGCGGACCAGCGAATCGGTGGCATAAATCGGCACGTCAGCCAATCGCCACCAGGCCGGGAGTGTTTTGCGGGTCATCGGCTGATCACTAAACACGATCACGGGAGTAATCGCGATCGATCCTATCGCCGCCTTAGCCTGCGTTAACACCGCCTCTGAGGACTCAAAGTCAAACCCATTCAAACCAAACTGATTGCCCAAAACTCGCAGCACTTTCCAGGCAGGGCGAGCCTCACCTATCGGTTTTGCGCATCCGGCAAAAGACTGCCAGCGGCCTTCAATATTAATCAACGTGCCCGATGTTTCGGCAAACGTGCCAATAGGCAACACCACTTTGGCGTAACGCCGCATGGCTTCGGTAAAAAACGGGCTGAGACAAACCACAACGTCTGCGCCTTCCAGGGCTTTCATCGATTGCTGCGCATCCGCTATATCCAGCTCGGGCTCTAAATCCAACAGCAGATAGCCGCGCATCGGCTCAGCAAACATAGCTGCTGCATGTTTACCCGAGGCCGCAGCGGCACGCCCACCGGGCTCGCGATGCGGCACCACACCAGCTAACCAGGCTCCCGCCGCATTACCACCCGACGGCAAATACCCCAGCACAGCGCCTGTCACCTGGCTGATAAAGCCTGATAAGGCCCGAATGACCGCAAACCCCGGTTGATCCTGAATTAATTGGCCCAAGATCACACTGGCAGATTCCGTTTCAATCAACGATTGGACGATACGAATATGGGCACCGTCGACGACAATTCCCTGTACAACTTCGGTGAGCACTTTGGGTATGGGCTTGGCTGTTAATTCCGCCGCCGCTAACGCGACGGCCGCTAATTGCTCCGCCAGATCTTTGGCGATCACATGTTCGAATAATTGCAGCCGGAAATCGCCATTCAATGAGTTAATGACGCTTATTTTGGCGCCATTTTTCTGCGCTTTACGCAACCGATGGTGTACCAGGGGAATTTCTTTGCGCAGATTGCTGCCAACGATCAAAACCGCTTTGTTCTGCTCCAGTTCTGCCAGGGTCTGACCCAATGATGGGAAACTCGGGGCGATATCCTGGTCAGAAAAATCGGCCTGGCGGAATCGATGGTCAATATGGGCGCAACCCAAACCATCGGCAAGCCGCCGGAACAGGTAGAGCTCTTCAACCGTCGCATTCGGCGAGGCCAGCATACCCAAAGCCTGCCCAGGCACTGAGCGCAGCGCGTCTGCCGCTGCTTTCAAAGCCACTTCCCAGGAAACAATTTCCCAGACATTGCCGCGTCGCACCATCGGCGACTTCAACCGGTCTTCGCTGGCTATGCCCTGATAAGAAAACCGATCACGATCGGAGATCCAGGTTTCGTTGATGGCTTCATTTTCTTTCGGAACGACGCGCATCAACTGGCCACGGCGCACATGGGCGTTGAGATTCGCTCCCACGGCGTCATGGGGAGAAATTGTCGGGATAGACTGCAGTTCCCAAGGGCGAGCCGTATAGCGTGAAGGCCGAGCCGTCAGCGCGCCGACCGGGCACAAATCGATGACGTTACCCGACATTTCATGCTCTACGGTCTTGCCCACATAGGTGCCGATACGCATATGCTCGCCACGCCCAGTGGCGGCCAATTCCCGCATCCCCGCGATCTCTTCACCAAACCGCACGCAGCGCGTGCAATGTATGCAACGAGTCATTTCCGTGGCAATTAACGGCCCGAGATTTTCATCTTGAACGATGCGTTTACGTTCGTGATATTGAGACACATCGCCGCCGTAACCCAACGCCAAATCCTGCAATTCGCACTCACCCCCCTGATCGCAGATAGGGCAATCCAGCGGATGGTTAATCAGCAAAAACTCCATCGTGGCTTTCTGAGCACTGATGGCTTTTTCGGATTGAGTGTAAAATTTCATGCCGTCGGCGATGGGCGTGGCGCAGGCGGGCACCGGTTTGGGCGCTTTTTCCATGTCCACTAGGCACATGCGGCAATTGGCGGCGACGGAGAGCTTTTTGTGATAACAAAAGCGCGGAATGTAAATTCCGGCGTCGTCCGTGGCCTGAATGAGCATCTGCCCTTTCTTGGCCTGAATGAAACGCCCATCCACCTCAATAGTTACTAGATCTTCACTCATTTTTGTTGCTGTCCCGTCAGCTTCACGCTGTCAGTGGCATCATTGGCTGCCGCGCCGACCAGGCAACGTTTGTGATCGATATGATATTGAAACTCATCACGAAATTGCTTGACGAAGCTGCGCACCGGCATGGCCGCCGCATCACCCAGGGCACAAATTGTTCGGCCTTCAATCTTACTGGCCACGCTATCCAGCATCGCTAAATCTTCAGGACGACCTTGACCGTGTTCGACCCGTTTGACGGTGCGATGCAACCAGCCCGTGCCTTCGCGGCAAGGCGTGCACTGGCCGCAGGATTCCGCGTAATAAAATCGCGAAACCCGCTCCAGCACTCGTACCATGCAAGTTGTCTCATCCATCACGATGACCGCGCCAGAACCCAGCATCGAACCGGCCTTAGAAACCGAATCGTAGTCCATGTTGACGTCCATCATGACGTCGCCGCGTATCACCGGAACGGATGAACCGCCGGGAATCACTGCCTTCAACTTTCGACCACCACGAACGCCGCCCGCCATCTCCAGCAGAGTCGCAAACGGCGTGCCCAAAGGAACCTCAAAATTTCCTGGCCGATTAACGTGGCCACTGACGGAGAAAACCTTGGTACCGCCAGCCTTGGGTGGACCGAGCGCGGCAAACCACTCTGCCCCATTGCGCAGAATAGTCGGCACGGAAGCATAGGTTTCGGTATTGTTGATCGTTGTTGGCCGTCCGTATAGGCCGTAGCTGGCGGGGAATGGCGGCTTAAACCGAGGCATCCCCTTCTTACCTTCCAGCGATTCCAGCAAGGCGGTTTCTTCGCCGCAGATATACGCCCCGGCGCCAAGATGAGCGTAAAGCTCAAAATCAACCCCGGATCCTAAAATATCTTTGCCCAGATAACCCAGCCCGTAAGCTTCTGTTAAAGCCTGGCGAAACCGGCTGAAGGGCTCATCCATAAACTCGCCACGCAGGTAGTTATAGCCGACCGTCGCGCCCATGCAATAGGCAGCGATGGCCATCCCTTCGACGAGCGCGTGCGGATTAAACCGCAGTATATCTCTGTCCTTGCAGGTGCCCGGCTCACTTTCATCGGAATTGCATACCACGTACTTCTGCCCCGGCGCAGTACGCGGCATAAAGCTCCACTTCAAGCCCGTGGGAAACCCCGCGCCACCCCGACCGCGCAGGCCAGAAGTCTTGATAGTCTCGATGACTTGTTCGGGCGGAATACGCTCTTTGAGTATCTTCCGCCACGCCTGATAACCACCCAGCTTGAGGTAGCTATCAAGAGCCCAGGGCTGATCGAACTGTAACGTGGAAAAACAAACGGCGTTGACCAGCATGACTCACTCCAGGCCATCGAGAATCGCGTCCACCTTTTCAGGCGTCAGATTCTCAAAATATTTGTGATCCACCATCATCATGGGTGCGCCCGCACAAGCCGCCAGACATTCTTCTTCGCGCTTCAGGTGGATACGCCCATCCGCCGTGCTCTCGCCGGTACGGCAAGCCAGCTTTTTCTCGACGTAAGCGACGATATCGTCCGCACCATTCAACATGCACGAAATGTTTGTGCAGACCGAAACACTGTGCCGACCGCAGGGCTGGGTTTCGATCATCGAATAGAAACTTGCCACCTCGTATACGGCGGTTGCTGGCAAATCCAGATAATCCGCCACGCCATCCATTAATTCGGGGGTGACGTAGCCGTTATTTTCATGCTGCACCGCATGCAGCGCCCACAACACGGCCGAGCGTTTACGCTCCGGCGGATACTGCTTAAGCCACTGATCAACCTCTTCTCTGACATGTGCAGATAGCCGATCTGACGGCCGCGCAGTAATCTTGGCCATCAGCGATCAATCTCCCCAAATACGATATCCATGGTGCCAATGATGGCCACAACGTCCGCAAGCATATGGCCGCGCGCCAGCTCATCCATCGCCGCCAGATGAGGGAAGCCAGGCGCCCGAATCTTCAACCGGTAAGGCTTGTTCGCACCATCGGATATGAGGTAGCAACCAAACTCACCTTTTGGCGCCTCGACAGCGGCATAAGCCTCGCCTTCCGGCACACAATATCCCTCGGTAAACAGCTTAAAATGATGAATCAGCGCTTCCATGTCCTGCTTCATCACGGCCCGCGTCGGCGGCGATATCTTGTGGTTCTCGACCATAATCGGGCCGGGATTACGTTTCAACCAGTCGCTGCATTGACGAATGATGCGGTTGGATTGACGCATCTCCTCAACCCGCACCAGATAGCGGTCATAGCAATCACCCTTAACCCCAACAGGAATATCAAAATCCAGGCGATCATAGACTTCGTAGGGCTGCTTTTTGCGCAAATCCCAAGCCACGCCAGAACCCCGCAGCATCGGGCCGGTAAAACCCAGCGCTACCGCCCGCTCAGGCGACACAATACCGATATCAACGGTGCGTTGTTTCCATATCCGGTTATCGGTGAGCAGCGTTTCCAGCTCGTCAATCACAGAGGGGAAGCGATCAGTGAATGAATCAATGTAATCCAGCATCGTGCCGGAGCGATCCTGATTAAGCCGGATTAACTCTTTCTCAGTTCGGTACGGAGAGGGCTGATATTTGGGCATGCTGCCAGGCAGATCCCGAGCGACGCCACCCGGCCGATAATACGTCGCGTGCATACGTGCGCCGGAGACGGCCTCGTAAACGTCCATGAGTACTTCGCGCTCGCGGAAGCAGTACAACAATACGGTCAGGGCACCAATATCCAAGCCATGTGCACCCAGCCAGAGCAGATGATTGAGCACCCGGGTAATTTCATCGAACATCACTCGGATATATTGAGCGCGCTCGGGAACGCTCACCCCACATAACTTCTCAATCGCCATGACGTAGCCGTGCTCGTTGCACATCATCGAGACGTAGTCCAACCGATCCATATAACCAATGGACTGATTGAACGGCTTACTTTCGGCTAATTTTTCGGTGCCGCGATGCAGTAACCCGATATGCGGATCAGCACGCTGGATAACTTCGCCATCGAGCTCCAAAACCAAACGCAATACCCCGTGCGCAGCCGGATGCTGGGGACCAAAATTCATGGTGTAATTTTGTATTTCAGGCATGTCGATCACTTCCTTCGGGTGCCTGAATTGGATTGCGTTCGGCGACGGCAGCACGAATGACCTTGGGCACCAGCGTTCTGGGCTCAATCGACACAGGCTGATAGACCACGCGCCCCTTCACCGGGTCGTAAATAACTTCGACGTTGCCGGTGAGCGGAAAGTCTTTGCGGAAAGGATGGCCGATAAATCCATAATCGGTGAGGATACGCCGCAGATCAGGATGACCAACAAAATGAATCCCGAAAAGATCAAAAGCCTCGCGTTCATACCAGTCGGCGCATGGCCACACCGAAACCACAGAATCCATCATGGGAAATTCCGACTCAGCGCAAAATACGCGCAGCCGCAGTCGCTGATTATGCTCTATCGATAACAACTGGTAGACCGCCGCAATTCGCCGCGCAGACACACGATCAGTATCCTGGCTGCCATCGTACTGATCCACGCCGCGAGAAAATCCACTGTCGGTAGATAGCTCGGTAACCCACTCGGCATCGCCATAGGCTAAGTAATCAACGCCGCACAAATCGATAAGCTGTTTGAAGCGAAAGCCTGATTCATCACGCAGCGCCACAGCCGTCACCCGCAGGTCCGAGGGCGACACAACCATCGCCACCTCATCAATACCTGCATCGTGGGTGACGACAGCACCCGGGAATCGCTCCTGGAGTCGCTGAGTCAAGCTTTCCATTGTCTTGCTCATGAATATCGCTTCGCTATAGGCATCTGGCGTAATCTTAGAGATCAAAATCAATCAGATCGGAAAATTTCACCGAGCGATTGTGTGAGTACGGCGAATTTTATTTTGCAGCTGCACTACGCCGTAAAGCAGCGCTTCGGCCGTGGGCGGACAACCCGGCACATAAACATCAACGGGAACAATACGATCACAACCACGAACCACGGCATAAGAGTAATGATAATAACCACCACCGTTAGCACACGACCCCATGGAAATAACCCAGCGCGGCTCGGACATTTGGTCATACACCTTACGCAAAGCCGGCGCCATTTTGTTCACCAGGGTGCCCGCCACAATCATCACGTCGGACTGACGTGGACTGGGGCGAAACATCACGCCAAAACGGTCCATGTCGTAACGTGCCGCGCCAGCGTGCATCATTTCGACTGCGCAACACGCCAAACCGAACGTCATCGGCCACAACGAACCCGTCATGGCCCAGTTTACGAGGGCGTCAACGGAGGTCGTGACGACTCCCTTGTCGAGGATGCCTTCTACTCCCACTCCAGCGCCCCCTTCTTCCACTCGTAAATGAAGCCAACCACCAGAATGCCGAGAAACACACCCATCGCTAACAGGCCGGTCATCCCCGTTTCACGTATTGAGACCGCCCACGGAAAAAGAAAAGCCACTTCCAAATCGAAGATGATGAACAGTATCGCCACCAAGTAATAGCGGACATCGAATTTGATGCGCGCATCATCAAAAGCCACAAATCCACATTCATAAGGTGAGTTTTTTTCCGCGCCGGGACGATGCGGACCAAGGATTAGCCCTATTGCCAGCGGTGCAACAGCCACAACGACGGCGATCATAAAAAATATCAGGATGGGCAGGTAACTGTGCAGCATCTTCTTCAATCCGTAGGTTAGTGGCTAATCGCAGATCCAGGAATCTGCGCTGCTTTTTTAGTATGCGACAACCTTTAATAATAACTGGTGCCGATGGCCGGACTCGAACCGACACAGCTTACGCCACTACCACCTCAAGGTAGCGTGTCTACCAATTCCACCACATCGGCTTACTACTCGACGCCCGGTATTCTACGGATAATTAGCTCCGGGCAAAAGATCATTTGAAAAAACTTTGTAATTATCGCCGCCACATCCGCAAGCACACCAACCCAGTCAGCGAATTACTTGGCTTGTTTAACCGGCGCCGGCAGAACAGGGTTATCGGTCACCCCGGCAGGAGGGGCGACTGGCACTTCGCGACTAGGCTCCACCGGCAAAATTGGTCCATCAACCCTAGACGACGGCACTTCCGTAGACGATGGTACCTGCGTCGGCGCGACCTTATCGAGCACGCTACCTTCACCCGCCCGATGACCCAGCAAATAACCTAGGCTTAGGCTGCTCAAAAAAAAGATCGCTGCCGCGATTGCGGTGGCACGGCTTAGAAAGTTAGCCGCGCCACGAGCGCCAAATACCGTAGCTGATGCGCCCGCACCAAAAGCGGCTCCGGCATCTGCTCCCTTGCCATGCTGCAATAACACCAAAACAATCAAGGTGATGGCAACCAGAAAATGTATTACTAGAAGTGTTGTTTCTATCATGTCTCAAATCGTTTCATGTTCAAGTTATATTGCCGACGCTGCCGCACTGACGATTCCGAGGAAAGCCTCGGCCTTCAGCGAGGCGCCACCAATCAAGCCGCCATCAATATCCTTCTGAGTAAACAGAGGGGCTGCGTTTTCGGCAGTGACACTGCCGCCGTAGACGATCTGAATGTGCTCAGCGATTGACTTATCATGGCTGGCCAACAGCTCTCGAATACAGGCATGCACCGCCTGCGCCTGTTCCGGCGTTGCATTCTTGCCTGTACCTATCGCCCAAACCGGCTCATAGGCAACCACAGCGTTTGCAAAGGCCGACACGCCCACTTTACTCAATACCGCTTGAAGTTGACGCTCAACCACGGCGCGGGTGACGCCTGACTCCCTTTCCTCCAAGGTCTCACCGACACAGAGTATCGGCAGCAATTTGTGCTTTTGCGCGAGCTCAAATTTGGTCGCTACGACCTCGTCGGTCTCGGCATATATGCGCCGACGTTCAGAGTGCCCAACAATGACGCAACGGCATCCCACATCCATCAACATGGCCGCGCTTACCTCGCCAGTGTAGGCGCCCTGCGCTTCAGTACAAATATTCTGCCCGCCCAAAGCAATGTGACTGCCTTTGAGCAATTCGTATACCTGAGACAGATAGGGGTACGGTGGGCAAACCACCAGATCAACAGTTTTCACCTGCGCCGCACCAGCCAACAAAGCCGCAACCAGGTCGCGGTTAGCCTGCCGCGAGCCGTTCATTTTCCAGTTGCCGACAACTAACGGTCTAGACATCAGGCACTACTCCCTTCCGGCAATGGTGGGCAAGATTACCGATCCCCCCGCAACAAAGCAACCCGGTTCGATCACACTCAAGACACGGACCGCACCACATCGGCAATATCTTGCGCAAATTGGGTGACGTGAAGGTTGTTTTCACCCTCCACCATCACCCGTACCACCGGCTCGGTACCCGAAGGCCTCAAAACAACCCGCCCTTTACCCGCCAATTTGCTCTCAACCTGCTTAACAACAGATATCACCTCAGGATGGGCACTAATCGCCAGGGCCTGCTGAGTAGGGACGTTTAACATAACTTGCGGGAACCAGACCATACCCTCCAACATCTCATCAAGCTGACGCTGACTGCGGATCATCTCCCCCAGAACTCGCAAGCCGGAGATTATGCCATCGCCCGTGCTCGCTTTATCTAGGCAGATCACATGCCCGGAGGGCTCTCCTCCCAAAATGCCATCGCGCTCGTGCAAAGACTCTAAAACGTAGCGATCACCTACTTTTGTACGTACAAAATCAACACCCAGCCCGGTTAACGCAAGCTCCAAGCCGAGATTACTCATCAAAGTACCTACCACGGGCCCCTTGAGTCGATCACTACCCAACAACCCGCTAGCTATAACATAAATGATGCCATCGCCGTCAATGAGTCGGCCGTGGCGATCAACCATCATAACTCGATCACCATCCCCATCGAAGGCCAAACCTACATCAGCACCACTCTCCTTAACCAAGGCCTGCAAGCTTTCGGGATGCATGGTGCCACAGCCGTCATTGATATTAATACCATCCGGCTGAATGCCACAGGTAACCACCTTGGCGCCCAATTCCGAGAAAACCATAGGCGCAACCTGGTAAGTCGCACCATTGCCGCAATCCAGGGCGATTTTCATCCCCTGCAAGCTAATCCCTGGCCCCAAGCTGGCTTTGCAAAATTCGATATACCGACCTTGCGAGTCATTAACTCGCGACGCCTTACCTAATTGCTTGGAGCCAACCATACTGAACGGTTGCTCCAACTGACGCTCAATGGCTTCTTCCAGCTCATCAGAGAGTTTGCCGCCTTCGGGAGCAAAGAATTTCACGCCGTTGTCATAATACGGATTATGTGAGGCGCTGATCACCACACCCGCACTGGCCTTGAAGGTTTTGGTCAGATAAGCCACTCCCGGCGTCGGCATGGGACCCAGCATTCGAACATTGACGCCGGCGGCTGAAAACCCAGCTTCTAAAGCAGCTTCGAACATGTAGCCAGAAATACGAGTATCCTTGCCAATCAGAACACTGCCCGTGCCTTCGGCAGCGAATACTCGTCCCGCAGCCCAACCCAGACGCAACACAAACTCAGGAGACATGGGGTGTTCACCGACTTTGCCTCGTATCCCATCGGTACCAAAATATTTGCGCGCCATGACGTTCCCCCAGCGAAGTATCCGTTTTACTCAATAATGCAGATAACAGTAGGCTGAATTTAATCTTTATAGGCCGATGTTCCCAGCGATTGCCAGATACGTAACGCGTCGGCCGTTGCACCCACATCGTGGGCCCTAATCAACTTAGCGCCACGCGTTGCCGCAAACAACGCCGCCGCAACACTACCCGACACTCGATCCGCTACCGGCCGATCCCCCAACAATGCACCAATCATTGATTTTCTTGAAGCGCCGACCATTATTGGCTGACCTAGCGCCAACAGTGAATCGAGGTTTCTTAATAATTGCAGGTTGTGCTGCAGCTTTTTTCCGAAGCCTATGCCAGGATCCAGCATAATGAAATCCCTTGGTATTCCTGCATCAAGACACTGCCGTAGCCGACCAAGGAGAAAACTCTTTACCTCATCGGGCACATCGGCATATTCAGGGCTATTTTGCATGGTGTTCGGCTTGCCCTGCATATGCATAAGACAAACCGGTACGCCGCACTCCGCCGCCGCCCGCAGCGCTCCAGGAGCCCGCAGCGCCATAACATCATTGATGAAGCCGGCACCCGCACTGATGGCCGCTTTCATGACCTCTGGCTTGGTTGTGTCGATAGAAATAGGTATGGTGAGGACTTTGGCGGCAGCTTCGATGACGGGAATGACGCGGCGTAACTCCTCATCCACCGAAATTGCCTGAGCTCCGGGGCGCGTGGATTCGCCGCCCACGTCAACAATGGCAGCCCCCTCCTCCTGCATAGACAGAGCCTGGGCAACCGCGTTGGCCGGCGAGAAGAACTTACCGCCATCTGAAAAAGAGTCCGGCGTAACGTTCAAAATACCCATCACCCTGGGCGAGGATAAGTCGAGAAGCTTCCCAGCACAATTCAACGTGACTGATGCTTCAATAGACACCTGAGGGACCCGCATTTAAGGTGAGTAACCACTACATCGAAAACACAGTGGCGACCATTAACGGTCGCCACTGTCCGATATGAAAAGCAAGTTAGCCGACCGTTCCGGTGACGCCACCTGGACGACCGGGGGTTGCTGCCGCATCGATCGGGATACCCAGGCCCGTCGGGCCGGAGTCATCGTCACGTTTTACCCAATCTCGCGGCGGACCCACTTCACGACCCGCCATGATAGCGTCGATCTGATCACGGTCTATGGTCTCGTACTTCATCAAGGCATCCGCCATGATATGCAGTTTATCGATGTACCCCTGCAGAATAGTGGTTGCGCGTGCGTAGTTTCGATCAATGACTGACCGCACCTCTTCATCAATAATCCGCGCCGTCTCGTCAGAAACATGAGAGGTACGCGAGCCATAACCACCCATCGGACCTGCCGCTTCGTCTTCATCATAGTTAAGAGGGCCTAGCTTATCTGACAAGCCCCACTTGGTAACCATACTTCTGGCCAAATCCGTTGCGCGCTCAATATCATTTTGCGCACCCGTGGTTACAGAATCGGCGCCAAAAATGAGTTCTTCAGCCACACGACCACCAAACAGACTGGACAGCTGGCTTTCAAGGCGCCGCTTACTGGCACTGTAACGATCCGCTTCCGGCAAAAACATGGTCACGCCCAAAGCCCGGCCGCGCGGCATGATGCTGACCTTATAAACCGGATCATGATCCGGCACGTTCAACCCAACAATGGCATGACCTGCTTCGTGATACGCGGTAAGGCGTTTTTCATCTTCGCTCATAGCCATGGAGCGGCGCTCGGTACCCATCAAGATCTTGTCCTTGGCACGTTCAAACATTTCCATGTCTACCGTTCTACGATTGGCGCGGGCAGCCAACAAGGCAGCTTCATTAACCAAGTTGGCCAAATCAGCGCCCGAAAAACCAGGGGTGCTACGGGCCAGTACGCTGGCATTTACATCGTCCCCCAGCGGCACCCGACGCATGTGAACTTTTATAATCTGCTCACGACCACGCACATCCGGCAAGCCAACAACAACCTGGCGATCAAAGCGACCCGGCCGCAATAAAGCCTTATCAAGCACGTCCGGGCGGTTAGTTGCAGCGATGATGATGACACCCTCACTACCTTCAAAGCCGTCCATCTCCACCAGCAGCTGGTTCAGCGTCTGCTCACGTTCGTCGTGACCACCGCCCAAACCCGCTCCACGATGCCGACCCACCGCATCAATTTCGTCAATAAATATGATGCATGGCGCATGTTTTTTGGCTTGCTCGAACATGTCGCGAACACGCGATGCACCTACGCCAACAAACATTTCCACGAAATCAGAACCAGAGATCGCAAAAAACGGGACCTTGGCTTCACCGGCAATGGCTCTGGCCAATAGTGTCTTACCCGTGCCGGGCTGGCCGACCATCAGCACACCCTTGGGGATTTTTCCGCCCAAGCGCTGAAACTTCCCAGGGTCACGAAGAAAATCAACCAGCTCTTTCACTTCTTCTTTAGCTTCGTCACAACCCGCCACATCGGCGAAGCTGACCTTGACCTGATCTTCTTGCATCATGCGCGCACGGCTCTTGCCAAATGACATGGCGCCGCGCCCACCGCCGCCAGACTGCATCTGGCGCATAAAGAAAATCCACACGCCAATCAACAGCAGGAAAGGGAACCAGGAGATAAAAATCTGCATCAGCAACGACTGACGCTCAGGCTCTTTAGCGACGATGGTCACATTACGCTCCATCAGCTCGCCGACCAGGGCGCTATTATCCGTTTCCGGGCTATAGCTCACAAACTGCTCACCACTGGACAGCCGGCCGGTGATTTTTCGCGAGTCTATTTCTACTCGCTCCACCGAGCCTTGCTTAACTTCAGTCAGGAATTCCGAATAATTTATCCGCTGAACATTCTGGGTTTGTGTATTAAACCCATTGAACACGGACATTAGGACCACCGCGATGATAATCCACAATATGAGGTTTTTTACCATGTCACTCACGGGTTGACCCTCTTAAAAACTCAGGTTGAACTACTTTGAAGGTTATATGGGCGCAATCCCAATAATTCAAGGACCTCTGTCTGTAACAGTACTACAAGCGGTGGTTTTTCGCCAATAAATACAGCTCCCGACTCCGGCCACGCGATGCTTTTGGTTTTCTCACTTGAATTTGCATAAATTTTTCACGTATTGCGCTTCGATAATTATCAATTCCTTCGCCCTGGAATACCTTGACTAACAAACTGCCCCCCGGACGCAATACTTTGCTTGCCATATCAAGAGCCAGCTCGGCCAAATACATGGCGCGCGGCTGGTCAATCGTGGGGCTGCCACTTAAATTAGGCGCCATGTCGGAAAGCACCAGGTCCACACCGTCGGGAAGCTGCTCCATCAACCAGTTCAATACCGCCTCTTCTCTGAAATCACCCTGCATGAACTCAACTCCCACAAGTTCATCCATAGGAAGGATATCCGTCGCAATCACTCGGCCTTTTTTGCCTACTTTACTGACAGCGTACTGACTCCAGCCCCCGGGGGCGGCGCCAAGATCTAACACGGCCATGCCGGGTTTGAGTAAGCGGTCGGCCTGATCGATTTCCTGTAACTTAAAAACGGCGCGCGAACGCCAGCCTTCTGCCTGAGCTCGTTTAACAAACTCATCATTGAAGTGCTCTTTAAGCCAGCGGTCACTACTCTTGGTTCTCACGCTTATTGCA
>Ga0255334_1000929_pt1 | contig 16751 bp, 13 predicted proteins | sample EtOH5_35cm_T3_12_FD_202080 | JGI IMG/M metagenome (GOLD analysis project Ga0255334, IMG submission 202080) | Sandy soil microbial communities from University of British Columbia, Vancouver, Canada - EtOH5_35cm_T3_129 | ecosystem: Engineered > Artificial ecosystem > Sand microcosm > Unclassified ...
GATCGAGGCACTTTTCCAACGTCCACCGTGACCCCGGCATTGATCGTGCGTGCAAGACCGCCGGCCTCGCGCACGATCAGCTGCCTAAAGGAGGCGCGCAACGGCCACCATTGGGCCGCTTGCGCTTCCCGATAAAGGTGACATGTTCTTTGGAGGAGGGGGCCTCTGGGTGCCCTGCTGCAGGCACGATACGGCAGCGACGCATGACGCGACGAAAGATCTCGTGCAGGTCGGCCTCGTCCAACGCCGACTCGTCGTCATTGTTGTCGTTGCTGTTGATGTCAGCACCCGTTGTAGATAGGGCGCGCTTGACCATTGCCTGAGCGCGCCCCACGCCGAGGGACTGAGCCTCGGCCATCTTGCGCATTTGGATGCGCACAACGTCAGCCTCGACCGTGCCGATCGTACGCAGCCGCACAATGTGAACGGGCCTCGTCTGTCCGATTCGGTACACGCGATCGCACGCCTGTTGTTCGATAAAGGGGTTGTACCACGCGTCGATGAGCACCACGTGGTTGGCGGCGCTCAGATCCAGTCCCACTCCCGCACAGTGCAGCGACGCCAGCAGGATGCGTGCGTTCCCGTGCCCTTTGTTGGCACCCGCGCTTTCGCGCCCCACGCAGCGCCCTGATCGCAGGCGCATACCATATGCCGCGCATTGCCCACCATCTCTATCCTTTCCGGTACCGTCCAAGGGGTTGCTCCCATCGCCAGAGCCGCTGTGAACGGGCCCCGATCGATCCTGCCCGTTGTCGCAGTCCACAACACCACCGACTGTGTTGCCACACCAGACAGCGTCGGGTGAGGGTGTATCGCCGATGCTGGCGATGAACGATGCCAGGATGGATGCGCGCCGCGACGCGCTCGTTATCCCGCCATCGTAGCGCACACTGTCCATGCCCGACGCCTGTAGGAACACGCCCGCCATGTCCAGGGTCGATGTCCACTGTGAAAACACGACGATGCGCGATGTAGGGTCGGCTGCGAGGGCCTCTCGGCAGTAGGCTACCAGGGCGCGCATCTTGCCGCTCTCGGCGCCCCTCGGCGCGTCGTCCTGCCCGTTGCTCTTTCCTTTGTCGCCCGCACCGTCGCCGTCGCTGTCGTCGGCTTTGCCGTCCTGATCGTCGCGGCTATCACTTGTGCTTAAAGAACGTTCCACACCACTAGACTGAAACGCCGCAGGGCTACCACAGACTCTGCGATGGCCCCAACGCCTGGTGGCATTGCAGGGCGGGCACCGGCGGCGCCTGGCATGCACTCTGGGTGGCTTTTTGGCAGCTGTGAGCGGCACGCCGCCTCGGCCCTTTTCTGGGTCATCGCTGGTACCATTGCTGGTGCCCACACAACTATTGGACGCGCTGCACCATGACCACGGGCCAGCCGGTCGGTGGGGCGCGCAGTGATCACAAAGCGGGTGGCCGCACTCGACCAACTGCCCCACACCCCCACCGGGGCTGCCGTCGAGCACGCGTGCGCAGCACCTACACTGCTCGTGATGGCGGCGCGCGTTGTTTGCCCTTTTCCTTTTGTTGCCGCTGTTGTTCTTGCTGTCGGTTCCACGGTTGTTGTTGTTGTCGTCGTCGTCCCTGTCGATCAGCTGTACCGCTGCGCGATCTGATAAACGATTTCGAGCACAGAGGCGCACCCGGACGTGCGCCGCGAGAAGGGGGTGATTGCACGCTTGCCTAAGCCGGCCCACCCACGCGAGCACGGCACCGAGCATACTGCGACGTGCGCGATCACGAGCGGGCGTGGCCGCAAAGGACGAGTAGGCGCGGGCTGCCGCACGCAACATCGTATCGTAAAAGAGCCGTTCATCGTGATCCAGGGCGATCCTTATGGTACGCCTGTGGCATATGGGAAGTAAATGGCTCGCCACCTGTGCCTTGTCGCGCATGAGCACAAAGCGATCGACCCACGATTGCAGGGCCCTACATGCTCTGGCTCGATTCGGTTCCTGGTGTGCACCTGCGCCGCCACCATCTAGACCGTCCAATGGTAGTTGTTGTGCGTCCGTCGTCGTCCTGCTGCAGTGTCTGTCGTGTGTTGGATCGCGGCCGCGAGCATTGCGCTCGCTCGGCGACGTGGCCCTCTGCACATGGTCGCCTTCCCCTGCGCCGCACAGTCTGTCCATTGCTTGAGTGCCACCCGACCCACCAGTGTGCTCGAGTGCGAGTCGATTGTTGCGGCAAACGAGCGACACAGAGCGGCAGTGGGATTGCTGCATGGCGATTCCACTATGGCTCCCATCATGGGCAGAGTCCGAAGAGCGTTGAGCGGGAGTCCATATACGCATTTGCATACACTGCGAGTCGCTCGACCGATCCCTATGGATTCCCTGTCCGCGCGCAAACGATGGCGATACGTGCTCGCGCGACGCGAGTGCTTCGTCCCACCAAGCACCGCGATCATAGGGCGCGACGCCGACAAACTTGGCCAGTGCGCGCAGGTCGCCGCAGGCGTTGTTGTAGGGCGTGCCCGTCACACACCATCGCCGCTGCGACCGAATGGCCAGCGCCGATCTGTGGCAGAGGCCCGTCTCGATACGTATACGGTGGGCCTCGTCCAGAATCACCCGGTACCACTCGACCCCGTACAGTCCCTTCCTTTCCGCCTCTGGTGACACGCGTGGTTCGGCCGCTGCTACATGTTCATGCTCGTATCGTAGCACCTCGTACGTGGTGAGCACAAAGGCGGGTCCGCAGCTGCCTTCCTCCCTAGACTGCTGCTTTGCCGCGTCCGTGCCACCATACTCTGATCGAGGTCGGACTTTTTCCTCGGCACGTGCATCACGCGAAAGCACCGCCGCGAGGGCGCGCTGGCGCGTGCTCCCATGGTACACAAAGACGCGAGCAGGCGCGGCCGCATGCCGTTCGATCTGTGCGCGCCACTGGTCGAGCAAGCACAGGGGCATCACGATCAGCGTGGCGCCGCACCGCACGCGTCCGCGCGAGCCGCCCTTTTGAGGATCGCCCACGATCCTCTCATTACCGCCGCTGACGGACGCCTCCCACCGACACGCGCTTGTCCACGTTGAGGCAACGAGCGCGATACAATCGACCGTCTTGCCCAGCCCCATGTCGTCTGCCAGGATTGCACCTCCGCCATACAATGTCTCGTCCCTGCTGTCGCCAGACGCGCTCTTTCGCTGCTCGCGACAGACAAGCGCGATCGCGCGTTCGCGCCTCTTCATCCACCCAACGGCGATCTGCTGATGGGGCAACAGACAGGTGCGCATCATCGGCAAGACACCCGACATCATACTCTTGGACGGCCGTGCCTCGCTAGGGGATCCGTCCATCGGGGCTGCCATCTATGTCTAGATCCTTTCCCGAGGGCTTTTCCCTCTTCTTTTCCTTTATGCTCTGCCCCCTCATTCTTTGTGGTCCCCAGGTGTCTGCGAAAAACGGCGTGCTTTTTGAGCGACCCCCCTCCCTGCCCTTTCTTGATACGCGCGCATGCACAAGGAAACCACAGGGGAAAATATACCGTGAAAAATGGTAAAATTACGGGATTGGACCGTTTTGCCTGGGAACCGACGGGCAGAGCGCAATGTCACAGCAAAGATAGGACAGCCGCCGTCTGGGCGCTCGTGCGCTGTCACAAGCACGACCACGTCGCTTGGCGCCTTCCCCTGGATTGGTTTGCTGCGGGCAGTGAACATGGTGTCCAACAATCACATGCCCATTGGTTTTTGGGCGGGTTCGCGGACATGGGGTATTGCGGGCATTGCCGTGTGTGTATTCATCATTGTATCCATACAGGGCCACCGCCAGGCACGGCGAGGATCAAAATGGAACACCAAAACCCATGCTGCCACGACGCTGGCGTGTCTCGTACGTCTTTCTCTGCACGGGCTGCTGCTGCTGCTGATATGCGTACCCGACACCACCCGACTGGCGCCTGCGCCTCGAGTCACCGTTGGACGTATAAGCAAAGTTGACCGGTTGCTGCTGAGGGGCAGGACTGGCCGCCGCGGTGTTCAGTGCCTGAAGGCGTGCCTGGAGTGCGCCAAGATCGCTCTGGGCACCGAGTCCTAGCGGAGCAAACGACGCGCCCGCCTGAGATCCCCTCCGCGGCGATCGACCCGCACTTCCCACCGCACCGTATGCCCCTTGTATCTTCCCTCCCGTTCCAAACGCGCTCGCGCCCGAAGGAACGCCAAACGGGCTGGCCTGTTGCCCGAGGGTACCTGTAGCATATGCATTGCTCGCAGTCGGGCTGGCAAACAGGTTTCCAAGGCCCAAGTTGCTACCTGCGGCGGAACCCGTGGGACTGCCTGCATAGGGGCTGCGCAATTGAGGGCTCGTGTAAGCGCCACCTGCAGGCGATAAGGCGCTCGCAAAGGGGCTGCCACCGCGTGACTGGGGGCTCGCAAGGGGACTGCCGCTGGGCGACAGAGGGCCCGTGCCATCCGTCTGCCTGGCCTGGAGATTAAGGATGGAGAGGATGTTTTGCAGTTCCTCGGGCGACAGTTCGTTCTCGCCAAACTCGGGCAGTGATTCAAGGGGCACCTGCGCGGATGCAGCCGCGCTCACGTTTGACTGCGGCCGGCTAGGGTACGATGCGGCGCCCTGATTGCTGGCCGCAAAGGTGGGCGACACATTGGCACTGCCCGCATAGGGACTGCGCCGTTGGCTTCCAGGCGATAGAGGGCTTGCAAGAGGGCTTCCACCGTATGATAGGGGGGTTCCGCCACGCGACGGGGGGGTTCCGAGGGGGCTCACGTTGGGCGGCAAAGGGCTCGTACCACGCGTCTGGCTGGCATGGAAATTGAGGGCAGAGAGCAAGGCCTGCACCTGTTCGGGTGTCAGATTTTCCTCGCCAAGCTTGGGCCGCGATTCCAGAGGCACCTGCGCGGATGCAGCTGCGCTCACGTTTGACTGCCGCCGGCTAGGGTACGACGCGGCGGCCTGACCGCTGGCCGCAAAGGTGGGCGATACATTGACACTGCCCACCTGGGTAAACGGTCCAGAGGGCTGCAGTGTCCGAGTCCCTATAGTGGCGCGCGGTGAGATCCCCACCCCTGCAGAGCCCCGGCGCGCTCGAGTGCCTCTTTGCTGCTGCTGCTGCTGCTGCTGTGGTGCAGTCGCATAAGCACTGACGCCAGACGTGACATCACGATACGTTTTCTCTTGAGCGCGCGTGTAAGGGTAGGCGTCGGGCTCGTACGTTCTGGCGCTCTGATTGAGTGTCTGCGACAGTCCGGCCAAGAGCCTGTTGCTGACAAAGGGCGATCTCTCCGCTGTACCAAATTGGTTGGACATGGGCAGCATGTTTGCCGCCGCTGTTCCGCCACCTCCCAGACTTCCCGACAGGGAAAGGCCACCCACTCCGGGACCAAACGAAGGACGCCGTGTCGTCATTTTTCTCGTTTTCTCTGTCGCTCCCTGCGGCCGCTTGTCTCTTTTCCGTGTGTGTGTGGTGTGCGAGAGGGGAAGGGGGTCGGGCGTTCTCCTGCAATGCGAGGAGCAGGGCCTGTCGTGGGAGAGGGGGGGGGATGTGCGCTCTTTAACTATCCTCCCCCAAGATTCCCCACATGAGCGGATGCCCACCGCAGCCGCGGCGGCGTGGATTGCCTCCCGTTCCCCCATGGCTCTTCTTTTCCCCCACCCCCACCCCGCCCAGAGAAGCAACGGAGCGGCCTTTCGCCGCACGTTCCGACGTTTGTCGTTCTTTTAATTTGGGAACGATTTTCTTTTTCACTCTCTCCCTTTTCCTTCCGGCAGACGCAAAGACACACGCACTCGCATACATCCCAAAGACAAGGAGACAGACACGCCAAAGACGAGCACGTCCACCATGGAAATCGACGGTGACAAAGTCGCATATCGCGACGTACCAGAAGACGTGCCGAGCGACCTCGATACGGTCATGACGCAGGCCGCGGTATCGTGCCTGCTCACGGTCTTCTTGTGGTGCGCGACCTATTTGACGACGCGGTGCGGATGGGGCATGCGCTACAGGGTCACCAACTACTGGTGGCGCTACAAGTTTGCCGCTGCGCGCGGCGCTGCGGCGTTTGTCTGCGTGTGCGTTTCGCTCATGGGCGCTCCCCACATCTGGTGGTGGGCGGCATCGTGCCTGTGGCTCCCCACCGCCGCGGCGGCAATCGTCTACGGAGCGCGCCACTATGGGTGGGTGCCGCCGATCGACCTGATGCGCCTCTTTGTGCAGGCGCACATGCTTCTCGTGGACGGGTCCATGTGGGAAGACGCGCCCCTGCTTGCGGGCATCGCCAGCATTGGGTGGCTCCTGCAGGCCACCGACGCTGCCGTGGGCAAGGACAAGAATCCGCAACGCTACGAGCAGGCTTTTTGGCCCGCGGTGCGCGCCAGCGCGGCCGTCACGACCGCCGACGTTGTGCTCGCCGTGGGTCTCGTGGCCGTCCACGCCTACGCCTATCAATCGATGGCACTATGGTACGGCGTCGGCGCCTTGCGCATCGTCGCATACAGGTTCGCGATGACGGGCGTCCTCGCGTCGATCATGTTGGGCATCGCGATCGAGGAAGGTCTCGGCCATCCGCTGACATTGGCCTGTTCGGCGCCCGCGAAACGCTTTGTGGCGTGGGTCTGCAGACATCCCCCACTTCCGCCTGGACGTGCACCACGCGTCGTGCGCGCTCCGATGGGGCGCGTCCGCCGTCCCTGCTCCATGTAAAGCATGGTTGCCATTTTTCCCTTGAGAACGTGGACCCCCATTCCGTTTCTGTGACCTTGTTTTGTGCCGCCCCCGTGCGGACAATGTCGCAAGACTCGTCCAATCAGATACATAGTCTGTCTGTCTATCTGTCTCTGCCCGTCCAATACACCCGTGGAACGCGGCAAGGGATGCGAGACCAAAAACCCGCGAACCGGTGCCCGTGTGTGGCGGTTTCGTGGCAAGTGCCCTGAGCACGGTTTGCGAAACACAAAATGCGTGACCCTTTTATTGGCCGGCACCCATAAACGAGTCGGAGTCGCAAGGAGGAAAGGGGAGGGAAATCATATCGTGGGCGGATGGCGTTTTACGTGCGAATGTGCCGTGGGACAGGGTGTCGCTGACCCTGGTGGGTGAGCGGTCGTGGTAGGGGAGATGCGATGGCATCGGGCATGAGCAGGCGGGTCGCCAAAGGCGGACACACGCCCACGACGATGGACCCATTGTCGCGTCCGTGGGGGTACCGACGCGCCAGATCGTGCATGATGGCGTGGCCAATCTCGGTGGGCCCCACGGTACCGCGCACGATCCCGTCGGCCATCGTATCGAGCAAGCAACCCACCGCCATGGCCGACAGGTCCTCGTCTGCCGTCGTCGATGGCGCGGACAGGTGCCGCTCGGCCGACAGTCCGCACGCGCCCCCGTAGCATCCCCAAAGGCCGTCGCTGGCTACAACGACAATATCGCCGGGGGCCATGAGCACCGTCGAGATGGATGGCGTGGCCGTGATACGATGCTGGGACAAGAGAACGTGTCCCAGGGAGCGCGAGGGCATGAGCGACTGTTGGTGCGCCTCCCGGCCCGTTGTCACGGTAAAGTAGGGGTGCCTCGCGGTCACGCCGTAGGGTTCCAGTCGCTTGACCTCGTTCACGTTGCTCATCGAATGGTTCTCTGTGAGACGCAGCGCGCGATAGACCATGCGCACCCCTGGTGTCGCCCCGTTGCTCTCTTGCACGCGATAAAAGAGGTAGGCGTCGCTGTCGCCCGCGTGAGCGACAAAGGCGCGCGCGGTCCACGTGCGCTGTCGACCGCGGGCCACGTCCGACGGCAGTAGGGGCACGGTGAGCACGGCCGACAGCGTGGTGCCATATTCAGCGAGCGTGCGCTTGCCCGTCGACGTCACATAGTAGACCAGGTGGCCCGGCGGACCCATGCACCCGTTGGTGCCGATCGGCCGATAAGGCACACGCACCTTGTCCACAACGATGAGCGTACTCGGGTGCGTTGAGCGCCGCAGTTCCGTTCCCTCTGTCCCCTGAACGCGCGCAAAGTAGGCTCCATCGATGGCGCTCTCTGTCAGCCTCCCGCCGATACGGCGCCGCATCCTGGCGCCCGCATGGCCCACACTCGACGCCTCTGTCGTTCCGCTGGCCCTGCGTCGCTTTCTGCTGCTACTGCTGCTGGTGCCACCGGTACTGCGGTCATCCGATCGGTCGGCATGGTGGTCGTCCGTGTCATCGAGGCACCCGCGCACCGTTTCTTCGCTGCATATGCGCTGGGCAAAGAGGAACGCGTCGCGCAACACGCACGCCACGCCCTTGCGCGCCAGACCCCTGATGTCGACGAGGTCGGCGACGCGCGCCATGTAGCGCGCTAGACACGCCGCCGCCAGGGCGGCACATTCGGTGCCGCCGACAAACACAGAGTGCCGGCTCTGTTCCTTGGATCCAAAGTGACGCGAGATCATTGGCACCGACCCGTGGCCGTCTGCCACGATGGCCAGGGACACGCTTCCGCCGGTGCCCATGCGCTTGAGCACCACGGCATTGTCCTCCATACGTGCGCCATAGCGACTTTCGCGGCGCCGCTTGTGTCGACGCCGCCGCCCGCTCTTTGCGTCGCTCCTTGAATGATGCGCAAACCCCGATGACGGCGACGACGATGAGTCGCTGTCGCTTTGCGACGCACCATCTGGATTGGTCTGAGAGGGCCTCGCCGGTCCCAGCGACCTTGAGAGCAGGCGCGCGCCATAGTCGGCAGCGACGCGCGTCTCGATGACAGCCGTCTTGGCGTCGCGCCTCGACTTTACGGAGGAATCGAGGGGTGTGACGGTGTCGGACGGCGTGAGCGCGCTCATACGCTGCACGTACTTGTTTCCCGAATTGAGGATCGGCGCGCCAAACACGACTGCCGGCAGCGTGTACTGCTGGTCGCTTGCTCTGCTTACCGCGTACACCGTACCTGACCTCGTGTCGTATGACGAGACCGATGAGTGGCGCCGCTTGGCGCTGTGCGCGCTCGATCGGTCGCTGCCGCTGGTACTGCTGCTTGTACTGCCACCGCTGCGCGGTTCGCTGATATCGGACCGCTGGCTTGCCCACGTCGCTTTGACCGACATGGCCGACGACGCCGGTACGCTGCTCGACGACGATCGTCTCTGGCGCACGGTAGGGGAGACACTGGGCGTGCCCGGTAGCGCGTCCTTGGGTGACGCCCGAGAGCGCCGTTGCACACCCGCGGACGACGAAAACTGAGCAGGCGCGCTCTGTTCGTCCATGGGGATACGTCCGGTCCGGTGCTGATGCTGATTGTGCCGTCGGCCCACCGACCGTATGGGATTCCCCGCATCCGTACCGCTGTTTCTGCGCGCCAACGGCTTGTCGGCGGGAGCGCGCGCGCCGCCCGATTGTATTACAAGATCTGCGTGGGGTACGCTGTGGTTGTGCCCAACCATACCGCGCCCGCTTTCCGACAGTTCCCAGGGAGCCTGGCGCTCCTGCTGCTGTTGTTGTTGTTGTTGTTGTCGCGCCTCTAGACGATGGGCGGATGGTGCGGCGGGGGCACCCGTACCGGCAGCACGGATCGCACTCTCTGGCGGCCCCTCCATTCGGCCAGGGTCGCCTTCCTTTCCTCTCTCCCTTGGTTCTTTGTCTGCTCGCCGTTCTTGCCCCGTGCGCAGGTGTGTTTTGCACGCGCGTGTGCAGCGGCGGCGTTCCCGATGTCCTCACAGTTGATCCCCCAGTGCCCCCCTTGTTCCCTTTGTGTCCTTTGCGCGTGCGTCCAGTCGGTCCTCTCCCCTTTCCCCAAGGAACACTCGGACAAAATGATACCTATGGCTTTTGTGCGTTTGTGGGTTCCCCTTGGTGTCTCTACCCCTCCCATCACCCCCCACCCCATCTGTCTATCTTTCTTTGGGCCTGTATACACACACACACACACACACACACACACACCCACACACACACACACACACACACACACACACACACACACACACACACACACACACACACATACACACACACACACACACACACACACACACACACACATACGGTCTATATCGTGAGGGGCGGGTGCGGGGTGCACCGTTCGACCTTGTTGTCTTGCACACCCTGCGTTTATTGCTCACGTACCACATTACGGTCGGCGATCTTTTGATATACAGTGTGTGCGCGCATGGGGACAAAGAGCACAAGAGAGGAAGACGTTACGCGAGTCTGGAGCACTGTTGCCGGTGGCCCTGTATGACGGCGTTGGCTAGACGCGCGCGGCCTTCGGCCTGTTTGGCTTCAAAGTAGTCGCGCGTGTAGGTGTGCCCGCTGCCTGGACGTCCCGTGCGATGCAATCCGTTGCCGCCACCTCCAAACTGATTGGCTGCGTTCCATCGCCTCGCGCGATCCGCACTGGCGCGGTTTGTGTGAAAGGTGCGCGGGTCGGTGGCGCCGGTGGCGGCACTGCTTGCAAACTCCCACGACTGCTGTATGGGCTGCCGAAAATGGGGTTGGGGCGCAGAATGTGTCTTGGGCAGTGCCGCGAATCGCGTTGCCATTGGTTCCCCAGCGGCATGGTGGTCGTTACCGCCGCAGTGAGCGGTCTCCACCAAAGATGTGTGCCTATCCGACATGCTCGGTTGCGGTTCCTCCGTGCGGGCGCAGCAACGCGGCCTCCCTTTACACTATGCGACGACACAAAGAGTAGGCAGCACAAGAGCCCTGCGGCACGAATCCGCTCTGCCTCCTCTTCTCCTTCCAGGGCCATGCAAGAGAAGGAGACGATAGTGCCAAAGACAGCGGCCGTGGTTGCACCCACACACATTCCCCCCCCCCCACCCGGATGCTGGTACACGTTGGCCATTTGGAAAGAAAGGAAAGCGCCCCTTTATTGGCCGTCCCGAAACCATTGTCTCCTCATCAAAAGGGAGAAAGTGTGGGCTGCAACGAAAGAGAGAGAGAGAGAGAGAGAAAGGGGGAGGGGATAGCGAACATGCGAGAGCCAACGTCGGTTTATCGCCTGCGTCTGTACTGGCGTGCGTGAGAGGCCACGACGCTCACGTCGACGGTGCGGTGCTCGCTGTCGTCTTCGTGGTTGCTATAGGCGCGCGCCAGGTCCTCAACGTCACGCGCACGACGACTGGCAAACTCTACGTCTGTCGAGGTATCGTCTTCGTACCGGCGCCCACCGCGGTGATAGCGGCCACGGCGAGGGGGATCGCTGTCCCGCGTGCTCGATGGATCGTCGGATGGGTGCGACGAGAACGCGGCCATCCAGTTGCTCGACCGGGAGTCGTTCCTGCGGTGACTACCCATTCTCCTTCTCCTCCCTTCCCTCTCTCTGTCCCGATCGTTAAAGGTCAATGACGAGGACGAGGACGATGACGACGAGTCTGTGGTCGGGTCGCTGGTAGAACGGGTCGATTCCGGTAGGGACGATGCGATAAAGGTGTCGGAGCGGCGTCTGGCACGAGGCAAAGACGACGTCGAGGATGATGTTGAGGATGTGCACGAGGACGCAGAAGAAGAGTGCCCGCTGCTCGATGCCGTTTCCGTGTCCGTGTCTCCCCGCTCGTCCTGAGAGGCACTGGTGAACCCGCTGCCGGAAAAGAACGCCGACGTATCGGTCGCTGAGCCGCTGCCCTTGTCGCTGCGCGAGCCGTACCTGTCAGAGAACGACATAAAGGACATGGACGATAGACCGCACTCCTTGTTGCGGCGCTTTCCCTTTTGCTTGTCCTTGCCTGCCTTTTTCTTTTCGGTCTTGGACGGACCCACCGATCGGCGTCTGGCTCCCCGGTCGGCGCGCTTCTGCTCCCCGTCCTCTTCCTCCCCGTCATCCTCCTTGTGTTGATGGCGGTTGTGGTGGTGATAGGCACGATCGCCGGCTTCGGTAGAGTCGCGATCGGCGGGCGGCTCGTCGGCCGTGCTATGGGTGGGCGCGCTCTCGTCCTGTCCGCCATTGTCTGCCGACGTCGATCCCGCCTCTGGGTCGCGCCTGTAATGGGGCGGCGGAGCGACATAGGCGCCGCCGTGCACGACGATATGGCCGCGTGCTCGGTGGCGCTCTCCATCGGCCCCATAGCGGACGGCGCTCTCCTCTTCGGCCTCTTGGCCATCGCGGTAGTCGAATGCGACGGCACCGCGGTGCGAGTGAGGAATGCGGCCGGTGCTATGCGTCACGCTGCCGTTGCTTAGCCGACGGCGCCGCCGCACACCCTCGGCCGACGGCGCCGTCTCGATGGCAGTGTCCACCGTCGCCACGTACACGTTGCCGTGCTCGTCATAGTAGACATCCTCTGCCAGTTCGCGTTCCTGCTGCTGCTGCTGGCCGGCGTAGAGGGACCCGTCCGTAGCGGCGGCAGCGACAGCACCGCCACCGTTTTGATACCCCGGACCGACAGGGTAGGGGTGCCTGTGGCCCGACGAAACGGGAGAAACGCCGAGGGCGCTGTTACCCACGTGGGCGTGCACAACATAGTTGCTGCTATTGGGCCCCGTTGCGTACTCACCGTTGATGCCACCGTCGAGTTGACCCGCAACGTGTCCGTCGTTTCCGTCGAGATACTTTGACGCAGCAATGTGCTCGACGGAGGGCGCAAACATGGCCGCCGCTGCCGCAGCAACGTGAGCATCGACGCCGGCCAGATCCTTGAGTGTGTGCGCTATCTTTAGCTTGATATTCTCCCTCTCGATGGCGGCCGAGCAGGCGCTGTCTGGCGCAGCGGGCTTGGGCGCATAGTGTCCGCCGACGCCGGGAATGTGCGCCACGGGCACCCGGCCCTGGTGGCAAGCGCCATAGACGCCGTCGTCTTCGTCTTCGATGCCCATGGACTGTATGAATCCAGCAGCTGCCGCGGCATCGTCGTATACCTCATAGGTATTGCCCTGATCGTCGGTAACGATGGACCCATTGCCCGAGCCAGTGTCGATTCCCGCCATCTGCTGCACGGGAGGCATGCGTGCGGACCATGCCTGCGCTCCACCGGGAGGTCCGAGGGACGCGGCGATGGCGCCATCTCTCGCGCTGCGCGCGAACGTGGGCGACATGCACACCGCGCCGCCACCGGTGGCATCGTAGCCGGTGCCCGATTCGAAATCAAACGTCATGTCCGAGGGCGCCTGACGCACATTGTTGGTCTGCCCGTCCGACATCTGATATTGGTGATAGGCTCCGCTCTGCTGCTGGTGCTGGAGATGGTTGCTCTGCCATACCGCAGGTGCGTCAAAAGGATTGCTCATCGTGCGCTCGTGAGCGGCTCGATTGCACGTGTATGCGCACTGTTGTTGTTGTTGTTGTCTTTGTTGTCGTGCGGGCGATCTGTGACCGCACACACCATACACACACACACAGAGAGAGATAGAATATGTTGGTCAGCAACGTCCATGTTTTCCAGTGATGTTGATGCCATCCTTTTCCCCTCCCTCCCTGAACGGAGCAGAGTGGGTCGCGGCAAGACAGCGCACACAAACGATGCAAACAAAACGCTCCCCCTTTACAGAGCGACAGAGGAGAGAAGGAGGGACAACTTGGGGAGGGGGAAGTGTGCGTCGGGGGAAAGCGATCGGGATCGTACCTTGAGGCTTGTTAAGAGGAGAAACGCCCCCTTTTCGCGTGCGCGGCCGTCAGAGGAGCGGCGTCCGTGAGAGTGTGGCGGATAGGGGCCGCTTGTCTTTGGTAGAGGGACAGAGTGAAGGTGAGGGACGCCGATCTTTTTTTGGCCTCTCCCGTGCTTTCCTGGTAGGGAGCGGGGAAAAGTGGCCTAGGCACAGTAGTGGCGTGGCGGCACCCGCCGACCTTTGCCCGCGCGTGCACGCACACGTGCGCGCTTTCCCGACCGTCACAAACCAGAGATACACACATACATGGTCTCTCTGCGCCGCTCGCTTTCCTTTTGTTGTCGTGCGAACCGACCTTTTGTGCCGTAGGTCGCACAGTAAAGGGTAGCCTGCCAGAGAGTCCCCGTCCGGGAGCGATTCCTATGTGGGACAGGACAGAGCACACCGACGGGTTCACACGACATTGCGCAACGCACATCGCTCGCACTGCATTTCGTACGCCCTTTTGTGTATGTACGTGCGCGCGCGCCAACCCTATTGGACACGTTCTACTCTTGCGCGCCAAGGAACGAGAGGCTACCCATTGTTCAGCCTCGTCGGTCGTGTTGACGGGGAGGGGGGTGAGGGTGCACGGATGACCGCCGATCGCGCGATCCGAGAATATATAGGGACCGATATGGGGGAGGAAAGGGAGAGAGACGGATGGCGGCTGATGGTGCCGAGTGTGCCACCATAGGGACCGCCACCAGAGGGCACGAATCCCGAAGCCTCTACTGTCAAACGGGCTCCCTCTGTGCACGCGCATACTGCCACCTCCCTCTTTCCCTCTGCCCCACCCATCACATCCATTCTTTGGGTGCGCCGCAAACGCAAGCATCGATCGCGCTCTCCCCGCTTTTCACGCACAAGACTAGGAAAGGGAACGCACCGCAAACGCGTCTTTGCCACTACGCACGGCCTCGCTTGCGCGCAGAGAGAGGTAAATAGGATTTAAAAAAAGAAAAAAGAAAATGGCCGCGGCAGTGTTTGCTCCCGCGTCGCCCGCCGCCTCGGCGATCGGCGTCCGTCAATACGATCATTTGAATCAATACTACTGCCCGGCGGTGGTCAAGGACGGCTGCGCGCAAAAGCTGTGCCTGCGCCGCAAGGACCAGCCAGCGGGCTTTGTCGGACCGGCGTCCTCCTTTGTCGAGTGCTACGACGCCGACTCGGGATCCACGTCGGCGCCCGTGACCTGGAACCCCGTGTACGACGCCGCGTCGCCGCCGCCTCCGGGAGCGCCCGCCGCCGACTGCTCGCAGGTCGTGCAAAACAGCGCACAGGCCCATTGCGGGTGGATATGGGGTCTCATCGTCCTGTGCATCCTCGGCATTCTCGTGTTTGCGGGACTCGCCTGGGCCGGTAAGCATCACCACCATCATCGCGATGACGCGCACGACCATGCCGCCGATGTTCCACAGCGCTGGTTCGGCGGGTTCGGCCCTGGCGCAGCTGGTGCGGGAGCCGTCGCAGCGTCGGGCAAGCGCGGAGGGGGCTGTTGGAGGTGGTGATCCGTTTCGCCCATGGTCAAAGAGCACTAGATCCTCGCGATGGTCCTTGCACCCTCTCTCCCAATGTTTTTATGTCCTCCCTCCCTCCCCCCACCCCCTGCTGTGGGGCGGCAACCAGATGCCATCTCACAATGAAAACGTTTTACGCACTCGAGAGCGACACCCCTTGGTTTTGGCTCCTTCCCCCCCCCCTTCCGCATCGGAAAGGCCGCGTGCGCACAATTGATGGGAGGGGATCGCAGCGATTGGTGCAAATCAAAGAGGCGGCACGATTTCGACAAGGCCCACCAGCGAAAAGCCCTTTGCGCGTGGTAAACAGCGGCTCGACGCCGACAATGACGACGACAACGGCGACGACTTTTGACAGGAGGGTCAAACGCATGGGCGGCCTGTGATTCCCGTTGCGGTTAAAGAGGAAAAACCCTCAACGCAACCATACCTCGTTCTTCCCTTCTCTGTGTCTGCTTGCGCGGCCATGCAGTCGGCAGTATCGCTGCGAACGGACACCACCACACTCATGGATGCGCTCATGGGCGCCATCGTGGGCGGCTTTATTCTCACCTGCTGGGTCATATACGCCGCAATCGTCAAGGATCGGCGCGGACGCAACGCGCTTGACGGGCACGAGTGTGTCGCCGTTGATGCTAAACACGTCGGCCATGCCGTGGACTCGCCCTCTCCCCCTCTAACCGCATGTGCTGCACATGCACGGCGCGGCAACATTGTCGATGCTGACAATGACGGTGACAACGACGACGACCGGCAACATCACCTGCTTGCCGATTTGATCGGTGAACCGGCAGACCATGGTGGCCCATTTGGCAAGCATCCTAGATCACACCCCCTGAAAGCCACTGCCCCCAGGGTGCACCTTGTGCGGCGCGGCATCGCCTCCGCCGCGAGCCTCCAGCCAGACCGTCGCTCAGATGACTACGGGGACGACGCAGGCGATCGGCACGGCAACGGCGAACGCCCGCAGGGCACCATTGAGGACGCGATGCGGGGGGCGCCTGTTCGTGATGACGAGTGGCCCGCTGCCATTTACGACTCGTGGTCGGACGCTGCCGAATGGACATCGCCTCTGCCGCGCCGCACAATTCCAGGCATTGGCGACAGCGTCATCCATGGACCGTGGGCCACGCACACACCAAGGAACTTTGTGGACCACGAGCGCGCAGGCGGCGTGTTTCCTGTTCTACCCGGCGCGATCAATAATCACAATGATGATGACGATGACGGAAGCGACAGTGAAAGGGACGCGTGCGTTGCAGCAGTGGTCGATTCGCGTACGTGCCACACCCTGTCGACGCTGGGCGGCAATGACGAACCGACCGGAGACGACGGTAGCGGCGTCTGCGCGCGCGAGGACGTCGCCAGGGATTGGCAAGAGTGGGACCTCTGGTGCGCCAACAGCAACATGTGCGCTTCGTGGGCGCCCGCATACAAAGACACTCTGGGCATGTAACGGGCGTCTTCTCCCTCTTTCCTCTCTTCCATCCCCCCCCCCAATTACCCCTTTGGTCAAACCAACCATGCGCCTTTCAGTTTGCCCCCAGCAATCGGTCATTCGCCCGTTGTTTTAGGGGAGAAAAGAACGCACAGACGCCTCTTTGCCCTCACCTGGCTGGAAAGGGTTGAAAATAGGACATCTAAGTTCTTTGCCCGTCCAAGTTTCTTTTCCGACAATCACAATCAATCTTTTGCGGCTAACTTTGAATGTCATTGG
>Ga0255334_1000931_pt1 | contig 16736 bp, 14 predicted proteins | sample EtOH5_35cm_T3_12_FD_202080 | JGI IMG/M metagenome (GOLD analysis project Ga0255334, IMG submission 202080) | Sandy soil microbial communities from University of British Columbia, Vancouver, Canada - EtOH5_35cm_T3_129 | ecosystem: Engineered > Artificial ecosystem > Sand microcosm > Unclassified ...
CTAGCGTGCGCGTCCATGACCTCCGACGAGCAGTTCTGGGCGGACGCCGACGCCCACCTGATCCGGTACGGCGCTCCCTTCAGCCCCGAGATCATCACCGGCGCGCAGGGCTCGTGGCTGCGCACCGCGAGCGGGCGCCGAGTGCTGGACTTCACGTCCGGGCAGATGAGCGCCGTCCTCGGGCACTCGCACCCGGACATCGTCGCGACGGTGCGCCACGGCATCGGCGAGCTGGACCACCTGTTCAGCGGGATGCTGTCGCAGCCGGTGGTGACGCTCGCCCGCCGGCTCGCCGAGTCGCTGCCGTCGCCGCTCTCCAAGGCGATGCTCCTGACCACCGGCGCGGAGTCGAACGAGGCTGCGGTGCGGCTGGCGAAGCTCGTCACCGGGCGGTTCGAGATCGTGTCCTTCTCGCGGTCGTGGCACGGGATGACGGGCGCGGCGGTGGGTGCCACGTACTCGTCGGGCCGCAAGGGCTACGGGCCCGCGGCACCGGGGAACATCGCGATCCCGACGCCGCACCAGTACCACCCGGACGTCGTCGGGCCGGACGGTGAGCTCGACTGGCGCCGGCAGCTCGACCTGGCGTTCGACCTCGTCGACGCGCAGTCCGTCGGGTCGCTCGCCGCCTGCCTCGTCGAGCCTGTGCTGTCGTCGGGCGGCATCGTCGTGCCGCCTCCCGGCTACCTGGCCGCGCTCGCCGCCAAGTGCCGCGAGCGCGGGATGCTCGTCATCCTCGACGAGGCCCAGACCGGGCTGTGCCGCACCGGCGACTGGTACGCGTTCCAGGCCGAGGGGTTCGTGCCGGACATCCTCACGCTGTCGAAGACGCTCGGCGCGGGGCTGCCGCTCGCCGCCGTGGTCACCTCGCCCGACATCGAGGCCGTCGCCCACGAGCGGGGCTTCCTCTTCTACACCACGCACGTCTCCGACCCCCTCGTCGCGGCCGTGGGGAACACCGTGCTCGACGTGCTGGAGCGCGACCGGCTGGACCTCGCCGCGCGCTCGCGCGGGCTGCAGCTGCGGGAGGGGCTGGAGGCGATCAAGTCGCGCCACCCGGTGGTCGGGGACGTGCGGGGGCGCGGGTTGCTGCAGGGGCTCGAGCTGGCCGGTCCGCGGTCCGACGAGCTCGGCCGGCTCGTCACCACGCGGTGCCTCGAGCTGGGGCTGCACCTCAACGTCATCCAGCTGCCGGGGACCGGGGGGACGTTCCGGATCGCGCCGCCGCTGACGGCGTCGGAGGCGGAGATCGAGCTGGGCCTGGAGATCCTGGACCAGGCGATCGGGGAGGTCGCCGGCGCGGCTGCGTAGTCCGCACGGGTTGTCAGTGGGTCTCGATAGCCTGTACGCGTGTTCGAATCTCACGAATCATCGGCGCTAACCGAGGTTGCCACCCCGGCCGTCGCTCGGGTGCGCTCGTGGCTCGACCATCTCACCGGGTCGTCGTTCGACACCCTGGACGACTCGGCGCGCATCGAGCTGATCCGCGCCCTGGAGGACCTGAAGTCCGCCGCGTCCGCCGCGCAGGCCCGGGTCAGCGTCGACTTCGACGTCTCGCAGCGCGCGGCCCAGCGCGCCACCGGGGTGCCCGCCGAGCGGGTCGGCCTGGGTGTGGGGGCGCAGATCGCCCTCGCCCGCCGGGAGTCCCCGCACCGTGGCGGCCGGTACCTGGGCCTGGCCCGCGCCCTGGTGCACGAGATGCCGCACACCCTGGCCGCGCTGTCTACCGGGGTGCTGTCCGAATGGCGGGCCACTCTGCTGGTCCGTGAGTCCGCCTGCCTGACTCGCGAAGACCGCGCCACGTTCGACCAGCAGCTCGCCGCGGAAGCGACCGCGCTGGTAGGGCTGGGCGATCGGGCCCTGGTCGCCCGCGCCCGCGCCGTCACCCAACGCCTCGACGTCGCCGCCGTGGTCGCCCGCGCCCGGCGGGCCGCGACCGAACGCTGCGTCACGATCCGCCCTGCGCCCGACACCATGACCTACCTGACCGCCCTGCTGCCCGTCGCCCAGGGCGTCGCTGTCTACGCCGCCTTGGCCCGCACCGCCGACACCGCGCGCGCCACCGGCGACCCACGCAGCCGCGGCCAGGTGATGGCCGACGAGCTCGTCGCCAGGATCGCCACCCGGCCGGCCGGGGCGGCGGCTCCCGACGCTCCCCCACCGGCCCGACTCGAGGTCCAGCTCGTCATGACCGACCGCACCCTGCTGGCCGGCGACGACGAGCCCGCCTACCTGCCCGGCTACGGCACCGTGCCCGGTCCCTGGGCCCGCCAGCTCGTCCTCGACACCCTCCATCCGGCCGACGAGAGCGCAGGCAGCCCGCCCGGCACCGACACTCCACGCCCCGGCCGCGACCCCCTCGCCCGCGCCCAGGTCTGGGTACGGCGACTGTTCACCGCACCCACGACCGGACAGCTCATCGCCATGGACTCCCGCGCCCGGCTCGCACCACGAGGACTCGGCGACCTGATCCGCGCCCGTGACGGCACCACCTGCCGCACCCCCTGGTGCGACGCACCCGTCCGCCACGTCGACCACATCACCCCGGCCGCCGCCGGAGGACCCACGGACGCCGCAAACCTCCAGGGCCTCTGCGAAGCCTGCAATCACGCCAAGGAGGCCCCCGGCTGGAGTGCCGGCCCCGCACGCCCCACCGCGCCTGCGCCGATGCCGGGCCGGGCGACCGCCCACCGCAGACCCGATGCGGCACCCGATCACGCACTGAACCCACCACCGGACGTCCTGACCACCACACCGACAGGCCACCAGTACCTGTCACGAGCACCTGCGCTACCGGGAGCGCCCGACGCGCCGTCAGGAGACCAGACCGCCGACGACGACGTCACGAGCGACCGCGCTCCGACGGATCCAGCCACGCCGAACGCTCCGGCACCGGTGGTGCCCGCACCGGGCGCCGCTGCGACAGTCGCGACGGTGGCCGCGTGACACCCTTGCGACCGGCGCGAGCTCGCCGTCTACGCCTCGGCGGCCTGCCGGGCGATGTCGCTCCTGTGGTGCGAGCCGTCGAGGGAGATCCTCTCGACGCCCTCGTACGCGGCCCCGCGAGCGGCGGCAAGGTCGGGGCCGGTGGCGACCACCGAGAGCACCCGGCCACCCGAGGAGACGAGCGTGCCGTCGCACAAGGCTGTGCCGGCGTGCAGCACGTGGACGCCGGGAACCCGCTCGGCGTCGTCGATCCCGGTGATCGGGTCGCCGGAGCGGACCGTGCCGGGGTATCCGTGCGCGGCGACCACCACGGTCACGGCGGCCTCGTCGTGCCACTGAAGGGCGGGCAGCTCCGCGAGGGTGCCGGTCGCGGACGCGGACAGCACACCTGCGAGCGGTGTTGCGAGCCGCGCCAGCACCACCTGGGTCTCCGGGTCGCCGAACCGGGCGTTGAACTCGATGACGCGCACCCCGCGCGACGTCAGCGCGAGCCCGCAGTACAGCACCCCCGCGAAGGGGGTCCCGCGCCGAGCCATCTCGGCGATGGTGGGTTCCGCGACGGTGACCACGACCTCGTCGACCAGCCCGGCGGGCGCCCACGGCAGCGGCGAGTACGCGCCCATGCCTCCGGTGTTCGGCCCGGCGTCGCCGTCGCCCACCCGCTTGAAGTCCTGCGCCGGCTGGAGCGGCACCACGTGGGCCCCGTCGGAGAGAACGAAGAGCGACACCTCGGGTCCGTCGAGGAACTCCTCGACCACCACGGTCCCGCCGGGCTTGGCGAGGCACGCCGCGGCGTGGGCGAGCGCGGCCTCCCGGTCGAACGTCACCACAACGCCCTTGCCCGCGGCGAGCCCGTCCTCCTTGACCACGTGCGGCGCGCCGAACTCGTCGAGTGCCGCGGCGACCTGCTCGAGCGTGGTGGCGACCCGGGCCGCCGCCGTCGGCACGCCGGCGGCGGCCATGACGTCCTTCGCGAACGCCTTCGAGCCCTCGAGCCGCGCCGCCTCGGCGGACGGCCCGACCACGGGGATCCCGGCGGCCCGCACCGCGTCCGCGACCCCGGCGACCAGGGGAGCCTCGGGCCCGACGACGACGAGGTCCACGCCCAGCGACACCGCGAGCGCCGCGACGGCGGCGCCGTCCAGCGGGTCGACGGCGTGCAGCGTGGCGAGCGCGCCGATCCCAGGGTTGCCGGGCACCGCGTGCAGGCCGGTGACGGTGGGGTCGAGCGACAGCGCGCGCGCCAAGGCGTGCTCGCGCGCGCCGCCACCGACAAGGAGGATCTCCACGGGCGCCGAGCCTAGGCGGTGGCGAGCGCCTCCCGCAGCCGCGCCAGCTGCTCGCGCAGCTCACGGGGCAGCCGGTCGCCGAACTTCGCGAAGTACTCCTCGGTCAGCTCGGACTCGGCGAGCCACGCCCGCGGGTCGATCGCGAACATCTCGTCGCGCGTGCCCTCGGGCAGGTCGAGGCCGGTGACGTCGAGCTCGCCGGGCCCGGGCAGGACGCCCACCGGGGAGTCGACGCCGGTCGCGGACCCCTCGACCCGGTCGAGCGCCCACGCGAGCACGCGCGAGTTCTCGCCAAAGCCAGGCCAGAGGAACTTCCCGTCGGCGCCCTTGCGGAACCAGTTGACGCCGAACACCGCCGGCAGCTTCACCCCGCGGGCCTCGAGCGAGGCGCCGAGCTCCAGCCAGTGGCCCCAGTAGTCGGCCATGTTGTAGCCGCAGAACGGCAGCATCGCGAAGGGGTCGCGGCGCAGCACGCCCACCGGCCCCTCGGCCGCCGCGGTCTGCTCGGACGCCACGGTCGCGCCGAGGAACACCCCGTGCGCCCAGTCCCGCGCCTGCAGGACGAGTGGCACGTTCGACGCCCGCCGGCCGCCGAAGAGGATCGCGTCGATCGGCACGCCCTCGGGGGCATCCCACTCGTCGGAGATCGTCGGGCACTGCGCGGCCGAGACGGTGAACCGCGAGTTCGGGTGGGCCGCGAGCCGTCCGGCGTCGGGTGCCCAGTCCTCGCCGCGCCAGTCGATCAGGTGGGCCGGCGGCTCGTCGGTCAGGCCCTCCCACCAGACGTCGCCGTCGTCGGTCAGGGCGACGTTGGTGAAGATCGTGTCGTGGCGGACCGTCTCCGTCGCCACGGGGTTCGTCTTCGTCGACGTGCCCGGCGCGACCCCGAAGAAGCCGGCCTCGGGGTTGATCGCGCGCAGCCTGCCGTCAGGGCCCGGTCGCAGCCACGCGATGTCGTCGCCGATCGTCTGAACCTCCCAGCCCGGCAGCGTCGACCGGAGCATCGCGAGGTTCGTCTTGCCGCACGCCGACGGGAAGGCCGCCGTGACGTGGAACACGCGCCCGGCGGGGTTGGTCAGCCGCAGAATGAGCATGTGCTCGGCCAGCCAGCCCTCGTCGCGCGCCATGACCGAGGCGATCCGCAGCGCGAAGCACTTCTTGCCCAGCAGCGCGTTGCCGCCATACCCCGAGCCGAACGACCAGATCTCCCGCGTCTGTGGGAACTGGACGACGTACTTGGTCGCGCTGCAAGGCCAGCCGACGTCCGGCACGCGCTCGCCGCCGGGCCCGACGAGCGGCGCCCCCACCGAGTGCACGGCAGGCACGAAGAACCCGTCCGTCCGGTCCAGCTCGGCCAGCACGGCGTCACCGACCCGCGTCATGAGCTCCATCGAGACGACGACGTACGGCGAGTCGGTCAGCTGGATGCCGATCTGCGAGATCGGCCCGCCGATCGGCCCCATCGAGAACGGCACCACGTACATCGTCCGGCCGCGCATCGCCCCGGCGAACACGTCGCCGAGCTCTGCCCGCATCTGCTCGGGGTCGCGCCAGTTGTTCGTCGGCCCGGCGTCGTCGGGGTCCGACGAGCAGATGAACGTCCTGTCCTCGACGCGGGCCACATCGGACGGGTCGGACCGCGCGAGGTACGAGCCGGGCCGCAGCTCGGGGTTGAGCCGGATCAGCGTCCCCGCCTCGACGAGCTGGTCGAGCAGCCGCTGCTTGCCCTGCGCCGACCCGTCGACCCACTCGATCGCCTCGGGCCGCGTCAGGGCGGCGACCCGTTCGACGAACGCCCTGACGCGCTCACGCGCGCTCGATCCGGTCGCGATGGCAGCGGGGGCGTCGGCGAGGTGGGTCATGTGCAGCTCGTCCTTCCAGGTCGGCAGTCGCGCGCGAGTACCCGGCCCCAGCCTCCCACGGGCGCGACAGCGAGCCACACCTCGACCTCCACGACGAGGCCTGCACCAACCGACGGCGACCGGGACGAGCCCGAGAAGCACACTCGTTCAGTCCAGCAGCTGGTGTCGCACGATCGTCGCCTCGCGTCCCGGGCCCACGCCGACCGACGAGATCCGCACCCCGCTGACCTCCTCGAGGTGCAGCAGGTAGCGCTGCGCCGCCGGCGGCAGGTCGTCCCAGTCGCGCGCCCCGCTGATGTCCTCGGTCCAGCCGTCGAGGTACTCGTAGATCGGCCTGGCGTGGTGGAAGTCCGACTGGTCGGCCGGCATCTCGTCGAGCCGCCGCCCGCCCACGTCGTACCCGACGCACACCGGGATCTTCTCCTTGCCCGTCAGCACGTCGAGCTTGGTGACCACGAGGTCGGTCAGCCCGTTGACCCGCGCGGAGTAGCGGACCACCACGGCGTCGTACCAGCCGGTGCGCCGCGGCCGTCCGGTCGTCGTGCCGTACTCGCCGCCGGTCTCCCGCAGCCAGTCGCCGTCCGCGTCGAACAGCTCGGTGGGGAACGGCCCCTCGCCCACGCGCGTCGTGTACGCCTTGGCGACCGCGACCACGCGGTCGATCCGCGTGGGCCCGATGCCGGACCCGGTGCAGGCCCCGCCGGCCGTCGCCGACGACGACGTGACGAACGGGTACGTCCCGTGGTCGACGTCGAGCATCGTCGCCTGGCCCGCCTCGAAGACGATCGTCCTGCCCTCGTCGAGCGCGCGGTTGAGCACCAGCGGCGTGTCCGCGACGTGCGGGCGCAGCCGTTCGGCGTACCGCAGCAGCTCCTCGACCGTCTCCTCGACGGTCACCGCGCGGCGGTTGTAGACCTTGACGAGCATCTGGTTCTTGCCCGTCAGGGCGCCCTCGACCTTCTGCCGCAGGATCGAGGAGTCGAACAGGTCCTGCACCCGGATCCCGATCCGGTTGATCTTGTCCGCGTACGTCGGCCCGATGCCGCGACCCGTTGTGCCGATCCGGCGGTTGCCGAGGAACCGCTCGGTCACCTTGTCGATCGTGCGGTTGTACGGCGGGATGACGTGCGCCGCCGTGGACACGAGCAGCGCCGACGTGTCGACCCCGCGGGCCTCCAGCGCGTCCACCTCCTGGAACAGCACCTCGAGGTCGACCACGACTCCGTTGCCGATCACCGGCACGACGCCCGGCGTCAGGATGCCCGACGGGATCAGGTGCAGCGCGTACCGCTCACCCGCGACGACAACCGTGTGACCTGCGTTGTTGCCGCCGTTGAACTTCACGACGTAATCCGTGCGACCGCCCAGCTGGTCGGTCGCCTTGCCCTTGCCCTCATCGCCCCACTGGGCTCCGAGCACCACGACGGCGGGCATGGTCGTCCCCCACTTCCGCGCTGCCAGGAGGGTGGTTGCGCCGGCAGCAGCTGGCCGGCGCCCCGCACGAGGCTAGTCCAGACGGTTGACCAGCGCCGTCACGCGTATCTAGCGTTCACACGTCCGGTGGTGATGGCGAGGGGGGCATCGTGCTCGACGACGAACAACGCTCGCGGATCCGCCACCGGCGCACCGCGGCGGCCGTGTCTGCGGCAACGGCAGCGCCCGACGAGCACGCGCCCGCCGACGAGCTCGTCCCCTGCGGCGAACCCGGCGCCGTCCAGGTGATCCTCGGCGCCGACCGCGTCCGCGTGGTCCTCTCCGGGGACGTCGACTCCGAGCTGGCCGCCGAGCTGACCGAGGCGTCCGCCGAGGCGGAGGCCCACGACCTGCCCATCGAGGTCGACGCCCACCACGTGACGTTCATGGACTCCGCGGGCGTGGCGTTCCTGGCCCGCCTGGCGGCGCACAGCAAGCACCGGGTCCGGGTGCTGCGCGTGCCGCCGACGGTGCGCTTCCTCCTCGAGGTGACGCAGATGGGCGGCCTCGTCGACGTCGCTCCCGACGACGAGGCCGCCCCGCCCTTCAGACCGGTCGCGGGCTAGCCCAGCACCTTCCCGGCGGACCGCAGCTCGACGGCTGCCTCGACGATCCGCTTGGCCATGCCGCCCTCGGCGAGCTTGCCCCACGCCCGCGGGTCGTAGACCTTCTTGTTGCCGACCTCGCCGTCGATCTTCAGCACGCCGTCGTAGTTCTTGAAGAAGTGGTCCGCGACCGGACGGCTGAACGCGTACTGGGTGTCGGTGTCGATGTTCATCTTGATGACGCCGTTGTCGACGGCCTCGGCGATCTCCTCGGCCGTGGAGCCCGAGCCGCCGTGGAAGACGAGGTCGAACGGCAGGTCCTTGCCGACCTCCGCGCCGACCGCCTTCTGGATGTCGAGCAGGATCGACGGGCGCAGCTTGACGGCGCCCGGCTTGTAGACGCCGTGCACGTTGCCGAACGTCAGGGCCGTCAGGTAGCGGCCCTTCTCACCGGTGCCGAGCGCGCGGATCGTCCTCAGGCCGTCCTCGGGGGTGGTGTACAGCTTGTCGTTGATCTCCGTGGCGTGGCCGTCCTCCTCGCCCCCGACGACGCCGATCTCGACCTCGAGGATCGTGCGAGCGGCCCGCGACAGCTCGAGCAGCTCAGCGGCGATGACGAGGTTCTCGTCGATCGGCACGGTGGAGCCGTCGAACATGTGCGACTGGAAGGTGGGGTTCTGGCCACGGCGCACCTGGTCCGCCTCGATCGCGAGCAGCGGGCGCACCCAGCTGTCGAGATTCTGCTTGGTGCAGTGGTCGGTGTGCAGGGCGATGGTCACCGGGTAGTTCTTCGCGACCTCGTGCGCGTAGGCGGCGAGCGCGAGGGAGCCGGCGACGCGGTCCTTGACGGTCGAGCCGGAGGCGTACTCCGCGCCGCCGACCGAGACCTGGATGATTCCGTCGCTCTGCGCCTCAGCGAACCCCTGGAGGGCGGCGGTGAGCGTCTGGGACGACGTGACGTTGACGGCGGGGTACGCGAACTTGCCGGCCTTCGCCCGGTCGATCAGCTCGCCGTACACCTCGGGGGTCGCGATGGGCATCGCACTTCTCCTGCTTCGTCGGGGGACTTCCCCCTGATCCTTCCACGGTTCCCTCACGTCTATGGTGGGGCGTCGGGACCGTCCCGTCGCCTACCCTGGTCGCCATGCCTGAAAAGTTCGCCGCCGCCGTGCTGCCGACGGCGGCGCTGCCCGCGCTCGGCCCGGACTGGCTCGACGCCCAGCACATCATCGACTCGCTCGGCACCTGGGCCCTGCTGGGCGTCATGGCGATCGTCTTCGTCGAGGTCGGCCTGCTGTTCCCGATCCTGCCCGGCGACTCGCTGCTGTTCACCGCAGGGGCGATCGCCGCGCAGCCCGGCTCGTCGCTGCCGGACATCTGGTTGCTGTCGCTCATCCTCACGGTCACGGCGTTCGCCGGGACCCAGACGGGCTACCTGCTGGGCCGCCTGATCGGGAACAGGCTGTTCGACCGCCCCGACGGGCGGATCTTCAAGCGCAAGCACGTCGACATGACCAACGGCTACTTCGAGAAGTACGGCGGCCGCACGCTCGTCGTCGCGCAGTTCATGCCGTTCGTCCGCACCTACGCGTCCGCCGCGGCCGGGATCGGCCGCATGCCGTACCGGCATTTCGTCACCTTCAACGCGATCGGCGTGGTCCTGTGGGGCGGCGGCGTCACCTGGCTCGGCTACGCGCTGGGCAACGTGCCGTTCGTGCGGGACAACATCGAGGCCCTGCTGGTCCTCATCGTGCTGGTGTCGGTCTCACCGATCTTCGTCGAGCTGCTCCGCCACCGGCTCAAGGCGCGCAGGGACACGCGCGACGACGACGTGGCGGCTGCCGCGTCGGTCGACGCCTGAGCAGCGTCAGAGGCCCTTCGTCCCGTATCGTGGATGCCCCTCGGGGCCATGGTGAGGCGTGCGTCCGAGCGAGCTCACCCAGGTGCTCCGGGCCGCCAACCCCTGGTGGTCCCGGCGGCAACGGGTGGCGTGGGTCCCCGACGATCCCGAGCTCTCCCAGCGGGAGCGCCACGAGTGGGCTCCCGCCACGAGACTGGCCCGCACAACGCTCTCCGAGATCGGCGCGCCACTGACGCCGGGCATCGCCACCGTGCTGGTCGGCCCCCGCGGCGTCGGCAAGACCACCGCCGCCAAGGACACGGTGCTGCGCGTTCTGTCCGACCTGACCGTCGACGCCCGCGCCGTGGTGTGGGTGCCGGTCGAGGCGGGCCGCGACGACCCGGACCGCCCCCCGCTCGACCCCGGCGACCTCGAGAACGTGCTGCACCGCCCCACGCGGGTTGGCGCGCCCGCCTGCGACGGCCCGCGGCTGATCGTCATCGACGAGGCCTCGGCGAGCGAGGGGTGGGTGGATGTCGTGGCCGCGGGCGCCGCGGGCGCCCAGCTGCTCGTCACCGCGTCGGTCGCCGGGAAGGCCGTCGACGGGCTGCCGGCCCGCAACCCCGGCCGCCTCGCGGTGCGCCACCTGCGCCCGGCCACGCTGGCCGAGCTGATCGTCGCGCAGCCGACGGCCGACGCCGAGACCGTGCGGGAGGACTTCATCAGCCATGGCGGTCTCCCCCGCGCGCTGGCCGAGCACCGCGACCTCGGCCGCGTCAGCCCCGAGTTCCTCGACCTGCTCGCGGAGGCCATGCGCCGCGACCTGTGCCCCGGCATCGGGGACCGCTGCCGGATGGACGACGTGCTGGTCTCGCTGTGCAGCACCACCGGGCGGTTCATCGAGCCGGCGCTGTTCGCCGCCGCCATGGGGATGTCGCCCGAGCACGCCGAGCAGCTGCTCGACCGGCTGGCGGACGCGGGGGTCATCGACCCGCGCCGCGGCATCGTCGACCCCCTGCTGCACCACCTGCCGGCGCTGCGCGACCCGAGCCGCCCCGCGCCCACACCGGAGCACGTGGCGAGCTTCAGCCTCTAGAAGCTGACCTGCGGCGTCGCCCGCACCTGCGGGTCCTCGGCCTCGAAGTACTCGGCGCGGGTGAACCCGAACATGTTCGCGACGACGTTCGTCGGGAACGTCTCGACCCTGGTGTTCATCTCGCGCACGTTCGCGTTGTAGAACCGGCGGCCCGCGGCGATCCGGTCCTCGGTGTTGGTCAGCTCGGCCTGGAGCTGCTGGAAGTTCTCGCTCGCCCGCAGCACCGGGTAGTTCTCGGCGACGGCGAACAGCCGGCCCAGCGCCTGGGTCAGCGCGTTCTCCTGCTGCGCCTGGGCGGCTGGCCCGGCGCCGGGGGCCACGGCCGCGGCGCGTGCCGCGGTGACCTCCTCGAACACGCCCCGCTCGTGGGCGGCGTAGCCCTTGACCGTCTCGACGAGGTTGGGGATCAGGTCGTGCCGCCGGTGCAGCTCGACGTCGATCTGACGCCACGCCTCCTGCACCAGGTTCCGCAGCCGGACCAGGCCGTTGTACTGGGCGATCCCCCAGAGCAGGACGAGGGCGACGACGACGATCAACGCGATGACGGGAGCTTCCACGGGACTGCCTTCCTGAAAGGCCGAGCGGTCACCGCATCGTAGCGACGGGGCTGTTCAGCGGGCAGGGGGCGCCGGCGGGTCGTACCCGTGGTCCTGCCACACGTGCCGCGGGATCGCCGCGACCACGGCCGACATCACCCCGAGGCGGGTGGCCATCGAGTCGAGGTCCGTCGCGCCGCCCTGCCAGGACAGGATCCACGTTCCGTCGGTGCGCCAGGACACCGTGCGCCCGTCGCCCTTCAGGAGCCGCTCCATCAGCCGTGGGTGCAGCACGGCGTGCGCGGTGCGCTCGTCGTACGCCTGGATGCGGAACGCGCGGTTGAAGTCCTCGGACTCGAACCGCATGTCCTGCCCGCCGAACGTCCGGGCCACCCGGTCCAGCACGCTCTCGGGCGCCACCTCGACGATGGGCAGGTAGGCGGGCAGCGCCAGGGCGAGCACGTGCGCGATGTGGCTCTGCTCGTCCTTCCCGCTGCCCGTCTTCCACCGGTACGTGAACGAGATCGCGTCCGAGCCGGCGAACCGTCCGTGCAGCACCTCGCGCGCGCGGCGGGCGTGGCCCTGGCCGAACGGGTAGCGCGTCGAGAAGTCCACCAGCGAGCTGTCGTCGCCCACGTACCGCCAGCCGGACGCCTGAGCCCACTCCAGCAGCCGCTTGCGCCGCACCGACCGGGACCAGAAGCCGAGCGCGAGCACGGCGACGACGACCACGATCCCGACGACGAACAGCGCGCCGGGCCCGGCGTCGGGACTCATGCCAGCCCGAGGTCGGCCAGGCCGTACAGGTAGTGGTACGGCAGGCCGAGCGCCTCGATCCTCTCCCGCGCGCCGGTGTCGCGGTCGACGAGCACGGCGACGCCGAGCACCGTCCCGCCGGCCTCACGCACCGCCTCGACGGCGGTCAACGCGGAACCGCCGGTGGTGGACGTGTCCTCGACGACGACCACCCGGCGACCCGCCACGTCCGGCCCCTCGATCCGGCGCCGCATGCCGTGACCCTTGGCCTCCTTGCGCACGACGAAGGCGTCGAGTCCCAGGCCGCGGCTGGCGGCCGCGTGGAGGAGGGCGGTCGCGACCGGGTCGGCGCCCAGGGTGAGGCCGCCGACCGCGTCCACCTCGCCGGGTCCGAGCCCGACCTCCTCCAGCCGGTCGAGGAGCACGTGCCCGACGAGCGGCGAGCCGGTGTGGTGCAGCGTGACGCGCCGCAGGTCCACGTAGTACTCGGCCTCGCGGCCGGACGCCAGCGTCACGCTGCCACGGACGACGGCGAGGTCCTTGACGAGGTCCCGGAGCTGGGTGCGGGTGTCGGTCACGCCTTGTCTCCGTCGATCAGCTCGCGGCGGTAGCGGCCCACCGCGCGGATCGCCCACCGCGGCGCCAGCCGGGTGGCACCGGCGACCACCTTGTAGCGCAGGCTCGGCGTCGAGATCACCACGCCGTGGCGCACGTCCGCGAGCGCCTGGGCCACCACGTCCTCGGCGTTGAGCCACGCGATCTCGGGCAGCGCGCTCATGTCGATCGCCCCCCGCTGGTGGAACTCCGTGCGCACGAACCCCGGGCACAGCGCCGTGGCGGTGACCCCGGTGCCCTTCAGCTCGACGGTCAGGCCCTCGGTGAACGCCCGCACCCACGCCTTGTTCGCCGAGTAGGTGCCGGACGCCATCAACGCCGCGATCGAGGCGACGTTGAGGATCGCGCCGCGACCCCGCTCCACCATGGCGCCGGCAGCGGCGTGGGACAGGACCAGCACGGCCCGCACCATGACGTCGAGCCCGGTCTCCTCGCGGGCCAGGTCACCGCCGACGAACCGCTGCGCCAGGCCGAACCCGGCGTTGTTGACGAGCAGGCCCACGGGGCGCGTCGGCCGGCGGAGGCGCTCGGCGACCCGCTCGAGGTCGTCGCGGTCGCTGAGGTCGGCGACGAGCACCTCGGCGCGCACGCCCGCGGCGGCCTCGAGCTGGCCCGCGAGCCGGGTGAGCCGGTCGCCGTCGCGGGCGACGAGCACGACGTCGTGCCTCGCGGTGGCGAGCTGCCACGCGAACTCCAGACCGAGTCCGGCGCTCGCGCCGGTGACGAGTGCGGTACCCATGGGGTCACCCTACGGATACCGGCGGCGGTTGGGGACGGCGAAGGCCCGTGCGTCGGTGATGTTCCGTACGCTGGGCCCGCGCTGCCGGCCACCGCGCCTGAGCGAGCAGCCCTATGAGCGTTACCCGCATCTTGCGAGAATCTGATAAGCCGCACCAAGACTTGAAAGGCGTCGTGGATGACCGCCCCCCGCGAGGTGCTGCGCACCGTCTTCGGGTACGACGAGTTCCGCGGCGCCCAGGCCGAGGTGATCGACCACGTGGTGGCCGGCGGGGACGCCGTGGTGCTCATGCCCACCGGCGGCGGCAAGTCGCTCTGCTACCAGATCCCGTCGCTCGTCCGGGAGGGCACCGGGATCGTCGTCTCCCCCCTGATCGCCCTCATGCACGACCAGGTGGACGCGCTCGGGACCGCGGGCGTGCGGGCCGGGTACCTGAACTCCACGCAGGGGTACGACGAGCGCACGGCCACCGAGCGGGCGTACCTCGCCGGCGAGCTGGACCTGCTCTACCTCGCGCCCGAGCGGCTGCTCGCGGGCGAGACGCTCGAGCTGCTGGGCCGCGGGACCGTCGCGCTGTTCGCGATCGACGAGGCGCACTGCGTGTCGCAGTGGGGGCACGACTTTCGGCCCGAGTACCTGCGCCTCGCCGTGCTGCACGAGCGGTGGCCGGACGTGCCGCGCGTCGCCCTGACCGCCACGGCCACGGCGGCGACGCACACGGAGATCGTCGAGCGGCTGCGGCTGGACGGCGCGCGGTCGTTCGTCGCGAGCTTCGACCGGCCCAACATCACCTACCGGATCGCCCCGAAGGACAACCCGCGCGCCCAGCTGCTCGCGCTGCTGCGCGACGAGCACCCCGGCGACGCGGGGATCGTCTACTGCCTGACCAGGAACTCGGTCGACGAGACGGCGGCCTGGCTCGTCGGCCAGGGCATCGACGCCCTGCCCTACCACGCCGGGCTGGACCGGGCGACGCGGGCGCGCAACCAGGCGCGGTTCGCCCGCGACGACGGCGTGGTGATGGTCGCGACCATCGCGTTCGGCATGGGCATCGACAAGCCCGACGTCCGGTTCGTCGCCCACCTCGACCTGCCGAAGTCCGTCGAGGGCTACTACCAGGAGACGGGCCGGGCGGGCCGTGACGGGCTGCCCGCCACCGCATGGCTGGCCTACGGGCTGGCGGACGTGGTGCAGCAGCGCCGGTTGATCGAGTCCTCCGAGGGCGACGAGCAGCACAAGCAGCGCCTGACCCAGCACCTCGACGCGATGCTCGCGCTGTGCGAGACGGTGGGTTGTCGGCGGGTGCGGCTGCTCTCGTACTTCGGCCAGGAGTCGGAGCCGTGCGGCAACTGCGACACGTGCCTCGCCCCGCCGCAGTCGTACGACGGCACCACCCACGCGCAGAAGCTGCTCTCGACCGTGGTCCGGCTGGACCAGCGGGGCCAGCGGTACGGCGTCGGGCACGTGGTCGACATCCTGCGCGGGAAGCAGACGCCTCGGGTCCAGGCCCTCGGGCACGAGCAGCTGTCGACGTACGGCATCGGTGCGGACCTGGCCGACGGCGAGTGGCGGGCGGTGGTGCGCCAGCTCGTCGCCGCGCGCCTGCTCGGCGTCGAGAGCGAGCACAGCACGCTGTACCTCACCGTGGGCTCCACGTCGGTGCTGCGCGGTGAGCGCGAGGTGCTGCTGCGACACGACCCGGTCTCCGCTCGTCGGGCACCCAAGGCCAGGCCCGCCAAGGTCGCGGCGGACCTGTCCGGCGAGGACGCGGGGCTGTTCGAGACGCTGCGCGCCTGGCGGGCCGGTGTCGCGAAGGAGGCGGGCCTGCCCGCCTACGTCGTGTTCCACGACGCGACGCTGCGCGAGATCGCCGTGCGGCGGCCGGCGACGCTCGACGAGCTGGGGCAGATCAGCGGCGTCGGCGCCGCGAAGCTGGAGCGGTACGGGGTCGGCGTGCTCGCGGCGGTCGCCGGGAACTGAGGTCCCTAGGCTGGGCCGCATGCTCCGGTGGGTGACCGACGTCTCGCGCGGCGACTGGTTGGCCCCGCGGCTCGGGCCGTTCGGCGGCTGGGTCGGGTCGGTGGTGCCGCGCGGGTACGAGGCGTACGCCCGCGTGCTGCACCGCGTCGACGCGGGCGGCGAGGAGTGGCTGCGGTGGGCCGACGTCGCGGCGGCGACCGGCGCGGTGCTGCACCCGGCGGCGCAGTGGTGGCGCGTGGCCAGGCTGCCCGAGCCCTACGCGAGCTCCGCGCTCGCTGCGCACGGCGAGCCCTGGCCCGACTGGTACGACCCGGTGCTCCACGCCCACGCCCGCCGGGGCGAGCCCGGCGAGTGGCTGGGCAACGGCCCGCGGATGGGGCGACTCGACCCCGTGCAGCTGGCCGCGGTGGTCGACGTGCTCCGGGGATTCGCCGACCCGGACGCGGTGACGGTCGCGTTCTGGGAGGGATCCTCGTGGCAGGGCGGCACCCCGCTGGTGATGTGGGCGCCGGCGCGACGCCGGCACCGGCACGTGCCGCTGCTGCGCCGGCGGGTGGCCCGCCGGGCGCTGCCCTCCCTGGACGTCGACCCCGACCTCGACCCGGAGGTGCTCAGCGGCCCGAGGCTCGAGCTACCGGGTCGCGACCACGTGCTGTTCGCGGGGTCGTTGCGCGACGTCGCGGCGCTCGCCGACGCGACCGCGACGGCGGACGTCACGCCCTTCCGACCGGACGGCCGCACGCCGTCGCTGCTGTGGCCCGACGATCGCTCGTGGTGCCTCGCCACCGAGGTGGACTTCGACTCGACGCTCGTCGGCGGTCCACGCACCTTGATCGACGCGATCCTCGCCGACCCGGCGCTCGAGGCCTTCGAGGTGGGCGAGGACGACTCGCTCATGCACGACGGCGACGCGGTCAACCGGTAGGCGCCGGCGCCTCGTCGGGCGACGTCCGGGTCGCCTACCGCGAGTGAGACGATCGCGGGCGTGCTGCACGTCGTGTTCTTCTCCCCACGGATCGCGGGCAACACCGGCAACGCGATCCGGATGGTCTCCGGCAC
>Ga0255334_1000932_pt1 | contig 16719 bp, 12 predicted proteins | sample EtOH5_35cm_T3_12_FD_202080 | JGI IMG/M metagenome (GOLD analysis project Ga0255334, IMG submission 202080) | Sandy soil microbial communities from University of British Columbia, Vancouver, Canada - EtOH5_35cm_T3_129 | ecosystem: Engineered > Artificial ecosystem > Sand microcosm > Unclassified ...
AGGCCTTTGAGGAATACCCAGGCGTTGAAGGGGCTCATGGTTGGCCCGGCAGTGCGCAGAAAACCAAAAATCTCTTTGCCGACGCGCTCTTGATCACCGACGATTGCGCCACCTATGCAGCGACCTTGGCCATCCAAATATTTGGTCGCAGAATGCACCACTAAGTCGGCTCCCAGCGCCAGCGGCCGCTGCAACACGGGCGTGCTCAAGCAATTATCGACTACCAGCAGCGCGCCGTGCGCATGGGCCAAGTCGGCCAAGGCCGCAATATCGACCACTTCCATTAGGGGATTGGTGGGGGTTTCGATAAACAGCAGACGGGTTGCCGGCCGGATTGCCTGAGCCCAGCCGTCGTAATCCGTTGCCCGGACGTAAGTGACCTCGATGCCGAAACGGGACAGATAGTTGCTGAACAACACGTTGGTGGTGCCAAACAAGCCCCTGGCAGCGACGATATGATCGCCAGAGCGCAGCAAGGACAGAACAACCGCGAGGATGGCGGCCATGCCGGAGGAGGTAGCCACACATGACTCGCCACCTTCCAGGGCGGCTAAGCGCTCTTGAAAAATGGCGACCGTTGGGTTGGTGAAGCGTGAATATATGTTGCCTTTAGATTCGCCAGCAAAGCGTGCCGCCGCCTCTGAGGCGCTGGCAAATACAAAGCTGGATGTGGCAAAAATAGCCTCGCTATGCTCCTGATGCTCGGTGCGATGCGACAAGCCAGCGCGTATCGCCAGCGTGTCGAAGCCGACATCGTCATCGTTGAACTCTGGCATAGGCCTATATCACCTCTTAACTGAACATCACCGGCCGATGCCATAGCACGACCAGGTACGTTATATATCAAGTATCGTTATGAATATCGATGGCGGGATATTCGCGCTCGAATGCGACCTCCTTAGCGCCATCAGAGCGGCTTGCGGCCAAGGCCTTCAAGTATTCCGGACTGACCTCACCGGTGACATATTCACCCGAAAAGCAGGAGCTGTCGAATCGCTGTATGGCCGACCTGCCCCATGATACCGACGCTTCTAGATCCTCCAGCGACTGGTAAATCAGGCGGTCTGCCCCGATCTCCCGCGCAATCTCGTCCTCACTGCGCCCATAACCCACCAGCTCATGAGGGCTGGGCATATCGATACCGTAAACGTTGGGAAACCGCACCGGCGGTGAAGCCGAGGCAAAATATACCTTATTGGCCCCCGCCTCTCTGGCCATCTCGATAATTTGCCGAGAGGTCGTTCCACGAACGATGGAATCATCGACCAGCAAAACATTTTTGCCGCGAAACTCAAGACTAATGGGATTGAGCTTCTGGCGCACCGACTTTCTGCGCTGCTTTTGCCCCGGCATGATGAAAGTACGACCGATGTAGCGATTTTTGATGAAGCCTTCTCGATACTTCACATCCAATTGGGTCGCCATCTGCATGGCGGCAGTACGGCTGGTATCCGGGATCGGGATAATCGTGTCGATATCATGATCCGGCCACTCGGTGAGAATGCGATTGGCCAGGTAATCACCCATACGCAAGCGGGCCTTATGCACCGACACATTGTCGATGATCGAATCGGGCCGAGCCAGATACACGTATTCAAAAATACACGGCGACAATACCGGGTTATCGTGACATTGCATGATGCTGACCCTACCCTCGCGGTCGATCAGCACTGCCTCGCCAGGGGCCACGTCGGCAATCAACTCGAACCCCAGCACACTGAGCGCGACGCTTTCGGACGCGATCATGTATTCCGGCCCTTGCGGGGTCTCGCGGCGACCGTAAACCAGCGGACGAATGCCAAACGGGTCGCGAAAACCCACCACGCCGTACCCGGTAATCATCGCCACCACCGCATAGGCACCGCGACAACGTTGGTGGACGCGACGAACGGCGGCAAAAATGTCCTCAGGTGCAAGGCGAATCTTACCCATCACTTGCAGTTCGTGAGCAAACACGTTCAACAGGATTTCCGAATCGGAGTCGGTGTTGATGTGCCGCATATCCTGGACAAATAGCTCACGCTTCAGGTGCTCGGCGTTGGTCAAATTGCCGTTGTGCGACAGCGAGATGCCAAAAGGTGAATTGACATAAAACGGCTGAGCCTCGGCTGTCGTCGAGCAACCCGCCGTTGGGTAGCGGACGTGGCCGATGCCCATTTCGCCACGCAGTCTGAGCATATGTCGACCTTGAAAAACGTCGCGCACCAAGCCGCTGCTTTTACGCAGAAACAACCGGTCACCCTCACAGGTCATGATGCCGGCGGCATCCTGCCCACGATGCTGAAGCACAGTCAGCGCATCGTAAAGATCCTGGTTCACCTCACTATGGGCCACGATACCGACAACACCACACATTTAGGACTGCCTCATAGAAAAGTTATCGATCCATTCAGAGTTATTGAAAGTTGAACTGCGACGCCAGCTCCGGGGGAAGATAGGTAATGACTTGTTCAGCCATTTTTTGGAAATAAGGCAAAGACTGAGAACTCTGCCAGATTGGGTTTTTTGGCAGCGCCGTCAAGCCGGCCAGTAAAACCACGAGAGTCACGACGGCTGCCCCGCGCATCACCCCGAACAACATGCCCAGCATTCGATCCGTGCCCCCCAAACCAATCCGGGCAATCAACATGTTCACAAAGGCATTGATAATGGCCCCCAGTAACAACGTGCCGATAAAAATTGCGGCAAAGCCAGCGATGGACCGAACTGAATCTGGCCCCAGGCTGGCGGGCATCATCGCTGCGACGGATTCGCCAAAATAAACTGATAACGTCACTGCCGCAGCCCAATTGAGCAATGACAATAACTCACGAGCAAATCCACGCCACAAACTGATGAGCGCCGACAGAATGACTACAACGATAACGGTCATATCTATCATGCTGATAGCCATAGCTAAAACCCCGTATCATTTTTAGCGGTGTAGCGCCTGGATCTTCATTTAGAAATCAAGGATCGCTAATCACTCTGCCCGTTAAACCAAGCTGACTTTGCAACTGAGCCTGGCGCTTTTCGGCGGCTTCACGACTGTTTTCTGGGCCCACCCGCACCCGGTAGACGGTGTTCCCGCCGCTTTTATAACTGCTCAATTGTGCAGCAAATGACTTCTCACGCAAGCGTTTAACCAAGGCAGCCGCGTTTTCTTTGCTATTAAAGCTGCCCACCTGTACTGACCAGACTTGACTCGCAGGAGCAGCAACTGCAACCTGTGGCTTAACTGCCGGTAGTTCAACTGCTGGCTTGTTGGTCACTGTAGATTTAATTGGCGGCTTGGCAATTACCTTCTTAACCGGCTCTGCCGGAGCACTCGATTTAACGGGTGGCTGCGCAACAGGCGCAGCTTTTTCGATCATTTTGGCCGGCAGCTCGGCTGGCGATTTTGGATTTTCGGGCAAAATCAACTCATCGGGGCCCGTTTGTATTGAGGATCGCGCCTGGTCAATCACCGATTCCATCACTTGCGGAACGCTCGTCAGTACGGTCTCGCCGTTAAGCGACTCGACTATCAGTGATCGCTGTTCACGGGGTTGATCGTCGAAAGCCTGATCTAGCTGCGGGTCATCCGGCAGGGCCATCTCTACCGTTTGCAGTGAGGTTTCCTGCTCTGATCTATCCAGCAGCATAGGAAGGAAAATCAGCGTCAGTATCCATAAGACGGCCGCGCCTATCAATCGCTTCTTCAATACGGGATCCATTTTTTCCTTCCATTCTATCGACGTAACCGACATTAGCTGCGCCGAACACCGACTTAAGTCGGTCATTATAATGCTACTGCGAGCGCCTCGGCCACGGTGTGAAACGACCCCGTCACCAAAATTCGATCACCGGGACGTGAATCGGCCAACGCCTGCTGATAAGCCTGAGCCACCGTTGTGCTTAGCACTTGGCCTGGTAACACGCCTATGGCAGCGGCCAGCTCTTCGGCCGATCTGCCTCGAGTGCCCGTCAACCCAGCCAGATACCACTGATCACAATGCGCCAGCAAAGGCTTAACAAACGCTGCGGCGTCTTTATCGGCCAGCATGGCCAGAACGATTCGACGGGTGCCGCTCACGGGACAAGTATTTAAGTTAGCCGCCAATGCTTGTGCCGCAGCAGGATTATGCGCCACATCGAAGATACGTTCGACCGGTCCGAGCAACCGCTGGAATCGCCCCGGCAAACTCACTTGCTGTAACCCCTGAAGCAGGTGTTCGTGCTGCACCGGCAAACGATCCGCCAAGATACGCAGGCCTTGAATGACGCCGGCAGCATTATTCAGCTGATGCTCGCCAACCAATGCCGGCAAAGGCAGGTCTTCCAGCCGACCCGCCAGGCCTTGCCATTGCCATTTTTCTGCTTTGCGCTGCCAGTAAAAATCCCGCCCCAGCAAGTACAGGGGATTGGCTGGCGCATGCTCAAGAAATCCCGACGGTGGATGGGGGCCAGAGAAAATACCTGGACGATCAGACCGCATGATGCCGGCCTTCTCCCGACCGATGCTGTCTCGATCTGGCCCTAGCCAATCCATGTGGTCCAAATCGATGCTGGTAACGATGGCAAGATCCGCATCAATGGCATTGACTGCATCCAGCCGCCCGCCCAAACCGACTTCCAGGATGACGACATCCAACATGGCTTGACGAAATATCTCCAGCGCCGCCAAGGTGCCGAATTCGAAGTAGGTGAGGCTGGTTTCCTGCCGCGCCTCGTCAACTCGCTGGAAGGCCTGGCACAAAGCCTGATCGCTAACTTCTGTGCCGTCAACCCGCACGCGCTCGTTGTAACGCCGCAGATGGGGTGAACTGTAGACGCCCGCACGGTAACCACCGGCGCGGAGTATTGCCTCCAGTAAAGCGACCGTAGAACCCTTGCCATTGGTACCGCCGACGGTAATCACCGTCGGTGCCGGCTGAGTAAGCGCCATTCGGTCCAACACACGGCGCAGGCGATCAAGCCCCAGCTCGATCTCTTTGGGGTGGAGTTGCTCCTGCCAGCGCAACCATTGTTCCAAGGTAGAAAATCGCATCAATCAGGGTGAATCCTGCGGCTACAGAAAATATCTTGGCGTCTGCTTAGACACGCCGATGATGCATCAGCATAGCTAATAGCGACGCCAGCCGATCACGCGTCTCTCGCCGGTCGATAATCAGATCAATGGCGCCGTGCTCCAGCAAAAATTCGCTGCGCTGAAAACCTTCGGGCAAGGTTTGTCCGGTGGTCTGCTGAATCACGCGTGGCCCCGCAAACCCGATCAGCGCTTTAGGCTCACCCACATTGATATCCCCCAACATGCCCAGGGAGGCGGAAACACCGCCCGTTGTGGGATGGGTCAGGACAGAAACATAAGGCAGCCGCATTTCTGATAATTCCGCCAGAACAGCCGCAGTTTTGGCCATTTGCATCAGCGAAAACAGTGCCTCTTGCATACGCGCACCGCCGCTGGCGGCGAAGCAGACAAAGGGTTGCGAATCCTTCATGCATTGCCGGGCGGCGCGAACGAATTTTTCGCCCACAACCGACCCCATCGACCCCGCCATAAAGCGAAAATCAAAGGCGCAGGCCACCAAGGGCGTGCCGTGAACTTTGCCTTGCATTACCAACAGCGCGTCTTTTTCGCCGTTTTCCTTTTGCGCTTGTGCTAAGCGATCACGGTATTTTTTGCTGTCGCGAAACTTCAGCACATCAACCGGCTCGATATTGGCCGATAACTCGACCGTGGTGCTTTCGTCAAAAAAGGCCGCCAGTCGAGCTCTCGGGGCGATAAAATGATGCGTGCCACACTTGGGGCAGACTTCAAGATTACGTTCGAGCTCCGGGCGATAGAGCACGGAATCACAACCCGTGCATTTTGTCCATAACCCTTCGGGAAAGTTATGCTTACGGTCTTCGGTACGAATCCGTGAAGGAACGAGTTTACTGAACCAGTTCATGGCTTGCTCATCCTTATGCTGGCTTCTGAGCGGGCGACGGCATCCATCGCCTGACGCATCGCATTAATCAATAGTTCTGCCTGGCGCAACCCGCTCTGACTATCCGCGCCGACTTCGGCAAAGCGGGAGACCAAAGCGCTGCCGACGACCACGGCATCCGCAAACCGGGCGACTTCTGCCGCCGCCTCGGCGGTGCCAATACCAAAGCCCACGCCTACCGGCAAATCGGTGATGCCGCGAATCTCGGCAATTCGACGCGACACTGCAGACAAATCCAGGCTCGCCGCGCCAGTCACCCCTTTTAGAGAGACATAATAAACGAAACCGCTGGCCTCAGCGCAAATGCGCTGTATTCGCTGCGCCGAGGTGGTCGGCGACAGCAGAAAGATCGGGTCCAGCCCGGCCGCTCGCAGGGCGGCGGTTAAGTCACCGGACTCTTCCGGCGGCACGTCAACGATCAAGGCGCCGTCAGCGCCCGCCTGCTTGGCCACTTGGGCAAAGTCAGCATAACCCATTCTTTCGACGGGATTAAGATAACCCATCAACACCACGGGAGTTTGCTGATCTTGCCGACGGAATTCACCAACCATGGCAATCACTTGAGTCAGCGTCGTACCGTTGGCCAGGGACCGCTCGCTGGCTGCCTGAATGACCGGGCCATCGGCGCTAGGATCAGAAAACGGCATGCCGAGCTCGATAATATCCGCGCCCGCCCGCACCAGCGCATGCATCAGTGGAACGGTAGCTTTCAGCTGGGGATCACCCGCCATGATGTAAGCAATCAGGGTCTTTCGTCCCTGAGATTGAGAAGCCGTAAAATGTTCGCCAATGCGGCTCATAACTTGATGCCCTCCAGGGCAGCCACCGTACCAATATCTTTATCGCCCCGACCAGAAAGGCAGACCACAATGCTTTGTTCGGCAGACATTTCTCGCGCCAGCTTCAAGGCATATGCCACGGCGTGTGAACTCTCCAGCGCCGGAATGATGCCTTCAACTCGAGTGAGTTTATGGAAGGCCGCCAAGGCCTCCTCATCGGTAATAGCTACATAGCTTGCTCGCCCACTGTCCTTTAACCAGGAATGTTCCGGCCCGACGCCAGGATAATCCAATCCCGCTGATATGGAATGCGTGGGCAAAATTTGACCGTGCTCATCCTGCATCAAATAACTGCGGCTGCCGTGCAGCACACCCGATCGGCTGGACGAGGCCAGCGGTGCGGCGTGTTGGCCGCTGGCTAACCCCAACCCCCCCGCCTCTACGCCAACCATCCGAACGTCGGTATCGTCAATAAAGGCGTGAAACAGGCCGATGGAATTAGATCCACCGCCCACGCTGGCAACCAAAGCATCGGGCAGTCGCTCTTGGCGATCCAGCGATTGCTGGCGTGCCTCTCGGCCAATAATGGCCTGAAAATCCCGCACCATCATGGGGTACGGATGCGGACCCGCGACCGTGCCGATAACGTAGAAGGTGTTATCGACATACGTAACCCAGTCGCGCATCGCCTCGTTCATGGCATCTTTGAGTGTACGAGTGCCCGACGTAACCGGCACCACTGTCGCACCCAACAAACGCATGCGATAAACGTTGGGGCTTTGCCGTTGAATATCATCGGCGCCCATATAAACGACACACTCCAGACCCAGACGCGCCGCCACCGTCGCCGTCGCCACACCGTGCTGACCCGCGCCTGTTTCGGCGATGATCCGCTGTTTTTTCATCCGCTTGGCCAGCAATATCTGGCCAATAGTGTTGTTGATTTTATGAGACCCCGTGTGGTTGAGATCCTCTCGCTTGAGATAGATCTTAGCGCCACCGTTCTCTCGACTCAGCCGTTCCGCCAAATACAGCGGCGATGGGCGGCCGACATAATGAGTCAAGTCGTTGTTAAGTTCAGCAAGAAAATCGGGATCGTTCTTATAACGCTTATACGCAGCTTCCAATTCTTCCAACGGCAGAATTAAAGTCTCGGGTACAAATCGCCCACCATAAGGCCCAAAATGCCCACGGGCATCCGGCAGATCAGTCGTCATTACTCCATTGCTGGACGCATTATTGGGCGCTTGCACGCTGCACACCTCTCATGAATTCACGAATCTTTTTGGGATCTTTGATGCCCTTGCTCTGCTCCACGCCGCTGCTGACATCAACAGCCCAAGGTTTAACCTGGCGAATGGCTTGCTCGACATTATCGGGCGTCAGCCCGCCCGCTAATATTAACGGTCGGTCCAGCGTAGCAGGCCACTGCGACCAGTCAAAAACCTGGCCCGTTCCGCCGGCCTCGCCATGCGAGTGACCGTCGAGCAAAAAGCCTTGCGCCTGGGGATGGCCGGCCACTACCTGCGATAAGGCATCGGCAGATTGCATACCCACTGATTTAAGATAGGGACGCTGAAAAGCCAAACAAAAATCAGCCGTTTCTTGCCCGTGGAACTGCAAAACATCTAAAGGCAACGTAGCGAGTACTTGCTGTACCCACAAGGCTTGCGCATCCAGAAAAAGCCCTACGGTGGTTACGAAAGGCGGCAACTTCGCCATGATGGCTTCGGCCGCAGGCAACGAAACACAACGCGGGCTGGGTGGATAAAACACCAGCCCAATCGCGTCTACGCCCTCATCGGCCGCAGACAAGGCGTCTTCCACACGGGTTATACCGCAAAGCTTAACGCGCACGCGTGAAACAAGCATTTATCGAGTTACCTGGGGAGGGTTTGTTCGTACTTAAGGCGCAGGGTAGCAAAACTCCCCGCCGCTGCCTAGAACCGGCGACGAATGCGGCACAATAATATCCCTAAACGTTTTGCAACCTCGGAGACACTATAATATTGTGCTAAGGAATCCCCGAATAACGGGGAAAACATCCCCGTTATTCAGTATCTCCTCACGCCGACCAAGCCGAAACCAAACAAATCCTTATAGGTTGGGCGGCACTATCGCTATTGTTTTACGCTCTCGACTGGAACCGCATCCAACGGCGATTCAAAAGCAATAAAAAGGACGCATGGAACGGCGCTTGCGCAGAAGCCCTTGTGCGGGCGTTTAGCAGGACCGTACGCATAAGTTCCCGGCTTGAGAACCGCCATTTTCTGGCCGTCATAGGTGACATGAAGTTCGCCTGCTACCAGCACCATGCGCTCTGCCGAAGTGTGCCAATGCAGCGGCAGGCTCGACTTGGCAGGCACTTTGAGAAACACATCGAGATTGTCTTTTGCAGGGTCGCCGTGAAGAACGGCAATGCCGCATCCTTTGGGCAAGAACGACGGGCAGGGCCCCCACTGCAGCTGAGTATCATCGGCAGTCCACGCAAGTGCCAGATCAAGAGCAGGCGCTTGCGCAGAAGCCACCGGGCTGACCAGGCCCAACAAGAACAACATCGAACAACGCCACGAACGGTTAATCAGGATTTGGTGACACATAATGATTTTTCCTTTTGGTTGACAGTATTGCATAGGCTGGATTGCCGCCTAACAGTTAATCAAGAGACCCATGGGTCTGGATATTATCAATTCGATTTCATTTCAAGCTCCTATTGGTTGGCTGCTGCGACGTTCGACTAAACGCGCTTGGTAATAACGATTTCGAGATATTCACTTGGTGCGATCAAGGTACCGTCGCCGCACCGGTTGAATCGTTCGGCCAGCTCGGTCAGATCCCGGGCAAGCTCGCCTTGCTTGTCGTTAGGCAACGCGCCAAAGGTCTTCACGATCGGGCCGTAGTAAGTCTTGAAGACATTGAGCCAATGCTCGGCCGAGCGATAGCGAAAGACGAAGTGCTTGCGGGTCGCATCAATCAAGCTGGCCTGGTCGCCGAAGATCTCGCGAAGCCGCGCCTCGGTCCCCCAGAGCGCCGGCGACTTGACGCCAGCCGGCGGCGGCGCGTATTTGCCGATCAGCTTGAACAGCTCGCCGATCAGACTGCCCGGCGTCCAATTCGCCAAACCGATCTTCCCGCCTGGTTTGCACACGCGCATCAGTTCCCGTGCCGCCTGCTCCTGATTCGGCGTAAACATCACACCGAACGTTGAGAGCACCGCATCGAAAGAGCTGTCCGGGAAAGGCAGGGCCTCGGCATCGGCTTCCCTGAACTCAATCGCAAGGCACTCGGCGTCGGCCCGAACACGCGCTTGATCCAGCAGTGCTGAAACATAGTCGGTCGCGACGACGTCGCACCAGCGCCGCGCCGCCGCAAGCGACGCGTTTCCATTTCCGGCTGCGACATCAAGAACTTTTGCACCGGCCCGCAGATCGATCGCCTCACACAAAGATTCACCAACGATCTGCAGGGTCGTGCCGACAATTGCATAGTCGCCAGCCGACCAGGCCAATTGCTGTTTCGCCTTGATCGCCGCAAAATCAACGACTGGCTGTGTCGCGGTTTGCATAGTGGATCTCCATGACATTTTGGTTGAAAGGATTGCATCGCTATGGGTGACATTCCAACAGATCGACCGCGGACGCTGGTCACCCTCCGGGTGACAAACAGGGTGACAAATAGAATGACGAGCAGGGGCAGCAGTGGCGCGCTGCCGTGGTACACTCGATTGCAACAGGGTAGCGACCGAAACATGTGAGGCGGGTCAACCGTGGATGAGCGCACCGAACGGACATCCTCTTTTGGCTACTGGTTACGACGGCGCCGGAAGGCGCTCGACCTAACGCAGGAAGCACTGGCGCAACGGGTCAGCTGCTCGCGCTTCGCAATCCGCAAGATCGAAGCTGACGAGCGTCGGCCATCGCGAGCACTTGCCGAGCGCCTGGCCGATCGGCTCGCCGTACCGACAGAAGAGCGTGCGGCTTTCCTAGACGCAGCTCGGGCAATTCGGGCCACCGAACAGCTTGCGCTCGGTTCGAAACCGATCGCCACTCCAACGAATTTGATTGACGTGCCATCGGACACGGCAACTCGGTCCCGTTTGGCAAGCGCCCCATCGGCGTCTACCACAACACCAGCGTTGACAGGCCTTGGACGCTTGCCATTTGTCGGCCGCAGTACTCAATTCGGGCAGCTTCTCGGGCTGATTACCAACCTAACCACTGGTAACGGCCGTGTGGCCCTCATCGAAGGCGAACCCGGAATCGGCAAGAGCCGTCTAATCGGCGAGGTCACACGACACGGGCAATCGGTCGGCCTCCCTGCCCTTGTTGCGAGCTGTTACGAGATCGAACAGGGAATGCCGTACCAGCCGGTGATCGAGTTGGTCACCCAGGCACTCGATAATTGTGCAAGTGACGCACTCAGCAGCCTGCCACCCATCTCACTTGCCGAGATCGCCTCGCTCGTGCCGACAGTGGCCGAACGGGTACCCAATCTTCCAATTCTGTCGACGCAGTTCCCCGAGGCTCGGCAATCGCGTCTGTTTCGTGCCATCGAACAGTTGTTCGACACTCTCGCCAGTAGCGGACCCCTGATCATCGTCGTGGACGACATTCATTGGCTCGACGATGCCAGCCTGCAATTTTTGCATGCCATCGGCCGACATACTGCACGCCGCCGCATCCTCTTGATCCTTGCCTATCGTGGCGAGGAGATCGTCGCGAACGGCCGCGTGGCCACCTTGCTTGAGAGCGTCCGGCGCGAGCCGAACGCGCGGCACTTCGTGTTGCCACGCTTAACGGAGGCCGATACCCGAGTCCTCTTGGCGGCGGCCAACCCGACTTTTCATGCCCCAGAGCTCGGCCAGTCGCTGCATCGCGAAACCGATGGGCATCCGTTCTTTCTGATTTCAATGATGCAGTCGATCGCCGAACAAGGATTAGCTGCTGGCGCCGATTCCCGGCCATCACACACACCGCGAAGCCTGCCCGAGGCGCTGCGCAACTCTGTTCGGGCACGCCTTGCACACGTGCCGCGTGAGGCGCGCGCGATCCTGGACGTCGCGGCTGTGCTCGGCCGGCGTTTTGAATTCGACACGCTGCTGGCGACCACCAGGAACCCGGAGCAAGCCCTGCTCGACGCCATCGACACGCTGGTTCACCGTGGCCTGCTTCGCGAAGACGAGGCCGGGGGCGTCTACGACTTCAGTCACGACAAAATCCGCGAGGCGGTCTATATCGACATCGGCGGTACCCGACGGATGTTGCTGCATCGCACCGTCGCCGAGGCGATTGAACTGCAGGCCGACGGGCAATCCGATGAGCGCTCTGCGCATCTCGCCGAGCACTTCGCGCGCGGGCAAGTCTGGGCGAAGGCAGTCGCCTATTTAACGAAAGCGGCCGGGCATTCGCAGCAACTTTTCGCCACCCGCGAGGCTCTTGGCCTGCTCGATCGCGCGATTGCGATTCTCGATGCCCATCCGGACGCGGCAGCTGACGACGTCCGCCTGGGCATTCGTACGCAACGTGGCGCGGCGCGCGCGCAGGCCGGGCACATTGACGGCGCGGTGGCCGATTTCGAGCACGTCATTGCCGTCGCCCGGACCGCTGGCGACCAGGTCCGCGAACGGGATCTGCTGATCCAACTCGGGATGGCTTATCGACGGGGTGACGCGTATGAGCGTGCGACCGCTTGCCTCGGCAGCGCGCTCGCCGCATCGCGGGCAATGAACGACGATCGGCATGCCGCCAACACGCTCTACCATCTTGGAACGGTCGCATGGAGTAACGGTCGCAATGCCGAGGCGATCCGGCATCATCAGGAAGCCGTCGAAATCTGCGAACGATTGGCGCTCACGGACCTGGTTGCTGTGCAGGCATTTCACGGCCGGGGTGAGGCCTGTTTCGCCGATGCAAAACCGGCGCAGGCAATCGAGTGTTTCCTCCGATCGATCACGCTCGCCAAGGCGATCGGCGACAAAAGCTACGAGGCGGAGAATTTGATGATGATCGGATGGGCGAACCTCGGATCAATGGGGCTCGGCGACTATCCGCGTGCGATCAAGCATCTCGAGGCCGGGCTCGCCATCGCCCAGGCGGCGGACCTCGCCTGGCACATCGGCCCGTTGCGGATTGCCCAGGATCACATCCGCCAGTGCCTTGGAGAATTCGGTGCGGCGTGGCAGGGTCTCAACGAAACCCTAAAGCATCTCGAAACATTGAACCTGGTGCGCTATCAGATCATGGCGCACAACATGCTCGGTCACCTGCTGCTTGATCTTGCGCTCGACGCCAAGGCGAGCGAAGCATTCGACCGCGGCCTCGACATTGCCCGACAGGCGGGCATCACCTATTGGACGCCGCTGCTGCGTGCCAACCGTGCTATTGCCCTGGCGCGTCAGGGCGCGCTCGACATCGAGCCGGAGCTGGTCAGCGCGCTTGAGCAATCCCTGCAGAACCGCGAGGGCTGGTTCCTGCCCCGCTGTTACGAGGGCCTTGCCGAGTTACAACTGCGGCGCGGCGATCATGTGCAGTGCCGGCACTACGCCGATCAGCTCCTCTCGCTTGGCGAACAAGACAATCTGCGCGAGTCGATCGCGCGAGCACATCGCTGGCGAGGCGAAGCGATGCTCGCCAGCGGAAATCCCGAAGCGGCGGCTGCCGAGCTCGGCATCGCGCTTGCTGCGAGCGAGCAGCTCGGCACACCGCGTTTATCGTGGGATATTCATCGCACTTTGACCCAGGTCGCCCGGGAAACACGCCGGTCCGACGAAGCAAAGCAGCACGAAGCAGCGGCGCGCGACATCGAGAAGCGTATTAAGGCGAACCTGCGCGGTTCCGATCTGGAAATCGGGCTTGGCAAACTCAACTAATCAGGAGAAAGTCGAGCACCGCCCGGTTGAGCGGCACGTTTGGCGCTGAACAAGCCGAGTAAGGAGTCAGCCAGTGTTCTGCAACCCGAGTGAAATGGCGTTGACCGTGATTACCAGTGCGCGAAACAGCGCTTCGTCCTGACGATCCCCAGCGCGCCAGCGGGCCAGTAGGTCCACCTGTAACAGGCTCACCGGGTCGAGATAGGGATTGCGCGTGCGGATTGAGCGCTGCAGGATTCGGTCCTGTTCCAGCAGGGTATGCGTACCTTTGAGTTTGAAGATCGTGGCGACGGTGCGCTCGTAGGCCTCCCGGAGCTGGCCAGTCAGGTGACTTGCCGACTCCGGCACCAGTTGGGCATAGCGCTCGGCAATGCCCAGATCGGCCTTAATCAGCACCATTTCCGCATCAGCCAGCAGATTTCCGAAAAACAGCCACTCCCTGGCCAGTTGGGACAGCGTATCCGCGCCGAACTCGGCGATGGCGGCTTCAAGGCCGTGGCCAAGCCCGTACCAGCCGGTGAACAGGTAGCGATTCTGGGACCAGGAGAAGACCCAGGGAATGGCGCGCAGATCTTTGACGCCTACCATTTTGCGGCGGGCAGCGGGCCGGGAGCCGATTTGCATGCGTTCGATCACATCGATCGGGGTGGCGTGGCGGAAGAACGTCATAAAATCCGGGTGATCGACCAGTTCCCGATAACGGGCCTGGCTTTCCCCAGCGACACGCTCCATGACGGCACGGCGCAGATCGTCATCGGCCGGTCCGGGCTGAGCGGTGGCCAGAGCCACGGCACTGACGGTTTGCTCCAGAGTGCGGATGGCGATCCCGCGCAGCCCAAATTTTTCGTTGATGATCTCGCCCTGTTCGGTGACCCGCAGGTGGCCTCGCACGGAACCCGGCGGGGAGGACAGCACGGCCTTGTGGGTTTTGCCACCACCGCGACTGACGGTACCGCCGCGGCCGTGAAATAGCGTCAGTTCCACGCCCGCCTCCTCCGTGACGGCAACAAAAGCGGTCTGGGCTTGCTGGATACTCCAGCGCGAACGCGCAAATCCACCATCCTTGTTACTGTCCGAATAGCCCAGCATGATGATCTGGTGATGGGCGCGTAGGGCCAGATGCGGCTGGTAGACAGGATCGTTGAACAATTCGGCCATGACGCCGGGGCCCCGGTCCAGGTCTTCGATGGTTTCGAACAGGGGCGCCACATCCAGCGGCACCTCCGCACCGTTGCCCAATCCGGCCCAGCGCGCCAGCAGCAGCACCGACAGAATGTCATCTACCCCTTGGGCCATGCTGATGATGTAGGGACCGATGGCGGCATGGCCATGCCGTTTGCGCACATCGTGGATGGCCTGGAAAACGGCCAGTGTCTGTTCGACCTCCGGATCGGCGGGAATGCGCGGCGGATCAGCGCTCACCAACGCCCGGCGCAGGACTATCAGGCGGGCACTCGCGGAACGGTCCAGCCAATCCTCCAACCCCAGACATTGACCGATCACGCGCCGATGAACCAGGCTGTCCTGCCGTACATCCAGAGTCATGGCATGAAACCCGAAGGTTTCCACCCGACGCCGCAGGCGCTGGACCAGAAACAGCCCGGCATGCCGGCCTTTGTGGGTTTGCAGGCTCTCAGCCACCAGGCTGATGTCTTCCCGAAACGCCGCCGCGTCCGGAAAGCCACCCTCGGTGTCCCGGATCGTGGCAGCCAAGCGCGCATCCATCATCCTCAGCATGAGGCGATAAGGCATGTTGCGATGGCGCGGGGCGATGCTGGCCAACCGTTCGGGAAAGGTCTGACTGTATTCATTGATGCGCTGTTGGAGTGCATCGCTGATGTCAACCCGGCTGCCGGATTGACTGAGCTCGCGATAAAGATCGTTCAGCTCGCTGTGGTAACGGGCCAGGATTTCCCCGCGCTGCTTTTCCAGGACGCGGCGGATAGTGACGGCCGAAACATTAGGGTTGCCGTCCATGTCCCCACCCACCCAGGAGGCAAAACGCAGCAGCGGGCGGGAGACAAAAGAATCGGCTTCCGATCCGTACACCCTGCGCACTGCGGCTTCCAGTTCCTCATAAAAAGACGGCACCACGCGGTAGATGATCTGCAGTAGAAAAAACAGCACGTGCTCGTGTTCATCATCCACCGTTGGGCGCACATCGGGGTCGCTCTCCGTCTGCCAGGCCGTGGTCAGGTGCATGTGGATGTTTTCTACGATACCGTCGGCTTCCCGGGGCGTGAGGTTGGGATTAAGCCGCTCCACCAGGCGCTGGGCGATCCATTGCTGTTTTTGCAGCAAGGTTCGGCGGCGTGCTTCGGTCGGGTGGGCGGTAAACACCGGTTCGACCCAAAGACCCTGTAGCAGGGCATCAAACTCGATCAGCGACATTCCACTGTTTTTGAGACGAGTAACCATGTCCAGCAGGCTTTCCGGCTGGGGGGTTGTAAGTTCGCGGGCATAATGACGCCGGCGGCGCAAGCGATGGACTTTTTCCGCGATATTTACCGATTGGAAATAAGACGAGAAGGCGTGGGTAAATTCCACGGCTTCTTTTGGCGACAAGGCAGCAAGACGTGCACAAAGTGCTTGCTCGGCTTCAAGTGATCCATCCCTGCGCACTTCGGCCAGCCGATGCACTTCCTGGAACAGCTCGACGAGCGGCCAATCGGTTTGCTCCCGTAGCGTTTCTTCCAACAGCTGCCGTAGCGTTTCCACGTCGGCCAGCAGGGTCTGGATGGGATCGGCAGGCGGCGCGACGGTGGCATCTGACATGAACTCTCCGGGTACGGCTGTGGCGGATCAGCTTGCACTGCTAAGACCGAGTAAACGGCATGGCCACCGTTCCCGCGCAATAACCATACCAAGCCAGAGCAGGCCATGCGACGCACGTCATCCTATCTCTCTTTGACAATCCTCGGCAATTCAATATCATCTCAGTAAGTTCCATTATGGCTCATACACCACTGCCGGGACACACTACAAACGGAACCATTCGATGAAATATTGCAGCCAGTGCGGTCAACCTGTTGTTATCCAAGTCCCGCGCGGTGATAGCCTGCCTCGGCATGTTTGCGGTTCGTGCCAGACCATTCATTACCAGAATCCCAAGATTGTGGTC
>Ga0255334_1000933_pt1 | contig 16707 bp, 11 predicted proteins | sample EtOH5_35cm_T3_12_FD_202080 | JGI IMG/M metagenome (GOLD analysis project Ga0255334, IMG submission 202080) | Sandy soil microbial communities from University of British Columbia, Vancouver, Canada - EtOH5_35cm_T3_129 | ecosystem: Engineered > Artificial ecosystem > Sand microcosm > Unclassified ...
CGCGGTCGTGTGCCGTCTGCGCCTGGCGCACGCAGCCATTGCCACCGACAATGCGGCGCTCCTGCGATGGGCCCTGGTCAAGGCACTGGAACAGCCGTTCGCCGACAAGGATCTTGTTCACGGCCTGTGGATGGGCGTTGCCAAGGTGTCCGCGACAGAGTGCGCCAGGGTGATGCAAAAGATCGCGCCGTGGCCTCCCACATGCAACCAGACTGATCAGTATCATAAACGGTCGCGGTCATACTATTGCGCTCGTGCAGACTGTCGCTGTGTGCGTCTTATCGTGAGGGCGGCCGGTGCCCCAACGATCGGATTTCTAACGATGCTCATCAAAAGTCGCGCGAGCCCGACCCTGTGCTGGCTACGCGACGTCCTCGAAAGTGCCATCGATGATGGGCGCATCGATGTGCTTGAGTGTATCCACCGCTGCGGTGCGCTAAGGGCCTTGGGGTGCATATCCAGGGACCACATGGCGGACCTCCTCTACCGTGCCGCGGCGGCCGACCACATCGACGTACTCAACTGGCTCCCTTTTCACATTCCGGCGAGGGCGAAATCTTGGGACAGGTTCTAGCCAAGGTAACCCAAACGGTGCGGCGGCGGCGGCAGCGGCAGCGGCTATGCAAACGGCCACCACGTGGCCGAGTTGGTTGGTGCCATCCGATACGCCATGGGGCCGAGTCATGATAACACACGGTAATGTATGATGCCCTACATCAATGATGCGCATGCCTGCTATATCTCGCACGGGCACGATGTCGCCTGGGCGGCTGCAAGGAAATTTAGGGCAAAGGTGCAAGAGGGTGGCACCCTCAAAAAAGCCCGCACCTTTTGCGCGCTCTTTGCTCGAATGCACGATCTTTCCCCGCTTTTATACGCATTGATCCAGGAAAGTAGCTACAGAGGGGGGGGAGAACTTGTCTTCCTCTTTGGGTTCATTCGGTATCGCCAAACACGGCAAAGGTGCCCTCCAGGCTCTGGTTGCCGATAATGTCCTCGACACGGTCGGGATCATCTTGGCAGGAGCGTGCCGTGGCGTGCAGCCAGCCACGTGCACCCATTTTGTCATCGTATATGTCGGCCAGTCTACGCCTTTCCTGACGGCTGAGGCGCAGGTAGGCATCATAGGTGCCATGCCCGTCGGTGCCGGTCGCTCTGTAGAGCGCATCAAGAAAAACATTCTGATCAAGGTCGGTACGCGAGTCCACATTCAAGAGTATCCCATAGGTGCAGCTAAAGTCCAGGATGAGGCGCATCTCCACGTCGAGCATCCATTCGATGGCCTCTTGTTCGTCAAGATGCAGATGGTACTGGTCATCGTCGCAATGACTGTTGCGGTCGTGATTCCAGATACGCATGCAGTAAATTCGGCAACGCGGTCGAGTCCCAACAGATCCGTTCGATACGCAGTCCAAAGCAAGGTGATAGTCAGACATATGCTTGGACATTGAAAGGCCTCTGGACAGCAGGTATTCGAGACACCCGGCGTCGCCGACTCCCGATGCTGCGCGCAGTGTCCCGACGCTAAACACGCATAAACTGTCGTGTGCGTCGTCGAGGTTGCGCGGGTCGTCACCGAACCCGGCCGCACGAAACACGCTCTTGTCACAGGGGCAACCATTCTCGCATGCGTACTCTAGGCAGTTGAGGTGGCCCCGAAAGGCGGCCTCGCGGCACGTGCTTGCATCCCACCGACAACCGTTTTCGTGCAGGTACTTTAGGACATTGAGGCGTCCTGCCGCTGCCGCTAGCGCGCATGTGTGCTTGGACCATGGGTGTCCCTTCGCGCGCAAGAAACGCATGCAATCAAGGTGCCCCATGAATGCTGCCGCATCGCAACGCGCTTTGTGCGGACGCTGGCCTCCAAAACACGGGACCGTGCGCACGGCACTGCGGTCGGTGGCTATGCAGTGCCATCGTCGCGATACCAGCGGCGCGATCCACGCCAGGTCGGTGCACGGCAAAAGGGAAAAGATGGCCGCCAAGAGTTCATCGGGAAGCGAGTCCATTCCCACTCGGTGGTTTTCCCCCTCTCTCTCTCCCTCCTCTTTCTATGGGATGGGCATGAAAGAGGTCCTACGCCAAATGAGGTCCCTCTGCCGTTTTGCGCAAATGCCCGTTTTCCGCTCCAAATGTCGTGCAGAGAGCGCACGGCGTGGCCTATAGACATATCGTCCTCTCCCCACTATATGGTCGGCGGCGCAACTACAATGGTGCCATGATATGTAGAGATCATCATATGCATCCTTGGCCAGCGGCGCGCAGATACTGCGTTGGTCGTTGCACGATATAGCCAATCATAACCGTTTCCGGCCAAATGCGCTATTGCGAGAAACAGCCGACCGGCACACAAAAGTAACAAATGTGTCTTTGGGCGAGTTCAACCGTTGCTGGCGCCCGCGCGCGGGGAATCATCTGTTGTTTGTGACCGTAGTCGACATGATTTTGTATTTGTTGGCGCAACGGACCAATGGCCATTGGTGAACATTTATCGTCTATATGTTCCAGGGGAACGGTTGATTGTCACCAACTGCCCACAGTCCCCAAAACGGTAAACAAGAGTGGCGGCCATCGAGAGGGAACAAGGCCACGCATGGAAGGAACCATGCGCGCCGCCAAAGAGCGCCCATGGGGATGGCATGTCCTCTCGCGCATTTGCTGTTCGGGCGTGTTTGAAAGGCACGAGGGCACAGAGCGCACGACGGTGGTACCTGTACTGCCTCTCGAACTATGGCACCTGATCCTGCAATGGGCGAGACCGACGGCGTGCGAGCGCTATCTGCTGGCGCGCGTATGCCACGCGTGGTGGCGCATGATGATTCCGCGCCCCAATAGCGCGGCCAAACCAGTTCATCTAGGTGCCCTTGCATGTCGCATGCGCCTCGCACACACGGCCATCGCGAGCGACAATGTAACGCTTTTGCGCTGGGCAATCATCGGGGCCCAGAGGGAGCCGCTCGCCGATGAAAACGTGGTCGGTGCCCTGTGGGAGAGCGTCGCAAAAACGTCCGCGATCGGATGCGCCAAGGTGATGCAAAGGGTCTTTCGGTGGCCTCCTGCATGCGACCGAAACAAAGAGTACCACGAGCGCTCACAGTCGGCCTGCGGCAACTGCCTCTGTGCGCGTATCATCGTAAACGCAGCAGGCGCCCCAACGACAGAGGTGCTGGCGATGCTCATTGGCGACCGTGCGAGCCCAGTACGCTGCTGGATGTGTCGGGTGTTTCCTGGGGCCATCAAGGACGGACGTGTCGACGTGCTGGAATGCATCGACCGCTGTGGCGCGTTAAGGACAATGGCAAGGTACGTATCCGCGGACAGTATGGTGTGCTTCATTGGGTGTGCTGCAATCGGCGATCGCGTCGATCTGCTCGAGTGGCTGTCGCGCCACCTGCCCGTCGACGACTGTGTTATGGATGGGGCGTTGGTTGAAGCGGCACAATACAATTCAGCCCGAGCGGCAGAGTGGCTGTGTAAACGACGCCACGTGGGCCGCTTTGTCGAGGCCATGTGGCACGCGACGGCGCCGGGCCGCGAGAGCGCGCTGCAGCGCATGACACCCTATATCGAATACGCGCGTGCCTACCACCTCTTGCGCGGACACGATCTCGCCGAGATGGTCGCGGACAAGTGCGCGACAGAGTTGCGGGAAGACGCCACCGCTGCCACGAGGGCCCATGTGTTTCGCGCGCTCTTTGCCTGATCGCACGATTTCCTCCCGTTGTGCGGGACAAGAAAGGAAAACGACTACAGGGGAAACCTCTTTCTGTATTTAACCCAATATCATCAGGCATCTGGGAGGCACTCGTCAGAGGTTTCGGTGCAGCCAGTGTCGCCACCCTAATCAAGGGTTCTCTTGGCGACAGCGTGCGTCGGCATCGATCCATGCCACGAGCGCGTGATGGCCATTGTCCTGGGCAATCTTTCTGCATTCGTCGGCATAGCGTAGTCCGTAGGTTTTGCTGAGCCACTTGAACACACCCAGATGTCCGCCCTCGGCTGCTAGAGCCCAAGCCCCATAGTCGACCGGGCATCCGTTTTCGCAGGCCCACATCAGCGTCTCTAGGTGCCCATTCTCGGCCGCTTCGGTTGTCGTCCTTGTGTTCCACGGACAGCCGTTGGCGCGCGCCCATTGCAACAGTGTGAGGTGCCCGCGTCCGGCTGCTTTACTGCACAGATAATTGTCCCACACGCACCCATTGTTGCGCGCCCACTCGAGTACTGCGACGTGGCCGCCTTCTACCGCGCTGTCACGCACATTCGAATCCCATGGGCACCCGTTGGCGCTCGCCCACTCGAGTACGTGCAGATGGCCACCTCTGGCCGCGTACGCACACGTCCACTTGTCCCATGGACATCCGTTGGTGCGTAGCCACTGAAGCATATCTAGGTGGCCACCCTTGGCAGCATTGGCGCACGTCCACTTGTCCCACTTGCAGCCTCTGTTGTGTGCCCATGTCATCACATGCCAGTGTCCTCCGAGAGCGGCCCCGACGCACACGCTGTTACCGCTCTTGCACCAGCCGGTCGAGAAGAGGTACTCGATCAGGTCAAGATGGCCGCCCCTTGCAGCCCTATTTGCTACCAATCCAAGCCGCGGGCATCCTTCCGACAGGGCCCACTTGATAACGCTCAAGTGACCATAAAGGGCCGCATGCTCCATAAACGTCGCCGAGCGGGACCAGGCTGGCTCCCGGCGCCCCTTCTTCCTTTTCGTCAAGAGGTCCGCCCACGCGCGGCACACGCGCTTGGCGTACACGTGATCATAGTGGGCATCAAGGTTGTCAAACAGAATGACATGCAGTATCTCTGTAGGCAGGACTTGATTGATATTGGGCACCGCGACGTCAGGTCCGTCGCTGCTGCTCTCGTCTCGGCTGGTACGCAGCCTTTTGTTTAGTTGCGAGGATGACGATGCTGCGTCACGTTGATCAGCACGGCCTCTCTTTCGAACCGTAATGTCCATTGCTATTGTCGCTCTCTTCTCGAGGGCCTTTCGTGTGTAAAGGATTGACTCTTTTCGTGTAAATTCCGTCCACTTGTTACGATCTGTCAGCGTTCTCCTACCGCGGCCAACCGCATCCATAGGTGATATTGTATATTATTCATCCTAATTCCGGCATTCACCCAACCAACATTCTGGCATACCCACGCCGACGTTATTGGTCGAATCTGTGTTGGCATTGGCCGCACTATGCACATCACTCCCTTGGCGTGGGCGCCGTTTCTTTGGAGTGGGCGAGGGTCACACCGTGAGATCGTTTAGGGTGAGTGCGAACGCGACCACGGTCTTGTTCGTGTTGGTCGTACTCGGACTTGCGTCCGGATTCAGGTTTTCGCCCAATCGTTTCCGTCCATTTGTTAGGGATGCGCGCAAAATGCACAGTCTACATGCTCGAAACAAGATCTCGCGCATGGACCCAAATCCAACCAAAGTCGACCAACTTGTACTTGACCTGGCGGCTAGCTGGTCGGCTTGTCCGTGCCAAGTCCACGCTTGGCTCCTGTCCTGCTCCTCCAGTGAATCCTTGTTTTGCGATACAACGCCAAATCGCTACAGTCTGTATGCCCTTGAAAGGGGCAAACATAAGTCATATAGAGAGTCAACAGGACGTCACAGTCATGTCGGCAACATGCTGTTTTCGTTGCCTGGACTTTGTGGACAGTTTGGGAATGAAACACGTCTATTGTCGGCACTCTCCAAACCATGGGAATCACGTGTTTGTAGACATGATTGAGTCAACACTCTAGGTTGGCTCTATATGACTCGTGCGTGCCTGCTATGAGGGTGTGGAGGCTATAGTCAGCCTTGATGAGTACCTGTTCATCATCACTCTATATGTTGTCAGGAATGCTCTCTATTGTGAAACAATCGTGCACAAAAGAGAAAACCAGGGTTTACTGCAGAGGAGGAGGAGGAGGAGAGGGGTTCTGGCAATCTCTCACAAACACAATCGACGGGGGCTTGGGCGCGAGGTCACACGGCCTCGGCCTGGTACCCGCCTGGCGCTGCAGACGCATCACCTTTTGAGCCAGCGAGTGCCCCATGGGCGGACTCAGGGGCGTGCCCACGGCCAGGTTGCTTTCGTAGATGATGTACTCGCCGGCATCGAGGTCCGACTTGCCGCGCGCCTCGACGGGGATGACGCGAGCGATGGCGGCCAACAGGGCGGACTCCAACTGCTCCAGCCGCTGCACAAACTCTTCATCCGACAGGTAGGGTGCCAATGGGCGTAGACGCTCTGCCGACGGGGACGGCCCATACGATTGCGATGGCGACTGTGCCATGGTATCGATCCCGACTTCTTTGGCCCACGCGCGGCTGACACGCTCGCGTACCGATGCGGCGCCCCTGGGCGATTCCAGCACCTCTGCCACCTCGCGCTTATCCAGGGCGCAGCAGATGCCATAGGCCCACGGCACGGCATAGCGATCGATCTTGCGGTCGATCTTGGAGGGCTTGATGCGGTCGCCGATGGCCATGCGCAGCCGGCACCGCATCTCGTCGAGGGCGGCGGGGCTGCTCTCGACGCCGTCGGCTTCGGCCCGCAACAATGCGCGCACCAGTTCGAGGTCCATTCCCATGGGCGGGTGCGTACGCCTGTGGCGCGCCATATTGCGGTGCCGGGTTGTGGCTTCGTCCCTCGTCTCTACCACCGTGATCTCCTGCGTATGGCCCACATCGGCGTCCTTGCTGTCGCCACCATCATTGTCATTGTCGGCAGTGGCCGCAGATGAGGGCGGTGGCGCTGAAATGGTGGTGGAAGAAGAAGAAGAGGACGTAGAGACAGATGCCGCGTGCACCTTGCGCGTAAACGCGAGGCGTGGCACCTCATCAGGCAAGAGACCGCCCTCTTCGGCCAGCAGGGGCGTACCGGCCACGTTGATGTAACGTGCGATGCCAAAGTTGATAGCCGGCTTATAGTCCCACCCGATGGCCATCGCGATCTCGACGGCATAGTGCTTTAGAGCCGCCACATAGTAGGGGCGCGCGCCGATGGAGCGCTCGTGGTCGACGATGGCGTGCTCCAGGTGGGCGTCAATTGCGTGCAGCACGGCGGAAGGCAGCAGGGCACGCGCACCGTCGGCGGGGTCCAATGGCCTCGAGAGGGCATAGGCCGCGTCGTTGACATCCGGCGGCACGATAATGTGCATGTGCCCGTCGGCCATGAGGGACATTATGGCATTTACCTGGGCCTGCGTGAGCCTCTGCTGCGTGTGCGGTACGCTCTTTTCGGCGGGCTCCTCTGCGTACAGGTAGGCCAAGAGGGGAGCCGTCTCGTAGGCATCGCCGTTGAGGTTGACGTAGGGCCGGGTGCCGCCCGACACGATGGCCGACTCTTGAAATACGAGGACGGTGTCGCCGTCGTCGCGCACACCGCGCGCCACGTCGAGCAACTCGACGCGCGTCGAGGGCGTATGCCCATCCGGACCCACGTTCATGGCGTCTGGGTCGCCGACGGCAAGCACGGGTCGGCCCCAATTCGGCGCAGGAGCATTCTCTGGCGGGCTCCCATCCTGCGGCCCGCCAGTGATGACTGCAGGTTCGTTGCCATTGTCGTTTTCCTCGCGCTCTCCCTGGAGGCTGCCTAGAGCGGTACCGTTCCACAAAGGACGACCCAGTCCACCGAGGTCGCCAGCGCTATTGTTTCCGTATGGCCTGGAAGCGAAAGGATCGTCATCCTCGTCTGCTTGAATGTCTTGTCCGTCCATGATATCGTTATTGTCAACGTTGGGCATGGCAAACGGCGACCATCGCGATGATGTCGGGAACGATGACAGAGAGAGTGCAGCGTTACCGCCACTCCACTGGGGCGCACGTGACGAGGGAAATGCGCCTTGTCCCATAATGACCCTCATGCCCTCTTCTTCTTCTTCATCGTCGTCATCGTCATCGTGTTCATCGTCGTTGTCGTCGTCATACTCGCCACCATCGTAAACGGCCGGCTCCAAAGGCACCGCACCGATGGACGAGGGCCGCGTAGGTTGGGGTCGTGTACCGTAAAACTGCTGTTCGCTGGGCCCATATCGTGGCATCGTCTCGCCAGATGGCAGTCCAGAAGCCGAACCAAACAGGGCCATCATGGGATCGATGGCGCGCGACATTGGATCATCTGAGGACGCAAACATCCTGGCTGCTTCTGCCTCTTGTGAGGCGTCATAGGCGCGCCACAGTTGGTCTGCCGGCGACACCGTGGGTGCCAGCGTGGATGCAAACACGGGGTTGCTCGCGTAACCCCTGGCAGGCTGTCCGGTGGGGCGCGCCGAACCCGCAAGGACCCCATCGGCGCCGCCACTACCGTCGTTGCCCTGCGGAGAGCGCATCATGGCTTCGATCTGATCGAGGATGCGCTGCGCGTCCTGTTCGGCACCTGGGTAGGCGCTCGCGGTAGCCATTGGTGGTCCTTTTCTCTCTCTCTCTCTCTCGCTCACTGTTGGCAGCAAGACAACCTCCTTTATGCAGTAAACGACAGGGACCCCTCCTTTGGCCAAACGACGCGTGCGCGCGTAAGGTGCTCAAGAGTCTTTTTCCTTTCCTGTAGGCAGGGGGGGCGGCGAGGCCTTTGTGCGCGCGTGTGTGCCGCCAACACGACGACACCGCCAGAGAGCGAGTCTCTGGCGATTTCTCTCGTCAGGGACTTTGTCGGGCAAAATGCACCTTTGTTCTCCGTTGGAGATGCCTATTGGTGGCAATTGCACGTGCGCGTTTTCACAGGCAAAAGGTGCTTACGGCAATGCGCAACTCAAAGGTACAACATTGTTTGGTTTAAAGCAGGAAAGAATGGCACTGCCCTTGGAGACAGACAATGTGCGGCGCTCTGTGGCCTATGTCCGCCCTATAATGGAGGCCTTTGATGGTTCGCACGATTGGTCGCACATCGAGCGGGTCCTGGACCACCCTTGTGTCGACGCCCGATTTCAGGAGCAACGCTGACCTCGTGTTGGTGGCATTGGGATGCGTTCTTCACGACGCGGTGGACCACAAATATGATGCACACGTGGCATGACGCCCAAAGAGGCCATAAACAGTTGCCTCGACCACCTGGGCGCACACAAGGATGGCGTGTGCACCGTTAAAAGAGCACGCCTCGATGAGATTATGCGCTGGACGTCCTATAGGGCAGTGTCGCCGAGCACGCAATCGATATGCCGACCTTTATCAAGTTGGGCGCGATACGTGATGCCAATAGATTGGATGCACTCGGTGCCGTTGGTGTTGCAAGGGCGCCCGTCTTGCGCGACTCATCGTTGGTCGGTTTGATGACGCCCACCATTATGGAATGGAGCCAACAGAAGAGGCCCCTTATAGACGAGGACACAGTGTCGCCAGACACATTTTCGCCAAGCTGCTGCACCTGCCGACGACGCTGGTCACCGAGCCGGCCAGACGCATGGCCGTGCCGCTTGTTGCCTTTATAGAGACCTGGATCGATGCCCTCACCTGACAGGATCGGGCCCGTTTGGCAATTCCCTTTTAATGTACAGCGCAGCACAAGAGGGACCACCAAAAGAGCGCCCCCACTCTTGGCAAACGTCCATTTCCATTTGACTCCCGAGCCAGAAAGTGTGAGACCCCCTGCCTTTTGTAATCCCAACTCTTTGGGGGTTGAGAAAGGGCGTGCCAAGAGGGCGCATGCCCACTAAACGCATAATCCGATTCGCGCTTTTACCATGTGCGTGCGTGTCGAGCCAATGGCGGCGCGCAAACATACGGTATAAAGCGCGCCAAACGGGAACCGCACCGCCATAGACCCCGGAAGCAAAGCAATGAAAGCAGGACAGACATCCACGCCCACCTGCCCCATATCGCTCAATGCGCTGCGCGACCCTGTCATCATGGTGGACGGCCACACCTACGAACGTGAATGCATCGACTCCCTGCGCGAGCGCAAGGGCCGAATCGCAAAGAGCCCACTCCACAATGGGCCCCTTTTCTCTGACAACGATACCTGTTGGGCCACCCGTCACATGCGCTCTCTGGGGCGCGAATGGACCACTCGCTGCGGAATCACGCGCGAGCCCTACCGCGTGCCCGTGTTCTACACAGTCGACGGCGAGGTCTATGAGCGTGAGGCCATCATGGCCCGCATCGAGTGCGAGCAGCGCACGGCCGCAGAAGACTTTTGGCGACAGACATCGTTTGCACGGCGGATGGCCCGCAAGGCGCAGAGCGGGGGAGCGTTTCTGATTCCGCACTATGCGCTGGCCTCTGCCCTGGGCATCGACATGCCCGCCGACCTCGAAACCTGCGAGGTGAAGGTGGTTTCGCCTCAGCCTCCGCCGCCACCGCTTCAGGCCCTGTTTGATGCGCCCCGCGTCCGTTCGTTGGCCGTTATCAATTGCCTGTCGGTACGCAACGATCCTATGGTGGAAGAGTCCGAACAGCGCACCAGGGAGGCCCTGACCGCGACGGGCTTTCCGGTCATCGAGATCCAACCCTTTGCTGGGTTTGTGTTTTTCCACCTGGACCTACGCGGCGTCGTCCTTCACGTCGCGCACAAGGGCTCGGTATTTTACGACTGCGACCTCCGTGGCGCGATCTTTTGCGCCGACATGCCTCGGTGCCAGTTTAACCGGTGCGACATGCGCGGGTGCGTGTTTCTGGGCAAGGTCGACGTTGGCCGCCGCGGAGGACTGAGTGCCATCGGCGAAGAGGTTGCCTTTTGCGACTCGCGCATGGATGGCGCCGCCTTTGCGGAAGGATTCGAGATTGAAATCGGCGAGACGTGGACGTGCCCCCAATCGCCCGAGCAACTCACCGCAGAGATCCGCAGCCGCGGCGGCCTATGGAGTGGCCCGCTCTACACGCTCGACGTCGAGCGCATGCGCGGGTCCAACACCATCTGAGTATGCGGCCGCATCAAAGTCGACGCCTCGAGTCTGCTTTTTGTTCCCTGGCCATTCTGTGGGTCATGCTGTCTGCTCCCTTACCACGTGCGTACTAGACAGTTCCGTACATGTGTTTGATGTTGGGCTATCACCTACTGTATCCCCCTACGCACTCACATGATTCTATTGGGTATACTTTTTCTTCTTTATATGTGTGTGTATATATATATATATATATATGTATATATATGAGCGTTTTGCGGCAACCGACGACATCGACCTCGATCCGACTTGATCGGCTGCTGTTTGCACAAAATGCCCACCAGGCAAGCCAACCGTTTCCCCCCACGTCATGCCCCTGCTGTGCTTATTCAAGAACAACATTGTAGGGCAGATTGTAGAGTGCAATGTGTGAGAGGAAAGGGATGGAGAGAAGGGCAAGCAATGTTACGTGACGGCCTAAAATATGGGAGCATAAGTCGGCGGTCCGAATGTGGATCGCTGCTGCCACTCTTGCATGGTCCGGCGCTGCGTGCTGCCGGCCCACAGGGCCTGACTGGGGGCCAACTGCTGGAGGCGGTTGCTCAACAGTGACGTCCCGCTTGTTACGGACCCCAGGAATCCACCGCCGGGTACTTCAGTACGTGTTATGCCCTCGATCACTTCACCCCCGGGCAGGGTTCCGCCAGCCAGGGATCGACCGATCGCCGAAATAGGCCGCGGCACCGGCGCAATGGCAGGACGCGGCGACTCTGCCAGTTGGCCGCCAGCTGTCTGCATCATGATGCCGGGTGGGCTCGTCGGCGCTGCGCCCATGCGCAGGCGCTTTGCCGATGGCTGCGAGGGCGACGACAACTGTTGGGCCTCGTGGAGGGCCTGCTCGCGCTCCTCGGCCGTGGCAGTGAGGGGCGGTCCCGCCGACGATAGGGGCAGGCCGCGCGCTGAAAAGACGATACGGCGCATGTCGGCCACGCGGCGCTCTTCGTTTTGGATGGAGGCCTCGGCGGCGGTCACGATGGCACTATCATTTTGCGCCTTGGCCTCTCCCGTGTGGTCGCCGCGCGCGCTGGCGGGCACGCGGTTCCACTCGCGCTCGGCCCACCAGTCCAGGGCACGGTCTAGGGCCAAGGACGGTTCCATGCCCATGGTATTGATGGTGTTGGTCGCCGTCCACTGTGAGACGATATCGTTGATGATGCCCTCGTCGATGTCGGGCCTTTTGAGTTGTTGCTTGAGATGGTCCACAAACAGGTTGGCCGCACGTGAACGCACGACCGGACCGCTGAGTCTGCGGTTGCCCGCCACGATTCGACGAAACGTACCCGGTGGAGGTGCAGTAACCACCGTCGGCGTTGGCGTTTGCTGCTGTTGTTGTCGTTGTTGTTGCTGCCGCTGCTGCTGCTGTGGTCCTACCAGAGAGGCGGGCGTTGAGACCGTCGTTGGAGTGGTGGCTATCAGCGGTTGGCTTACGACGCTTGGGGCTTGCAGCTGCCGCTGCTGCTGCTGCTGCTGCTGCTGCTGCTGCTGTGGGACGGTGGAAAAAGGCATGTGCGAGGCGGCCTGCCGTTGGGCGCGCGCTTCGAGCAGGCGCCTCCGCCTTTCCGCCTGGCGTGCGGCCTCTGCCTCTGCGCGCTCCTGAGCGCGCAGTCCGGCTTCCGAGGCCACGCTCGCTGGTGTCGGCGCACTGGCCCGTGCGACCGCCTCGCGGTACTGCCGAGAGAGATCCGGCGGTAGCGGGTAGAACAGGTTTTTGGACATCTCCTGCTCCACCTGGATGGCGATCTCCTGATCGATTTGGGCCTGCGCGGCCCGCTGCGCCTCCTGCTCGAGACGAGGCCGCTCGGCCTGAATTGCCGCCTGAGCGAGTTCGGTGCGGCGGCGTCCCACATACTGGGTCCTCTGCGGTTCAGGCATGAGAGACACGGGTGGACGGTCGGCTTCGCTGTAGGCCGTTCGTGCGGCCTCGCGATTCGCCGCGATCATCGCCTGTTCCAGGGAGCGCGCCAGAGTGTTTTGCTGCAAATCGCGCAGCGTCGTTGACCAGCGTTCGCTCTCGTGCAGCTGGGTCGTGCGTGCCCGCCTGTAGGCTTCTCTCTCGGCCGGCGTCGTGGGCACGGGGCCAGCGGCTTCCGGAACCGTACCCAGCGCGTACCCTCTTTCCGCAGCAGGTGCGGGCACGCGGGGAAGGGCTTCTTCCAATGCGGTCCCGCGACTGCCAAACACGTTCTGAACGGTCTGGGCCTGGCGCGCGCGTCGTCGCTGTGCCGGCGTCGTTTCGAGTCCCTCCATGGCGGCGCAGTGGGGAGGGGAACAACGAATGGCGCTTTCCTTTGCGATATGGGGGGACCCTCGTTGCGTCGTTTGGCTCGCTTACCGAGAGCCAGGGGAAAAGGAATCACCACCTCTCTCCTCTCGTCCCTCCTTGACCCAGCCATTTTGCGCAAGGCCTCTTTGATGACCACAGAGTCGGGCTCGCGGTGCTCCCCCTCCCCTTCTTTCATATGGTAAATGGCAAAATTAAAGGGGGGTGGAGAGGCCACAGGCACGATACATTTGGGAACCGGGGGTACATGCGAGAGCACGACGGCACGCTTTATTCACACGGGGGATCATGCACGGCGAGAGTCTGGCATCGAGTAGAATCGCACGGTATCAGAGAGTGCGTCGTAGACGATGCACGCGCAGAGCCTATTGGGCGCACATATATCCATCACGAGCGCGGCCTGCTGGATCGCGCGAGGAAAGGCATCTCCCAGCCAGCGCATCATGTCATCGATGTGCACCCAACGTGGCTCGCCGAGAACGATGGTCGTCGGGTCCGAGTAGGTGCTCCGTTCGAAATAGTAAAAGCCCGGCATGGGCCGCGCGTGCAGATGCACGGTGTGGGCGCTGATGGCGTCCCGGTCATCGGCGTGATGGCGGCTCAGCAGCGTGTGCCGGTGCAGCGGACGGTGTCCGGCTGGCTGATGATGAGGATGATGAGGAGGATGATGATGGCCGCCATCTATTGACTCGGGCAACACTCTGGTTTCATCGGGCGCGCAAAAGGACCGCTGCCGATGCCGTACGGGGGAAACGTCGTTCAAGGGGTGCATCAGCGTCTGCGGTTCTGGGGCATCCAGATATTTAGAGTATGGGTTTTCCATGTCGCACTCATAGGTAGAGTCGTCGTCGCCATCATAGTCATCACCATCATCGGCGGCTTTGCATCGCCCACCGTCGCGTAGAGAATAGAAAGGTGCGCGGTCGCGACTCTGGAGGCTCGGGTCACGCCGATCGTGCCCGATGTGGGTCGCGCGAGGGGTGCTCTGGGGCCAAAAGGGGGCCGCTTCGGAAGAGAGGGTTCTCCTAGAGCCCCTGCGCGCCTCGTCGTGCGGGGGCACGTCACCGACCAATGCGGTCCTGCCGTCCGTGGCCACCCCAGTAGTAGCAGAAGCAGTAGCGGTAACAGCGACACTTTCCCTGGGCTCTGTGCTGACCCAGCGTTTGGTGGCTGATTTGGCTCTGCGTCTGGGCTGCGTGCGGTTGGATTTCTGCGTCATTAGGCCTTGCGCTTTCGCACCAGAGAGGTACACCGACTTCGAGTGCGTCTCGTTGGCGAGCACAAAAGGAGGCCCCCTCTCCGTTTTGCCGTCGGGGTTCCCGTGGGAAAAATGACCAATCCCGCTTTCGCTCGCGCGGTCGCTGCCCATCCACCCAAACGATTTGCGTTGCCAAGACCGAAACGCCAACGGTGAGATATGGCCGCCGCCACCGCCATCGTGGCTTGGCACCTTTTGAGGTCAGCGAGGTGCCTTTCTGCCATATCCAATCGCCCCTCCCCCAACACGCAAAATCCCTTGGTCGGCGCGAAAAGGACAGTCCAACGACCTGACCGAGAAAGAACACCTTTGTTGCGGCACACCTTGCAGATTCTGGCGCGCAAGCTGCGCTTTGTGCGTGCCTATGGGGGGTCAGGCATGAAACAGAGATGCTGTATGCTTTCTGACCAATCGCGAGGCACAAGAGAGAGAGAGAGAGAGAGAGAGTACAGGCGGTTGCGGGCTAGATATGCCAGCGCGCGCGGCACAGGTGATTGTTGCAGGTGTAAAACACGGTCATGGGCTCGTCGGCGCCGCGGATCTGGAGCGAGTTGCTGCGAATGTCGGTGCCCCCGCACTTGCGGCAGCGCACCTGCGACCGTGGTGCATCGCTGATGACCGGCATGCAGGCCATGCGCGCCCGGCAGTCCTTGATGTGCATCTGGTCGCGCCTGCGCTGTCTCGCAGCGGGAGCGCACATGTCCAGCGTTTCGTCATCGAGCGCGGCCAGCTGCCGCGACCCGTACCGTGAGGTGGCACTTACGCTGCCTCCCTCTTCGGCACGCTGCGCAGGCGCGGCTTCGTGGGCGCTCGACCGCAGAGCATAGGCCACGCGGCGCACGCGTGCTTCATAGGTATCCGAGCGCCCCCCTGTGGCCTCGTAGATGGCCTCCTCGACCTCGCGACAGTAGGCCACGTCCGGGTCGGCACAGTCCATATGATGCCGTGAGGCAAGACGAGGGTCGGCCCAAGGATCGGTCGCCGCAGCGTGGACGCGCATGACGCGCGTTGTCGCCGGCCCGCAAAAGGACTCGTGCATATCAACGATGGTCGACTCGCGATCGCCACCGATCGGTTCAGCGTGCGAGCCATCACCACCGTCGCCCTCGTCGGATGCAGAGGGCACGTAAAAGACAGACTCTTCTGCCGCATCGGAGTCTTGCTGCTGTTGCTGTTGCTGTTGCTGCTGCTGCTGTGTGTTTACGGTCGGGCCGCTCACGGCAGAGGCTGCAGAACACACGATCGACGCCACCGCGCACAGGGGCAGCGCGCGCGCATTGTACCAGAGAAAGTGCTGACACTTCCAGCGCAAGAGGGCGGGCACGCGCCCGCTGCATGCCCCCGCCGCCGCGGCCATCATCTGGCCGATGTCGTGCTCGTCGGCGTCTGCCATTTTGTGTTCCTTTGCCGGCTCGTGCGCGTGGTGCGCGCCCCTGTCTGGGACATGCGCCGCATTGTCCTGCTTTGTCGCCGACACCATATCGGGTTGGCGTGGCGTACAATCTTGCACTAGGGCAGCACCGCTGTTGTTGTCGTTGTTGTTGTTGTTGGCGAGTGTCATCTCGATAGTGTCTGTCGTACGCCCTGCGCCTTCTCGCGGTGATCCAGCATTGGCCACTTTTAGTGACGTCGAGTGCGTTGCCGGCAGGAGGGGCGCTCTGCTCGTTCTCGTTGCCCCGCGCACTGCCGCGAGGACGCGCCCGTGTTTGGTCCCTCGTAGGGCGGCCCTCTTTCTGGGTGAGGCGGCGAGCGCCGGTGGTACCCAAGCCTTGTCGTCAGGACCCTGGACTGACATTGCACCCTCTTCCCGATTGTGATGTCGATTTGGCTTGATGGCACCGTCAGGAGCGCTGGGAAGAGATCCGTGCGCTTGCGTGATGGCATCCATGCGCACCCTCGCGTCCGTCCGTTGGAATAAGGTACGTGCAGGCTTTTGCCGCGGCAATGAGGATCCGGTGCCGTGCCCTTTTCCTTTGCCATTTCGGGGAAGCGAGGAAATTCAAAAAGAAAAAAGGAGGTAAATGGCGGAAGGCAACAGCGTGCGTTTCCCAAAGGGTCTCGCGGGCACGGGGAGGGGAGGGTTTTTGCACACCAAACGATGGGCGACGGGCGCGCGTACCGTCCCGCGCCTTTGCTCCTTGGGCGCGCGCGTGGCACCCTCTTTCAAAGGACCACATTTTTTCCGCGTGTGGCCTTTTAGCAAAGCGAGGCCCTGGCCTACGGAGAAACGCCATCGAGCGCGACGGGGTCGAAACGGCTTGGCCAAAGAGAAAGAGAAAAGGGATCGTACACATAC
>Ga0255334_1000934_pt1 | contig 16691 bp, 22 predicted proteins | sample EtOH5_35cm_T3_12_FD_202080 | JGI IMG/M metagenome (GOLD analysis project Ga0255334, IMG submission 202080) | Sandy soil microbial communities from University of British Columbia, Vancouver, Canada - EtOH5_35cm_T3_129 | ecosystem: Engineered > Artificial ecosystem > Sand microcosm > Unclassified ...
ATACGTTCCACGCCCTTTTCCGCCCTGCGGTCGCATAGCGAATTCTCGCCGCGGGCGAGCACACGCACGCCCTCCACACACACATATGAGACGTACTGCAAAGGTAGACAAGCGCGCGTTTATTGCAGGATACCCAATACCTCTCTCATCCGAGTGGGACCAGGGCTCTTTCGCTGCCATACAAGCATCGTTAGCAGGCGGCCCACACGTGGGGCGCAACGATGGGACGTTTCTCTGTCACCAGTTGCACCTCTCGAGCATCGGCATATCCACCGACAGGCAGGACCAGCTGGTACCTGTCGATGCACACGAGCGCATCACCATGCGTGGCCACCCACAAAAAGACCAGAGAGGCGAGGTTGCCCGCGCGTGTCGTTCCACCCATCAGTTCCACATAGGCCGAGTCCCGATGCGGTTCGACGGTGGGCGTTGCCGATGAGGTCACGAATACGGGCTCAGCGCCGTCAATGCGCACCAACTGGTCGTGAGCGAGTCCCATCCAGGAAAACGGTGCGTCCAACGTTACAGACTGTTCCAGGGCAATCGGGTGAAAGCACAGTCCACCCGCACCGCCGCTCAAGGTGGTGCCGTGCGGCATGTCGGCGATGGCACGGTAAAACTCTGTCAGGGTCGTGCGTCCTCCCATGGGTGTGTAGAACGTTGCGTGAATATGTTTAATGCATAGAGCAAGCCCTTTTGGCTGGACCCCGTCCCCAGAAATTCACGCTCGACCAACCACAAACGCGGTCTGTTTACGGCGGTGGCAGTGGCGTAGACACATTCGCGACCGCCCAACACTACTGGTGTTACTGGTTGTTTCGCCGTCGGACAGGTGGTATTGTGTTGCCTGCGCGCGCGCAAGACCCATCGTTCCAATCCAATCGGATAAAGGGAGGGGAGGAAGAGAGATGGTGCTGTGTTGCGAGACAAAACAACATATGTTTGTTCCTTGTTGGTTTGGCGCGTGCCTCCTCCCTCTCCCTCACTGCATGTCCAAATGGAACCAATGCTAAAAAGATGTTGTATATCAAGATTAAAGGGAGTAAACCCTGTGTGTGTGTGGAGTGCCCTTTGCAGAGGTTCACGACAACGACGCACACGCCCAAACGTGTGTGTGCGCGCGTACATACACACAAAGCCCTCTGGCGCTGACTGCTGCATGTCGACAGCGGGGCCTGGGTCGCGGAAAGGAGCGGCCGCCGGCGCCGACATCAATGTCGTCGTTGTCCGCACGATCGGACCAACGGGCCCTCGCGGTGCCACCGGTTCCCAAGGGCCGATGGGCTCGAATGGAAATCAAGGCCCGAGAGGTCCACGAGGATATCGTGGACGGAACGGAACTCAAGGTACACAGGGTCCAAAGGGCGCTGACGGCATGTTGGGAACGCAGGGACCAGCAGGCCCTCAAGGAACAACTGGTGCTTCAGGAGCGCAAGGGCCGACAGGTACCCAGGGCAGCCACGGCGCTACCGGTCCTCAAGGGCAATCTGGCCCGCAGGGATCATCTGGTTCTCCAGGAAATCAAGGGCAGACGGGCAGACAGGGACCTCAAGGAAAGACCGGTCCTAATGGCGTCCAGGGTTCTAGGGGAGTTCAGGGCCAGATGGGCAAGCGAGGGTATCAGGGCGCTGCAGGAGCGACTGGTCTGCCGGGGCCACAGGGACAAGAAGGGCCTCAAGGTTTTGTGGGAATTCAAGGACTGATGGGGCGTCAAGGGCCAAGGGGATGTCTCGGGAGTCAAGGACCACAGGGAGCAAGAGGGCAACAAGGCATTGTCGGGAACCAGGGCCCTCGGGGCAGACAAGGCCCGGAAGGTGCTTTTGGTCCTGTCGGACTACAGGGCCCACAAGGTTCGGTTGGGGCGCAAGGAAAAAGAGGTGCTCAAGGCACCACGGGAAATCAAGGTCCTGCAGGCACAATTGGTGCCAAGGGAAATCAGGGGCCTCGTGGTTTTGTCGGGCCACAAGGTCTCGTGGGCGAAAGTGGCATACAGGGGCCTGCCGGCATCCAAGGAACCATAGGATATCAAGGTCCGCGAGGCGAGATGGGTAGTGCAGGACCGCGGGGCCCTCAAGGCACAGTCGGCCCACAGGGCCTACAAGGCAAACGTGGGAATCAAGGGTCGCAAGGCAGAGACGGGCCGAAAGGTTCACGTGGACTACAGGGGACGCAAGGCCGAGCAGGTCCACAGGGGCAACGAGGACTTGAGGGACTCGCTGGTCCGCAGGGTGATGCTGGAAAACAGGGTCCTGTCGGAAACCAAGGCTTGCGTGGCACACAAGGTGTGCGTGGATACCAAGGACAGAGTGGGCCACAAGGTAGGAAAGGACCCAGAGGATATCAAGGCACACGTGGACTCCAAGGGTCCATGGGAAATCAAGGAAATGCTGGAAAACAGGGTCCATCGGGAATCCAAGGATTGCGTGGCACGCAAGGTGCTCGCGGTTACCAGGGGCAAGTCGGCGCGCAAGGTCGTAGCGGATTCAGGGGCAGCCAAGGATATATCGGATATCAAGGTGCACGTGGTGCACAGGGACGTGCCGGAAAACAAGGCCCAAAGGGATCGACAGGTAGTCAAGGACTGCAAGGGCCTTGTTGTGCTGGACCCCAAGGAAACCGAGGCCCTCATGGTATACGAGGAAATCAAGGACGGGGAGGGTCCCAAGGCGTTTCTGGCGCGCAAGGTAGACGCGGCTTTCAAGGGCCTGAAGGAATTGTTGGCGCACAGGGGAGCCGAGGTTACCAGGGTACAGTCGGCAGACAGGGAAGTGCTGGACCACAGGGTGCACAAGGCAGTCGAGGTTACCAGGGAAGGAGTGGATGCCAGGGGGCACGTGGTGCACAAGGATTTACCGGATTCCAGGGAGGTCGAGGCCTACAAGGCACTAGGGGTTCTCAAGGATCTGTAGGATACCAAGGTGGTCGAGGCGCACAAGGTGCCATTGGTCCACAGGGACATATAGGAGCACAGGGAGCGGTCGGGTACCAGGGAGCAACAGGAAGCCAAGGCCAACAAGGACTACGCGGACCTCGAGGATTGATCGGACCTCAAGGTAATGTTGGTGCCCAAGGAGTGCGAGGCATACAAGGGGCTCAAGGAGCAATAGGACCGCAAGGCGTAATTGGAAAGCAGGGCATACAAGGCACTAGAGGCCCACAAGGACGCACCGGATCGCAAGGCCAACAAGGAGTACGCGACGCGCAAGGAGTTTATGGCTATCAGGGCAGTCGCGGCTTTCAAGGTGTTGCTGGTACGCAAGGCAATACAGGCTCGCAGGGAGTACGCGGAAGTCAAGGAAGCAGAGGTCTCCAAGGCGTTCGTGGATTCCAGGGACCTGCAGGTACGCAAGGCAATACGGGACCGCAGGGAGCACGTGGATACCGGGGCACACATGGAAGTCAAGGATCATCAGGCCCGCAAGGGGCAACGGGATTTCAGGGTGTACGTGGTGCACAGGGTCGCCAAGGCACAATGGGAATCCAAGGAGCGGTTGGACGACAAGGACGGGGAGGACCTCAAGGCAATCGAGGATTTCAAGGCATAACCGGGACTCAAGGTCGCAGTGGATACCAAGGATCAAGAGGGCCGCAAGGAACTCGTGGCATCCAGGGATCGACGGGAAATCAAGGTCTTCGAGGTTCACAAGGCACTTTTGGAAAACAGGGTCCAAAGGGTTATCAGGGAGTGGGCGGAAAGCAAGGGCCTATTGGGTATCAAGGCGCTGCGGGAGCGCAAGGCACAACTGGACCACAAGGAATCGTCGGAAAGCAAGGATCGGTAGGAGTACAAGGGACGATGGGAAGGCAGGGATTCCGCGGCACTCAAGGGGTTCCTGGAACACAGGGACAAAGAGGACCTCAAGGTTTGGTCGGAACACAAGGGAAGGCTGGAAGTCAAGGATCAAGAGGAGCGCAGGGCGCGATTGGAAGGCAGGGAGCCAAAGGTGCTCAAGGATCTGTAGGCGCGCAAGGAAGCAAAGGATTTCAAGGCGCAGTTGGAAGTCGGGGTAGGCAGGGATCGGTTGGACCGCAAGGCGCTCAAGGATATGCTGGACCTCAAGGAAATCGCGGATTTCAAGGATACAGAGGGGCACAGGGCAGTCGCGGTCAACAAGGGACTGTTGGAATTCAGGGCGCTAGAGGCCCTCAAGGAAATCGTGGCTTTCAAGGACTCATGGGTGCTCAAGGGCATGTTGGGGCACAAGGTCGTTTTGGCACACAAGGCGCTCGTGGACCACAGGGAAACTTTGGTCAACAGGGATCGCGAGGAAACCAAGGTATGATGGGTGCGCAAGGGGCTCGGGGCGTACAGGGGGCAAGTGGAGTCCAAGGACCTAGGGGGTATCAAGGCACCACCGGAAAACAAGGACCTAGAGGCAACCAAGGGTATCAGGGTGCTACAGGTCCACGAGGCTTCCAAGGAACAGAGGGAACGCAAGGTCCAATAGGGCGTCAGGGTGCGGTCGGAACACAAGGATCTCGAGGTGCGCAAGGAGCAAGTGGACATCAGGGATCGATCGGACCCCAAGGTATAATAGGAAGGCAAGGACCTAGAGGCTATCAAGGCGTCGATGGAGTTCAAGGATCTATTGGGCCTCAAGGTGGTGTTGGAAAGCAGGGTTTACGAGGTACTCAAGGGACAGGTGGAGCGCAGGGCACCAACGGTAGACAGGGACCAAGAGGCTATCAAGGTGCGTCTGGAGCGCAAGGACTTATTGGGAAACAAGGGGCACGTGGAGCGCAAGGCGCGACGGGCAGTCAGGGATTACGTGGACCCCAAGGCAGAACTGGTACACAAGGGTATGGCGGTACTCAAGGCGCGATGGGAAAGCAAGGCCCGCGAGGACTTCAGGGTGGAATCGGCAAACAAGGACCCAGTGGGCATCAAGGCACGATGGGAAAACAAGGTATGCGAGGGTTTCAAGGAGCGCAGGGTTATCGTGGTGTGGCTGGAACACAAGGATTGAGAGGTACCCAAGGACTTGGTGGAGCGCAAGGAAGTCGCGGCCCTCAAGGTCGTTTTGGCGTCCAAGGCACCAGAGGTCCACAGGGACAAGTTGGGGTACAGGGACTTCGAGGATTCCAAGGTTCTATGGGAAGACAAGGCCCGCGTGGATTTCAGGGCGCAAAAGGAACGCAAGGATTTCGCGGTAATCAGGGCATTGCAGGAGCACAGGGAATCCGTGGATTTCAAGGGACTATTGGCAAACAAGGTCCGCGCGGAATTCAGGGTACAAAAGGGACGCAAGGACCTCGCGGGTTTCAAGGCACAATCGGAAATCAAGGTTCTCGTGGATATCAGGGCGCTGTTGGCAAACAAGGTCCACGTGGAACTCAGGGTACAAGAGGAATGCAAGGGCCTCGCGGGTACCAAGGCGCAGTTGGAAAGCAAGGCATTCGTGGCCCCCAAGGATCAACGGGAATTCAGGGATCACGCGGATATCAAGGTGCCAAGGGAGTGCAAGGATCGGGTGGATTTCAGGGAGCAAGAGGAGTGCAGGGGCCTCGCGGTTATCAGGGTGCAGTTGGAAGACAAGGCCCGCGCGGCTCTCAAGGCGCAAGAGGTGCACAAGGGACTACAGGAAGACAAGGATCCAAAGGCTATCAGGGAATAGTAGGAACGCAAGGGCCTCGTGGGTATCAAGGTACAGCCGGAAGGCAGGGCCCACGTGGATATCAAGGCGCACAAGGAATCACTGGAAAGCAAGGGACTAGAGGGGTACAGGGCACCATTGGAAGACAAGGTATAAGAGGCTATCAAGGAATAGTAGGAACGCAAGGGCCTCGTGGGTATCAAGGTACCGTTGGAAGGCAAGGCACAAGAGGTGCGCAGGGATTCACCGGAAAACAGGGATCTAGAGGAACGCAGGGCATCGTTGGAAGACAAGGGCCAAGAGGCTATCAAGGAACTAGAGGAGTGCAGGGGCCTCGTGGGTATCAGGGTAGCGTTGGAAGGCAAGGCCCTCGTGGATTCCAAGGTGCGCAAGGAACAATCGGAAGACAGGGACCCAGGGGAATACAGGGCACCGTTGGAAGACAAGGGCCAAGAGGCTATCAAGGAGCAAGAGGTGTGCAAGGACCTCGTGGGTATCAAGGTGCCGTTGGAAGGCAAGGCCCTCGTGGATTCCAAGGCGCAAGAGGCGTGCAAGGAACCACAGGAAGACAGGGGCCTAGAGGGACACAGGGCACTGTTGGAAGACAAGGACCCAGAGGCTATCAAGGGGCAAGAGGGTATCAAGGTCCCAGAGGACCGACCGTCCTGAATGTGGCTTACACGGCATACGTGGACGGGCTCTTTTCGGCAGGCGCAGCCGCAGTGGTCGAGGACGAAACCAAACCATTTGGCACGATCAACGCGGCACTGACTGCCATCACGGCCACGCGCGGAGCCAACGTCACCCAAAGGTGGCGCGTGGTGGTGCGCCCGGGCATTTACAACGAGGGAGGCGCCACCATCACGTCGCTGCCCAATGTAGACATCTATGGCGCGGGGCCATCGACGCAAATCACGACGACGTTTGCGTTCACGGCGGGACCTTGCACGATCGCCAACATGACCGTCAGCGTGCCGTCGGGGTCAAATGTGACGGTGAGCAGCGCGGTGCGCCTGCTCAACAGCACGTGGGCTTTCACGCCCAGCACGAGCGCCGTCGGCAACGCGTTCCAGCTGACGTCCCCCACGCCGTCGCTCAATATGGACGGTGTCACGTTTAGCATCATTCCCACGGTGGTGCCGCCCACGTTTGCCACGGCCCTGGCGGGTGTGGCGAGCACGGCAACAACGATATCGAGCACGTTTCTGGCCAACAACGTAACGGGTACGATCATTGGATTGGGCGCATCCATCGTGAGCATTACTGCCCTGGGCGGCACCTCGACGGTGGACATGCGCGACTGCATTTTTGGTCTGACCATTTACGACACGGCGACGGCGCCCATCGCCATTTATGGTGGCAACAACATCGTCCAGGCGGCAACCTATGACTTTAACTGGAACATCACGGGCTGCCAGCACACGGTTACCAACAGCACGCTCGGTGGGGCCACGGCGGGCTCCTACTATGCGCTCAACATGACGCCGGCGACGGCCAACCCGTTTACGCCCACGACGAGCACGCGCTGTATAGTGAGCCAGTGTGTGTTTGACTATATAGGCTACACAAACACGGCCACCATCTACTCGGCGTCGCAGACCCTGTCGACGACGACCAACTTTGTCCAGATGCTCGATGATACGTGGTCCGGCACCACGGTACACACTCTCTATTTTCCCTCATCTCATCCCACCACACCCCAACTCATATTGCAATTCATTCTTGTTCCAGTTGTCTAATGACCTTTATCTCGTCTGCGATGGCACCTGATGCTCGTGTGTCGGTTGCTATTGTTGTTGTTGTTGGTGGCAAAAAACGCCGCAGACACTATCGGGCGGAACGACGAGCGTATCGACCAACTATATGCCTCTGGCGCCGGCCACGTCGACGCCCATTCAGTACGAGGGGGTGAGCCCGAGTGGGTCGATGGTGGCGGGTGGCGGCCTCCAGACGGGTACAACCGTCGTCACGGGCACCAGCTATGCGGTGCTCGATGGTGATTGCATCATCTCGTGGGCACCTACGGCAGCGGCGACTCTGGTCATGCCCGCCAACAGGATATTCAGGGGCAAGTGGGTCACCGTGTACAACCTGAGTACAACGAGCACCATCCAGATCAGCGCGACGGCGGCGAGTCCCGCCAACGGCTTTGTGGTCCCTACAACCGGTCACGCGATGCTGCAGACGACCGATGGGTCAACGTGGTATTCGCTCACGACGGCGCAGACTCTGGGCACCTCATCGACGAGCACGACCCTGACGCTCGCGCTCGTAGGCACGGTCGTCACTCTGCCGGCCATGACGGCGCCCGCGGGACGCACCATCACGGGCGGAGGGTACTACTTTTCTTCGACCATTCTTGCGCCCAGTTTCACGACCCTGGCCAACGGCTATAATCCGAGCAACCTGTCGCAGTGGATCGTGAGCATTATCGTCACCCAGGTCGCGCTCAGTGGTACCCTCACTGGCTACATCACCTACATATGAGCCACACGGCGCTGTCGCCGCCACTGCCAAAGGACCCGTTACACGCGCGCATGCACAGCCGCCCCTACCGGGGTTTGCGCAAGCTGCGTTTTGGCACATGTTATTTGTGCGTGTATGCGCGCGCGCGTGTGCGTGGGCATCTCTTTATATACACACAGTGTCCCGGTCGTGCACGCATACGCACGCATATGAGGAAAACACTTCTGTCGCGTTGCGTCATGGTGCTGGCACAATGTTTGTATGCACCCAAGTAGACAAAGGAATCCCCTTTGCGTTCCCTCAGAGTATCGACAGAGGTCTGTCGCACAACAACAGAGAGCGAGAGAGAGGTGCCGCCGCTTATTACACAATGTCCTCTGTGGGTTCTTCTTTTGGCGCGTCCCGTGGGCGCTCTTTGAGAGGCGACACATCTGACCCGTCGGCCAGCGGCATGGCGCCAAGCATCATTATCCTACGTACGCCGGGTCCGACAGGGCCACCTGGACCCCAAGGTGCGCAAGGTCCTGCAGGAATAGGCCCCGCCGGCCAGCAAGGTCCTCAAGGGTCTAGAGGCATCAATGGCATACAGGGACCGCAAGGCAGATGTTGTCTTGGCCCGCCTGGCATTCAGGGTCCGCAGGGCCGTGCAGGAGGCGGAGCACCTGGACCTATTGGCTTTCAAGGTCGGCAAGGACGTCGGGGTATACAAGGTCCTCAGGGCCGATGCTGCATTGGTCTGCAGGGAAATCGTGGCATACAGGGTCAACAAGGTAATGTGGGCATACAGGGTCCACAGGGCAGATGCTGCATCGGGCCTCAAGGGAGCAGGGGCCCTCAAGGTTTCCAGGGAGACATTGGGCCGCAAGGCACAAGAGGTCCTGTGGGAGCGCAAGGACCTAGAGGAATTCAAGGACCTACAGGCACGCAGGGTAGTCAAGGCAGTATGGGTGTCCAAGGGCCACGAGGCATACAAGGATTTCAAGGTGTTGTGGGACCTTTGGGTACTCAGGGTCCACAAGGACCGATGGGCGTGCAATCGAATCAAGGTGTCCGTGGCCCGCAAGGCAATACAGGCAGGCAAGGCCCTGCAGGACCTCAAGGTCAGCAGGGACGATGTTGCATAGGTCCTCAAGGCATGCAGGGACCTATAGGCACGCAAGGGCCCAGAGGCATCCAGGGATTGCAGGGATTTCAGGGCACCCAAGGTACAGTAGGAGCGCTCGGTGTGTCGACGCTGTGCGTGCAACACACGGCCTATGTGGATAGCCTATGTGCACCGGCGACGGGGGGCGTGTTGGAAGACAAGGCGCACCCATTTGCCACCATCAACGACGCGCTGACGGCCATCGACGCAAGGCGCGGCGCGATCACGTCGACTCCGTGGCGCGTCGTGGTACAGCCCGGGGCGTACAGCGAAGGCTCCATCGTTTCGAGAGCAAACGTGGACATTATCGGGTCGGGCCGGCTGGTCACCCAGTTGGCAGTATCGTTCATAATGGTGGGGACGGGACCCTTTGCGCTGGCCGACATGAGCATCACGATCGCGGGCTCCAATCCGTCGCCAATAACCGTCGACAGCACACTGATCACGCGCAACGTGGCCTTTTCCTTTGTGGTGCCATCGTCGTTGACGAGTCTGCGGGCGTTCCTGATGGGCGCGGGCGGGAGCGAGCCACCGGTGCTGCGCATGTACGACACATCGGTGCAGATGCAGGGCACGCCGCTCCTGACCTTGGTCGTGTTGCAAGGCACGAACGGCACGGGGACGGTCGAGTTCAGGGCCGACAATCTGCGGTGCTCGATGGTGGGCGCCCTGCCCACCATAGTGAATATCGCCACGGCGACCGGCACGTCGATCGTGCACATTCAGAATTCCTCGTTTGACATTGCGGCAAGCCCAAGTGACGGCAACGTCGGTCTGCTGTATGGTTCTTCCAATATCGGCAGGACGGCAACGTTTGACTTTCTGTGGAGCATCGTTAATTGTACGCACACCATCACCAACGCGTCATCCAGTCCGCCCTACTGCGCGGTCTACTTTGCCAGCGCGTTGGCCTTGCCTCACGCCATCACGCAGGTCCTCGTGCAGGGGTGCCTCTTTGACTTTGTCGGGTTCGCCGAGGGAACGGCCATCTGCGCAGGCGCCAACATCAACTTTACGACCGACAACTTTATTCAGATGGTCGACGACGTGTGGGTGGGCATGACGACCTCGACGGGCAATCCGTCGCTTGCCCTGGCGACCACATTCATGCCCAGGGCGGCGTCTGGATCGGTGCCCATCATCGATGAGGGTATCAGCCCGTCTGGTTCGATGGTGACGACGGGCGGCCTGCAGACCGACGGAACCGTCCTGCCCAATGCGTCGTTCTCGGGCACCGTCTATCCGGTGGTCGATGGCGACTGTATCATCGTGTGGGCGCCGACGGCCGCGTCGACCCTGGTGCTGCCCAACAACAACAATATTTTTACGGGCAAGTGGATCTACCTGTTCAACACCGGCACCGGGACGTCCGACACCATCACGCTCAACGCGCAGGGCGGAGGCACGGCCAACGGGGTCGTCGTGAATGCCGGAGACAGGGCGCTGGTCATCTCTTTGGATGGTTCGGTGTGGATGAGTCTCGTGTGATCCACGCCCTTGATTTCCCCCTCCCCAAACCCTTTTCCCCTTGTCATCATCGCTCCTCTTGCCCGGTTTTCCTACAAAAGACTCTGGGGATTCGCTCCGTGTTCCCGCCAAACGGGCAAAAACGTCCGGCTCTAAACAGAGGGGAATGCCGATCATCTAAAGGTGGCAGCATGCAAACGAGTCCCGCCCCCCTCCCCACCAAAAGGTATCCTCCTTGTTTCACAGAGCGCAGTGAGGGAGGCAAGGATAGGGATCGTGCTTGTGAGGGCATTGGTTCCCGTGAGCGCCCGCGTCCGTCAGAGAGGTACGAAACAGACGCAGCAAACCCAAAGAGGTGATCATCACGAAAGACGATTTGGGTCAAACGAGTCATGCCAACAAACAGAAAATGTGATGCCCCTTAAAAGGCAACGACAAAGGGATAGCGCGCCCCTCCATCCCCCCCCCTTCTTCCCTCTATCCAAACCTTTCTGGCCAAAGGGGTTAACAAACAAGTTTAGCCATGGCCTCTTATAGGCGCGGCTCGCATTCAGACACTCTTTCGTCTCTGTCAAGCGTGCCCGACGAGCACGTTATCGTGGTGCGCAATGTGGGCCCTCCAGGTCCGAGAGGCACGCAGGGTCAACAGGGGCGTGCGGGGACGGGTTCTGTCGGACCCAGGGGACCTCAGGGCCCCATAGGCATTAGGGGAACACAAGGTTCTCAAGGAAAATGCTGTCCTGGACCACAAGGTATACGTGGACCTCAGGGGATACAAGGACCACTGGGTCGGGGTGAGCGTGGGCCACAGGGGCAACAAGGTCTGGTTGGACCTGCTGGACCTCAAGGTCCACAGGGAAGATGTTGTCCGGGGCTTCAGGGTCCAAGAGGGCCGCAAGGACCGCCTGGCCGAGTCGGACCACAGGGAGTTGAAGGCCCATGCTGTCCAGGCGCGCAGGGAATTCAAGGCGCTCAAGGAGCGATGGGTCTTCAAGGCCCACAGGGTGTGGGAGGCGGAATCGGGAATCAAGGTCCAAGGGGTCCACAGGGCCCTCCAGGAAGACAAGGCTCACAAGGCAGTCAAGGAAGACAAGGCCTTCTCGGACCGCAAGGCGTACAAGGCACGATTGGCGTTCGCGGCGCTCAAGGACCACAAGGACTACCAGGAACACAAGGAGTTCAGGGATCTACTGGCTTTCAAGGCATTCAGGGACCTGTTGGACCTCAAGGAACACAGGGTCCGCAAGGAAGATGTTGTTCAGGACCACAGGGGCCACAAGGTCCTGTTGGTGCTCAGGGTGTGGTGGGAGCGATGGGTACTCAAGGCTTTCAAGGCATACAGGGACCGGTCGGAGCGAGCCTGCAGACCTTGTGCGTACAAAACACGGCCTACGTGGACAATCTCTGCGTCGCAGCAACGGGGGGCGTAGTGCAGGACGAAAAGCACCCGTTCGCCACGATCAACGGCGCACTGGCCGCCATCGTCGCCTTTCGCGGTGTCAACGTCGGCCAGCGATGGCGTATCATCGTGCGTCCAGGCGTCTACAACGAGGTCTCGATCACTACAGAACCCAACGTGGACATTATTGGGTCGGGCTCGACGACACAAATCAACACGATCCTGGTCGCGCAAAATGGTCCGTCGACCATCGCCAACGCTGTCATCGTGAGCCCCTCGGGAGGCGGCGTTGCCGTAGACGCGACGCTCATCGTGCACGATGTGCTGTGGACCTTTGCGTCGTCCACGGCGTTTCTCCTAGGTACAGGCGCCTCTGTGCTGACGCCCATCGTGCAAATTCGCGACTCGCAGATCCAGGTGCAGGGCGATCCGGGCAATCTGGCATCCATCGTCGGGGACAATGGGACGGGCCTGTCTGTGTTTCGAGCAGACAACATTCGATTCATATCAACGGGCGCGTCAGAGCCTTCAATCGTGACCCTGGTAAACGCCGTGGGCACCTCTACGGTGGACATACGCAATTCTCTGTTGGAGATCACGCCCACGCTGGCCGTGCTGCCGCTCGATACCTTTCTCTACGGAGGCCGGTCGATCGTACTCGAACCGCCGTTTGATTTGGTGTGGTCCATCGAAAACAGCGTGCACAACATCACCAATGGCAATCCAGGCGGCGCCCTCGCCGTGTCCATCACGGTGGTCGACTTTGAGAGCACCGTCGTGGCTGCCGCGACTCCCACCCAGTGCCTCGTTCACGGCTGCACGTTCAACTTTTTGGCCTTTTCCGATACGGCCGTGATCCGCTCGGCGGCCAACCTAAACTTTGCCCCGGCCAACTTTATCCAGCTGCTCGACAATAGCTGGTTGGGCACGACCACATTGACAGGGAACCCCACCAGCAGCGTGCCGTCGACCTATGTGCCCAATGCGCTCACGGGAGCGGGCACGGTGTCTGTCGTACAAGAGAGCGTGAGTCCTTCGGGCTCATTGGCCACAACAGGCGGCTTCCAGACGGGTGTCACCAACGTTGCGGGACCCTCGTACCCTGTCTCTGACTCTGATACCGTGATATCGTGGGCGCCCACGGCACCCGCAACTTTGTACCTGACCGCCAATGTGCTGTTTACGGGCAAGTGGATCACGTTGTTTAACAGGGGCACGAGCACGATCACGATCAATGCGGTTTCGGGCACGGCATCTGGCGTCGTCGTGGCCGCCGGCGGGAAGGGACTCTTTTTGTCGCTCGATGGCACCACCTGGATGGTCATGATCTAGAGGACGACCAGGGGCGCAACTTGATGGAGTTGGTGGTGGAGTTGATTGAGATAAACTCTTTTTTGAGCAACTCACCACCTTATTGTACAAACTCGATTATGTTGCCAGCGCAAGACCTAGTGCTAGATAAGCAATTTCAGATTGTATAGTTTATTATGCCATGAATGCAACGATATCAATCAACTCCACCACCACCAACTCTATCAAGTTGTGCCCCTAGTCATCCTCCTAGGCACAAGATTTCGCTTACAGACCGTCCCCTTGCGCTCGCCATCTGTGGCAGGGAATGCGCGTGCGCGCGCGGTACAATCCTAACCGAGAGAGAAAACATAAAACGGCTATCGTCCTTTTCGCGCTTTCTCCCTCAAAGCAGAGACAACAGGGTCACCATCACCTCTCGTTGGGCAGGGCAGCGATGGCGGTGGTGGTGGCGAAAAGGGACAATGGCATATTGCATCCTTTCGGGGCGGGGCATGCGCGATCGATCGCGGGATCGGGGGACAAAATGTTTGGCTCCCGAAAAGAGCAAGACCCCATCCCCTGACGCGCGTGCGCACACGTACACAAAGATTCCTGACCGCACAAAATGGCTTCTTCATCATCGCTGCCGGGGCGACGATTCCGCCCCGACCCAGCGACGGTCGTCGTGACCCGCGGACTGGGCGTACCGAACCCGCGCGGGCCGCAAGGACGCCAGGGGCCACAAGGACCCACTGGAAGGGGAGTACAGGGCGGAATTGGACCTCAAGGTGCACGAGGTCTCTCAGGCGTTCAAGGACCTCAAGGAAGATGTTGCTTTGGTCCCCAAGGAACACAAGGTACACAAGGCACACAAGGACCCCAAGGCAGTGGGTCTCCTGGTCCACAGGGGCCACAAGGCGTTCAAGGACCCATTGGTATTCAGGGAGCACAAGGAAGTTGTTGTCCCGGCCCACAGGGTTCTATGGGTGCTCAGGGCGCGCAAGGAAGAATCGGACCCCAGGGTCAGCAAGGAAAATGCTGTCCTGGACCCCAAGGCACTCGAGGCCCGCAAGGTAATCAGGGAATGCGCGGCCAACAAGGGCTCCAAGGTCCTATAGGAAGCCAAGGTACTGTCGGGCCTCAAGGTGTGCAAGGGAGTATCGGTGTTATGGGTATTCAAGGCAGCCAGGGACCGCGCGGAGTTCAAGGAGTACAAGGGCCCATCGGGGGAATTGGAGCACAGGGAACGCGCGGCCCTCAAGGCTTTCAGGGCGTTCAAGGTCCGCCAGGATTTCAAGGCATAACGGGACCGCAAGGCGTACAAGGGCTTCGAGGCCCTCAAGGTCCGTGTTGTATGGGCACACAAGGTTCTCGTGGTCCCGGTGGGTTCCAGGGTATTGCGGGATTTCAGGGCTCTACAGGATTTCAGGGACCACAAGGGCCTCGAGGAGTACAGGGCGCCTTTCGTTTGTGTGTGCAGCTGACGGCCTATGTGGACAATTTGTGCGCGCCGGCGACGGGCGGCGTCCTTCAGGATGAAACACGTCCGTTCCCGACCATCAACGACGCTCTGCTGGCCATTGACGCAGAGCGTGCCGCGAGCGGTTCTACGGCACCGTGGCGCGTCGTCGTGCGTCCAGGCGTATACAACGAGGGACTGATCACCACAAGGGCCAACGTGACCATTGTCGGTTCGGGCCGGTCGACCCAGGTCACGGCCACGGTGACCGCCTCGGTGGGGCCATGCACACTGGCCCACATGGTCATCACCCAGCCGGTGGGCGGCACAAATGCCGTCAACGTGGACGCCACGCTGGTCGTGCACCATGTCGCGTGGTACTTTGCGCCGACGACGCTGGCGCCGACCACGGGCTTTGTCCTGGGCACGGGCGCGACGACGACCGAGCCCGTCTTGCACATATTTGATTCCTACGTACAGATCGTAGTTCCGGCGGGCGCGACGGCAAACGCCGGCTTTGTGACGATGGCCAACGCCAATGGAACGAGCGGCATCGAGTTTGTTGCGCGCCATACACGTTGCGTCTTGAGCGGAACGCAGCCCTATATCGTGTCCAGGACGGCAAACGTAGCGACAACGATCGTGCGACTGCAGGACTGTCTCTTTGACATTACCGCCACCGCGCAGCCTCCCACAGAGACCTTTCTTTACGGGGCCTTTACATTGGGCGTGCCCGTCGTCATCGACTGGATCATCACAGACTGCGTGCACAACGTCAACAATGTGGTGCCTGGAGCAGCGTATGCGACGCCCATTTACGGGTTTGAATTCATCCTGGCAAACCCCGTTTCAGGGCTCACGGGTTGCATCGCGCAGGGGTGCACCTTTCACTTTATTGGGTTCACCAATACGACGGCCATCTACGCGGGGCAGCGGTCGATATTTGCGACTTCCGTCCTGCAATTGCTCAACAACAGCTGGGTGGGCACGACCACGCTCACGGGCAACACCACCGACAATGTGCCGACGACGTTTGTACCTCGATGGCCGACCGGCGTGCCTCCCTTTGTGCTCCAAGGCACGAGTTCGTCGGGCTCCCTCGTAGGCTCTGGCGGTCTCCAGACGGGTGTCACCACACTGGCCAGTCCCGGCTTTACGGCCACGCTCTATACGGTGGTCGACGGAGATTGCATCATCGCGTGGACGCCCGTGGCCGATTCAACTCTGGTCCTGCCCGCCAACGCCGTGTTTGCCGGCAAATGGATCGCCCTCTTTAACTTGGGCACTAACAATATCACGATCACCGGCAATGGGGGCGCCTTTAGCGTCATCATCGCAGGTGGCGGTCGGGCGTTTGTGGTCACGGCCGACGGCACAAACTGGTTCAGCGTGGTCTAGTCAATCTTGCGGTTCCTTTCCAGAAAATAAAGGCGATCGCTTTCCTTCCAGCACAAGGTTTCCACTTTCCCGATCCCCTACCGCTGATCCGTGTATACGCGCACGCGGCAGGGGGGTCGGTTTCGGGGGGGGGGCAGCAAGAGGTTTCCACTTTCTCGACCCCACCGCTCATTCTTGGAGAATGACCAGGGCCGCGACTCAGTGGAGTTGACCGACGTAAACTGTTTCGGCCCGTTTTCTCGTTTATTGCACAAACCCCGTTCTGTTTCCAACACAAGACACACTGCCAACACAAGCAGTCTCACATAGGATAGGCCCTTGTACGAGACATGCAACGAAAATGGAACGACCCCATCGAGTCGCGGCACCAGCCACCCTCTTGCATGCGCACGCGCAAAAGGGGGGGGGCAGTCGATCGTACGGGGAGGCCAGCGGAAAGGGCGCCCGCCACCAAATGAAAGCATTGTGCGA
>Ga0255334_1000935_pt1 | contig 16634 bp, 21 predicted proteins | sample EtOH5_35cm_T3_12_FD_202080 | JGI IMG/M metagenome (GOLD analysis project Ga0255334, IMG submission 202080) | Sandy soil microbial communities from University of British Columbia, Vancouver, Canada - EtOH5_35cm_T3_129 | ecosystem: Engineered > Artificial ecosystem > Sand microcosm > Unclassified ...
TGGCGCGTCGGAATGGCGGGCCGGACCATCCGTCGAACCTGCGGCATCTGTGCCGCACGCACGATAACCAGGTGAAGGAAGGCGCCGACGGCCGGCGCAGAAACGATGGCGTCTTCACCGTCAAGGGCTGCGATGTCAACGGCTGGCCGCTCGACCCGGCGCGACGTTAGGACGATACGATGAAGGGCCGCAAACCGACCCCGACGCACCTGAAGCTCGTCACCGGAAATCCGGGCCGCCGGCCGCTGAACGGCGATGAGCCGCAGCCGCGCCGCGAGCGCCCCAGCGCGCCCGCGCACATCAGCGACGCCGCCCGCGAGGTCTGGGGCCAGGCCGTGCTCGTGCTCGACGAGATGGGCGTGCTGACCGCTGCGGATGTGCTCGCGATCGAAATCCTATGCGAGGCGATTGCCGATCACCGCGCCGCGGGCGAGACGATCGCGGCGTGCGCGGCCCAAGCCAAGCGGGACAACGACGCCGGTGCGACCTCGGATTTTTCGACCGATGGCCGCTACTACCGGACCATCAACCAGGCCGGCGGCGTGATGTGGCGGGCGCATCCCGCCCTCGCGCTGCGCTCCGACGCCGACCGGCGCATCCGGTCCTGGTGCTCGGAATTCGGCCTGTCGCCGGCAGCCCGCTCGCGGATCGTGGTGAACCAGGATGCGAAAGACCCGATCTCGCAGAAGTATTTCACGGCGTGACGATCCGGTAACCGCCTGGGCGAAGGATGTCGTTGCCGGCAAGATCGTCGCCGGGCCGCACGTCCGGAACGCCTGTCGAAGGCATCTCAAGGATCTGATCGATGGACCGGCGCGCGGCTTCGTCTGGGATCTTCCCGCCGCGTTGCGGGCGATCGAGTTCTTCCCCGATGTCCTGCGGCTCGCCAAGGGGAAATTCGAGGGCCAGCCGTTCAAGCTCGAGCCCGCCCAGGTGTTCAAGACCGGCGCCCTGTTCGGCTGGAAGAAGGCGGACGGCAAACGACGGTTCCGCCGGGCCTATATCGAGGAGGCCAAGGGCCAGGGAAAATCACCTTGGGCGGCTGGCATCGGCATGTATTGCCTGCTCGCCGATGGCGAGCGCGGCGCGGAGGTGTTCGCCGCCGCCTCGAAAAAAGAACAGGCGATGGTGATGTTCGGCGCCGCGGTCTCGATGTACCGCCAGTCGCCGGCCTTGCTCCAAAGACTGACGCCCTCGGGCGGCAACCCGATCTGGAACCTCGCCGATCTGAAGACCGGCTCGTTCTTCCGGCCAATGTCTTCGGAAGACGGCCAGTCCGGCCCCTTGCCGAGCTGCGCGTTGTGCGACGAGGTCCACGAGCACCGCAACGGCACGACGATCGAGATGCTGGAGCGCGGCTTCAAGTCGCGCGAACAGCCGTTGCTCGTGATGATCACGAATTCGGGCTCGGATCGGAACTCGGTGTGCTGGCAGGAGCACGATCACGCCGTCAAGGTCGCCGCCGGCACCCGGACGCCCGATGAGGATTTCACCTTCGTCGGCGAGCCGATCGACGACGAGGAGTTCAGTTTCGTCTGCGGGCTCGACAGGAACGACGACCCGCTGGAGGACGAGGCCTGCTGGCCGAAGGCGAACCCGCTGCTCGGCGTGACGATGCCGGCGGACGAGCTCCGCCGGGCGGTGCGCCAGGCCAAGGCGATCCCGGGCAAGCTGAACGGCATCCTGCGGCTGCATTTCTGCCAATGGACCGACGCCGATACCGCCTGGATCAGCCGGCAGACGCTGGAAGGCTGCCTCGCCGATTTCGAGCCGAGCGAGCATGCCGGATCGGCCGTCTTCATCGGCGCCGATCTTTCGGCCTCGCAGGACCTGACCGCGATCGCCTTCGTCGTCCCGACCGGCTTCGCCGAAGTCGCGCGGGAGGACGGCAAGACCGTCAAGCTGCCGACGTTCGACGCCTGGGTCGAGGCCTGGACGCCCGGAGATACGCTTTCGGAACGGGCTCTGCGGGATCAGGCGCCCTATGACGTCTGGGTGCAGCAGGGCTGGCTGAACGCGCCGCCGGGCAAGGTGATCCGGATGGATTTCGTGGCGGCGCGGGTCGCCGAGATCGCCGCCGAATACGACGTCAAGCTGCTCGCCTATGACGCCTACGCGTTCCGCAAGAACTTCGAGCCGGCGCTCGACGAGATGGGGCTGACCATTCCGCTGGTCGAGCATCCGCAAGGCGGCAAACGACGGGCGCAGCCGACGGCGGAACAGGTTGACGCCGCGGAGAGGGATGGCATCGCAGAGCCGCAAGGCTTGTGGATGCCGGGCTCGCTCAACGAGCTGGAGACGATGCTGCTGGAAAGGCGCATCCGGCTCCGCAAAAGCCCGGTGCTGGTTTCGGCCATGATGGCGGCGACCCTCGAACGGGACGCCTTCGACAACCGCTGGTTCTCCAAGCGCAAGGCGACCATGCGGATCGATGCGACGGTCGCGCTGGCGATGGCGGTCGGGGCCGCCACGGGAGCCCCAGCCGAAGGCCTGCCAGGATTCATTTACGCCGACGAACGTGAGCTGCGGTTCGTCTGAGCGGAGGACCGCATGCGTCGTTTGGCGAAAGCACTGCCCGACATTTTGCGCGATCTGCTGGGCCTCTGCGGCGCCGGTTCGATCGCGTACGGCGCGTGGCTGGTGTTTCCGCCGGCCGGATTCATCGTGGGTGGGCTCCTGCTGCTCGGCGGCGCGTGGTGGCATGCCAGGACGGCGGGCTGATGGGCGGGCTTTTCGGACGCCTTGCCAAAAACACCAGCGCCAATCCTGAGCCGTGGTTCATTGACTGGCTGCATGGCGGCCAGAAATCCGCGACTGGCCTGGTCGTCTCGCCGCAGAAGGCGATGCGCGATGTGATCGTGATGGCCTGCGTGTCGATCCGCGCGGTCGACTTCGCCAAGCTGCCGGGACACGTATTCCGGACGCAGAGCAACGGCGGAAAGACGATCGTCAAGAATCACGCGCTGGAACGGCTGCTGCATAAGCCGAATTCGTTTCAGACGTGGCTCGAATTCGCCGAGCAGATGGGCGCCTCGTATCTGCTGCGCGGCAATGCCTACGCCGCGATTCTCCGCGACGGCCGCGCGCGTCCCATCGCACTCATTCCGGTGAACCCGGAATCCGTCTGCGTCTATGCCGCGCCGGATGGCGACCTCTACTACCGCGTAAACCGGGTCAACGATCACCAGCGGGCGATGCTTGCGGCGTTTCCCGACCTGATCCCGGCTGCGGACATGCTGCATCTCCGCGCGCTTTCGATGGACGGCCTGCTTGGCATGTCCCGCGTCGGTATGAGCCGCGAGGCGATCGGGCTGAGCCTGGCCCTTGAGGAATATTCCGCGCGGTTGTTTTCGAACGGGACGATGCCGGGCGGCGTTTTGCAGACCGACAAGCGGCTCACTGATCCGGTGTTCAAGCGCACGCAGCAGCAGTGGCAGGACAAGTACAGCGGCCTCGAAAACGCGGGCAAGACGCCGATCCTCGAGGAGGGCCTCAAGTGGATCAAGCAGTCGATGACCGCCATCGAGGCGCAGACCGTGGAAGCGCGCCGGCTGCAGATCGAACAGCTCGCAACTGCCTTCGACGTTCCGCTGCACCGGCTCGGCATCATCCCCGAGGGCGGCGGGCCGGCGATCATCCAGGCGCACCAGATGTATTTAAACAACACGCTCTCCTCGGATGCCGAGCGGTGGGAATCGAAGCTCAATGACGCCTTCGGGCTCGATGGCGAGGAGATGTTCGTCGAATTCGACCTCGATTACTTCAACCGCGCCGATATCCAGACCCGCATGACCGCCTATCGGACGGCCGTGGTCGGCATGATCGGAACGCCCAACGAAATGCGCCGCCGCGAAGGCTGGCCCGACATTGAGGGCGGCGACACGCTCTACCAGCCGACCAACGTCGCGCCGATCGGCTTCATGCCGGCCGGCGGCGAGACCGGCCCCGGCAGCGATGTGACCGGCGCGCCGGCGCCGGGCGGCGATGGTGACCCGGCTGCGGTTCCGGACGCGTAAGGAGGGGCAACATGGCCAAAGCCACCATCTTCAACTCCATTGACGCGTTCCGGCAGGCGGCCCGCGCGGACAAGACCGCGCTGGCGCCCGATTGTCAGGTCCGCGCGTCGTTCGATACCGAGATCAAGGCCGCGGGCGATGACAGCCGCGTGCTGACCTTCACGATCTCCACCGCAAGCGTCGATCGCATGGGCGATACGATCAAGGTCGAGGGCTGGAAGCTCGACAACTATCGCAAGAATCCGGTGGTGCTGTGGGCGCATGCCTCCGACACCATGCCGCTCGCCAAGGCGAACAAAATCTGGGTCGAGGGCGGCAAGCTCATGGCAGAAGTCGAGTTCATGCCGCGCGAGATTTCCGGCTTTGCCGATGCGGTATTTCGCGCGCTGCAAGGCGGCTATCTGTCGGCAACCTCGGTCGGTTTCGCGCCGATCAAGTACGCCTTCTCCGAAGAGGACGGCCGCAGCTTCGGCATCGACTTCCTCGAGCAGGAGCTGCTGGAGCTCTCCATCGTACCGGTGCCGGCGAATGCCGAGGCGCTGATCGAGGGGCGCTCCGCCGCCGGGCTCGATATCGCGCCGTTCCGCGCATGGGCGGAGAAGATGCTGGCTGCCGATGGGCAGGCCGTGATTCCGCGCGAGCGGCTGGAGGCGATGCTTGGGTTGCCGAAGAAATTCCGCAGCATCGCAAAAACGCTGCCGGACACCGCAAAGGGTGCCCGCGGGCAACTGCTTCGGTGCGCGAACATGGCCGAAAAGGAAATCGGCGTCGACGTGATCGCTGCGATGGCCGAGGCGGATGAGCCGGAAACAGAGGGCGGCGCAACCGCTACATCGGCGGTGACCGAGCCCGCCGATCAAACGGCGGATACGGCAGTCGTTGCGGAACCTGAAACCAAAACGGAGGCAACGCCGCGCCTCGCGCTCGCGCGCCGCCGCCTGGCACTGGTCCGCCAGACAACCTGAATTCAACCCGCAAGGGTTTCCCGCTCCTGCGAAGGGCGGAGATCGTCGCCGGTCGATCACCGGCTTTACCAAACGGAAAGGAGACGGACGATGTCCGCTCGTTTGAACGCCCTTCGCGAACGCCAGGGGCAAATCGTCGACAAGATGGAGGCCCTGCTCGATGGGGCCGCCAAGGACAACCGCGATCTCAACGAAACCGAGGCGCAAGCCTTCAAAGACCTCGAGACCGACCTGGAGACCACAAAGGGCTCGATCGCGCGCGAGGAGCGCGTCGAGGCGCTGAAGACGAGCCTCGCCAAGCCGCTGAACGTCCCCGACAATGAAAAGATCGTCGTGACGCCCGGCCGCACCGCGAAGCTCAAGAACTTCCGGGGACCCGACGCCGAGAAACGCGCGCACCGCTTCGGCCAGTTCGCGCTCGCCGCGATCTTTGGCAGCGAGAAGGCCTTCATATGGTGCAAAGAACACGGCGTCACCATCGCGAAAGCGCACTCCGAGGGCGTCGCCACTGCAGGCGGCTACCTGGTGCCGGACGAGTTTTCGACCGATATCATCGACCTCCGCGATGAGTACGGCATGTTCCGCCGCCTCTGCACGCCCTACCCGATGGGCCGCGACACCATCAACGTGCCGCGGCGTACCGGTGGCCTCACCGCGTATGCGGTGGGCGAGGGTTCCGCGATCACCGAATCCCAGGCGTCGTGGAACAACGTCGCCCTCACGGCTCGGAAATGGGGCGTGCTCACGCTCCTATCGTCCGAACTCGACGAGGACGCCGCGGTGCAGATCGGCGATATCCTGGTCGGCGAGATTGCGTATGCGTTCGCCATCGCCGAGGACACCGCCGGTTTCGCAGGCGACGGATCCGGCACGTATCACGGCATCAAGGGCTTTCGGAAGCTGTTCGAGGACGGCCTCGGCACGCTCGCCGGTTCCGTGGATGCGGCGTCGGGCCACGACACCTTCGCCGAGATCGACGCTACCGATCTCGCGACGGTCATGGCCAAGCTGCCGCAGTATGCGTACATGCGCGGCCGCCCGACGTTCTACTGCTCGCAGGTCGCCTGGGCGCTGGTGTTCCAGCGGCTGATCCAGGCCTCCGGCGGCATCTCGAAGGATGACGCGACCGGTTCCGTGATCTATCGCTATCACGGCTTCCCGGTCGAGATCACCCCGAGCATGCCGGCGGTGACCTCCGATCTCTCCGATAAGGCGATGATCTTGTTCGGCGACATCGGTCTTGCGGCCGCCTTCGGCGACCGCCGCGGCATGACGATCGCGCGGTCCACGGAATACAAGTTCGCCGAGGACCAGATCGCCATCAAGGGCACCGAGCGCTTCGACATCAACATCCACGACATCGGCGACACGACGACGCCGGGGCCCGTCGTGGCGTTGATGGGCGAATAACCCGGAACTGATGCAATCAAGGGGGCGGTCTCGCCGCCCCCTTCCTTCCTGAAATTCGATCCGAAAAGGAAATCACAATGAGCTTCGCAAAGCATGTCGGCGCGCACATCCTGACGCGCGCCAATTTCGCCGCGGCGGCGGGGGAGACTGCGGTCAACGGCGCGGCGGTGGACCTGACCGCGCTGCCGGCGCGACCAAACTCGGTGCGCGCGGCGGTGGCGATCCAGTTCAACGCCGATTCCGGCGACAGCCTGAACGTTTCCGCCATCAAGCTGCAGAGCTCGGCGGACAGCGGCTTCACCACACCGGTGGACCGCGTCACCGCCGCCAATGTCGTGCTCACCGGCACGACCGGGGACACCGACGTCAACTACTACAGCCAGACCTCGCTCGACTACGACCTGATCAACCACATGGCGGTAAACCCGACGCACAAATGGCTGCGGGTGACCGCGACCCCGACGCGCAGCGATACCACCAACACGACAGGCGCCGTGGCTGCCGTGCTGATCTTCGGCGGCCAGAACCAGGAACCGAAGACCTAAAGGGGCTGCGGTCTCCCGATGCTGGAGCATTACCACCACGCCATCCCCGGATGGTTCCCGACCGCGTGCGAGGATGTCTATCGCGCGGCCGTGCGCCATTTCGGGGACGGTGCGTGTTTCGTCGAGATCGGCGCCTGGAAAGGCCGCTCTGCGGCATTCATGGCGGTCGAGATCGCGAACAGCGGGAAGCGGATCGACTTCAGCACAATCGATCATTTCCAGGGGTCCGACGAACCCGCGCATCGCGCCGATCCCGACCTGATCGCTGGCCGGCTCGAAGTGGTATGCCGCACAAACCTCGCGCGGGCACCGATACCAGTAAACGTGCTCGCCATGTCAAGCCGCGAGGCCGCGCTCCAGTTCCCCGAACGCTCGCTCGATTTCGTGTTCATCGATGCTGGCCACGATGAGGCCAGCATCGCGGCCGATATCGAGGCTTGGCGGCCAAAGCTGAAGCCGGGCGGTGTCATCGCGGGCGATGATCTTGATTGGCCCGGCGTCTACACGGCGGTCGCAAAGGCGTTCGGCACGAAATTCTGGCCGGTCGGCCGGTGCTGGGTCGTCTGCCCCGACAAGGATGCGCTCGCGGCGTTCACCGGCTTTACCGGATTGATGATCGCGACACCCTGCTATGGCAGCATGGTGACCAACGCCTATTTCATGGCGATGCTCAAGACGGTTGCCGGCCTCGCCTCGAAGGGCTTCGTGCATGAGGTCGTGACGGCACCGGGCGACAGCCTTATCGCGCGCGCGCGAAATACGCTCGCGGCGGTGTTCCTGCATTCGCCGCATTCCCATCTCCTCTTCATTGACGCCGATATCGAGTGGGAGCCGGCCTCAGTGCTGCGGCTGCTGCGCGCGGACAAAGATCTGATCTGCGGCGCCTACCCGAAGAAGAAGTTGCCGGAAACCTACGCGGTTAATCTCAAGGCCGATACGCGCGGCCGGGTGCGATCCTGCCCGATTTCGGGAGCTGTTGAGATCACGGCGGCCGCGACCGGCTTTCTGATGATCCGGAGAACCGTTTTCGAGCGGCTGATCGCGGCCCATCCCGAGCTGAAATACAGCGGCACGGCGAGCCTGACGCCTGAACAGGAGCAATTCAGCTACGGCCTATTCGACTGCATGATCGTCGACGGCCGCTATCTCTCCGAGGATTACGGCTTCTGCCATCGCTGGGAGAAGCTCGGCGGCGAGGTATGGCTCGATCCGGCCATCAATCTCAACCATCACGGCAGCTATGCCTATCAGGGTAACGCGGCATCCATGTTCGCGAGCGAGCCAGACATCGCATCCGCAGCGGAGTAACCCATGCGCGTCGTCGTCGATAAAGCCTTCGGCCCGTACCGGGTCGGGGACGAAATCCCGGACATGCCCGGAAACCAGGCCCGCACCATGATCGCGCGCGGGCTCGTGCACGAGGCGGATTACCCGACTCGCCCACTGCCATCCCCCGCCAACCGCATGATGACCGCTTCGCCGGCGACCGCAGGTCGGCGGAATCGACGCGCCGGAGCGTAGCCCGGAATCCCCTCACAGTCTGATCGCTGATCGGCGCACTGCGCGCCAACCGAAAGGGTAGCCATGTCCATCTCCAACACGACCGAAACCGCCATCCTCGACCTGATCTTCACGGCGGTCGCGTGGGCGAACTACGCCGACAACGCCGCGACCTCGCCGCAGACCAACATCCATTGCGCGCTGCACACCGCCGACCCCGGCGACACCGGCACGATGAGCACATCCGAGGCGGCCTACACCAGCTACGCGCGGGTGAACGTGGCGCGCACGACTGCGGGCTGGACCACCACCGGCGGCTCAGTGTCGCCGGATGCGGAGATCGCCTTTCCGGCAGCGACCGGCGGATCGGAAACCGAGACGTATTTCTCCACCGGCAAGACCGGCGGCGGCGCTGCCGCGATCCTGTTCTCCGGTACAGTGACGCCGAATATCGCTGTGGCCTCAGGTGTGACGCCGAAGCTGACCACGGCGACCACGATCACACTGGACTGATCGCTATGAACGTCGCTGTAGCCTTCCGTCGCTGCTTGGCGGCGCTGGACATCGCCGGCATCCGCAAGCTGTGGCGCGACGCCGCGCCGCATCTGCCGCAGCCCCAGTCGGATGACGAGGTGCTGGAAACCATGCACCGTGCGCGGGCGAAGATGACGACCATCCCGGCGGCTGCGCGGGCGTATTCCGAACGCTGGCTGGCCGAGCGCGAGCGCATGCGGATTGCGGAGGCGGTCGGCTATGCGACCAACACGAAGGACACCGGCCTGCGCGCCGCGCTGATCGGCGGAGTGGCCCGCACCGTTGGCGTCGCGCTCGCCGGCGGCGTTGCGCCGTCCGACGCCAAGACGCTTCGCCCGTTGATGATGGACGCGCGCGCGAAGATCAAGAGTGGCAGGGTGTCGATATGACGGTACGATTCCGCGCCTGGTACGACGACGGCTCGGTGTATGAGGGCGTGGATTGGGATTTCGCCGCGCTGCCCGATGACGGCTTCCTCGGCTGCACGCTGCTGTATGACGACGGCACGCGCCGGCTGATGAGTGGCAACGACTACTACTGGATCGCGCAGGGCAAGGCCGGGCCGATCTTCGCCAACGACAACATGCAGCCGGACCCGACGCGGTACAGCAAGCTCTCGGTTAAACGCGGGCGCTGGACCGACGATGCCACCATGAAATCTGTCGATTTCGACATGGAGCAATTCGGACTGAAGCCGCTTGGAGAACGGCCGCTGGACAAGAGCGTACTCGGGCAGGAATAGCCCGTGGCGATCAATTTCCAGCAGACTGACACCGATCCTACCAGTGACGGCCATGCGCCGTGGTGTGCTGCTGCCGGTAATGCAACCAATCAGCGTTCAGCGTCGGACGGTGGAGCGGCCGGCACCACCGCGTTCACTGCGAGCTGGTCGAGTTTGCAGACTGGTATCGGCCCAGCCTTTTACGTCACGGTCGCCTCTGGGGTGACATGGGCGGTGGGAACATGGACGGTTCGCATCGAAGTCTCGACTGCGAACATGAACATCACCATCAAGGAAATCTACATCTGCCGCGTCAATTCGTCGGGTGTGAGTCAAGCAACGATCGGCTCGGCGACTGGGCTTTCAATTTCCTGCGGCACGACGGGCGTTAAGTCGCAAACGATTTCCGGTTCCGCTCAGACTCCGGCCGCCAACGATGAAATTCGCGTTCTCTTCCGCGCCGACAATGGCGCGATGTCCCTGCAAAGTGTTGGCTTCAAGCCGTCACAGCTCATCGACAGCCCGTTCACGGCGGCTGTGGACAGTGGTGCCGGCTCCGCATCCGGCACCGGCGCCGCGACTGGCACGTCAGCGGCTGACAAGGCATCGCCCGGCAGCGCAACGGGCACGGGCGCGGCGACCGCAACCTCGCAAGCCACCAAGGAATCGGTCGGCGCAGCTTCCGGCACAGGCGCTGCCACCGCAGCGGGACAAGCCGTTATCGAAGGTGCGGGTTCCGCTGCGGGCACGGGTGCCGCTACAGCAACTTCGGAGGCATTGAAGGCCAGCCCCGGCTCTGCGGCTGGGACGGGTACGGCAACCGCACCATCCGAGGCGCTCAAGGCGTCTGATGGCGCGGCGGCTGGCACGGGTGCGGCTGCGGCGGTATCCGCCGCAATCAAGGAATCGGTCGGCGCGGCTTCCGGCACGGGCGTTGCCTCCGCGTCCGGGCAAGCCGTTATCGAAGGTGCGGGTTCCGCCGCCGGTACGGGTGCGGCCACAGCGACTTCGGAAGCGCTGAAGGCATCGCCGGGCGCATCGGCAGGGACCGGAACCGCTACAGCGACCTCCGAAGCGCTCAAAGCATCGGATGGCAGCGCGGCCGGAACCGGGACGGCTGCCGCAACCTCCGAAGCGCTCAAGGCATCGCCCGGTGTTGCCGTCGGGGCGGGTGCCGCAACCGGCGTATCCGCGGCGACCAAGGAAGGCGTTGGCGCGGCGAGCGGTGTTGGCGCGGCAACCGGTCAATCCGCAGCGATCAAGGAAAGCGCAGGTTCCGCGGCCGGTGTTGGAACGGCGGCGGGGGTCGGCGACACGGCCGCCGATGGTTCCGGCGTCGGTGCGGCATCCGGCACTGGAACCGCAACGGCCACGACCGCGGCGGACAAGGCGTCGCCTGGCGCATCGGCTGGAACCGGCGCGGCCAGCGCGACCTCCGCTGCCGACAAGGCATCGGCCGGTGCGGCATCGGGAACCGGCGCCGCGCTGGGCACGGGCGCGGCCGATGCGGCGGCGGCGGCGGCGGCCTCCGGACTCGGCGCGGCCATCGCGACCAGCGCGGCAGACAAGGCGAGCGTCGGGAGCGCAGCGGGGACTGGCGTCGCCACGGCGACGGGCGCCTCGACTGCCGAAGCAACGGCCAACGCGTCGGGCGTCGGGGCGGCATCCGGCGTCGGCGCGTCCATTTTCTTCGCCGCGGGCGCAGCGTCTGGAACGGGCGCGGCTCTCGGTGTCGGGAATTCCGACGCCACGGCCATCGCCAGCGCCGCCGGCCTTGGAGCGGCTGCCGGCGTCGGGGCTTCGATTGCAACGGCAGCCGGCGCGGCATCCGGCACGGGCACTGCCATTGCAGCCGGCATCGCGAGCGGCGCCATCATCATCAGCCCGCCGGGTCCGGTCGTCTATCCGCCGCGCGCACGCTTCCAAGGCGGTACCGCATCGGCCCGTAGCCGCGATCCAGGCGCCGCACCGCGCAGCCCCAGCAATCCAGCCGAGGCCCGATGATCACCTCGATCCTTACCGTCACGACACAGGCGACGAGCCGCGATCTCACGGTGCTGGATACCGTGAAATCGGAGCTGGATATCACCGACGCCAGCCAGAACGAGAAACTTGCCCGCATGATCACGCAGGCGAGCGGCATGCTGGCGGAGCGGTGCAACCGGGTGTTCGCGCAGGAAACCGTGAGCGAGCAATTCCGGCTCACCGTGTCGTCGGAGACGCTGAAGCTCACCCGCTATCCGGTGAGCGTCATCGCATCGATCGTCGAGAACGGCACCGCGCTCGTGGCCGCCGATTACGAGCTCGACGGGCCGAGCGGAATTCTGAAGCGCCTCAGCAGCGATACGCCGACTTGCTGGCCCAGCGGCAAGATCACGGTGGCCTATACCGCTGGGTATCTTCTGCTCGACAACGTGCCGCACTCCCTGGAGCGGGCCTGCATCGTGCTGGTGAAATCGATGTTCCACGCCGCCGCGCGTGACCCGCTGGTGAAGGGCGAGTCGGTACCTGGCGTGCAGGATACGCAATATTGGGTCGGCGCGGTCGGCGATGCCGGCCTGCCGCCCGAGGTCGAAGAAGCGATTTCCTATTTCCGCGAACCATCGGTGTGAACGATGCAGAATGCAGGCGTCTTCGATCTAGGCACCCGGTCGATTGCGGCGGCGGTTACGGAGACCGTCATCACTGCAGCAACCGCCGCCGACGGCAGCGCGCAGGCGTTCATCGACCGGCTCGACGGCATGCTGGCGGCAACTATCGAAGCGGCCTTCGTCTACGGCGCGGGCGGGACGACCTGCACGGTAACCGTAGAAACATCGATCGACCAAGGGGCGAATTGGATCGAGATCGCGCGTCTCGCCTTCACCACGGCGAGCAAGGTGAAGATCGTCAACCTGTCCGGCCTCACCCCGAAAACGACGCCAGTGGAACCCGCGGTGCTCAGCGACAACACCGTTGTCGACGGCGTGCTCGGCGATCGCATGCGGGCCAAGGTGACATCGACCGGCACGTATTCCGGCAGCACGTCCGTCGCAGTGCGGCTCGTCGCGCGATGACGCCTGCCTCCGTGCAATCCAGCTATTGCCGGATGCTCGCGCAGATCGGCGAGAATGTGACGATCCGGCGCTACACTGGCGCGGGAATCGGCCGGCCATATTTCGATTGTGCGGTGCGGGCGCGCGTCGCGGATTACCAGCCGCACGAGCTGGTCGACGGCATCGTGCAGGGCGACCGCCGCCTGATCGTGCTGGCGCAGGATCTGATCGACCGGCAGTTCGCGTTGCCGGTGCGCGTCAAGGACAAGGTGATCGTGCGCGGCGCCGAGTTGAACGTCGAGGCCGTGGACGACAGCACCCGCAGGGTCGCGGGCGTCCTGGTCGCCATCGAACTGCGGGCAAGGGGCTAGCCATGTCGCGCGCATCGCTCGCCGCACTGCGCCAGACGCTCACCGTGACATGGCCGCAAGGCGATGAAGCCGCCGCGCGCGAATTGCTGGTCCGCGTCGCGCGCGAGAGCACCGCCCGGATCGTGAAGGAACAGGCTGGCCGCGCGGGCGTACAGCCCGCAGTTGAGACCTACGCCAACCAGGTCGGCAACAAGGCGCTGGAGACGGTCAAGCTGCCCGGTCCGATCGTGTCTGCGTTCGATTACCGGCGGGAGATCGCCAAGGTCGCGCTCGAAGAGCTGCGCAAGGCGAGCCCGGTCGACAGCGGCGCCTATCGCGACTCGCATATGCTCTATCTGAATGGCGGCGAAATCGACCAATTGCCGATGATCCTCGGGCCGGGCGATGACATCGCGATCACGAACCCGGTCCCCTATGCGCGGCGGATCGAGGTCGGCAAGACGAAATCCGGACGCGCGTTTGTCCTCAAGGTTGAGCCAAACGTCTACGAACGGACGCTGAAGCGGATCATCCTGCCGAAGTATCGGAACGCGGCGAATCTCACTTTCGGCTACCTCACCTTGCCAAGCGGGCACATCGTGAAGGGCAAGTTGTCCAGCCACTACGGAACCGGCAAAGCGCCAGGTCCGCGCGGCGGCGGCACGATGCGCAAGCGGCGGCAGAGGCGTGGCGAACCGGTGCGCGCGCCAGCGATCTTCATCGAGGCGCCGCCGCTGTGAGCGACATCACAGCAGTCTGGGATCTCTTGCGCGCGCGCGCGGAAGCCAACATCACACTGCCGATGTTCTGGCAGCATGAAACCAACGAGTTGCCCGACACACCGGAATCATTCGTGTACTTCGAGATCGACCCGGCGCGGCCGTTTCTCGCCGGCTTCGGCGGCGGCCAGGGAAACAACCGCTATCGCAGCGGCGCCGACTTCAACGCGTTCGTGTTCGTGCCGGTCGGCCAGGGTGTCCGCGTCGCATTGCAACAGGCCGAGACCGTAGCCGCGCTGTTTCGGAGTTTCAGGAGCGGCGACATCTCATGCTTCGAGGCCTCGGTTCACCCAGTGGGCCAGGGCGCAGAGATCACGCCGCCCGGCCTGTCATCGGCCGCCGGCAATTACGCCTGCGCCGTCGCGATCGTCTCGCTCAGCTTCGATCAAATCGGCTAGCAGAATTTCGTCCGCGCGCAGCCCCGCGCGGACCTGGCGACCCCGCCGCTTGGGCACCGGCGCCCTCATCAAATGATGGAGTTCAGACATGAGCCTCGCTGAAGGCGTTGCCGCCCGCGTCACCTACAAGGCGTATGCATCCGCCGCGATTTCCTCGACATCCGAGCCGGTGCCAGCCACCGACCCTGCGGCGACCGGCGGCCAGATCCTGCGCCGGGTGTCGTCCACGCTCTCGCTCGGCAAGGACACTTATCAGTCGGCCGAAATCCGCAGCGACCGGCAGATCGCCGACTTCCGCCATGGCGTGAAGCGGGTCAGCGGTTCGGTCTCTGGCGAGCTCAGCCCCGGCACCTACAAGGACCTGATCGAAGCCGCGATGCGCGGCACCTGGGCGGCCCCGATAGCAAAATCCAACACCGAGCTCACATCGGCCGCAGCCGACAACGCCACCTCGAAATTCACCTTCGGCGGCGGCGATCCCGTGACCGAGGGATTCCGCACTGGCATGATCCTGCGGTTCACGAACCTCTCCGAGGCGACAAACAACTCCAAGAACTTCCTGATCACCGGCTTCGGCGGCGCATCGAACCGCGAAGTCAGCGTGTATCCGGCCCCGACCACGATGTCGGCCGATACCGCGTTCAACGTGACCAGCACCGGCAAGTCGCTATCCATCCCGACATCCTCGCATGTCAGCCGGAAGTTCTTCTTCGAGCACTATTTCGCGGATCTGGACATCGCGCGGTACTTCACGGAATGCCGCATCGGCGGCTTCAGCCTGAACCTGCCGCCGACCGGGATGGCGACCATCGACATTCCCGTGCTGGGCCGCAATGCCGCGATCGTCATGGGCGGCAGCGCGCCGTTCTTCACCGCGCCCACCGCCGCCACCACGACGGGGGTTCTCGCCGCAGTGAACGGCCTTCTCCGCGTGGGCGGTTCGACCGTGGCGGTGATCACCGGGCTGCAGATGGGTCTCAACCTGAACCCGTCTGCCGATCCAGTCGTTGGCTCGAACCTTTTGCCGGAAATCTTCCTCGCGCGCGCCAACATCACCGGCACCATGACGGCGTTCTTCGAGGACTCGACCCTGCTCGGCTACTTCGACAACGAGACCGAGGTCGATCTACTCGCCTTCATGACCACGAGCAGCGCGAATGCCGCCGATGCGATGTCGTTCTATCTGCCGCGCATCAAGGTCGGCGGCGGCGATCTTCCATTGCAGGGCGAAGGCGGGCAGTCGATCAGCATGCCGTTTCAGGCGCTCCTCGATCCCGGCACAACGGCCGGCAAGGTCAACACCACGCTGTTCATCAACGACACGCAGGTTACCTGAGCCCTGCATTTCTTCCGCGCCGCCGCGCGGAAAGTCCTGCCGCAAGGCAGGGTTCGCGAACCGGGACCGCAGCTACGGCGGTTGCTGCGGTCCCATCAACCGCCGGAGACATCCCATGTCGAAATTCGCAGCACTTGCGGTCGCGGTGAACGATGCCGCGCGCATGACGATCATCCATCCCTTCACCAACCAGCCGCTGCGCGATGCCGATGGCAAGGAGGCCTGGATAGCAGTCCTCTCGTCGGATTCCGAAGCTGCGGTCAAGCACCAGCGCGCCGTCACCAATCGTCGGCTCGCCATGCGCAATCGGAACAAGGTCACGGCCGAGGAGATCGATGCCGAGGCGATCGATCTGCTGGCGGCGCTCACGAAGGGTTGGCGGCTTCTCGATCTCGAAGGAAACCCGCTGGAGATCGAGTTCACGGAAGCAAATGCGCGCGAGCTGTATGGCGCGCCCGCCTTCACTTGGCTGCGCGAGCAGGTATCCATCTTCGCCGCGGAGCGGTCAAATTTCTCCAAGGCCTCGTCGCAGAGCTGACCGCATTCGCGCGGGCCGAGTTCCAGCAGGCGCGGAAGTCGGGCGACGGGGCCACAACGCGCGATCACCTCGAATCCGCCTCGCGGCAGATGGCGGCGTTCGGCATCAAGCCGAAGCATCAACCGCCCGTCGTCGTGGAGGCGCCCGATTGCCCGCCGGGCGCGGCTTATCTCTGGTCGTGGTTCCTGCAACTGCACGCCGGCCGCCGCTCCGGCGGCTTCGGGCCGGCCAACCTCGCCTATGTCGATATCGAGGCGTTCTTCCGGCTCCATCGCATAAAGCCGGAGCCGTGGGAGATCGAGGCCATCATGGCGGTGGACGGCGAGTGGTTGAACGTCCAGGCGGAGAAGCCGGGCTGACAGGGGCGGCTTCGGAAGTCCGGCCGCAGTGTCGGCACACTTCCGCTTTCTTCGGGATTACGCTCACGCAGTGCGGGCACTCCCGATAGCGGCCGGACGAAATCTGCCGCTGCTGCAAAATCTCTTGATTGGCCGGCTGAGCGATTAC
>Ga0255334_1000936_pt1 | contig 16622 bp, 17 predicted proteins | sample EtOH5_35cm_T3_12_FD_202080 | JGI IMG/M metagenome (GOLD analysis project Ga0255334, IMG submission 202080) | Sandy soil microbial communities from University of British Columbia, Vancouver, Canada - EtOH5_35cm_T3_129 | ecosystem: Engineered > Artificial ecosystem > Sand microcosm > Unclassified ...
CGCTGGACCAAATCCGCCAACGACATCCTCGCCAGCATCGAGCGCTTCTGTCTGCGACACCTACCGATGCCGGCATGATAATCAATCAGGCGAACTTCTGGTTCGGGACACTAGATCAGCGGCACATCTGCACGGCGATGTCGGCGTTTTCCAGCACATGCCGGGTCACGCCGCCGAGGATCAGCTGGCGCAGCCGCGAATGGCTATAGGCGCCCATCACCAGCAGATCGGCGCCGTAATCGCGGGCGGCGCCGAGCAGCCCCGCCCCGACATCCCGGGTCTGCAAGGTGAAGGGCTTCAGCTCGGCCTCGATGCCATGCCAGCGCAGATAGGTCTGGATGCCCGAGGCCTCGGGGCCGCGGCGCTGGTATTCGGGCGCATGCAGGATGGCGATGGCCTTGGCGCGATGCAGCCAGGGCAGCGCCTCGTTCACGCTGGTGGCGCTTTGCGCGGTGCCGTTCCAGGCGATGCAGACCCGGTCGCCGATCACCGGCGGGGTTTCGCGCGGCGCCACCAGCACCGGCCGGCCGCTGTCGAACAGCACGGCATGCAGCGCGTCGGAGGAGGAGACATCCTCCTCGGCTTCCGGATGCGGGACCACGACCAGGTCGTAGAGCCGGGCCTGCTGGGCCACGATATCCTCCTCCCGTCCCGCGATGGACTGGAAGGAGAGGGTGGCGCCGGGGGCCTTCATCGCGGCCTCGGCGGATTCGGCCAGGGTCACGTCGCGGCCGGCGACGAAACGGGTCCAGAGGTCCTTCACGCGATCGGCACGCTGGCCGCTCTCACGTTCCGTGGCGGCCATCATCTCCTCAATCATCGCGCCCGACAGGCCTTCGCCCGCCAGCGGCGCGACGTCGCGCGCATCGACCCGGACATGCAGGCAATGGACATGGGCATCATAGATCTGGGCGATATGCAGGGCGGCGTTCAATGCGGCCTCGCCCGAAGCGGTGCCGGTCAAGGGCAGAAGCAGGCGGCGGTAGGCCATGGTGGCTGTCCCCTCGAGAATGGGTTGCGTCCGGCAGCAAGATACTAGCGCAGTATTACCGGCCGGGGTTGAAGCGCAAAATCCCGTGTGGGGACGGTGCTACAGGAACCGCCGCGCCGCCGGTTCGGCATCCACACTGGCATCCAGCCTAGCCCAGGTGATCGGGCCGGGATCGGCGGCTGCAGTATGCTCCAGCACCGCAATGGTCGCATCCGAGGCATCGCCCCGCCGCGCCGAGACCCGCGCGCGCAGCACATCCAGTGGTGCCTCCAGCCACAGGCCCTGGAAGCGGGCGGGCGCGGCCGCGACCGCGGCCTCGGCGCGGAGCGCGGGGTCGAGGAACATCGCATCAAGGATGACCGCATGTCCCGCGGCCACGGCGGTCTTCAGCATCGCGAGCATTTCGGCCTGCACGGCGGCACTCGCGGCAGGGGTATAGGCGGCATCGGGCAGACGCGCCTCCGGCGCAACGCCCTGCAGCCGCTTGCGGATTTCATCGCTGCGCAGCACCAGCGCGCCCGGGGCGGGGCCGAGGCCAGGGGCGAGCGCGCGCGCCAGCCGGGATTTGCCGGTCCCCTGCAGCCCGCCGATGGCCAGGACGGGCGCGGGCGCGGGGGCCAGGAAGGCCTCGGCCGCCGCCAGCAGCGGCAGCCCATCCTCCCCGGCCGAGGCCGCACATTGCGCCCGGATCAAGGCGCGCAGCGACAGCCAGGCCGGCAGCGGCGCCAGCAGCCCGACATCGCCGCCGCGGGCGATGTAGCGGTTCAGCACCCGGTTGGCGCTGGACCGCCCGGCGCGCCGGTCGAGGTCCATCAGCAGGAAGGCGAAGTCGTAGCCGGTGTCGATCCGGGCCAGGGTCTCGTCGAATTCCAGCGCGTCGAAGGGCATCGGCTGGCCTTTCCACACCAGCAGATTGGCCAGATGCAGGTCGCCATGGCAGCGGCGGATGAAGTTTTGGCGCGCGGCCAGAATGGGGACAAGGCCGCGCAGCCGGTCGGCGAGGCGGGCCGCCAGCGGCTCCACCCTTTCGGACGGCAGGCCGGCGGCGATGCCCGCGCTGCGATTGCCCTCCACCGCCCCAAGAAGCCCCGCGATCGGGTCCACATCCGCCAGCGGCGGCAGCGACCGGTGCATGGTGAAAACAGTATCGGCCAGCGCATCCAGCAACCGCTCATCGAGCCCGCCCCGGGCGGCGACGGCGTCAAGGAAGTCGCTTGCCGGGACCGGGGCCATTTCCAGCACCCATTCCTCGGCCGGCTCGACCCCCAGTTCGAGAGCGCCGTCGCGCCGCCCGATCGGCAGCACGGCGCGGTAGATCTCGGGCGCATAGGGCGCGTTCAGGGCCAGCTCGCGTTGCAGGAAATGCTGGCGCGCGGCCAAGGCGGAGAAATCGAGGAAGCCGAGATTCACCGCCTTCTTCATCTTGAAGACGCGCTCCGCCCCGACATAGACAGCAGAGATATGTGTCTCAATCGGACGCACGCCGGTCAGCCGCGCCAGCAGGGTGGCCGCTTCGGACTGTGCAGCCGGGATGGTCACGGGTAGAGCATCTCCACCGCCCAGCCGGTGCCGGCGCGGAAGAACTCCCGGCGCTCATGCAGGCGGAAGGGCATGTCGCGCCAGAATTCGATCCGCGCCGGCAGGCAGCGGAAGCCGCCCCAATGCGGCGGGCGAGGCACCTCCTGGCCAGCGAAACGGGCGTCGGCGGTGGCGACCGCGGCCTCAAGCTCCGCGCGCGAACCCAGCGGCGTGGACTGGCGCGAGGCCCAGGCGCCGATCCGCGACAGCCGGGCGCGGGAGGCGAAATAGGCGTCGGCTTCCTCGGGGGTCACGCGTTCGACCATGCCTTCGACCCGGATCTGGCGGCCGAGGCTCTTCCAATGAAAGCACAGCGCGACGCGAGGATTGGCCGCCAATTCCTGGCCCTTGCGGCCATTGTCGTGGCTGTAGAAGACGAAGCCACGGGCATCGAGCCCCTTGAGCAGCAGGATTCGCACCGCCGGCGCGCCCTCCGGTGTTGCGGTGGCAACGGACATGGCATTCGGATCGTTGATTTCCGAAGCGGTGGCCTCCGCCATCCAGGACTCGAACAGGCTGAAAGGGTCTTCGGTTGTGGTCTGCATCGCTTCAAGCCCAGATCCCGGCGGCGGTAGGGCTGAGGTCTGCCCCCTTGCCGCGTGCTGGCGCGTGTGCCACCACCACGGCACCCTCGCAACCGTTGGTACGCCTAAACATGAATGACGCCACCCTTACGCCCACATCGGTGGCCCCCGGTCTGACGGCGCCGCTGCAAGGCACCCTGATGACGGGCAAGCGTGGTCTGGTGATGGGTGTCGCCAATGACCACTCGATCGCCTGGGGGATTGCTGCCGCCTGCGCCGCCCAGGGCGCCGAGATCGCCTTCACCTATCAGGGCGAAGCTTTGGGCAAGCGCGTCCGCCCGCTAGCGGCCCGCGTCGGCAGCGACATCGTGCTGCCTTGCGACGTGTCCGACGACGCGAGCATGGATGCCGCTTTCGCCGAGATCGCAGCAAAATGGGGCAAGCTCGACTTCCTGATCCATGCCATCGGCTTTGCCGACAAGCAGTTTTTGCGCGGCCGTTATCTGGATACGCCCCGAGAGGCGTTCCTGCAGGCGCTCGACATTTCGTGCTACTCCTTCGTTGCGGTGGCGCGGCGGGCAGCGGCGCTGATGGTGCCCGGCGGCTCGATCCTGACGCTGTCCTATATCGGCGCGGAGCGGGTGACGCCGCATTACAATGTGATGGGCGTCGCCAAGGCGGCGCTGGAGGCCTCGGTGCGCTACATGGCCGTCGATCTCGGCGGCGCCGGCATCCGGGTCAATGCGATCAGCGCCGGGCCGATCATGACCCTGGCCGCGAACGGGATCGGCGACTTCCGCTACATTCTGAAGTGGAACCAGTATAATTCGCCGCTGAAGCGTAATGTGACCATTTCGGACGTCGGCGGCGCCGGACTCTACCTGCTGTCCGACCTGTCGCTGAGCGTGACCGGCGAAGTGCATCATGTAGACAGCGGCTATCATGTGGTCGGCATGAAATCCGCGGATGCCCCGGATATCACGACAGTCTGAAGCGAGGCGGCCGTGAGCCACAACAGCTTCGGCCACCTGTTCCGTGTCACCACCTGGGGCGAGAGCCACGGCATCGCCATCGGCTGTGTCGTCGATGGCTGTCCTCCCGGGCTGGCGCTGACCGAGGATGACATCCAGCCCTATCTGGATCAGCGCCGGCCGGGCCAGTCGAAATTCGTGACGCAGCGGCAGGAAGCCGACCGCATCCGCATCCTGTCCGGCGTGTTCGAGGGGCTGACCACCGGCACCCCCATCGCCCTGCAGATCGAGAACGAGGACCAGCGGTCGCGCGACTATGGCGATATCGCCGACCGTTTTCGGCCGGGCCATGCCGACCTGACCTATCACCTGAAGTATGGGGTGCGTGATCATCGCGGCGGTGGGCGGTCCAGCGCCCGGGAAACCGCCATGCGCGTCGCCGCCGGGGCGATCGCGCGGAAGGTGCTGGGCAGCGCCGTCACCATCCAGGGTGCGCTGGTGCAGATGGGCGGGGACGCGATCGACCGGGCCGTCTGGGACTGGGCCGCGCTGGCCAAAAATCCCTTCTTCTGCCCGGACCCCGCGGCCGCCGCGCGGTGGGGGGACCGGCTGACCGCCGCGCGCAAGACCGGCAGCAGCCTGGGCGCGGTGATCGAGGTCCAGGCGACCGGTGTGCCCCCCGGCCTCGGCGCCCCCATCTATGCCAAGCTGGATGCCGATATCGCCGCCGCGCTGATGTCCATCAACGCTGTCAAGGCGGTAGAGATCGGCGAGGGCTTCGCCGCCGCCGCCCTGTCCGGCGAGGACAATGCCGATGAGATGCGCATGGCCCCCGATGGCACCGTGCAGTTCTTGTCCAACCACGCCGGGGGCATCCTGGGCGGCATCAGCACCGGCCAGCCGGTGATCGCGCGTTTCGCGGTGAAGCCGACCAGCTCGATCCTGACCCCGCGCCGCGCCGTGGATCGCCATGGCCAGGACGTCGAGGTCCTGACCAGGGGGCGCCACGACCCCTGCGTCGGCATCCGCGCGGTGCCGGTGGGCGAGGCGATGCTGGCCTGCGTCCTGGCCGATCATCTGATGCGGCACCGCGCCCAGGTGCCCGATGCTCCGGTGACGACACGCCTGCCGAGGAACTGATTTTTGCGGGCGACTGATCATTCGCCATGTGAATGACGCCGATGCCGGCTGCGGCATCGCAGTCCGCCGGGCGCCACCCTATCTCGGGACCAGAGATTTTACGGGAACCCCGACCATGATCGATGTTCGACCTTTTGGTACGCTTGGCGGCGCCGACCATGGTTGGCTCCAGACCCGCCACCACTTTTCCTTTGCCCACTACAACGATCCCGAACGCATGGGGTGGGGTCGGCTGCGCGTGTGGAACGATGACGAGATCGCCGCCGGCACCGGCTTCGACGCGCATCCGCACCGGGACATGGAGATCATCACCTTCGTCCGCGATGGCGCCATCACGCATAAGGACAACATGGGCAATGTGGGGCGCACCGCGGCCGGCGATGTGCAGATCATGTCGGCCGGGCGCGGCGTGACCCATGCCGAATACAATCTGGAATCGGAGACGACCCGGATCTTCCAAATCTGGATCCTGCCCGACCGCCGCGGCGCCGATCCGCGCTGGGGCGCCAAGGAATTCCCCAAAGCGACGGGCGATGGTGCGATCACGGTTCTCGCTTCCGGCCGCGCCGGGGATGCGGATAGCGGCGCGCTGCCGATCAACGCCGATGCGGCGGTGATGGCGACCAACCTGAAGGTCGGTCAGTCCGCCACCTTGAAGCTGGCCCCGGGCCGCGCCGCCTATCTGGTGCCGGCCAAGGGCGCGGTGACCGTCAACGGCGTCGCGGTCGCGACCCGCGATGGCGCCGCGATCCGCGACGAGACCGAGGCGGTGATCACTGCGACCGAGGATGCCGAGGTCGTGGTGGTGGAAGTCGCCGCCTGAACAGGGGGTGGGGTTCGCCCCTGGTCAGTCGATCCGCACCACCAGCTTGCCGAAGTTCTTGCCTTCCAACAGCCCCATGAAGGCGGCGGGCGCCGCTTCCAGCCCCGCCACCACATCTTCGCGCCAGACCAATCCGTTCTTCATCCAGCCCAGCATCTCGGCGCGGAACTTGCCGTAGCGCGGCCAGCCGGTGTCGCTGACGATGAAGCCCTGGATGCGCAGGCGCTTGCGCACCACGGCGCCGAGGTTGGGGCCCGGCGGCGCGGCCGAGACATCGGCGCCCGGTGCCTCGTTGTACTGGCTGATCATGCCGCACATCACCATGCGGCCGAAGTCGCGCAGACGCGGGAAGACCGCAGCCTGCACGGCGCCGCCCACATTCTCCCAATAGACGTCGACACCTTCGGGTGCTGCCTCGTCCAGCGCCGCCCCCAGATCCGCGCCGCGGTGGTCGAGGCAGGCGTCGAAGCCGAGTTCCCCGGTCACGAAGGCGCATTTCGCAGGCCCGCCGGCGATGCCGATGACCCGCGCGCCTCGCCGCCTAGCGATCTGCCCCACCACCTGACCCACGGCGCCGGAGGCGGCGCTGACCACTACCGTCTCGCCGGGCTTGGGCTGGCCGATATCCTCGAGCCCGACCCAGGCCGTCAGCCCCGGCATCCCGAGCACCCCGAGGCTGGCCGACAGCGGCGCCTCGGCTTCGTCGATCCGGATGAGGCGGGCGGCGGGCACGGCGGAATACCGCTGCCAGCCATAGCCGCCCAGCACCGCATCGCCCGGGGCGAAGCCCGGGTCGTTGCTCGCAATGACATGGCCGACGCAGGCGCCCTCCATCACAGCCCCCAGCTCGACCGGCCTGGCATAGGATTTCGCGTCCGACATGCGCCCGCGCATATAGGGGTCGAGGCTGAGGAAACGGTGCCGCACCAGCACCTCGCCGGGACCCGGAACCGGGACCGCTGCGCGCTCGACACCGAAATCCTCCGCGACAGGCGCGCCCTGGGGGCGGCGGGCGAGGAGGATGCGTAGGTTGGTTTCGGTCATTGGGGGGCCTCAGCGGAACACGAGATTCGGCAGGAACAGCGAGATATCCGGGATATAGGTCACCGCCATCAGGCAGCCAAAGATCACCAGGATGAAGACCGCGAGGTAGCGCATCATCTGGTCGACGCCGCAGCCCGCCACCTGGGCCGCCGCGAACAGGTTCACGCCAAAGGGGGGCGTGATCATGCCGAGTGCCAGGTTGACCACCATGATGGTACCGAAATGCACGCCGTCGATGCCGAAGCGGCTGGCGGCCTCGGCCAGGATCGGCGCCAGCACGATGATGGAGGCCGAGGTTTCCACGAACATCCCGATCACGAACAGGAAGACGTTCACGCCAAGCAGGAACATCGCCGGATTGTCGAAGATCGAGACCATCCAGGCCGCCGCCGCATCCGGCACGCCCTGGCGGTTCAGCAGATAGGCGAAGACTGCCGCACAGGCGATGATGAACATGATGACGGCGCTGCTGATCACCGACCGCCGGAAGATCGGGTAGAGGTCGCGCAGCCCGATTTCGCGATGCAGGAACAGCCCGACCAGCAGCGCGTAGAAGACGGCGATGACGCTGGCCTCGGTCGGCGTGGTGATCCCGCCATAGATGCCGCCGAGCACCACCACCGGCATGAACAGCGCGAGCCCCGCCTGACGCGTCGCGGTACCGATGGCGAGCCGCCCATCGCCGTCGGTGCGGCCCCAACCCTTGACGCGGCACCACACCAGCACGGTGGTGACCAGCGCGACGCCGATGAACAGGCCTGGACCGAATCCAGCGATGAACAGTTCCGGAATGGAAGTCTGCGTCGTCACCCCATACAGGATCATCGGGATCGAGGGCGGGATGATCACGCCGAGTTCGGCGGATGTGGCCTGCAGCGCCGCGGCGAAGGCGACCGGGTAGCCGCGCCGTACCAGAGCCGGGATCATGATGGTGCCCACCGCGAAGGTGGTGGCGACCGAGCTGCCGCTGATCGCGGCGAAGATCATGCAGGTGACGACGCAGGTTGCCGGCAGACCGCCCTGCACGCCGCCGACGATGGATTGCGCGAAGGCCACGAGGCGGCGCGAAATCCCGCCGACATCCATCAGATTTCCGGCGAGGATGAAGAAGGGGATGGCAGCCAGGGGAAACTTGTCGAGCGCTACATAGGTCTGCTGTGCTGCGACGATCAGCGGAAAATTCGTCCAGCCCTGAATCCCGATCACCGCGGCGAGGCCGATGGCCACTGCCACGGGGACGCTGGCGGCGAACAGCACCAGCATCACCGTGAGCATGGCGCCGCTCATACCGCAGCCTCCAGATCATCTGCCTGCCGGTCAAGGAAATGTCCGATTGCGCCCATCAGGGCGAAGGCCGCCCCGATCGGGATGGCCGCATAGCCCCAGGAAATCGAGACCTCGAGCCCGGCCATTTCCTGAAAGCGCACGCGTTCGGCCATGTCCCAGCCGAACCAGAACAATATCCCCATGAACGAGGTCGAAGCCGCGAGAGACGCGGCCTCGAGCCCCTTCCTCGTACTGCCGCGCGCCAGGCGATGGGCGATGTCGATCGACACCAACGCGCCACGCCGCAGCGCCACCGCCAGCCCGAGCAGCGCCATCCAGATCAGCGCCGTGCGCACCAGCGCCTCCGACCAGATGGAGGGGGTTTCGGTCGCGAAGCGGGCGATCACCTGCCACAAGCCCGCCATGCTCGCGACCGCCAGGGCCGCGCAGGCCAGCAGCGTGGCGATGGTGATGGCGACACGGTCGAGCGCGAGGACTACCGCCCGCACCCGTGCCGCCGCCACCCCCGGCCCCCGCGCCCAGAGGGCCGTCATCACCAGCCCCACGGTGAGGACTCCGATGGTTTGCAGGACCAGCGTATTGCCCATCGGCACTCTCCAAACCTCTCCATAAACCGAAGGGCGCGAGGGTGTTTCGCCCTCATGCCCCAGCCTTCGCGACCCGGATCGGAAGGATCAGTTCGCCTGCCACTCGCGGATGCGGTTCAGCAGCGCGCCATCCAGTTCGCGCTCATAGACCCGGAAGGCGGGGGCGAGGGCGGTCTGGAAGGCGGCCGTATCCACCTCGGTCGTCACGACCATGCCGCGGCGGCGCAACTCGTCGACGCCGCTGTTGACATCGGCCGTGACCCGGTCGCGGTTGGCGGTCTGGGCCGCCCTGGCAGCGGTCATGAAGCTCGCGCGATCCGCGGCCGACATCCGCGCCAGCATCGCCGGGTTGCAGATCAGCAAGGCCGGCGAATAGACGTGCCCGGTCAGGGTCAGGTAGCGCTGCACCTGGTTCAGGTTGTTCGCCACGATCACCGGGATCGGATTCTCCTCGCCATCCACCGTGCCCTGCTGCAGCGCCGGCACGAGTTCGGAGAAGGCCATCGGCGTCGGCAGCGCGCCCAGCGTGCTGAAGGCGCGCATATGCACGAGGTTTTCCATGGTGCGGATCTTCAGCCCCTGCACATCGGCGGGCAGGTGCACCTCGCGCCGGCTATTGGTCAGATGGCGAAAGCCATTCTCCAGCCAGGCCACGCCGGTCAGGCCGCGGGCGCTGAAACGGGCGAGCAGGTCCTGGCCGATGTCGGAATCCAGCACGCCGCGCGCATGCGCGGTGTTGCGGAACAGGAAGGGGACGTCGAGGACGCGAACCTCGGGCACGAAATTGCCGACCGGGCCGGTTGAGGTGATGGTGCAGTCCAGCGTGCCGATCTGCACGCTCTCAATCATCTCGCGTTCATTGTCGTTGCGCTGGGCGGTGACGCGGAAGCGATTGTCGGTCAGCCGCTCCAGCGTCTCTTTCAAGGCCACCGCGCCGGCGCCGTAATGGCTGTTCGCCGGCAGCGGGTGCTGCACGGTGATCTCGGTCTGCGCGCGCGCGGGCAGGCCGGCGAAGAGCGGCAGCACCAAAGCTGCGGCCCAGATTTTGGACGTGGCGCCGGAACGAGTTATGCGTCGGGTCGTAATCATTGTTTGGTTTCCTCCTGGCGGCCTGGGGCCAACCTTATGGGCCCGACCCTATCGGCGCCGGCGCCAGGAGGCAAACCGGGGGCTATTTCTTGTCGCGCTCGGCTTCCCGCAGCCAATCCTCGGTGGTGCGGGTCGGAGGCCGCGGCGGGCCGGCATAGGGGTCGACACCGCCCAGCGTGGCCTCGATCGCGCGGCAGTCCTCGCACATCTCCAGCACCGCCAGCCGCGCCGGGTCGGCGAACATCCAATGCGCAGACAGCTTCGCCCGCACCTTGTCGATGCTGGCGCGGGTGCCGAAGGGCTTCTGGCAGCGGGTGCAGGCGGCCGGCGGCTCGGCCTTGACCACCAGGCGCTGTGCGGCGGCGGTGCGAAGGTCGAGACGGGGAGCCAGAGAAATCACCTTCTCGGGGCAGGTCGCGGCACAAAGGCCGCATTGCACGCAGACATCTTCGAGGAAGGAGAGTTCCGGCGTCTCGGGGTTCGAGGCGAAGGCGCCGGTCGGACAGACCATGGTGCAGGCCAGGCAGAGCGTGCAGCCATCGGTCGCGACCTGCGCCGCACCGAAGCCGGCCAGCGCCGGCAGCGTGATGGCGGCGACGGGGGCGCCGGCCGCCTCACGCAACGACCGCCAGCCGGCCAAGGTGATTTCCCGAGGTGCGCCCATCGGCAGGAAGCTCGCCGGGGCAAAGTGCCAGGCCTGCCGCGGCAGCGCCCGCAGCGCCTCGCCGAGGGTGAAGGGATCGTCGTTCTCGATCGCCGCGGCCCGGTCATCGCCCAGGCCCATGCCGGCGAGGATGGCGTTGGCGGTGTCGATGTTGCGGAACAGCCCTTCGGCGCCATGCGGGCGATGCCCCGGCAGCAGCGCCAGGATGCGGGTTGCCCCCCAGGCAAAACTGCCGGCGAAGAGCGACAGATCGGCCGCCGTGACCTCGTTCATCTGCACTGGCAGAACATTGGCGGGCAGCCCGACCCCGTGGCGTGCCAGCGCCTCGATCAGCCGCGTGCCGTGCTCGCCGTCATGCAGCAGCAGCACCGGGGCTAGGCCGCCGGCGTCGCGATAGGTCAGCAGCAGGCGGCGCAGCCGTTGCGCCATGGCGGTGGCGGGCGGCAGGGCATAGGTGATGGCGCCGGTCGGGCAGACCGCGGCGCAGGCGCCGCAGCCGGCGCAGATCTCGGCGCTGACCAGCACGCTGTCGCGGCCGGGGGTGATCGCACCGGTGGGGCAAAGGTCCAGGCAACGGGTGCAGCCGGTGCGCCTGTTGCGCGAATGGGCGCAGCTTTCGGCGGCAAAGGTCACAAAACGCGGCTTTTCATAGGTGCCGATCAGTCCGGCGGCTTCGGCCACGACCCGCGCCACGGCCGCCGCATCGGCCGGGTCGGCGCGCAGATAGCCATCGCGCGCTGCGGGAAACAGCGCCGGCGCGCCCGAAAAATCCACCACTAGGTCGCAGCGGCTGGTCGAACGCGGCCGCGGCGGGCCCCAGTCATAGGCGGCGCGGGAGGAGGCCTTGGGCATCGCCACGCCCTCGACCGCGACCTCGAACCGGCCAAGCCAGCCCGTAGCACCGGCGGCACGGCCGCGCAGCACCGGGAAGGCGGCCTCCCGCAGCGGCTGCACCGGTTCGGCGCCGGTCAGCAGCAGGGTCACATCCAGCGTCGCCGCAAGCTGGGTGGCGGCGGCCAGGGCGATTTCGTCTCGGCCGAGGACCAGCGCCACACCGGCCGATTCCATCGGCACCAGCGCGATTTCGGGCATCGGTTCGGCGGCGGCGGCCAGAAGCGCTGCCATCTTGGGGCCGGACTGGGCGGCCTCATCCGACCAGCCGGCCTGTTCGCGGATATTGACGAAGCGCAGGCCCTGGGTGTGGCCGGCGGCCTCGGCTTCCTGAGCGAACAGCGGGGCTTCCTGGGTGCAGGCGACGGTGACCTCGCCGACCCCCAGCACAGCCAGAAAACGGTCCAGCTGGCTGCGGCACAGGTGCTCGGCCTCCTTGACCGCCCCGCCACCGCAGCCACGGGCGATGGCGCGGCCGTCCAGCGGCATGCTGTCCTCGCAGGTGCAGACGAACGTGGTGCCGTTACTGGTGCCCTGGGCCATGCGCGCGATCGATCCCCGGCCGGCCCCCGTGTTGGAGCGGCGTCATCCGCACAATATACGTAGGCACACACCGAACGGGGAGGGCGCGCCTGGTGCTGCGCGACGGATTGCCGGAACTGCCCAGTGTCTTCACCCCGGTTTCGCTGCGCGAAGCGGGGGATGCGATGGCGCGCGCGACCGCTCTGGCGCCAGGCCAGGGCGCCGGCACCCTGGCCTGGGTCCGGGCGATGTCGCGGATCGAGGCAGCGGTGGTGCTGGAACCGGACCAGACGCTGGCCGCGGCCCGGCTGGTGCTGTTCGTTGCGATTTCCGCTCTGGCGGATGCGGTGGCGGCGCTGGGGCCGCCGGAAATCCCGGTCTCGCTGCGCTGGCCCGCGACCCTGCTGGTCAATGGCGGCGAGGTAGGTCGCGCCCAGCTGGCCGAACCCCCCGGGGCGTCAGCGGATGCGGCGCCGGACTGGCTGGTGGTGGGTGTCGAGGCGCGTTTCCTCAACGCCCCCGGCCTGGAACCGGGTTTTGCGCCCAGCCTCACCAGCCTGGAGGCCGAGGGCTGGGGCGATACCAACCCCACCGAGATCACCGCCGCCTGGGCGCGGCATCTGATGGCCGGGATCGCCGAATGGGATCGGGATGGGCCGCAGCGGGTGGCCGAACGCTATCTTGCGCGGCTGGAACAGGATGCGGAAACGGAAGGCGCCCGCCGCGCGCTGGACACCGGTACCGCCGAACTCATCTGGGAAAAGGAGGGCGCGCGCCAGCGCCGGGCCTGGACATGAGCCGCCTGCTGCCCCGTACCCTGCGGCTGGACCCTTCCGATGGGGTGGTGTTCCAGAACCCGGCCGCGCCCGGGGAATGGGCCGTCGCCGGCGGCTTCGCCTTCTGGGACGAGGATCCGGCGAGCATGACCGGCAAGCGGCGGCAGGAATTCCGCTCCGGCTTCCTGGGGCTGGGCAGTTTCGGGTGGTCCACGCTGGTCGAGGTCGCACCGGCCAGCGACGTGGAGGCGGCGGCGGCGCTGGACGCGCTGGCCCAGTATATCCTGCACGCTTTCGGTGCCCCCGATGCCGAGGCCGCCCGGGCGGCCGCGGGTGAGGAGATCGCCTTCGCCGCCTCGCTTTGCGCCGGCCACGACCCGGGCACGGTGCTGGCCCTGGCCCGGACCATCGAGGATGGCGCCCAGCGCGAAGCCTTCCGTACCCTGCACAGGCGCGCCGCGCCGCGCGATGATTTCGGCGCGCTGCCGGTCTTCGGCATCATCGAGGTCACCGAGGACGAGACCCCGCTCGACATGCCCGATCTGCTGCCGCGATGAGCGTCACCACCTTCCTGCCCGCGCCCGGCGAGTTCTGGCTCGCCTCCGGCCACGCCCTGTGCGACCGCACGCCGGAGGGATTTTTGCAGGCGACCCCGGATCTCTGGCGCGCCTTCCTGGCCAGGCCGGAGCTGTTGCCCCCGGAAGAAGCCTGCGACGCCGAACGGGCACTGCATGCGCGGCTGATGACCGACCCGCTGGGGCCGATCGAGACCGAGGGGCTCGCCGATCCCGATGCCGCCGAGAACTGGCAGGTTTTTGGTGGCTTCCGAGACCGCGTCATGGCGCAGCCGACGCTGGAGGCCGCCTGGTGCGCGCTGTATCGCGGCGGCGTCGGCGGGGTGCCGCCGCCGTTCCTGCAGATGCTGACGCATCTCGTCACCCGCGCCGCCCTGGACGGGGTGGGCGATCCCTATGTCTTGCGTGCCGCCGAATGCCTGTTCCGCACCCAGCGCGCCGCCATCACCCAGGGCGCGACCCTGCTGGCCGATGAGGAAGTGCTGGCCGCCCGCGCCGCCGATGCCGATCTCGGCCCGCTCGGGCGGTTGCTGACCGAAGCCGGCGCGACCCCGCGCGAGGCGGAGTTCGATGTGCTGAACGATGTCGGCGGGCCGCAGTATGCGCCGCGTTCCGATGCGCACGATTTCGCGCTCGACATCGCCGAGGATCGCCCCGGCCAGCATGGCATGGCCCGGGCGCTGGAACGCTTTTGCGCGCATGTGCTGGGGGCGCGCACAAAAATCCGCCCGGTGCCGGTGATCGAGGACCGCAACTGGTCCTGGCATGTCGGCCTGGATGTGGAGGCGACCGGCATCGCCAACGACCTGTGGCACGGCAAGAAGGTGGCGCAGGCGCGGCTGGCGCGCATCCTCTGGCTCGGTGTTCTGGAATTCGAGGATGCCTCCCAGGCCCTGGCCAGGCTGCGCGGCAAGCCGGTGTATCTGGCGCTGGCCATGGATGCGTCCCAGGTGGTGCGCATGAAGCCCCAGAACCTGCTGACCGGCCTGCCGCTGGCGCCGCCGTCATGATCGACCATCCGGATGCGATCCGTATCCCGCTGGGTGTGCTCGCGGAACGCCGGGCGGGCGTGACCAAATGGGCCGATGAGGTCTGGCGGGTGGTGGAGGTCCTGGACGACCCCCCCGACATCCCCGCATGGACGCAGCTGCGCGCGGAGGAGGGCAGCACATTGTTCTTCGCCGGTACCTCCGAGGCTGTGCTGAACCCTTCCGACACCGACAACTTCAAGCACAATATCGATGCGGCCTCGCCCAGCGTCTGGGTGGTGCTGCGCGCCGCGCCGACGCCGCCGGGGCTCGTGGTACAGTTGGTGACGGTCGACGCGGGTGAGGCGGAGGGTCTGGCCGGCGCCGGCGACGACCTGCTGGAACAGGTGCCAATGCCGCCCGGGCTGTTGAACGCGGTGCGCGCCTATATCGTCCTGCATCATCGCGAACGCGGCTTCTGGAAGCGGCGGCGCGACGGCGGCGGCGACTGGCGCCAGAAACGTGAGGAGGAGGAAGAATGACCTCCGACCCCGAAGGCTTTTTGGCACGCTGGTCGCGCCGCAAGCGTGGCGATGCGCTGCCGGAAGAAGACCAAGTGCCAGCGGAGGCGGCTTCGGCCCCTGGCATGCCCGTGGCGGCCCCGGATCCGATCCCTCAGCCGGCACCGCCCTTGGAGGACTTGCCTTCCATCGAGAGCCTGGTGTCCGAAAGCGATTTTTCCGCCTTCCTCAGGCCGGGGATCCCCTCCGGGCTGCGGCATGCCGCGCTGCGGCGGATGTGGTCGCTCGATATCGGCATCCGCGACTTCACCGGTCCCGCGGATTACGCCTGGGACTACAATGCCGTGGATGGCGTGCCGGGCGGCACCACCTCGCTGCTGACCAACAATCTGCGCAGCATGGTGGCCCAGGCCGTTGGCCGGACCGAAGCGCAGTTGGATGCGGAGGCAGCGGTGCCGTCTGACCCTGAAGCGCCCGAGACTCCCGAATCGTCCGCTGTGGTCGCCGAAGCCGGACCGCCGCCGCTGCGCGCCTCCGCCTCCTGGGGTGTCGAGCGGCGGGAGGCCGCGGCACGTCTGCCCGAAAATCCCGCGCCGCCACCGCTGGAAATCCCGGCCTTCATCCCCCCCGAGGTTGCCGCGCAAGCCTACCCTTCCCTGCGCGCGCCGGCCGTCATTCTGGTGCCGCCCGCGCCGGAGCCGGCGACGCCGAATCCTCGCCGCCGGCATGGTGGTGCAATGCCCGCGTGACAGTGAGAATTGCGAGTCGTTCTCAATAAAATCCTGCCTTTCCAGCTTCTTGCACTTGCACGGCGGGCATGCACATATCCTTGATCGAGCGGTCTTTTACCGCCTTGGAGAGGCAGCGATCCGGCAATGGGGGAAACGGCCACGACAACGGCGATGGCGGCCACCGACGGTGAGGGCCGGGCGCGGTTGTTTGCCCTGCTCGGGCGGCTTTGCATCGCGGCGCCGGATGCGAGCCTGCTGGAAGGGCTGCGCAGCCTCGAAGGCGATGCCACCCCGATAGGCCAGGCGGTCGCCGCCCTGGCGCAGGCTGCCCGCGCCACCGATCCCGACCGCAGCAGCCGCGAATTCTTCGACCTCTTCATCGGCATCGGAAGGGGCGAGGTGCTGCCCTTCGCTTCCTATTACATCACCGGGTTCCTGCACGATCGGCCGCTGGCCGATCTGCGCGGCGATCTGCGCCGGCTGGGGCTGGAGCGCAGGCTGGGCGTGGCCGAGCCCGAGGACCACCTGGGCTTCCTGTGCGAAACCTATGCGGGGCTGATCGCCGGCGAATTTCCCGGCGGCGCGCTGGCGGCGGAGCAGCTTTTCGCCCGCCATATGGCGCCCTGGGCGGGGCGGTGCTTCGCCGATATCGAGCGCGCCGAGAACGCGCGCTTCTACCGCGCCGTTGGGGCTCTGGGCCGGACGGCGATCGAGATCGAACAGGCGGCGGTAGCGCTGCCGGCATGACGGCAAGAGGGACGACGACCATGGCCGACGACAAGACCTCCGAGCGGCGCGGATTCCTGCGGACCCTGGGCATTGGCGCGGCCGCGGCGGCCACCACGGCCGCAGCGGCCCAGGCCACCAACATTCCCGGCTTCGAGCGCGAGGATGTGGTGCCCAGCGGTGTGTCCGTCGACAAGGAAAACCGGGAGGCGCG
>Ga0255334_1000937_pt1 | contig 16616 bp, 11 predicted proteins | sample EtOH5_35cm_T3_12_FD_202080 | JGI IMG/M metagenome (GOLD analysis project Ga0255334, IMG submission 202080) | Sandy soil microbial communities from University of British Columbia, Vancouver, Canada - EtOH5_35cm_T3_129 | ecosystem: Engineered > Artificial ecosystem > Sand microcosm > Unclassified ...
GGTCAGCGGCTGTGCCAATCACATGTCACAACGCAGCGAGCACGAGGAACGTGTCGAGCGTAAATTGCTCGATCACAGCCTGCAGATCGATGTCGGCGAGCCAAAGGTGCTTGAGCTGCCGCAACGTCGGGTGAAGATCCAGGAGCAGAAGACTTTCGAAGTCACCGAATTCGAAGTCACACGCCACTACGACCGCTACACGCCTTACCAACCCTGGCGGGAGGCTTACGAGATCCCGCTGGGTGCGGTGGCCGTGGTGGCCGGTGTCGGTGCGAACGTGGTCAACGTATTCGCCCTCGGCAACCTGCCGGACAGCGTGACGAAAGACTGGTTGAGCTACGGTTTCGCCGGGCTCAACCCGTTCATGAACGTGCAGTCTCATGGTCGCGCGCAACAGAACCTGGCGGGAATCGACGAGGTCCAGCTCGACAAGCGCACCGAATACTCAAGCCTGCCATGGAGCGAGCGTCCGGTTGAGGTCAAGGCCGGCAAGGAAACATTCGAGATGAGCACCGACAAAAACGGTGTATTGCGCGTAAACCTGCTGGACAGCCCGTTCGCCGAACACGACATCAATCATCTGAGCCGGCTGCTGATCAGTGTCCAGGATGCTCAGGACGAGGTGCACACCAATTCGTCTCTGGCGGTCAGTAGCTCCTTGCGCGGTAAGCTGCTCGAAGCTCACGGGCTGATTTACGACGACCTCGAAGACGACGAAGTGAGCCAGTGGGTACACCGGGTCAAACGTTTGTCGGAACTGGGCCTGGAAGAGGAAGCCACCGAGCTGGAACAAAGCCTGATCGAACTGACGCGCAACGATCCCGAGTTGCAGACCGAATTCCTCAAGTCATTGACCAAGGATGCCGGGCGACTGGTCGCGGATCCGGGACCGAACTAAAAGCCAAAAAGCTTCGTCAAACCGCTTTCGCGAGCAAGCCCGCTCCCACAGTTGACCGCATTCGTCTGAACAACGCGGTCAACTGTGGGAGCGGGCTTGCTCGCGAAAGCGGCCTGACATTCACAACAGCACCAAAACCCTGCCACTACCGTTCAAACAACTCCATCTGCTCAAACCCACCCCGCAAGTCCTCCAGCCGCACCCCAATCCCCAGCAACCGCACCGGCTTCCCGCCCCGATTGAACGCCTGGGTCAGCAACAACTGATAGCTCCCCAAATCCCGCCCTGCCCCGGCCTGCTCCAGAGTGGTCTGGGTGAAGTCATGGAACTTCACTTTGACGAACGGCTTGCCCGGTCGATAACTGCTGTCGATTCGCGCCATACGGCCGGCCAGGGTTTCCAGTAACTCGGGTAATTTATCGAGGCAGCTCACCAGATCCGGCAAGTCCACGTCGTAGGTGTTTTCGACACTGATTGACTGCCGACGACTGTCGTTGTGCACCAATCGGTCATCGATCCCACGGGCCAGGCTCCAGAGTCGCTCGCCGAAGCTGCCGAATTCGCGCACAAGCGCCAACTTGTCCCATTCACGCAGATGCGAGCAATCGACGATGCCAAGCCTGCCTAATTTGTCTGCGGTCACTTTGCCAACGCCGTGCAGCTTGCTCACCGGCAAACCACTGACAAAATCCTCGACCTGATCCGGCGTAATGACGAACAAGCCGTTGGGCTTCTTCCAGTCGCTGGCGATCTTGGCCAGAAACTTGTTCGGCGCAACGCCCGCCGAAACGGTGATGTGCAGTTGATTAGAAACGCGACGGCGAATGTCCTGAGCAATCCGCGTGGCGCTGCCACCGAAATGCGCGCTGTCAGACACATCGAGGTAGGCCTCATCCAGGGAAAGCGGCTCGATCAAGTCGGTATAATCGCGAAAGATCGTGTGAATTTCCTTAGAGGCTTCTCTATAGGCATCCATGCGTGGCTTGACGATGGTCAGGTCAGGGCACAGCTTCAAGGCATGTCCGGAAGACATGGCCGAGCGCACCCCATAAGCCCGCGCCTCATAATTGCAGGTGGCGATCACTCCACGTCGATCCGCAGAACCGCCCACTGCCAGAGGCTTCCCGGCCAGGCGCGGGTCGTCACGCATCTCGATGGCGGCGTAGAAGCAGTCACAATCGACGTGGATGATTTTTCGCTGCGTCATATAAAAGCAGTGTTCATGGTGAAGAAATGGCGTACTGGCGAGTCAGATTGGCAGTATCTCACTGACACCTGTATATAGCACCAGTACTCTGAATGTTCTTTTCAACTTGTAGGAAAAGTGCCGATGAATTTATTTTCTTAATCGAAAAGCTTCACCCGATAGAGCTGAAAGCCTTGCCACACCGACCTTACAGCCAATCACTCAGCCCTATTTTTGAGCTAAGCGATTGAACGGGAAGAGGTTTTCTCTGGATTGAAGGTTGACAGCCTGCCGATCCTCTGTAGAATGCCGACACACAGACGCGGGATGGAGCAGTCTGGTAGCTCGTCGGGCTCATAACCCGAAGGTCGTCGGTTCAAATCCGGCTCCCGCAACCAAACATCAAGAAAGGCTACTCGAAAGAGTGGCCTTTTTTGTGCGCGTCTCTTTTGTAAATGCGAGATAGCAAGAGCGGGCAACGGCTGACGTTGCAGGATTGAAAAATCGTTCTGATTCCGAAACTTAAGCCTCCCCCATGACCGTTCGCCACTCATTTACGCTAATTTGACCCTATTGAGGATTAACGGTAGACACTCCGGCGTTCGTCTGTAGAATGCCGCCACACAGACGCGGGATGGAGCAGTCTGGTAGCTCGTCGGGCTCATAACCCGAAGGTCGTCGGTTCAAATCCGGCTCCCGCAACCAAACATCGAAAAAGGCTACTCGAAAGAGTGGCCTTTTTTGTGCGCGTCTCTTTTGTAAATCTGAGCATGGATACGAGCGGGTAACGGCTGACGGCGCGGAATGAGAAATCGTTCCGATTCCGAAACTTAAGTCTCCCCCACGACCGTTTGCCGCTCATTTACGCTTATTTGACCCTATTCAGGATTAACGGTTGACACTCCAGCGTTCGCCTGTAGAATGCCGCCACACAGACGCGGGATGGAGCAGTCTGGTAGCTCGTCGGGCTCATAACCCGAAGGTCGTCGGTTCAAATCCGGCTCCCGCAACCAAACATCAAAAAAGGCTACTCGAAAGAGTGGCCTTTTTTGTATCCGTTGAAAAAGTCCTTTCGCAACAATGATCTGCCATTGTGTAGCGAGCCGTTCGGGTTCACCCATGCTCTGAGTCCAGACTATGCTGAGCCACAGACAGAACCCTCTACGACTGATGACGTACCATCGCCGATAGCCGGTGAGAGGCGTTAATATTTGTGATTATTTTTTTCTACAGGGATTGGTAACTTGGCTGGATACCCCCATCCTGTCGCGCACAATCCAAGAGGTGATTGATGCGCGCCAACTCGTCTGATTCACAAGACACCGTCACAGTGACACAACCGATCAAGGCCGAGCGTCTGCGCTTGCTTGATCGAATCAGCAAATACCGTCAGCCCATCGGCCTGGCCGTCACTTTGCTGTTGTTCGCTATCGCGCTGATTGCCTGTCGCCACCTGCTGAGCGAACTCGATCTGTACGCTCTGCACGACTCGATTCTCGACGTTCCGAAACCGGCATTATTGGGTGCGCTGGGTGCGACCGTGGTCGGCTTCATCATTCTGCTGGGCTACGAATGGTCGGCCAGCCGCTACGCGGGCGTGGCACTGGCGCCACGAATCCTTGCCCTCGGCGGGTTCACCGCCTTCGCCATCGGCAATGCCATCGGCCTCTCGATGCTCTCGGGGGGCTCGGTTCGTTACCGTTTATATGCACGCCATGGCCTGGGCGCTTCTGAAGTCGCTCACATGACGCTGTTCGCCAGCCTCTCGCTCGGCTGCGCCCTGCCCCCACTGGCAGCCCTCGCCACCCTCAGCAACCTGCCTGGCGCCTCTGCCGCCCTGGGCCTGTCCGAGATGTTGCTGGGTGTCATCGCCCTGGCCGTTTTGCTGCTCTTCAGCGTACTGGCCATCGGCATCTACCGCCGCCGCCTGCCAGAGCAACCTTACCCGGACAACCTGCTGGTCAAGGTCGGACGCCGCACCTTGCGCCTGCCGGGCCGACGCCTGACGTTCCTGCAACTGATCATCACGGCCCTGGACGTTGCCGCCGCGGCAACCGTGCTCTATCTGTTGCTGCCAGAAGCGCCTCCTTTCGGCGCATTCCTGCTGGTGTACCTGCTGGCCCTGGCCGCCGGAGTGCTCAGCCACGTTCCCGGCGGCGTCGGGGTATTCGAAGCGATTCTGCTGGCCGCCTTCTCCAACACACTCGGCGCTGCGCCACTCGCTGCCGCCCTGCTGCTCTATCGCCTGATCTACGTGGTGCTGCCGTTGCTGGTGGCCTGCGTATTCCTGCTGATCAACGAAGGGCAGCGCCTGTTTCAATCGCGTCAGTCCTTAAGGGTTGCGTCCGGTCTGGCCGCGCCGATTCTGGCAGTGCTGGTGTTTCTGTCCGGCGTGGTGCTGCTGTTCTCCGGCGCCACCCCGGAAATCGACACACGCCTGGAGCACATCGGTTTTCTGATCCCGCATCGACTGGTCGACGCCTCGCACTTCGGTGCCAGCCTGATCGGCGTGCTTTGCTTGCTGTTGGCTCAAGGGCTGCGCCGCCGACTGTCGGCCGCCTGGATGCTGACCACCATCTTGTTGCTGGTCGCAGCCCTGCTCTCTCTGCTCAAGGGTTTCGATTGGGAAGAAGCCTGCTTGCTGACGCTGACTGCGAGCTTGCTGGGGGTTTTTCGCAGCTCGTTCTATCGCCCCAGCCGTCTGACCGAGGTGCCGTTCTCGCCGCTGTATCTGGTGGCGAGCCTGTGCGTACTCGGTGCGTCGATCTGGCTGTTGCTGTTCGCCTATCAGGACGTCCCGTACAGTCATCAGCTTTGGTGGCAGTTCACCCTCGACGCCGATGCCCCGCGCGGCTTGCGCTCGCTGCTCGGCGCCGCGGTGCTGCTGGTGGTGGTGTCCCTGACCTGGCTGCTGCGCACTGCGCGCCCGGTGATCCATCTGCCAACGGCCGATGAGCTGGACCGCGCGGTAAAGATCCTGATGGCCTCCGCACAACCGGATGGAGGCCTCGCCCTGACCGGTGACAAGGCGTTGCTGTTTCACCCCAACGACGAGGCGTTCCTCATGTACGCCCGCCGTGGTCGCAGCCTGGTGGCCTTGTATGACCCGATCGGCCCGACCCAGCAACGGGCGGAAATGATCTGGCAGTTCCGCGACCTCTGCGACATCCACCATGCCCGCCCTGTGTTCTATCAAGTGCGCGCCGAGAACCTGCCGTACTACATGGACATCGGCCTGACCGCGATCAAACTCGGCGAAGAAGCCCGTGTCGATCTGCATCGCTTTGATCTCGAGGCCAAAGGCAAAGAGATGAAAGACCTGCGCTACACCTGGAACCGCGGCACTCGCGATGGCCTGTCGCTGGAGATCTTTGATCCAGGGCAAGCACCGATGGAAGAACTCAAGGTAATTTCAGATGCCTGGCTGACCGGCAAGAACGTGCGCGAGAAAGGCTTCTCCCTCGGTCGTTTCAGCGATGATTACCTCAAACACTTCCGCGTCGCGGTGATTCGTTTCGAAGGGCGCCCAGTGGCGTTCGCCAACCTGCTCGAGACTTATGGTCATGACCTGGCCAGCCTCGACCTGATGCGCGCGCACCCGGATGCCCCCAAGCTGACCATGGAGTTCATGATGGTCGGCCTGATTCAACATTATAAAAATCATGGATACGCGCGCTTTAGCCTGGGCATGGTGCCGTTGTCGGGGTTGCAACCCCGTCGTGGTGCCCCACTGACCCAGCGTCTGGGTTCGATGGTTTTCCGCCGTGGTGAGCAGCTCTACAACTTTCAAGGCTTGCGCCGTTTCAAAGACAAATTCCAGCCTGACTGGGAACCCCGTTATATGGCCGTGCCCGCCGGACTCGATCCGCTGGTTGCCCTGGCCGACACTGCTGCCCTGATTGCGGGCGGCTTGACTGGATTGGTGAAACGCTGATGATTCAACGCTCCTTGCGGTACGTACTGGCCACACTGGTAGTGCTGGCCCTGATTCTCGGTGGCGGTTACTGGTACCTGAAACGCCCGGCGCCCGAACCGACCCTCGAACAGCTGACGCCGGCCGATGGCGCCGCGATGACCCGTGTCATCCCCGGCAACACGCCACGCGCCCAGGTGCTGGTGGCGGTCAATGAAGACCAGAAGCTCAGCAACAAACAGTTGATGACCTTGAGCCGCACCGGTTCGGCGCAGATTGTTCAGGTGATCCTGCCCAAAGACTGCCTGCTGCAAAGTCGCGCCCTGCAATCGGCCCTCAGAGAACTCAAAGGCCCGGCGACCCTGGTCAGCGGCATCGGCCCTGGCGCCGTGCTGGCGTGGCGCTGGTTGTCCGAGCAGAAGAACGACAAGGCTCAAGCCGTCTCGGTGGACCTGGCCCTGGAAAAACCAGGCTGCACCCACCTGCTACCGAAAAGCGCCGCTCACGGGCACTGGCTGGTGGCCTGGAATGACAACCCGGACGACACCAGCGCCGGCTTCGTGCGCGACCAACCCAACGCCGAAACCAGCATCAGCGACTACGACATCAACCTGCCGCAAGTGCTGAACAACGAACTGCGCAAGATCCTCGTTGGCGGCGATAAAGCCGCCGGCGGCCTGCAGATCCCGGTAGTCGAAGTGCCCGCCGGCCAAGCCAAGGACACCGTGACCCTGTTCCTGTCCGGTGACGGCGGCTGGCGCGACCTTGACCGCGACGTAGCGGGCGAGATGGCGAAGATCGGCTACCCGGTCGTCGGCATCGACACCCTGCGCTACTACTGGCAACACAAGAGCCCGGAGCAAAGCGCCCTGGACCTCGCCGAACTGATGCAGCACTACCGGCAGAAATGGGGCACCAAGCGCTTCATCCTGACCGGTTACTCGTTCGGCGCCGACGTCCTGCCGGCGATCTACAACCGCCTGGAGCCATCGGAGCAGCAACGCGTCGACGCAATTATCCTGCTGGCCTTCGCCCGCACCGGCAGCTTCGAAATCGAAGTCGAAGGCTGGCTCGGCAACGCCGGCAAAGAAGCCGCCACCGGCCCGGAAATGGCCAAGCTGCCGCCGGAGAAAGTGGTGTGCATCTACGGTGAAGAGGAAGTCGACGAGAGCGGCTGTACCGACAAGACTGCGGTTGGAGAGGCGATGAAACTGCCTGGCGGTCATCACTTCGACGAGAACTACCCGAAACTGGCACAGCGGTTGGTGGACATCATTGAGAAGCGCCAAGCGAAGGAGACGGCGGCTCAGGAGTGATCTGAGACACCGCCCACAAAAAAGCCCCCGCAGCCTTAAAGTTGCGGGGGCTTTTTCATAGGTACGCAATTTAACCCGCACCGCAGGTCCCTGTGGGAGCGGGCTTGCCCGCGATGGCGGTATGTCTGCCACATCAATGTTGGATCTGCCGCCGTCATCGCGGGCAAGCCCGCTCCCACAGGATCTGCGTATCGCCTGTGCGGATGCGTCTACCGCCCGCGAGCTCTTAGTCTTTCCTGGCGTACCGTGCCCGCATATCGTCGTGACTAACTGCCTTGGCCTGATCAATGTTTAGTTTCGTTTACTAAAAGATCTCGCAATATCAGATGACGCCCGCGGACCTTGTAGGCAAACTCCGAATCTTGCGTTTGGGCACTTTGATGCCTTGTTGCGCTTTTCTTCGACGGGATACTCTCCGGACGTCGCTGACCATTCAGCGATCGGGTGTGGTAACCCGGCGAAACCAGCGCAACAGCGCCTTCATCCCGAACACAGGCATTTTTATGTCTGCGATTTCGAGTTATGGCGGCTGTGCGTGGGACGCCCTCGGGCGTGCCGGTTTCCTTGGTTCCCGGTTTACCACCCTGCGTACAGCTGCCTCCCTTTCGTGTGGTAACGAAAATGGCAGCTCCTTGAACCCAGGAGAAAAACCATGACCAAAACAAATCCGTCAGAACCTGACGAACTGAAAACCATCGGCTACCTCATCTACTGCTCCAACAAAGCGCTGTTCCATGTCAGTCACGGCGTTCCCCTCGGCGATGCGCTAGCCATGGCTTCTGACTTTCTGTTCCTTGCCAAGGAGCTGACCAAAGATGCTGCCTACGCCCGCGACACCGACCGACATGCCTGGGCCGCGCATTACCTGACGGCAATGAGTAAGGCCGTGATTGATGATGCGGTGAAGGTACTGACGCCGCCACCTGCCCGGACAAAAGCCGAATCTAAAAAATAGCGGCCCGAAAGCAAGTAAAGAAGCAGAGACGGAACACGTGCAAACACCGCACATCCCTGTGGGAGCGAGCCTGCTCGCGATGACGGACTAGCAATCACAATCGATGTCGACTGACAGATCGCCATCGCGAGCAGGCTCGCTCCCACAAGGGATCTTCATTGCCTTCAGGACAAGACACCGAGCACAAAAAAGCCCCCGCTACCGCAAAGGCAACGGGGGCTTTTTGTTGTGGCTTACATCTCTACCTGCGTCCCCAGTTCAATCACCCGGTTCAGCGGCAGATTGAAGAAGCGCAAATTGCCGTTGGCGTTCTGCAACATGAAGGCGAATAACCCTTCACGCCAGCGGGCCATGCCTTCGAGTTTGGAAGCGATCACCGTCTCGCGGCTGAGGAAGTAGGTGGTGCGCATCGGGCTGAAATCCAGGTCTTCGAGATGACACAGTTTCAACGCTTGAGGCACATCCGGCTCGTCGACGAAGCCAAAGTGCAGGATCACCCGGAAGAAACCTTCGCCGTAGGAATCGACCTCGAAACGCCGGGATGCCGGCACCCGCGGGATGTCTTCGTACACCACCGTCAGCAGCACCACTTGCTCGTGCAGCACCTGGTTATGCAGCAGGTTGTGCAATAGCGCGTGGGGTACAGCGTCCGGGCGCGCGGTCAGAAACACGGCGGTGCCTTGAACGCGATGCGGTGGTTGCACGGCGATGCTGCTGATGAAGATCGGCAGCGGCAAGCCACCCTCGTCGAGACGATCGACCAGCAATTGCTTGCCGCGTTTCCACGTGGTCATCAGCACAAACAGCACGATACCGGCAATCACCGGGAACGCCCCGCCCTGAATGATTTTCGGCACGTTGGCAGCGAAGTACAGACCGTCCACCAACAGGAAGCCGAACAACAATGGAACCGCGAGGATCGGCGGCCATTTCCACAGCAGCAATATCACTGCCGACACCAGGATGGTGGTCATCAGCATCGTGCCCGTCACGGCCACGCCGTAAGCCGAAGCCAGCGCGCCGGAGGACTCGAAGCCCAGCACCAACAGGATGACGCCGACCATCAGCGCCCAGTTCACCGCGCCGATGTAGATCTGGCCTTGTTCGGCGCTGGAGGTGTGCCGAATGTGCATGCGCGGAATGTAACCGAGCTGGATCGCCTGACGGGTCAGGGAGAACGCACCGGAAATCACCGCCTGAGAAGCAATCACCGTGGCCAGGGTCGACAACCCCACCAATGGAATCAGCGCCCAGCTCGGTGCCAACAGGTAGAAGGGGTTACGAGCGGCTTCCGGGTCACCGAGCAGCAACGCGCCTTGGCCGAAGTAGTTCAGCACCAGTGCCGGCAGCACGAGGATGAACCATGCGCGAGCGATCGGCTTGCGACCGAAGTGGCCCATGTCGGCGTACAGCGCTTCGGCACCGGTCAACGCCAGCACCACCGCGCCGAGGATCGCCACACCCATGCCCGGATGCTGGGTGAAGAAGCGCACGCCCCACACCGGGTTCAACGCTTTCAACACTTCCGGGTGCTGCATGATGCCGTAGGCGCCCAGCGCCCCCAGCACCAAGAACCAGGTGACCATGATTGGGCCGAACAGGATGCCGATCCGCGCGGTACCGTGACTCTGAATCAGGAACAGCGCCACCAGCACGACCAACGACAACGGGACGACCCAATGGTCGATACCCTCGAAAGCCAGTCCCAGGCCTTCAATCGCCGAGAGCACTGAGATCGCCGGAGTGATCATGCTGTCGCCATAAAACAGCGCCGCGCCGATCAGCCCGCAGACCACCAGCAAACTACGCAACTTCGGATACCCCGCTGCGGCCCGTCGAGCCAAAGCGGTCAAGGCCATGATCCCGCCTTCGCCCTGGTTGTCGGCGCGCAGCACGAACATCATGTACTTGATCGAAACGACCCAGATCAGCGACCAGAAGATCAGCGCCAGGATGCCCAACACGCCGTCATGGTTGACCGGCACGCCATAGCCACCGGAGAACACTTCTTTGAGGGTGTACAGCGGGCTCGTGCCGATATCGCCATAAACCACCCCGACCGCCGCGACCAGCATGCCGATCGGTTTTGCCGCCGAATGCTCAGCGCCCGCCGCCTGACTACTTGCCTGCCCCATCCAAAACTCCTACTACCCAGATCCGGACTTCTTATAAGAAGCACTATGCTTTGCCGTGCAGCATGCACCGTTTTACTTAAGGTTACAGACGTTTCATTGACTGTAAAAATTCGGTAAAGCGTAAAGGCGCGAAGCATAGCGCAGCACTCGTCGTATTTCCCTGCATAAAGCTGGTCAAGTGCGCCTCTCATCGCTAGAATTGCGCACTTTTTGATCAGAGGCACGCCAAGTGCCCGTTTGTCGCCTTGCCGTCTTCGGCTGGAGGCGTCACAAATACCGAGGTTAGACATGTCCACCACTCCTGCGCCGGCCAATCCAAAGGTTGGCTTCGTATCCCTGGGTTGCCCCAAAGCACTGGTCGACTCCGAGCGCATCCTTACCCAGCTGCGCATGGAAGGCTATGACGTTGTGTCCACTTACGAGGACGCCGATGTCGTGGTGGTCAACACCTGCGGCTTCATCGACTCGGCCAAGGCTGAATCTTTAGAAGTGATCGGCGAAGCCATCAAGGAAAACGGCAAGGTCATCGTGACCGGCTGCATGGGCGTCGAAGAAGGCAACATTCGCAAGGTGCACCCAAGCGTGTTGGCCGTGACCGGTCCGCAGCAGTACGAGCAGGTGGTCAACGCCGTGCACGACGCCGTGCCGCCGCGCCAGGATCACAACCCACTGATCGACCTGGTGCCGCCACAAGGCATCAAGCTGACCCCGCGCCACTACGCCTACCTGAAGATTTCCGAAGGCTGCAACCACAGCTGCAGCTTCTGCATCATCCCGTCGATGCGCGGCAAACTGGTCAGCCGCCCGGTCGGTGATGTACTGGACGAGGCTCAGCGCCTGGTCAAGGCCGGCGTCAAAGAGCTGCTGGTGATTTCGCAAGACACCAGCGCTTACGGCGTCGACGTGAAATACCGCACCGGTTTCTGGAACGGCGCGCCGGTGAAAACCCGCATGACCGAACTCTGTGAAGCCTTGAGCACCCTCGGCGTCTGGGTTCGTCTGCACTACGTTTACCCGTACCCGCACGTCGACGAGCTGATTCCGCTGATGGCCGCCGGGAAAATCCTGCCGTACCTGGACATCCCGTTCCAGCACGCCAGCCCGAAAATCCTGAAAGCGATGAAACGCCCGGCCTTCGAAGACAAGACCCTGGCGCGTATCAAGAACTGGCGCGAAATCTGCCCGGACCTGATCATCCGTTCGACCTTCATCGTCGGCTTCCCCGGCGAAACCGAAGAAGACTTCCAGTACCTGCTGAACTGGCTGACCGAAGCGCAGCTCGATCGCGTCGGCTGCTTCCAGTATTCGCCGGTCGAAGGCGCACCGGCCAACCTGCTGGACGCCGCCATCGTGCCGGACGACGTCAAGCAAGACCGCTGGGACCGCTTCATGGCGCACCAGCAAGCCATCAGCTCGGCACGCCTGCAAATGCGCGTCGGCCGTGAAATCGAAGTGCTGGTCGATGAAGTCGACGAGCAAGGCGCGGTTGGCCGCTGCTTCTTCGATGCTCCGGAAATCGACGGCAACGTGTTCATCGACAACGGCAGCAACCTGAAGCCAGGCGATAAAGTCTGGTGCAAAGTGACCGACGCCGACGAATACGACCTGTGGGCTGAACAGATCTAAACGCAAAAAATACGAAAAGCCCCGCTCTCTTGACGAGATGCGGGGCTTTTTTACGTCTATCGTTTTGTGAGGAAAGGATTCTCGACATTCACAGGAAAAGGGGCAGCCGGCCATGCGCCAACATTCGGTCATCCACACGCCGAAACAGAGCGACTACGAAGAGCTCACTCAGGTCTGGGAAGCCTCGGTGCGCGCCACCCATGACTTTCTGCCGGACAGCTACATCGAACTGTTGAAGAACCTGGTGCTGACGCGCTACCTCGATGCGGTGATGCTGATCTGCACCAAAGACCCGCGCCAGCGCATCACCGGGTTCGCCGGGGTTGCGGCGGGCAAGATCGAAATGCTCTTCATCGACCCGGCTCACCGCGGCCAGGGCCTGGGCAAGCAGTTGCTACGCTATGCGATGGAACACCTGAATGCCGATGAACTGGACGTCAACGAACAGAACCCGCAAGCCTTGGGTTTTTATTTCAAACAGGGCTTCGAGGTGATTGGCCGGTCGGAAGTCGATGGCATGGGGCAGCCTTATCCGTTGCTGCATATGCGTTTGCGCCAAAACCAGCAACATTCGCGGCATGGCTGACACAGCACAGAACAACTGTGGGAGTGAGCCTGCTCGCGATAGCGGTGTGTCATTCAACAGATCAATTGACTGAACTACCGCTATCGCGAGCAGGTTCGCTCCCACATTAAAAGCACATGCGGCAAATGGAGCCGGGATTAACCGGCGCCAGGCAGGTACAATGCCCACCCCTTTTTTGTTACGGCCCTGTCATGACTGACCCGATTCGTCTCTCCAAACGCCTCATCGAACTCGTCGGCTGTTCCCGTCGGGAGGCTGAGCTGTTCATCGAGGGCGGCTGGGTCACCGTGGACGGTGAAGTCATCGACGAGCCGCAGTTCAAGGTCGAGAACCAGAAAGTCGAGCTTGATCCCGAAGCCAAGGCCACTGCGCCGGAACCGGTGACCATCCTGTTCAACGTACCTGCGGGCATGGATGCGGAAACAGCCATGGCAACGATCAGCGCCGAGACCTTGAGCGAAGAACACCGCTTCAGCAAACGTCCGCTCAAGGGCCACTTCCTGCGCCTGACTGCCAGCACCGACCTGCAGGCCAACGCCAGCGGTCTTTTGGTGTTCACCCAGGACTGGAAGATCCTGCGCAAACTCACGGCCGACTCCGCCAAGATCGAGCAAGAGTATGTGGTCGAAGTTGAAGGCGACATGGTGGCTCACGGCCTCAACCGCCTGAACCACGGCCTGACCTATAAGGGCAAGGAACTGCCGCCGGTCAAAGCCAGCTGGCAGAACGAAAACCGCCTGCGTTTTGCGATGAAGAACCCACAACCGGGCGTCATCGCCCTGTTCTGCCAGGCCGTCGGCCTGAAGGTTGTCGCCATCCGCCGCATCCGCATTGGCGGCGTGTCCATTGGCAAAGTGCCGTTGGGGCAATGGCGTTACCTGTCCGGCAAAGAGAAGTTCTAAGACTTTTCGCGCCGCCACACATTTTGGCGCCGCTGTTTATGCGGCGCCCACTGCTGAATATCAGGACTGCACACCATGATTCATAACGACGTACTGCGCAGCGTGCGCTACATGCTCGACATCAGCGACAAGAAAGTCATCGAGATCATCAAGCTCGGCGGCATGGACGTGGCCCTGGAAGACCTGGTGACGTACCTCGACAAGAAAGAGGAAGACGAGGAAGGCTTCGTACGCTGCCCGGATGAAGTCATTGCGCATTTCCTCGATGGCCTGGTGATTTTCAAGCGTGGCAAGGACGAAAGCCGTCCACCACAGCCGATCGAAGTACCGGTGACCAACAACATCATCCTGAAGAAACTGCGTGTGGCTTTCGAACTGAAAGAAGACGACATGCACGCCATCCTCAAGGCTTCCGAGTTCCCGGTGTCCAAGCCTGAGCTGAGCGCGCTGTTCCGCAAGTTCGGCCACACTAACTATCGCCCGTGCGGCGACCAGTTGCTGCGCAACTTCCTCAAGGGCCTGACCCTGCGCGTGCGTCCACAGTAAATCGTCCCACCCTCTGTAGGAGCAAAGCTTGCTCGCGATAGCGTTTTCGAGATCGCCATCGCCAGCAAGCTGTGCTCCTACAAGGGACGGCGTCGCAAAGCTGTATAGCGCTTCATTCCTCGCAAAAATAGTGGCTCCGCTTCCGGCGGCTGACGACTAGGGTGTATTGACCCTCAGCTCTCAGGATTCGCCATGCACCCGTACTTTTCCCTGCAAGGCCGCACCGCCCTGGTGACCGGCGGCACCCGTGGTATCGGCAAAATGATCGCCAAGGCCTATGTCGAGGCCGGCGCCACCGTATACGTCTGCGCCCGGGATGCCGAAGCCTGTCAGCAAACGGCTGATGAATTGAGCGCATTCGGACGTTGCCACGCAGTGGCGGCCAACCTGGCCACCGAAGAAGGCGTGCTTCAACTGGCTACGCGACTGGGCGAGCAGATCACTCATCTGGATATTCTGGTGAACAATGCCGGCACCACGTGGGGCGCGCCGCTGGAGAGCTACCCGGTCAAGGGCTGGGAAAAGGTCATGCAGCTCAACGTGACCTCGGTGTTCAACTGCATTCAGCAGTTTTTGCCACTGCTGCGCAAGGCCGGTTCGGCAGCGAATCCTGCGCGAATTATTAATATCGGTTCCGTGGCGGGCATTTCGTCCTTCGGCGAGCAGGCTTATGCCTACGGGCCGAGTAAAGCAGCCCTGCATCAACTGTCACGGATTCTCGCGCGGGAGCTGGTGAGCCAGCACATCAACGTCAACGTCATCGCGCCGGGGCGTTTTCCGAGCAAGATGACTCAGCACATCGGCAATGATGAGCAGGCGCTGGCCGACGACACGGCGTTGATTCCAATGAAACGCTGGGGCCGGGAGGAAGAGATGGCGGCGCTGGCGATCAGTCTGGCGAGTACGGCCGGGGCGTATATGACTGGGAATGTTATTCCTTTGGATGGTGGGTTCAGTCTCTAAAGTCGGCGGTGCGGCCATCGCGAGCAGGCTCGCTCCCACATTTGATCCAAGGTGGCCGCAATGTTTTGACCACAGAAGATCCCCTGTGGGAGCGAGCCTGCTCGCGATGGCGGACTGACAGGCGCCACCGATCTGACGGTCGCTCGGGTTATCATGCCCACCCTCACCCCGCCTCGACCCCAGACCATGACCTACAGCGTTTCCCCCATCGGCTTCGTGCGCTCCTGTTTCAAGGAGAAGTTCGCCATTCCGCGCCAGCCACAACTGGCCCCGGCCGCTCGCGGCGTGCTGGAACTGGTGGCGCCGTTCGATCAGGGCGATGCGGTGCAAGGTCTGGAACAGGTCAGCCACGTGTGGCTGCTGTTCCTGTTTCACCAGGCCCTGGAAGAAAAGCCACGACTGAAAGTGCGCCCTCCTCGTCTCGGCGGTAACAAATCCATGGGTGTGTTCGCCACCCGCGCGACGCATCGACCCAATGGCATCGGCCAATCCGTGGTGAAGCTGGACAAGGTTGAAGCCAATCGCCTGTGGATATCCGGCATTGACCTGCTGGACGGTACGCCGATTCTCGACATCAAACCCTACGTGCCTTACGCCGACATCATCGATACGGCCTCCAACCGCATCGCCAGCGCCGCGCCGCAGTTGATTCCCGTGCAGTGGACGGATTCAGCGCTGCAACAGGCCCACGGCCATGCTCAGCGCCTCGAAGAACCGTTAGTGGAGCTGATCGAGCAATGTCTGGCACAAGACCCACGTCCGGCGTACCAGATTCCTACACCCGAACGGGAATACGGCGCGCAGTTCTGGGACCTGGATGTGCGATGGCATTACCCCACGCCTGACCTGATCCGCGTTCTCGAAGTCATTCCCGCGAACGTCTGAACGCCAAAAACGAAAAAGCCCGCGCTGCCTTTACAGGCAACGCGGGCTTTTTTTGGTCACCACCAAACCAATGTGGGAGCGAGCCTGCTCGCGATGGCGGCGCAACATTCAACGATGACGTTGACTGACGGTCCGCTATCGCGAGCAGGCTCACTCCCACAGGCAGAGCAGTGCAGCGGCTTATTACTTCTCGACGAACGCTCGCTCGATCAGGTAATCACCCGGCTCGCGCATCCGCGGCGACACTTTCAGGCCGAAGCTGTTCAACACTTCGCTGGTCTCGTCGAGCATGCTCGGGCTGCCGCACAGCATCGCGCGGTCGTCTTGCGGGTTGATCGGTGGCAGACCGATGTCGCTGAACAGCTTGCCGCTGCGCATCAGGTCGGTCAGGCGACCTTCGTTCTCGAACGGCTCGCGGGTCACGGTCGGGTAGTAGATCAACTTGTCACGCAGGGCCTCGCCGAAGAACTCGTTCTGCGGCAAGTGCTCGGTGATGAACTCGCGGTAAGCGACTTCGTTGACGTAGCGTACGCCGTGGCACAGGATCACTTTTTCGAAACGCTCGTAGGTTTCCGGGTCCTGGATGACGCTCATGAACGGCGCCAGACCGGTACCGGTGCTGAGCAGATACAAATGTTTGCCAGGCTTCAAGTCATCCAGCACCAGCGTGCCGGTAGGCTTCTTGCTGATGATGATCTCGTCGCC
>Ga0255334_1000939_pt1 | contig 16563 bp, 15 predicted proteins | sample EtOH5_35cm_T3_12_FD_202080 | JGI IMG/M metagenome (GOLD analysis project Ga0255334, IMG submission 202080) | Sandy soil microbial communities from University of British Columbia, Vancouver, Canada - EtOH5_35cm_T3_129 | ecosystem: Engineered > Artificial ecosystem > Sand microcosm > Unclassified ...
CAAGCGAAAGACAGGATTCATATGACCGCCGTAAAAGTTGCGTAACGAAACGGGACTTTCGAAAAAGTTCGTGCTTAATAGGAAAGGTCTTGTTCTCCAACGGATCAATCACTATGTCAGCGGTACAGGGTCATTGGCGCGAAGTATCCGAGCAAACTTTTCCGGCGGCAACTTTTTTAAATGAAACGGTTAGAACTTCCAGCCAGTTGATTATCATCGTCGAACGCAAGGAAGACTGGGCTTCCTACTTCCCCAGTGAAGACATTGTCACGGCTCAGGAATACCTCGAGCAGACCCGCGACAGCGAGCAGGGCAAACGGGTCCAGGTGATCAACCTGTGCCGCAGCTACAAGTACCTGGGGCACGGTTATTACTGCTCGTTGTTGGCCGAGGCGCGGGGGCACAAGGTCATTCCGTCGGTGCGGACCATCAGTGAACTGACCAAGAAATCCCTGTACGGCCTGGCCCTCGATGACCTGGACAAACCGCTGGAAAAAGCCCTGAGCAATCATCTTTACAGCGATACCGAAGGCTTCACGCTGACACTTTACTTTGGCAGGACCAATATCGAACCGTTGCAGGATCTGGCGCGTCAGTTATTTGAAGTCTTTCCGTGTCCGATATTATTGGTTGAATTCCGTCGAACTAACGGCTGGCACATTGAAGGTGTCAAATCGGGTGCGCTGCACAAGTTGCGCGAAGATCAGGAAGATCATTTTGCAAACTCGCTGGACAGTTTCAGTCGCAAGATCTGGCGCATGCCACGTTCGCGACGATTGGCCCGCTATGACCTGGCAATCCTGCACGATCCGCAGGAAGCGCTGCCGCCGTCCAACCCCAAGGCCCTGGACAATTTCGTCCGCGTCGGCAAGACATTGGGCATCGACGTGGAGCTGATCGAGCGCAAGGACTACGCGCGCATCGCCGAATACGACGGCCTGCTTATCCGCGAAACCACCAGTGTCGACAACCATACCTACCGTTTCGCCAAGAAAGCCGAGAGCGAAGGGCTGGTGGTGATGGACGATCCGGCGTCGATCCTGCGCTGCACCAACAAGGTCTACCTGACCGACCTGCTCAAAAGCCATCAGCTGGGCATGCCCGCCACCGAAATCCTCTACAAGGAGCGACCGGAAGACTTCGAGCGGGTCGGTGAACGTCTGGGCTTTCCGCTGGTATTGAAGATCCCCGACGGTTGTTTCTCTCGCGGTGTGATCAAGGTCGAAAGCCAGCAAGCCTTGCTCGAGGCGACGGCCGAACTGTTCGAGCATTCGGTGTTGCTGCTGGCTCAGGAGTTTTTCTACACCGAGTACGACTGGCGCATTGGCGTGCTTAACCGCAAACCGATCTTTGCCTGCCAATACTTCATGTCCAAGGGCCACTGGCAGATCTACAACCACAAGGCCAAGGGTCAGGACATCAACGGCGAATGCCGCACGCTGGCGGTCCATGAAGCGCCCCGCGCAGTCGTGGAACTGGCGGTGAAAACCGCCAACCTCATTGGCGACGGCCTCTACGGCGTCGACCTCAAACAGTCCGGCGACAAGGTGGTGGTGATCGAGGTCAACGACAACCCGAACATGGACGCTGGCATCGAAGACGCCTACTTGCAGGACGATTTGTACTCGCTGGTACTGGAAGAGTTTGTCCGGCGCCTGGAACTGAAACGTCGCGGCCAGGCCTGGTGACCGGCCGATGATCAAGAGCTTTCAACTGACCCACGGCGTGCTGCATGCGGTCGAACGGCTGGACGCCGAGGTGATGCTGTTCAGCAACCCCGATGCCGCCGAGCGCGACTTGCTGCACAGCCATTTCAAGCTCGATGAACACGCGCTGGCCTCGGCGCTGGACCCGGACGAGGTGTCGCGTATCGAGTTTCACCCCGATAATTTGTTCCTGATCTGGAAGCGTCCGGAAAACTATTCCGGCGCCGACAGCCTGGCGTTCGAAGTGTCGTCTTGCGGTTTGCTCTTTTGTGCGCAGCGTTTGCTGGTGATCGCCACCGACGATTCGCCGTTGCATGGGCTCGGCACCCGTCAGAAGTTGAACACGCCACTGGATGTATTGCTCGACCTGCTGTTCAACAACATCCATCACTACCTCGGCCATCTGAAGGTGATCAAGCTGGTCGCGCGGGAGTTGCAGCAGAAATTCAACGCTTCGATGCAGAACCAGCATCTGATCCAGATGTTCAACCTCAGCGAAAGCCTGATCTATTACATCAACGCGATTCACAGCAACGGCGCGGTCCTGACCCGGCTGCGCAACCACGCGGAAAAACAGCGCTTCAGCGCCGAGGCCATCGGCCTGATCGACGACCTGATCATCGAAAACAACCAGTGCTACAAACAGGCGGAAATCTACTCCACGGTGTTCTCCGGGCTGATCGATGCCCGGGGCAACCTGATGAACAACAGCATGAACAACCTGCTGCGCAAACTGACACTGATCAACGTGGTGTTCCTGCCGTTGAACCTCATTGCGAGCATTGGTGGTATGTCCGAGTTCAGCATGATGACGGCGGGTACGCCGTGGTGGGTTTCGTATCCGTTGTTTCTGACGGCGATGATGCTGGGGGCGGGGGTGATGGTGCTGGGGCTCAGGCGGTTGGCGAAATAGATGCATTGGCTGACAGGCCGCCTTCGCCAGCAAGCCGGCTCCTACAAATCGTCCATCACGATCAATGAACAGGCACACGCAACCTTGTAGGAGCCGGCTTGCTGGCGATGGCGATCTCAACAGCATCACATATCTTTGATCAGACCTCTTGCGAGACGCTGACGGTTTTTTTCCGATCCTGCCACCCACGAACCACGAGATACAACAACGGCCCAACCGACACAAAAACCGCAGTAAGCAAAAGATAGGGAATGACGGACAATGCCGACCGCCCACGCTTGCGCGCATCGCTGTACATCCACACCCCGGCCAGCGTCGCCAACAGATAAAGATCTATCACCACCTGCGCCGTATCAGGCCGCGACATCAGGCTGATGCCAAATTCAATCAACGACTGTTCGGCCTGGAGCATCACCGAAACGGTGTAGCCAGCAAAGGCGAGCAGGGCAATCAGGGGCAGGGCGACAGACTTCATGGTTTCCTTCCTTGGACAATCAGCAGAATCCCGAGCCTACAGAAGCCGCCGGAAATTGACCATTGACTTGCCCTCCATGCCCGGCTAATTTCCAGCCATGACTTCCACCGTATTGCGCTGCCAGCCAAGCATTATTACCGCCATTCCTCATTTGGCGGGCTAGCTCACGACTGCAGCACCCAACCCGCCCTAGAGGCGGGTTTTTACTTTCTGTCTCCAGGGTTTTAACCAACACACGGCGTAGGAGCTGCCGACCGTGTACAACAGGAGACGACCATGGATAGCACACCCGCCCAGCAATCCCTGCTGGAGCACTACGTCAAAAAAATCCTTGCTGCGCCCGTGTACGAACTGGCGGTGCGCACGCCGTTGCAGGCAGCGCCGGCACTGTCCGAAGCCCTGGGCAACCAGATCCTGTTGAAGCGCGAGGATTTGCAGCCGACCTTTTCCTTCAAGATCCGCGGCGCCTACAACAAACTGGTGCAACTGAGCGATGAGCAAAAGGCCCGCGGCGTGATCACAGCCTCCGCCGGCAATCATGCTCAAGGCGTGGCGCTGGCAGCACGTGAGTTGGGGATTGCCGCGACCATCGTCATGCCCGCCACAACGCCGGAATTGAAGGTGCTCGGGGTCCGCAGCCGGGGCGCCGATGCCGTGCTGCACGGGGAGAGTTTTCCGTTTGCCCTGGCGTACGCCTTGAAACTGGCCGAACAAAGCGGTCGCACCTTCGTCTCGCCGTTCGACGACCCGGACGTGATCGCGGGGCAGGGCACCGTCGCCATGGAAATCCTTCGTCAGCACCAAGGCACGCTCGACGCGATCTTCGTGCCGGTGGGCGGTGGCGGCCTGATCGCGGGCATCGCCGCGTACGTCAAATACCTGCGGCCTGAAATCCGTATCATCGGCGTCGAGTCGGAACATTCCGCGTGTCTGTTGGCCGCCCTACAGGCCGACGCGCGTATCGTCCTGCCGAACGTAGGCACATTCGCCGATGGCGTCGCCGTGGCGCAGATCGGCGCTCATGGTTTCGAAGTCTGCCGGTTTTGCGTCGACGAGGTGCTGACTGTCAGCAATGACGAACTCTGCGCCGCGATCAAGAACATCTACGACGATACCCGCTCGATCACCGAACCTTCCGGCGCGTTGGCCGTGGCGGGCATCAAAAAGTACGTGGCGCAGACGGGCGTGCGTGGTCAAACGTTGGTGGCCATCGATTCCGGCGCCAACATCAACTTCGACAGCTTGCGCCATGTCGCCGAACGCGCCGCGTTGAGCGGCGCCCCAGCGTGAGCGGACGCAGGAGGCCAAGCAATCACCCAATCCCCTGTGTGGGAGCGGGCTTGCTCGCGAAGGCGGTGTATCAGTCAACAGAAATGCAGGCTGACACACCGCCTTCGCGAGCCAGCCTGCTCCCACAGGTTTTGCATTTGATGGTTATTCCTGAACAGCCTTTTCGACCTTGCTGGACGCCGACCAGACCCGATAACGGACCTCAATATCCTTGGGCACATAAAGCACGATCGGCAGCTTGCTGTTGTAGCGCAGCCTGAAACCATCACCGACCACCGGGACGAACGCCTGACGGCTTTTGCCATCGGGGCAGGCCATCAGCGTGCTCATCGGGCCGATCACTTTTTCCAGACGGTAAAACGGGTAACCCCAGCCCTCGAGATTCTTCTCCTCGAGCATGCCGCTCAGGCGCTGTCGATTGCAGTCCACGTCCAGGGTTTTGCCGGCGAGAATCTCGACCTGGTAGCTGTCTTCCTGCTTCTGTGGCGCCAGGTGAATGACCTGGCGGGTGAACCCGCTTTCGGCTTTGGGGAAGGGCGCGACGTCTTCGAGTTTCGCGGCTTGAACGGCGGTCGAAAGCCCGGCAACTATCAGCCCGACGGTAGTGATGCAGGTCAATGAACCCATGATGCCTCCTTGCGTGTGAGTAGGGTCAGCAGATACTGAGTGAGCGGGGCGCAATTTTTACTGCCAATGACGGCCAATGCAAACCCGGACTCATCAGGTTGCAATTTGCAGGAACGAGAAGCGGGTTTCTTGCAGATTGCATGGGCCTGTTTACTTGAAGACACATTAAACCCTTGATTTGCCGATGAGCTGCACGGCGAAATTCAAGGCATGTTTTATGCTGTAGCTGGTCCTGAAGCTGACCGCGAATTTATTGAGTCGGCATTGATCGCTGATTGGCAATCTCACAATAAGGAGAGGGTCGCCATGTTTCTTTCTGCCTTGGAACTCCGCAACATCGTAGAAAGCAGTTTTCTGCCGAAACGTTGTCAATGCACGCTGTCGCCGGACCTGAAAATGACCGTCAAGGTGTATTCGGACGGTGAAACCGATCAAGTAGAACTATTGAAAACAGGCATTGATGCCAATTCGCTCAATGGATGTCGGGAAATACAAGACCTGATCAGTGTTTTGCGCTCCGACATGGAGCATCAGGCCAACACCCAGCCGCTGCACCCTGACCGGCAAACGCATTAACACGCCGTCGTCAGATCCGGGTCTGGCCAGGAAGCCAGACCCGCGGTCGTCGTTTTCGATCAACTCTGATAACTGCACGCATCGGACAGTTTGCGATACGTGATCTCTGCAGGTTTGCCTGACTCATCGATGTACTTCATCTCTGCCGTGATGACTTTGCATTCCAGGGTCGAGGGTTCGGTCAGCGAAATCACCTTGGCTACGTGAAGCGGCATCCCGTATTTATAAGGTACGGCTTGCGAGGAAGGGGTGTCGTTGGCTTGGGCCAGCCCGGTAAACCCGGTGCAGGCGAGGGCGGCGGTAACCAGCAAAGTGCGCATGTTCATGAGCGTTCTCCAGTGCAGACGGAAGTCAGCTCGACATAACGGGCGTCGAGCCTGCCGCACTGGGCGTCAGAAAGAACCTGAGGGCGTGCGGTCCAGTAAAGTCTTGGACCGCAGCGTTAAGCGATGGTTAACCGGGCTGAATGCCGTCTGTCGTGAGGGGTGATTCTGTCAGGCGTTTCGTTGGGGTAAGAATCTTCGGTAGGTTCGGCTTCGTCCTACAAGAGAAAGGGCTTGGTCTTCTTTCGTCGTTTGGATCGAAGCACTTACTCTTCGGCATCGCTGCAAAATCAGCGAACAGGTTTGGTCACCTGATAACACTTGTACATAGATGTGCGATCATTCGCGCCACGGACTTCTACGTCTAGTAGTGCGTTGCAATGGTGGCTGTGTGCAGGACGCCTTTTTGGGCGAGCCGTTTGTGTGTTGCCGGTTGACCAAGCCTGTACATAGCCGCCTCCATCGTTTGGTCACGGTGCTGGCGATTACTAGTTAACACTCGAGTAATAACTATGCATACGTTAAATCCGTTCCCCGATCGCTACCGTTCAATCAAAAGCAGCATCACCGACTCATCTCCCTTGGTCATCGACACCGAAGCCAACCCCCAAGACATCCTCGAAGCCGCCCTCCAGCGCATCCGCGCCTCCAGTGATTTACTGGAAACGCTCCATATTCAATGTTTCAAAGACGGCGACGTGCAAGACATTCCGCACATCACCCACGCGCTTTATCTGCTGACGCAGGACGGTTGCGATTTACTCAAGGTTGCGCAACAACGGATGCTGAGCTGGAAGGCGTTTACCTGACCCCGCATAAACGCAGAATCCAGCCCGGTAGGGCTGGATTTCTTAAGGAACGATGATGCCAGATCTCGACCCAAAAGGGTTCGGAAGTACTGCGAGTGGTTGCTTACTTCAGGCGTACGACCTTAAATCCACGCCCGTTTGGTACGACATTACTGCCCGTTGCCTCATTCGGTTGGCCTTTACCCGATAAATAGTCATAAACCAGAAATTTTGTAGAAACCTCATTACCGATATTTGGAATGACTAGCCGCATCTGCTTTTGCCCGAGGTAGAGGTAACGCGGCAAGGCTTTCTCGGCAAAATTTATTCTCTCGACTGTATGACTGATCGGGTTTTTTCGTAAGACGACGCCTTTCAAATAGGGCGAGCCGTAGTTTATCGCAAATACCAAACTGGAAGAGGCGCATTTGGCTAAAGCTATCTCTCCCAAAAAATCAGAATCAAGCATGTCTGTAAATGCGGTTTCTATTTTTTGATCGAGTTCGATGAATAGGCGCTGGCCCTCCGGGGTTGGCTCAGCCAACAAAGATATCCGCGTTCCGTCAGCCAAGGGGCAGCTGAGAATTGATTTGCTCGGTTGCGCATAGGCGGAAGTCCCGAGCAACGCTGCGATCAAACAGAACCATGCCTTCTTCACTTTAATGTATCTCTCAGCACTTGCATTGAATCAGGGTTAGCTGCGAGCTTTGTCGCGCAAGCACTTATTTTTTTGTAATAGACCCCATTAGAAAGACCGCGATACTTTTTGTACGCTTCCTCAATAGAACTGGATATGTCTATCCAGTACTGCATGTATTCGGTGCCGAGCTGGATATTTTTGGCTTCGTTAAAAATTTCGGCGCTGGCGTGGAATGCCTTGCCGTCAGCGAATGCTGCTTTGGTTTGGTCGTCATTTGGCGTACGGCCAAGCTCTTTCTTTTTTCGATATTTGTAGACTTGTTGCACCGCCTGCATCTGCATTTGCATGAGGCCTCGAGCATTGTGGCCCGCACCGGCATTAGCATCGAAACGGGATTCCATATAAATCTGGCAAATAACAGTGTTGGTATCGATCGTGGACTTGTTATTTGCTTCAACAAGCTTTCTGATCTCTTTCAACCGCTGGCTATCATCAACCATCACTGAAGCTGGCTTTTTATCAGCCACCGGAGTCAACGCTTTTTGACTCGTGGCCAAAGGTTTGTGTTTAGGCATGTCAGGCGTCCCAATTCGGATTAATTGGAGGGATATCGTCATAAACCTCAATTACAGCCAGTTCTGCTTCTGTGCTTTTGACTTTGGCTGTCCGCCCTTCATCGTTGGTACGCCCTGCCAGACTTTTCCCTGAGGAGGTTTTGATCACGTATGGAAAATTTTTCAACGGTAAACCTGTGTTTTGATCAGTAATCAGAAAATCCAGATCGTGGTCTGTTTTTTCCGGAACTATTTTTCGGTCCAGAAGTTGTCCTGCATTTGCAATCGCGGCTGCTAACGGGATTGATGGAATCAATGCTTGTATACCGGACCCAGCCCCCGGCGCACCACCCGAGTTGGCTTTCACCTCCGCACCGCTAATGGTCACTCCACCCGCATCGACCTTGACGAAGCTCCCGCCAGCCTTCGCTGTCAGCTCCATCCCACCTTCAACCACCACTTTGTTCCCCGCGTGGTAGTGAATCTCTTCACCGGCTTCAACAAACTGCGCCGTTCCCACCTTCACATGCTGGGTGACACCAACAGTCAGGTGATCATCCGCCCGCGCTTCGGTTTTGCGATCCAGGTGCGTGATCCGATGCTCTTCAACCTTGAACTCGCTGAAAACCTTGGCTTCAACCGTGTCATGCCGCTCGTTGCCGATACGGATTTTCTGGTCGTGCTCGATGTTTTCATCCCAGTCGCGCTGGGCGTGCAGGTAGATCTGTTCCGCACCTTTTTTGTCTTCGATGCGAAATTCGTTGTAGCCCTTGCCGCCCGGGGAGCTGAGAGTCTTGAAGGTGCTGCGGGTTTTGTTCGCCGGCAGGTCGTAGGGGACGACGTTTTCCTTGTGATAGAGGCAGCCGGTGATCAGCGGTTGGTCGGGATCGCCTTCGAGGAAGGTAACCAGCACTTCCATGCCGACGCGCGGAATGGCGATGCCACCGTAGGCGCTGCCGGCCCAGCCGGTGGCGACGCGTAGCCAGCAGCTGGTGTTGTCGTTGGCCTGGCCGTCGCGGTCCCAGTGGAATTGCACTTTGACGCGGCCGTACTCGTCGCAGTGGATTTCTTCACCCGGTGGACCGGTGACGATGGCGGTCTGGCTGCCGAGGACTTGCGGTTTCGGGTGTTCGAGGGCAGGGCGGTAGTGCGCGTCCCACGGCGTGGCGAGGAAGCGGTTGCGGTAGCCCTGATGGAAGTCGTCTTTGTTCTGGGTGACGTCGCTGGTGACGTTTTCGCCGAGCACCTGCGGCTGTTTGCCTTCGTGGACCACTTCCAGCAGCAGCCAGAGGTCGTTCCATTCGGCGCGCGGGTGTTCGCTCAGGGCCATGAAGTGGCCGCTGGCCAACGTCGGCTGATCGCCTTTGCCTTCCGCGAGTTTGTAGTCGCTGCGGTGGCGTTCGAGGGCGCGGGTTGCCAGTTGTTTGCCACGGGCGCGGTCGGTGAAGCGGCCGGGATAATCGTAGTCTTCCAGATCGGGCGCGAACGCGCTGGAAGCGGTGCCTTCGGGGAGGATGCGGGGTTTTTCGAAATCGTAATCGCGGCGGCTGACGCGGGTGGTGCGGGTTTCCAGGCGCAGGTTGAAGCGCTTGATCACCGGTTTTTCGGCCGCCATGCCCGAGTCTTGCTGATAGGCCACGGGCGCGAGTTTGCGAAATACCGTCTGGTCGTCGCCAAACACCAGTTTGTGGCCGCTGCTGCTGTGCTGGAAATGGAAGTGGATGCCTTCTTCTTCGCACAGGCGCTGGATGAAATGCAGGTCGGATTCGTCGTACTGCACGCAGTAGACGCGTTCCGGGTAGATGGCGCCGAGCTGGAAGCTGTAGGCGTCGGCGAGGATCCCTCGCGCTTCGAGAACCTCGGCGATGATCTTCGGCACCGTCAAGTGCTGGAAGATCTGCTGGTCATGGTTATGTCGCAGGTACGCCAGTTGCGGCACCAGGCTGATGCTGTAGCGGGTCAGGCTTTTGCCGGAGTCGCCTTGCTCGATGCGGTAAACCAGCCCGTGAATGATGCCTTCGCCGGTGGCGCCGAAGGTCAGGCAGCCGCGCTTGTGCAGCAATTCTTCGAGTTTCAGGTCGGGGCGGGTGCTAACCAGTTCGATGTCAAAACAGAAGGGCTGATTGAGGGCTTCGCGACCGACGAAACTGAGTACTTGAAGGTCAACGGAAACGCCTTCCAGCGTGAGGGAAATATGGGTTGCGTTCGCGTCCAGCATGCCTTGAATTCCGTCCTTTGGATAAGCAGATGCGGATGGTGCAGGATTAAACCGCCTCATTCAAGGCGCAAATGCCGTAGACGGTGAGGCAGGGCCGCATCGGGGAAACCCCTAATGGCACGGTTTCATTAAGGCTGGCGGTGTGAGTCAGACCGCTTTCGCGAGCAAGCCCGCTCCCACATTTAGACGCTGGTGTTCATGCGTTTTGTGCTCGCAGGAGATCTAATGTGGGAGCGGGCTTGCTCGCGAAGAGGCCGGCAGCTTCAGCGAAGATCCAACTGCTGCCGATACGGCAAATCCGGCCCGGTCTTGCTGCACGTCAGCGCCGCCGCCTGTACCGCAAACCTCAACATCCCGTCGATCTGCTCGCGCGCAAGCGATTGCACACCCTCCACCGAATCCAGCTGCTGCTCGGTCAGCCAGGTAATCAACGCCGCTTGAAACGTATCGCCAGCCCCCACGGTGTCGGCAATCTTCACCGGACAAGCCGGCACCGACCACGAGCCATGAGCACGGCTGAATACCGTCGCGCCCTCGCCACCACGGGTCAGGAACACCAGCTGACAGCGATGTTGCAACCAGCCTTCGATCACGCGCTGCGGATCCTGCTCGGGATACAACAGGCTCAAATCCTCATCGCTCACTTTGATCAGGTCGGCCAGCTCGACCAACGTGGCCACCCGCGAACGCCACAGGTCGATGTTCGGTTCAGGATTGAGCCGCACGTTCGGATCGAGGCTGATCAGCCGTTTGCCGCTTTCTCGCTGCACCAAGGCCAGCAGCGTATCGGCGATCGGCTGCACCACCAGGGAGAACGAACCGATGTGCAAGCCGCGCACCTGCGGCCCCAACTCCGGCAGATGCTCCGGTTTCAACTGCCGATCCGCGCAGCCTTCACCACGAAAGCTGTAATGCGGCGAACCGTTGGCACCCACGGCGACCATCGCCAGCGTGGTCGGTGCCGCGAAGTCCACCAGGTAATCGGCACGCACGCCTTCATCCTGCAACACTTGCTGCAAACGCCGGCCAAGGTAGTCAGTCGACAACCCGGCAAACAGCGCTGCATCCACGCCGAGCCGGCGCAAACCGACCGCGACGTTGAACGGCGAACCGCCGGCAATCGCCTTGAAATTCACTTTTGAAGCCAGGCCGCTGGCGTCGTCTTCACTGAAGAAATCGAACAGCGCTTCGCCACACACCAGGTACATAGTTGTTCACTCTTTAAAGGGTTGCGACATGCTGTTGATAGCGTTCATAGGCCTGCTGACAGGCCGCCACGTTTGCTGCAATCGGCAGGGTTTCGCTGGCGAGGTCGAGCTTCACGCAGCGTTCGCACAGATCCGCCAGGCTATCTTCGTGGCCGTTTGCCGAGGATTTGCACCACGCGGCCTGAATCGCCGCGCCGAGGGCGGCGGCTTCGCTTTGTTCGGTGCAGATCACCGGGGTGTTCATGATGTCGGCGACGATCTGCCGCCACACCGGACTTTTCGAGCCGCCGCCGATCAGGCAGATGCGCAGGCTTTGTAAGCCATTCTGGCGCAGCAGGTCCAGTCCGTAACGCAAACCGAAGGTCGTGCCTTCGACCACGGCGCGGCACAGGTTAGCTTGTGTCAGGTTCGTCATGGTCAAGCCGAGCAAACTGCCGGTGGCATGGGGCAGGGCGGGGACGCGTTCGCCGTTGAGAAACGGCAGCATGCACACGCCTTCGGCACCGATGGGGGCTTGCGCCACGAGGTGGTTGAATTGCTCGATGTCCAGCTCGAACAAATCGCGAACCACCCCGGTGGCGTTGGTCAGGTTCATGGTGCAGATCAGCGGCAGCCAGCCACCGGTGGAGGCACAGAACGTTGCGACCGAGGCGTCGGGGCTGACGTTCGGTTGATCGGCGTAGGCATACACCGTGCCCGAGGAGCCGAGGCTCATGGTGATTGCGCCAGGCTGGATGTTCCCGGTGCCGATGGCGCCCATCATGTTGTCGCCGCCGCCGCTGGACACCAGCGCGTCGGGGTTGATGCCCAAGTGTTCGGCGATGGCCGGCAGGATTGTGCCGACTGCCTGATGGGCGTCGATCAACTCCGGCAGCGCCGCTTGCAAGCGTCCGCTGGGGTCGATGTCGCGCAACAGCTGCAAGTCCCACTGGCGGGTGCGCACGTTGAAATAACCGGTGCCCGAGGCGTCGCCGTACTCGCTGCAGCTGCGGCCGGTGAGCCAGTGGTTGAGGTAGTCGTGGGGCAGCAGGATACGCGCGATCCGGGAAAAAACCTCCGGGTGCCGTTCTTGGGTCCAGAGCAGTTTTGACACCGTGTAGCCCGGTGCGATGACCACGCCGAGGCGTTCGAGCGAGCCTTTTTCACCGCCGAGATGGGCGAGCAGGCGTTCGTTTTCCGCGGTGGATTCGGTGTCGCACCAGAGCTTGGCGGGGCGCAGCACCTGGCCTTGATCGTCGAGCAGGACCAGGCCGTGTTGTTGGCCGGAGACGCCGATACCGAGGATCTGTTGACCGTCGACGTTTGCCGCGATCAAGGCACGGCGAGTCGCCGACGTGAATGCTTCAAGCCATTGCGAGGTGTCCTGCTCACGACGGCCGTTGGCGCCGCTGATCAACGTGTGCGCGGCGGCGCCCTGGCCGAGGACCTGACCGCTGACCGCATCGAGAACGAGGGCCTTTGTGCCTTGGGTACCGCAGTCGATGCCGAGGAATAATTGTTGGTTTGCCATGGGAGGTCCTTGGTGTGTCAGGTCGATCTGGGTGAAGCAATCGCGAGCGAGCTTGCTCCTACAGGTTTTGTGTCATTCATTGGAGTGTGGCTCGCAAGCTTGCTCGCGATGACGGCGCCGCTCTTACGCCAACACCCGCTCCAACGTCCGCGTCACACCCGCCTCGCGCAAACTGTTACAGCACCACTCAAACGCCGCCACAAATTCAGGCGAACGCGCAATCGCGGTCCCAAAAATCTCTTCAACCCCCAGCAACCGCTGGGTAATCAACGCATCATCCGCCACCAGCGCCTGGCAAAACGCGGCGCGTGGATCAGGGATCGAGTAGGTATCGCCGTGCTCATCCACCCCCTTCAAATACAACGCCCACGCCGCCACGACCAACGCCGCACGTTTGGTCTCCCGGCCATCGGCAATCAAACGGTTGATCGTCGGAATGGTGAACTTGGGAAACTTCGATGAGCCGTCCGAACACACGCGCTCCAGCTGATCGGCAATCGCCTGATTGGAGAAACGCTCGACCAGCGTGTTCTTGTACTCGGTCAGGTCGATCCCCGGAACGGGCGACAGCTGCGGTGTCACGTCCAGGTCCATGTAGGCGCGCATGTAGCGCACAAACAGCGGGTCGTTCATGGTCTCGTGAACGAAACGGTAGCCCTTCAGAAACCCGAGATACGTCAGTGCCAGATGACTGCCGTTGAGCAGTTTGATCTTCATCTCTTCATACGGCGTTACGTCGTCGGTGAACTGCACGCCGACCTTTTCCCAGGCCGGACGCCCGTTGACGAATTTGTCTTCCAGCACCCACTGTACAAACGGTTCGCAGACCACCGGCCAGGCATCGTCGACTGCATGTTTGTCGTGCAATTGCAGTTTGTGCTCGGTGCTGGTCATCGGTGTGATGCGGTCAACCATGGTATTCGGAAAGCTCACGTTTGCGGCGATCCAGTCGTGCAGTTCTGCATCGCGTAAAGCAGCGAAGGCCAGCAGCGCCTTGCGGGTCACCGCGCCATTGTGCGGGAGGTTATCGCAGGACATCAGAGTGAACGCCGGCGTACCGACGGCACGACGTTTGGCCAGTGCGGCGCAGAGGAAGCCGAACACGGTTTTCGGCGAATCCGGGTGCGCCAGGTCGTGCTGGATCTGCGGCAGATGCGCCATGAATTCGCCGTTGCTGTCGTCGATGCAATAACCGCCTTCGGTGATGGTCAGCGAGACAATGCGGATCTCGGGACTGGCCAGTTTATCGATCAGCGCGTGCGCGCCGTCCTCGGCCAGCAGCATGTCGCGGATCGCACCGATGACCCGGACTTCGGTGTCGTCGGTGTCGCCCAACTCGAACAGGGTGAAGAGGTAATCCTGCTCCTTCAGATCGTCTCGGGCGCGACGATCTTCGGCGCGCAGGCCGACGCCGCAAATCGCCCAGTCCAGCCCTTCGCCGGTGTTCATCAAGGCGTCGGTGTAATACGCCTGATGGGCGCGGTGGAAACCGCCGACGCCGATGTGCGCGATACCTTGGCGGGTATCGCTCAGGGCGTAGGCGGGCAGGACCACTTCGGGTGCGAGGTGGTGCAGGTTCTGTTTATTCAGTTTCATCACAGGCTCTCTGAAATCAGGCCGCAGCGCGCAACGGGCGGGTCAGCGCCACGCCGTCGGCATCGAATAAATGGCAGTGTTCGGCGTCCAGATGCAGGCTCAGGGTTTCGCCATAACGGCTGGCCAGGTCGCCGCGAACGCGCATGGTCAGCGCTTCACCGGACTTGGTCAGCACGTGGCAGAAGGTGTCGCTGCCCAAGCGCTCGCTGACGTCGGCGGTGACTTGCAGCGTGCAGTCGCCGGTTTGCGCCAGTTCCAGATGTTCCGGACGAATGCCCAGGGTCACCGCGCCGCCGACGCTCAGTTTGGCGCCGCTCAATGGCAACGTGATGCGGGTGCCGGCATCGAGCGCCACTTCGCAGCTTTGGCTGTCGACACGGGTGACTTGACCCTTGAGGAAACCCATTTTCGGTGTGCCGAGAAAGCCGGCGACGAACAGGTTGGCCGGTTGGTGATACAGGTCCAACGGCGAACCGACCTGCTCGATCCTGCCGCCATTCAACACCACCACTTTGTCGGCCATGGTCATGGCTTCGACCTGATCGTGAGTCACGTAGATCATCGTCGCTTGCAACTCCTTGTGCAGGCGCAACAGTTCAAGGCGCATCTGCACGCGCAGGGCGGCGTCGAGGTTGGACAGCGGTTCGTCGAACAGGAAAACTTTCGGGTTACGCACGATGGCGCGGCCGATGGCCACGCGTTGACGCTGGCCGCCCGACAGCTGTTTCGGTTTGCGCTCCAGCATCGGCCCGAGCTCGAGGATGCGTGCTGCTTCGCCGACCTTTTTCTCGACTTCGGCTTTTGGTACGCCGGCCAGATCGAGGGCAAACGACATGTTTTTACGCACGCTCATGTGCGGGTACAGGGCGTAGGTCTGGAACACCATCGCCAGGTCGCGCTTGGCTGGGCTGACTTCGGTGATGTCGCGGCCATCGAGTTCAATGGTGCCGCCGCTGACTTCTTCCAGGCCGGCGATCAGCCGCAGCAGCGTGGATTTGCCGCAGCCCGACGGGCCGACGAAGACCACGAATTCCTTGTCGTTCACTTCCAGGTCGATGCCTTTGATGATGGAAAAGCCTTCGAAGCCTTTTTGCAGATTCTTGATTTTCAGGTTGGCCATGGTGATGGGCCCTCCGCTTTTAGTTATTCAGATTGAGCCGCGCACGCTTTGTGCAGGCGCCGGCTTGCTGGCGATGACGGCCTCGAGAGCAATGCAATATCCAAGGGCCTCATCGCCAGCAAGCCGGCTCCTACAAGGGATCGTGGCGTGTCAGTAATCTTCATTTCACCGCGCCGAACGACAGGCCGCGGACCAGTTGTTTCTGGCTGATCCAGCCGAAGATCAGGATCGGCGCGCAAGCCAGCGTGGACACCGCCGACAACTTGGCCCAGAACAGGCCTTCCGGGCTCGAGTACGAAGCGATCAATGCGGTCAGTGGCGCGGCTTTCGAGGAGGTCAGGTTCAACGACCAGAACGCCTCGTTCCAGCACAGGATCAGCGACAGCAGCACCGTGGAAGCCAGGCCACCTTTGGCAATGGGCAGCAGCACCCGGACCATTTCCTGCCACAGCGTGGCGCCATCGAGGCGTGCGGCTTCGAGGATGTCTTTGGGTATGTCCTTGAAGTAGGTGTAAATCATCCAGACCACAATTGGCAGGTTGATCAGCGTGTAGATCACGATCAGCGCGATCCGCGTATCGAGCAGGCCAAAGCTCTTGGCCAGCAGGTAGATCGGCATCAACACGCCCACTGGCGGCAACATCTTGGTCGAGAGCATCCACAGCAGCGTGCCTTTGGTGCGCTGGGTTTCGTAGAACGCCATCGAATAGGCCGCCGGCACCGCGATCAGCAGGCACAGGGCCGTGGCGCTGAACGAAATCACCACCGAGTTCCAGGCGAAACTGAAGTAATCGCTGCGCTCGTTGATGTGCAGGTAGTTCTCCAGCGTCGGGGTGAAGATGAACTGCGGCGGCGTGGCGAACGCGTCGATTTCGGTTTTGAAACTGGTCAGCACCATCCAGAAGATCGGGAAGAAGATCAGGATCGCGATGGCCCAGGCCAGGGTGCCGAGCAGCAGGCTTTGCAGACGGCGGGATTGTTGAAGGGTCATGGCGCAGGCCTCAGGCTTTGTCTGTCAG
>Ga0255334_1000940_pt1 | contig 16556 bp, 13 predicted proteins | sample EtOH5_35cm_T3_12_FD_202080 | JGI IMG/M metagenome (GOLD analysis project Ga0255334, IMG submission 202080) | Sandy soil microbial communities from University of British Columbia, Vancouver, Canada - EtOH5_35cm_T3_129 | ecosystem: Engineered > Artificial ecosystem > Sand microcosm > Unclassified ...
CCGCCGACATGTTGCCACTGGCGGTCCATCAGTACCGTCAATATGGAGCCATCTCACCCGAGTTGGCGATACCTGTTTATCTGCGTGATCGTGTGACATCATAATGTTGATCCATAACGGAATAGTTAACAAAAAAGAAGGAGACAGAGGATGATTTATCGACTGGGAGATCGACGGGTACAGTGTCGAGGCGACTATTTTATTGCTGACAGCGCTCAGGTCATTGGCTCGGTACTGCTGGAAAACAACGCCAGTGTTTGGTTTAACGTCGTGATTCGAGGGGATAACGAATTAATCACGATAGGCGAGAACAGCAATGTCCAGGACGGCTCTGTTCTGCACACCGATCCGGGCATTAAGCTGGTCATTGGGCCCAACGTCACCATCGGCCACAAAGTCATGCTGCACGGATGCACGATCGGCGAAAATACACTCATAGGCATCAATGCCGTGATTCTCAACCGCGCTCGTATTGGTAAGAACTGCATTATTGGCGCAAATGCATTAATCACCGAAGGCAAAGAGATTCCCGATGGCTCCATGGTTATGGGTAGCCCCGGCAAAGTGGTCAGGCCTTTGACTCCCCCAGAAATTCAAATGAACGGATTGTCCGCGCGGCATTATGTCGAAAATATGCGGCGTTACCGCAAAGAGTTGCAGTCGGATAACGTCACCACAGCGTCGTAAATTCGATACTGAAAAAACATTAGCATGCACTATTATTTGGCGGGCACTAGATTGATCCGCACTATTATGGGGATTGTGCACGATATCCATGCACAATCTAAGAGCATGTGATTAAGTTTCTCTTCCAACGCCATTACTGCGCGCGTAAATTTTTATAAAAACCATATCATAATCATATTGATGGACAATTATTGACTGGCTAAAATTCTTGGCACCATCTTTGCATTGAGAGGTGATGATAGGAGTTTATATTCAGACAAATTGGACATAGGCGTCCGATGAAGTTAACAGCAAATCGAACGCCTTTTTTATTTTGGAGCTTACTCATTTATGGTTTCCCAGGGCAAAGCAACGCGAATTGATTTATTCGATTTCCGCACACCCCAAATGCGGACTTTTCACCTTACATGGTTTGCGTTTTTCCTGAGTTTCTTCGCCTGGTTTGGTTTGGCGCCGCTTATGCCCGCGATCCGAGAAGATCTCGGACTAACCAAAGAGCAAATCGGCAACACCATCATTGCTTCAGTGGCTATTACGATATTGGTGCGCCTGATTGCCGGCGTACTCTGCGATAAAATTGGTCCACGCATCACCTATAGTGCCTTATTGATACTCGGCTCCGTGCCGGTTATGACGGTTGGTTTAGCCGATAGCTACGAGAGCTTCTTATTGTTCCGGCTGGCTATTGGTGCGATTGGCGCAAGCTTTGTAATGACTCAATACCACACGGCCATGATGTTTGCGCCTAATGTGGTGGGTACGGCGCAAGCAACGACCGCAGGTTGGGGCAATCTTGGCGGCGGCGTCACCCAAATTCTTATGCCCATGTTGCTTACGGTGATCCTGACTGTCGTTGCCGATCAATCTTTAGGCTGGCGTTTGGCAATGGTGGTGCCCGGTATTTGCTTGTTCCTGACGGGCATTGCCTATTACCGATATACCCAAGATTGCCCAGAGGGCAACTTTAAAGAACTTCGTGCCGCAGGCAAAATGCCGGCTGCCGCCAAATCAGCATCTAACTTTGCTGCGGCCGCTAAAGATTATCGGGTTTGGGCCTTGTTCCTGATTTATGGTGCTTGCTTTGGCGTTGAACTAACCCTCGATAACGTGGCTGCGCTGTATTTTTATGATCACTTTAAATTGGACATGACAACAGCCGGTTTGATTGCCGGCTTGTTTGGGTTAATGAACATCTTTGCCCGGAGTCTAGGCGGTTGGGTTTCTGATATTGCCGCTCGTGATTACGGGTTGAACGGGCGTAAATGGGTCTTACTGGCGATCATTCTGGCCGAAGGTATCAGCCTGATGCTGTTCTCTCAGGCTCAGTCTTTACCCTTGGCTGTTGCGCTGATGATGATCTTTGGCCTTTTTGTTTGCATGGGCTGCGGCGCAACTTATGGCCTGGTGCCCTTTATCAATCGCCAGGCACTTGGCCCGGTCGCCGGTATTGTCGGCGCGGGGGGTAATATGGGGGCCCTGCTGAGTGGGTTTCTGTTTCGGAGTCAAGACATGACCATGGATTCGGCGATGATGGTTATGGGTATTGCGGTGACCGTTATCTCGTTTGCTGCACTTTTTGTTCGGTTCTCTGCGCAAACTATCACCGAAGCGGATGATGCTTTACAGTCCGCACGGGCCATGGCCGCCGCCGAGAAACAAGACAGATCAGTACTGGCTGCTAAAGCCTAGATGAATAGATGAATCCAAGAAATACATCGATCCGAGTGGTTATTCAGGATATTGGTTTACTCGAAGGAGGGTTTACCCCATGTTAGATCAAAAGCGTAAACGCTTAGTGGTGGTGGGCAATGGCATGGCAGGTATGCGCACTGTCGAGGAAGTGCTTAAACTGGATCCTGATTTCTATGATATTACCGTGTTTGGCACAGAGCCTCACGGTAACTACAACCGCATCCTTTTGTCACCGGTACTGGCCGGTGAAAAAACCGTCCAGGACATCATGATCAATGACGATGCCTGGTACGTAAAAAACGGCGTTACCTTGCACAAGGGTAAAAAAATTGTGAATGTTGACCGACGTCGCCGCCAGGTCATTGCGGAGGACGGCACGGTCGCCGAATATGATCGTTTGCTCATCGCGACGGGCTCCAACCCTTTTATCATCCCGGTCCCGGGCAGTCATTTGCCGGGCGTGGTGACCTTCCGCGATATTCATGACGTCGACACCATGCTGGCCGCGGCTCGTGCCGGCAAAGATCGTCACGCCGTGGTTATCGGTGGTGGCTTGCTTGGCCTGGAAGCCGCCAATGGGCTGATGAAACAGGGGATGCGCGTCACTGTGGTGCATTTGCTGGACAGTCTGATGGAACGGCAGTTGGATAAACCCGCTGGCATGTTGCTGCAGCAGTCGCTGGAAGAACGCGGCATGAGCTTTTTGATGGAGGCTCAGACAGAGGCCATCATTGGTGAAGATCGTGTTCATGCCGTGCGATTCAAGAATGGCACCGAAGTAGCGGCAGATTTGGTTGTCATGGCGGTGGGTATACGCCCCAACGTCGAGCTGGCTAAAAAAATCGGCCTCTACGTCGAACGTGGCATTGTAGTTAACGACACCATGCAAACCTACGATCCGTGTATCTATTCCATTGGTGAATGCGTACAGCATCGCGGGGCCACGTATGGCTTAGTCGCTCCATTATGGGATCAGGCTAAAGTTTGCGCCAATCATTTGGTCGGCCTGGGTTACGCCCGCTACCAGGGATCGGTTACCTCGACCAAATTAAAGGTCACGGGCATCGATTTATTTTCTGCGGGTGATTTTCAAGGCGGCGAAGGCACCGAAGACATCGTTTATCAGGATGCCCGGCTGGGTGTTTATAAACGCCTGGTACTTAAAGATAATCGCATTCAGGGTGCTGTTCTCTACGGCGATACCGCGTCTGGTAGCTGGTACTTCCAGTTGCTGCGCGATAACACCGATGTTTCCAGCTTTCGTGATGTATTACTGTTTGGTGAGGCTCATACCGGTGACGCCGGGCATGGCGCGACTAACCGGGTGGCCGACATGGCGTCCGATGTTGAGATCTGCGGCTGTAACGGTGTGTGCAAAGGCACGATTGTCAACGCCATTATCGAAAAGCAGCTATACACCTTGGACGAAGTGCGCGCCCACACCAAGGCGTCCAGTTCTTGTGGCTCATGTACTGGACTAGTTGAGCAGATATTGGCGACCACTCTGGGTGGTGATTACAATCCCGCCAACAGCAAAAAATCCATCTGCGCCTGCACCGAATACAGTCACGATGAAGTTCGCGCTACCATACGTCAGCAACACTTGATCAGCATGGATCAAGTGCGCGATTTTCTTGAGTGGAAAAATCCCGACGGCTGCCAAAAGTGTCGGCCGGCACTAAACTACTATCTGATATCCACCTGGCCGGCGGAAGCTGTCGATGATTATCAATCCCGTTTCATTAACGAACGGGCTCACGCTAACATTCAAAAAGACGGCACGTATTCAGTTATCCCGCGGATGTGGGGCGGCGTTACCAATGCCAGCGAACTGCGCGCCATTGCTGACGTGGCAGAAAAATACAACGTACCCACGGTGAAAATCACCGGCGGCCAGCGGATCGATCTGTTAGGCGTGAAAAAAGAAGACTTGCCAAAAATGTGGGCGGATTTGGGCAAAGCCGGATTCGTCTCGGGCCATGCGTATGGTAAATCTCTGCGCACGGTTAAGACCTGTGTGGGCAAAGAATGGTGTCGCTTCGGTACGCAGGACTCTACAAAATTAGGCATTGATTTAGAAAAAATGACCTGGGGTACGTGGACACCACATAAAGTTAAATTGGCAGTTTCAGGATGTCCGCGCAATTGCGCCGAGGCCACAATCAAAGATTACGGCGTGGTCTGCGTTGATTCGGGCTACGAAATTCACGTCGGCGGTAACGGTGGCGTAAAAGTGCGTGTCACCGACTTCTTGTGTCACCTCAAAACCGAGGAAGAAGTGAAAGAATATTGCGGCGCTTTCCTTCAGCTTTATCGCGAAGAAGCCCACTACCTGGAACGCACTGCGCCTTGGATAGAGCGCGTTGGCTTGTCGTACGTTAAGAAGCGAGTCGTCGAAGATGCTGAAAGCCGCGCTGTCTTGCACGCTCGTTTCTTAGCTTCGCAAGTGATTGCCCAAGTTGATCCCTGGGCAGAGCGGGCAGTGGGTGGTAAAGATCAACACGAATTCCAACCCATGAAGGAAGAGCTGGCATGAGTGGAAGGTTAGAACAAGTGTCTAATGAGCAACTACGTTGGGTCGAAGCCGGCCCCCTCGTTGATATTCCGGTTCTCGGCTCGCGTGTGCTGCGTTTCCCTCAGGGGGATGTCGCGGTTTTTCGTAACCGGCAGGACGAGGTTTTTGCACTTCGTGATCGTTGCCCTCACAAGGGTGGGCCGTTGTCTCAGGGTATCGTGTCTGGTCGGACCGTGGCTTGCCCCTTGCATGGCTGGATTATCGGTCTATCGGATGGCCAGGCGGCGGCGCCGGATGAAGGTTGCACTAACCATTTCCCGGTAAAAGTCGAATCTGGCTTGGTGTTGGTGGGACTGCCGCCATCTTATGATTGACGCTGCGGCATGGCAGAGAGGACAGCGATGAAAGACCAGCTTGCACGAGTCACGCGTACCACCTGTCCCTATTGTGGCGTCGGCTGTGGCGTCTTGGCTATCCGTCAAACCGATGGAAGTATACAAGTTCAAGGTGATCCCGAGCATCCAGCCAATAAAGGTCGGCTGTGTTCCAAGGGCTCGGCATTGGCGGAGACGATAGGCCTGTCCCATCGTATTTTGAATCCGCAACTAGAGGGTCAAGACGCCTCCTGGGATAAAGCGCTAAACCGAGTCGCTGACGGGTTTAAGCAAGTGATTGCGGAACACGGCCCAGACGCCGTGGCGTTCTATGTTTCTGGTCAGTTGTTAACCGAAGATTACTACGTCGCTAACAAATTAATGAAGGGCTACATCGGCAGCGCCAATATCGACACTAATTCGCGCTTGTGCATGTCCTCGCCGGTAGCTGCTCACAAGCGGGCGTTTGGCAGCGATACCGTACCGGGTTGTTATGATGATATGGAGCTGGCCGACCTGGTTGTTCTGGTCGGGTCTAACTTAGCTTGGTGTCATCCCATACTGTATCAGCGCGTCAAAGCCGCTAAAGAACGCCGCAAAAATATGAAGGTGGTGGTGATTGATCCGCGAGTCACTGCGACCTGCGAGATTGCCGATCTGCATTTGCCCCTGCGGCCAGGTACAGACGTGCTGCTATTCAATGGATTGTTGGCTTATCTGGCTCAGCAGGGATTGGGTGATCTGGCATTTCTGGAGGAGCGCGCCAGTGGATTTGCGGCGGCAGTGGCGGCAGCCAACGCAGAAACCGGCACCATTCCTGATGTAGCCGAAGGTTGCGTCTTACCCGAAGCCGATGTGGCCAAATTTTTCTCTTGGTTTGCCCAAAACGAGCGGGTAGTGACGGGCTTCTCCCAAGGGGTTAACCAGTCCAACGCCGGCACGGATAAATGTAATACCATTATCAACTGCCATTTGTTTACCGGCCGGATCGGCCGACCGGGTATGGGGCCGTTCTCTATTACCGGCCAGCCTAACGCCATGGGTGGTCGGGAAGTGGGTGGTTTAGCTAATCAGCTGGCCGCGCATTTCGATCTGGATAATCCCGCACATCAGCAGCAGGTCAAACGTTTTTGGCGTAGCCCAGTGATTGCGGAGAAAGGCGGGTTGAAGGCAGTCGAATTGTTTGACGCTATTCACGATGGCCGAGTCAAAGCCGTCTGGATCATGGCGACCAATCCGGTAGTCAGTCTGCCAGATGCCAATAAAGTTAAAGAGGCTTTGTCGCGCTGCCCCCTGGTTGTGGTCACCGACATGACCAATACCGATACCACCGCGCTGGCTCATGTGGTTTTTCCGGTGGCTACGTGGGGTGAGCGCGAAGGCACCGTGACTAATTCAGAACGCTGTATTTCCCGGCAACGGGCTTTTCTGGAGCGTCCAGGTGAATCGCAGCCGGACTGGTGGATCATCGGCGAAGTGGCCAAACGGATGGGGTTTGGCGCTGGCTTTCCATATCAAAATCCGCATGAGATTTTTCAGGAACATGCGAGTTTGTCTGGGTTTGAAAACGAGGGTCAGCGAGACTTTGATATCTCGGGCCTTGCCGGGCTGCTTGAACAGGATTACGAAAGTTTAACGCCACTACGCTGGCCAGTTAACGACCAGCATCCCGCCGGTACGGATCGAATGTTTGGCGAGGGTCGATTCTACACTCCCGACGGAAAAGCTCGCCTGGTGCCGGTGAAATATCGTCCACCGGTTAATGCCTTGGGTGGAAGCTATCCGATGACGCTCAACACCGGCCGAGTCCGCGATCACTGGCACACCATGACTCGCACTGGCCAGTCCCCCCGGTTATCCAGCCACCTCATCGAACCTTATGCAGAAATTCATCCCATCGACGCAGCACGTCGGCGCATTGTCGATGGCAGCCTGGTGCGGCTGCGTACTGCCTGGGGGAAGATGTCTGCACGGGCAAAAATTACCGCTGATCAACGGCCGGGCAGTGTGTTTGTGCCTATTCATTGGAGTGGAGAGTTTGCTTCGGATGGGTTGGTTGGGGCTTTGGTCAATCCGGTGGTTGATCCCATTTCGGGTGAGCCGGAGCTTAAACAAACGCCTGTCCAGGTCGAGGCTATTACAGCCGCCTGGCACGGTTTTGTGTTGACTCGCGGCCCACTGGCGATGGCCGGGGTTGATTACTGGGTTAAAGCCGCTCAAGACAGTTGCTGGCGTTATGAAATGGCATCGGAAACCGCTCCAGACAACTGGTCGACATGGGCGGCGCTGCGCTTGGCCCGACGAGACACTGACGAATGGTTGGAGTATCAGGATCGCAGCCAGGGACGGTATCGTGCGGCCTTGCTACAGGGTGGCCAGTTAATGGCCTGTGTCTTTGTTGCACCCGACCGGGAGTTGCCGTCGCGCAGCTGGCTGACTACTTTGTTTAGTCAGCCACAAATTAATGACGCGGATCGGATGGGTTTATTGGCGGGCAGATCGCTTAATCCTCAAGCAGATGCTGGAGAAATAGTCTGTGCCTGTTTCCGTGTTGGCCGTAAAACGCTTATTCAAGCGATTAGCCGCGACGGACTAAATACTGTCGAGGCCATAGGCAAATCGCTTAAAGCCGGCACCAATTGCGGTTCCTGCATTCCGGAGCTCAATGAGTTAATCACCGAGCATGGCTGGATCTCAACCTAGCTATGCGATATTTTTACGAGCACTGCAAATTCAACCCACAACATCAATGTGCCGCGGATTAAAAGGCATCTGGGCGGCCATTTTTTTATAGAATGCCTTATCCTCGTCGCTCTGCGGTATCGGAGTGACAATTTTTAAGATGATGTAATGATCGCCTGGGGGCTTTCCGGGCAAACCCCGACCTTTCAAGCGAAAGCGCTTGCCACCCTGACTGGCGGGCGGAATTTTCATCTCAACCGATCCGCCCAGTGTCGGCACCGAAAGTGTGGCGCCGAGTGCAGCCTCCCAAGGGGTGACGGGCAGCTCTAAGTGAGTATCCCGACCCTCCAATTTATAAAGCTGATGGGGCTCTAGCTCAACTTCCATATAGAGATCACCGGCACCCGCCGGCCCTTTGCCGCCCTGGCCGGCAAGACGGATTTTCTGCCCAGATAACACGCCCGCTGGGATTTTTACTTGCAGTTGTCGGTTGCCACTCGCCGATGTCAGCGTAAGATCTTTTTGCGCACCTTGAAAAGATTCTTCCAACGTGACTCGGAGCTGTACCTGTTGGTCTTCGCCACGTCGGGCACCACCGCCGCCAAAACCACTTCGCCCGCCTGGCTGGTTAAACATTGAGCCAAATAGATCGCTGAAATTACCGAAACCACCTCCTTCAGGGCGAAAATTGAAGGCGCTTTCCCAGCCCGGAGGAGGGCGGAAGTCATCGCCCGCATGATAGCCGCTACCCATAGTGTCGTAGCGTGATCGCTTCTTGGCATCACCAAGCACTTCATAGGCCTCGCCAAGATCTTTGAATTTGGTTTCTGCGTCGGCTTCTTTACTGACATCTGGATGATATTTTCGGGCCAGTTTACGGTAGGCCTTTTTTATTTCTTCCTGGCTTGCCGTGCGCGATACCCCAAGAATTTGATAGTAGTCTTTAAATTTCATAATGGTACGTATTAAGTGCGAGTGGTAGCAGCCGCGTTTTGTAACTAATCTATACCGGAATATAGGGGCCAATCGATCAAAGCTCAATGCGGTTTAGGCAAATAAATTAGGCCCGCCAAAGGACGTGTTAGAATACGCCCTTCCTGTTGGAGTAGCTTGTGCTAGATCATAAATTCTGTGTTGCGCCGATGATGGGCTATACGGATCGCCATGCCCGTTATTTTTATCGCACGCTTAGCGATCGTGCGGTGCTATACACCGAAATGGTGGTCGCTCGTGCTTTGTGGCATGGCGATAAAACGCGTTTTCTGGCACATGATCAAACCGAACATCCCGTGGCTCTGCAACTCGGCGGCAGTGACCAAAAAGAGCTGGCCTGGGCGGCTAAAGAAGCCAAAGCCGCTGGGTTTGACGAAGTTAATTTAAACGTCGGTTGCCCCAGTGATCGAGTCAAGCGGGGCGGTATCGGCGCCTGCCTGATGGCTACGCCAGCGCTGGTCGCCGAATGTGTAGCCGCCATGACGGATGCCGGATTGCCGATCACGGTCAAAACTCGAATTGGCATCGACCATCTGGATGAGTATCAACATCTGGCTGGCTTTATCGAAACCGTGGCCGCCGCCGGATGCCAAACCTTTATCGTTCACGCCCGTAAAGCCTGGTTAAATGGCTTATCGCCCAAAGACAATCGAAAAATCCCACCCCTTGATTACGACCGAGTGTATCGGCTCAAGCAGGATTTTTCGCACCTGACTATTGTCATCAACGGGGGCATCCCGGACATTCAGGCAGGGGCCAACCATTTGCCGCAAGTGGATGGCGTCATGTTGGGTCGGGCGATTGTTGATGATCCGTATCTGCTGGCTCAAGTGGATCAAGCGCTCTACCGCCAAACTACACCGATGCCTAGCCGTACGGAGTGCGCTTCACGGATGCTGCCCTACGTCGAGCGGGAGCGATCTCGTGGCACTCGCCTCGCCCTGCTGGTTAAGCCCTTACTCGGTTTGTTCCGGGGCCAACCAGGCGCTCGAGATTTTCGTCGTCATCTCAGCGAACACGCGCATCGGCGTGATGCCGGCCCCGAAGTACTCGAGGCGGCTTTGCGTCATTTGGCGTAATTGCCAGCGCTTTGCCGATCGCCACGAACAAAAATCAATTGAATAATGGTGGCCGTGGCGACGTAAACCGTCAGATCAAATAACGCCGCTGGAAAAAAAGTGACGAATCGATGGGCAAATTCTGTCAGCGACGGCTCGGCAAATCGACCAGAAAACAGATAAAAGCTGCCGCTGGAGAACAGCTCGCTGGCAACCGCGCCGATCAACAGGGCGCTCACCAGCGCAGGCAAGGCCAATTGCCGGTTGTGCCTTTGACCATACCACCGACCCATCAGCCATAGTGAGGCATAAGCCGGCACCAAGAAACCATACGCCGGGCTAATGCAGTAATCACTGACTCCGCTCCAGACGATGGCGGCATAATCAAGAAATGCCGCCTCACCCAGCAACAAGGCAAATGCCCAAATCGGAGAGACGTAGATGCCCATTAAAAAAAAGGCAGCCAAAGAAGCGCTGGGTAAATACTCCAGGCTGGCAAAGTTATGACTGCGGGTTGCCGCCATCAGCAACGCCAGAGTAAGCCCGATCAACGCCTGTTGATACCCCGTATAACCGTTGATCTGCTTACTCATGCATGCATTCTCCATTAAATTTCTAATACGTGATCAGTTTTGATAACGCAAGGTTAAGAAGACCGATTGCCCGGTTTGGTTGTAGAAAGCCACGGTCTCGTACTCTTTGTCCAACAGGTTAGCAAGCCGCCCCTGCAAGCGCCACTGCGGTGAGAACAACCACTCCGCCCGCAAATCAACGGTAGCAAATCCGCCCAGCTCATCAATGTTGGCGTCGTCATTATAGCGCTTGCCTTGAGCATTCAAAGTGGTGCCGACACGATACGCACTGCGGATCGGGTAGTCCATCTCCAGTCGTCCCATTGCCTGGGGACGACGGCTGAGCGTATTGCCTTCGTTAGCACCCTCAGTGAGGTTTTCTGGATCCTGCAACGTCAAATTGCCACTTACCGTTGCCTTGCCCAGGGGAGCAGCAATTGCCGTTTCGATACCCCGAATCCGAGCGTTTGCAAGATTATAGGGTGTGTAGGTAGCATCAAGATTGATAAGGTCGTCGATTCGGGTTTTAAAAACATTAACTGACCAACGCCCCCAACCGTGATGACCGTTTACGCCAAGATCAACACTTTCCGACTGCTCTGGCGTCAAGTCAGGGTTGCTGTAACCTGGGTAATACAAATCGTTAAATGTCGGCGCCTTAAAACCGGTACCGTAGTTAAGAACTAAACGTAACGATTCGGTGAAGGCAAAGCCCCAGCCCGCGCCACCGGTTGCGTGAGTGCCAAACTGCTCGTTGTCATCGTTGCGCAGGCTAAACTGAACGCTATTGCGGCTACCAAGCTGGCCTCGATACTGACCAAACAATCCGTCGTTGCTTCGCGATGTCTCGTCATAAGCGGTATCACTGCTGACCACATCGTTTTGATGATCCGCGCCTACGGACAGCAAATGGCCGGCGCTTAGTGCAACATCGCCCTGCAGTGAGACACTGTCACGGCGAGTATCAAAGATACTTTTGAGTTCGCGATTCAGAAAATTATCGGATTGGTCCCAGCTTTGCCCAGCAGCCAAAGTCAGCCCACTAATTTGATCGGGAAACAGACGAACCTTACCGCCGATCACCCGTTGATTAAAATCCGAGTTGTTGACAAAGCTGCCATCGAATTCGGTGTTGCCGGTAGTGCTTAGGCCATTGCCTTCAAACTCAACGTGTTTATGCAGTCGATAGCCGCCGCGCCAGGAAGCAGAAGAGTTTCGATAACCGTCAAAATCAGGTTCGATGTTATAACAGCCGCCGCTCAACGAACCCTGACAGGTATTGATACCCTGGGTGTTTTCATGGCTGGCGCTGATATTAAACCAGCCTTTTTCGCCCCGCTGGCTTAGTCCGGCAGAACCTTGATAGCTTTGGCGGGAGCCGACACCGATGCTGGCGTACTGACCGGCTTTACCTTTACGAGTAAAAATTTGTATCACGCCACCGATAGCCTCGGAGCCATAGAGGCTGGAGCGTGGCCCACGAACGATTTCAATACGCTCGATTTCTTCTAAGGGGATGTCTTGAAAGGAGGTTGTCCCTGACGTGGCTGATCCCACCTTAACACCATCAATCAATACCAGGACGTGGCCGGCGTTTGTACCACGCATATACACCGCCGTAAATTTGCCGGCGCCGCCGTTGTTGGCAACGCTTATCCCCGGCTGGTTGGCCAGCAGGTCTTGTACAGAACGGGCTTGCGAACGCTCAATATCTGCGCGTGTGATGACGGTCACCGGGGCCAGGGTGGCGTTAGCCGCCTCTTCGGTTCGACTGGCGGTAACGATCAGTGTGTCGGTTTCAGTTTCTGTGCTGGCCAGTACGGCGGGTGCCGTTAACAATAGCGCCGCTATCGTGGACCAAAAACGATAAGTCATCGGATGAGACATTAAGCTTCCTCTGCACACGCCCGTGCATAGTCGGAGAAAAGGGGGAGACGCGGCGTTAGGAGGAAATAAACAGGTCAGACGAAAACCAGCAGATGCCAGAGCGCCCGACCACGCCCTCCGCGCTGTCGTCTTCTAGAGCATCATGCCGGTCTCCGGGCTTGCGAGTGGGTATTCCCAGATGCCGCGCCTTCCCAGGTTTTAACCCAGTGGCCTAGTGCGGCATCTTTAACTCGCCTACCGTTGCGGGGGCAGCGCCGGATTGGTCCCATGCCGCGAGGGGAGGGGACGCACCGGCTTCTCGTTTCATCCTTCGGCGGATTGCCTTTGGGACACATGATGCGGCGGCCATCCTAATCATCGGCAACCGTGTTGTCAAACAACCGCAATGGATCAGTTTTAGGGCGTCTCAATTTGTTACAATGCGCACGCTATAGACACACATAGGCTTTAGATATGGTCAAGACCCGCTTTGCCCCCAGCCCTACCGGCCACTTGCATATCGGCGGTGCGCGCACGGCTTTGTTTTCCTGGCTGCATGCCCGTCAGCAGGGGGGGCAATTTATTTTACGTATCGAAGATACCGATGTGGAGCGTTCCAGCCAGGAGTTTGTCGATGCGATTTTAGATGGCATGCGCTGGTTGCAACTCGATCATGACGAAGGCCCGTACTTTCAGATGCAACGCATGGAGCGCTATAAAGCGGTGCTTCAACAATTACTCGACGAGGGTAAAGCCTATCATTGCTATTGCTCCAAAGAAGCGCTGGAAGCAGAGCGGGAAGCGCAAATGGCGCGCAAAGAAAAACCCCGTTATGCCGGCCATTGCCGTGATCGTCAGACGTCACCTCCCGCCGGCGGGCAGCCGGTGGTGCGCTTCCGCAACCCCCTAGAGGGTGACGTGGTGGTTAATGATTTGGTTCGCGGCCCGGTGGTTTTTGCTAACAGCGAGCTGGACGATCTCATCCTGATGCGTAGCGATGGCACGCCGACCTATAACTTTTGCGTGGTTGTTGATGATGCGGATATGGGTATCACTCACGTTATTCGTGGTGACGACCATCTCAACAATACTCCGCGTCAGATCAATATCCTGCGTGCTTTGAATGTAGACCCGCCGGCCTACGCACACGTCGCCATGATTCTTGGCGTGGATGGTAAGCGGCTGTCCAAGCGGCATGGCGCGGTGAGTGTCATGCAATATCGCGACATGGGGTACCTTCCCCATGCCTTGATTAATTATCTGGTGCGTTTAGGTTGGTCGCATGGTGACCAGGAAGTGTTTAGCCGTGAGGAACTCATCCGCCTGTTTGATATCAATCAAGTCAACAAAGCGGCGTCTTCATTTAATCCAGAAAAGCTACTCTGGCTAAATCAGCATTACCTAAAAACCAGTGAGCCTGCCGAAGTCGCGGAGCATCTAAGCTGGCACATGGCGCAGCAGCAGATTGATCTTAGCCAAGGGCCAGCTCTCGTTGATATTGTCATTGCCTTTCGCGAGCGCGCTAAAACCTTGGTCGAGATGGCCGACGGCGCGAAGGTTTTCTACTCTGAGTTTAGCGATTATGTGCCCGAAGCCGCGCAAAAAAATTTGACGGCGGAATCGGGGTGGGTACTCGCGGCGCTGGCAGAAAGTCTGAGTAATCTTGCCACCTGGGATACGTCTGCGTTGCATGGCGCAGTCGAACACGTGGCGACAGCCAGAGAGCTCAAACTGGGCAAAGTCGCACAACCGCTACGAGTGGCTTTAACCGGCGGCACCGTATCACCTCCCATTGATGTCACCCTGGCTTTGCTGGGTCGTGAGCGCAGTTTGGCGCGCATTGAGCGAGCCATCGCTTACATTGATGCTTTGAATTAAATTGAAGAGCAAACCTTAAATGATCAATAACGACGTATTACGCAGTGTGCGCTACCTGCTCGACCTGGGCGAAGCTCAGCTGGTGGAAATCGCCAAATTGGCTGATTATGACGTGAGCAAAGAAGACATAACGGCTTTTTTAAAGCGCGAAGAAGACCCTGATTTTCAGAAATGCAGCGATGAAGTCATGGTGAATTTTCTCGACGGGCTGATCATCTACAAGCGGGGTAAAAACGAGAACTCCCCGCCGCGCCCCAAAGACGCCCGCGTCAATAACAACGTGATTCTAAAAAAACTACGCTTAGCCTTCGAGCTTAAAGAAGACGATATGCACAGCTTAATGGAAGCGGCGAGCTTCAAAGTCTCTCGACCCGAACTAAACGCCTTGTTTCGTAAGGAAGGCCACAAAAATTATCGCGCTTGCGGCGATCAGTTTCTTAGAAACTTCCTTAAGGGCTTAACCCTGCGGATACGCGGCTAAGCTTCAAATACCGGCTTTATCCCTCTTGATAACAAGTGGATTCGCCTCTATAACAGCGCTGCGGCCCGGCGGAATTTAGGGCCAATTGTTTAACATTGAGGTATGCCATGCCCATCTACGAATATGAATGCCAGTCCTGTGGTCGCCCGCATGAGGCCCTGCAGAAAGTAAACGATGCGCCACTGATTGACTGCCCAAGCTGTGGTCAGCCCAAACTTGGGCGGATATTGTCTGCGGCGGGATTCCGTTTGAAGGGCGCAGGTTGGTACGAGACCGATTTTAAGAAAGACAATCGCCGCAATCTGGCCGGCGAAGAGGGCGCATCCACTAGTGCCAGTGGCGGTGAATCATCGGCGCCCGCAGTGGCTGAAAGCGCTTCCAGCACGGAGGCTAAGCCAGCGGTTGCAGCAGCACCGGCTGCGCCGACGCCCGTCGCCCCATCCGCGCCTTCCGCTCCTTCCCCGACACCATCCTCTACTTGACTGGATATCGATCAACGGTGCCCGAAGACTTACTGATTCAGTTCGGCGTCGGTAAAGTGACCCTCAAACAAAGCGGTCGACAAATAACGCTCTGCTGAGTCGGGCAAAATAACCACAATCGTTTTACCTCGGTGAGCCGGCTGTTCCGCAATTCGGGCGGCGGCAGCCGCAGCGGCACCACATGAAATTCCTGCCAAAATTCCCTCTTCACGCATCAGGCGATGAGCAAAGGCAATAGCCTCGTCATTGCTGACTTGTTCGACTTGGTCGATCAGGCTAATGTCTAGGTTTTTTGGTATAAATCCAGCGCCTATGCCCTGGATTTTATGTGGCTTATGTGAAGGCTCCTTGCCCTCAAGCACATTCTTGATTACTGATGAATCGGTTGGTTCCACCGCCACCGTGGTAATCGCTTTGCCCCGCGTGTTTTTGATATAACGCGAAATGCCGGTAAGCGTGCCGCCCGTGCCTACGCCATAGACCAGTACATCGATCTTGCCGTCGGTGTCGCGCCATATCTCAGGACCCGTGGTGGTTTCGTGGATAGCAGGATTGGCTGGATTTTCGAATTGTTGCAGTATCAAATATCGATCCGGATCGGTGGCGGCGATTTCCTCGGCTTTAGCCATAGCGCCTTTTATCCCCTTGGCCGGATCGGTGAGTACCAGATTGGCCCCCAGCGCTTTCATTACCTTGCGTCGCTCCAGGCTGAAGCTGGCCGGCATGGTCAGTGTTAATCCGTAGCCCCGGGCGGCAGCCACAAAGGCCAAGGCGATGCCGGTGTTGCCGCTGGTGGGTTCGACCAAAGTCATTCCAGGTTTAAGGCGGCCGCTTTTTTCTGCATCCCAAACCATGCTCGCGCCTATCCGACATTTCACCGAATAGGCCGGGTTACGCCCCTCGATTTTGGCATACACCGTACCTTGGGTGATTCGGTTTAGCTTGACTAGCGGGGTGTTGCCAATCGAATGTGTGTTATCTGCGTAGATGTTGGCCATAAATTCTCTTCCTGTGAGGTGGGCGAGTAGGGTGGTCGGTTTATTGCCAATTTTGGCACTCAAACTAGTGTGACGCCAGCGAGCTATTCAGGGCGCTATAAAACTCTCGCAACAAGCCTATAATCCAACCCACGAATTACACAATTAAATGGATCATAATCCGACCCGGGGATCGAACCTGAAATGACTGCGGCATTGATCGGCATGGTTATTGGTCTCGTACTCGGATTGACTGGCGCAGGCGGCTCCGTACTGGCGTTACCCTTGCTGATGACGGG
>Ga0255334_1000941_pt1 | contig 16529 bp, 16 predicted proteins | sample EtOH5_35cm_T3_12_FD_202080 | JGI IMG/M metagenome (GOLD analysis project Ga0255334, IMG submission 202080) | Sandy soil microbial communities from University of British Columbia, Vancouver, Canada - EtOH5_35cm_T3_129 | ecosystem: Engineered > Artificial ecosystem > Sand microcosm > Unclassified ...
AGGATCGAGCGCGCCGGCGATATTGCGGGAGCTGTCGAAGAAGGTATTCGCTCAGGCTGCCCGAATCTCATTGAACTACCGATCATGCCCTGAAGGAATGGGCGCAGCTTGTCCCTGCCCTGCTTATACGGGACTTATTCGGGCATTCCGAACTGTCATTTCTGAGAGTGCAATCGCAAGTTCCTGAACAGAGTTAGGCCTAGATATTCATCTCGCGGTGCAAACTGCTCCAGCGACAAGCCGATTCAGTGCACATCAGCATCCTGGACTCGATCCTGGACCTGAATGCACCGGATAGCGCCGAGTTTCGGTGCTTTCCGCCGGAAACGAAAAAAGGACCCGGAGGTCCTTTTTTCGTTCGCTGCATGCTTCAGTTGAACTATGCAGCGCTATGTTTGGAGCGGGAAACGAGACTCGTACCTAGTGTCCGACTCATTGAAATTTAACGGGTTTATTTTCTTCGCGGGACAGGAAAAGACTTGATTCTGGACTTTTTGAGGAGGGGTATCAAGGAAGAGAATCCAGACACCAATCCCGAACGCTACCGACAGCCCATGACGCTCGCCCCTCTCGTACGAACAATATCCGTATCAACGCATCGGACGTTGTAACTTCCCCGCACTACTTCATTCTGCGTCTGAAAAAAGACAAATCTAAAACAAATAAACAAAGCGTCCTTGCTCCAAGCCTCTCAGCGCCAACCTTATCTGCGACCTGAGAGACCGGATGAACGACATCAGCAAACGGCTTAAGCAGGACATCGTGGGAATCTCGTTCTCCTAGAAATTGTTGCCTGATGGGAGACTATTCCCAATGGACGGTGAAGACAGTCATATCTTTGAGGAGAAAGACGGCCAAACCACTTTAAATATGCCCCCTCTATTATCAACCACCCTTATACTCAAACTAATATCTCAATCTTTATAATGTTCATCCATAGGTTCGCTAATGGTTAACAATATAAAAAAGCTTACCAAAGAACTAATCGCCATAAACATGAAAACATAGTTCCAGCCTAGACTATCCAAAAGGATACCTGTAATTAAAGGCGTAGCAGCCCCGCCCAACTGCCCACCCATGTTTACCACGGCGCTGGAAACTGGAAAGGTTTTTTTAGTTGCGAGGCCCATCGGATAAACCATGTAGGAGGAATACCCTATGCTGAGCAACATGCCGGTAAGCAACAGAAGAAAACCATACTGCATCGGATCCGCTGGTGAGTTAATCAGCAGGTACATCATCACTGCCGTGGCTAACGCTGAAAGCAACATCCCGGGCTTACGACGCTTGCCGAGAACTTTGTCCGACAAAAAGCCGCCTAAGATGTTCCCGATGACCGCTCCAACCCAAGGCGCGGCGGACACCAACCCCATGTTCATCAACGAGTAGTTCTTCACGGTCACCAGATAGGTAGGTATCCAGGCTAGAAGGACACTCGAAATCCCTAGCTGGAAGCAGTACCCTAGTGAACATCCCCAAATATTCCAAGATGTGAAGATCTTTCTATTGGTGTCGAGCGGTTCCTCACGACGTGCGCGTATGAACCTATCCAGTGCAATAAACCGACGAGGAGAAACAACCTCATTAGTTCCTGAAGAAGCGGTTGACTTTGAAAAATCATCAGAGGTGATGTAAGCCAACTCATCCTTGTTTACAAATCGGCTTTCCGAGGGGTGATTCTTAACAAGAAAATACCAAGCAATAGAGAGAGCAATACCCGGTATAGCAAAAAAGTAGAATATTTCTCTCCACCCCCACACTGCAATAATTACGGCGCATAGCGGCGGTACAATCACAGGCCCAAATTTCACGGCGGAGAGAAAAATTCCCGTAGCAGTGCCTTTCTCTTTAGCGGGAAACCAGTTGTTAATGGTGGAGGTCATCCCTATTGGCAATGGCCCTTCCGCCAAGCCAAGGCCGATGCGATAGATCTTTAAAGCGACAACGGTGCTGACAGTACCAACCAGTCCGGTGAATATTGAGGTGGCTATCATGGCCCCCGGTAAGATTTTACGCACACCAAAGCGGCTAGAGGCGAAACCGGAGGGCAATTGTGCTAATGCATAAGCGAGTAGAAACAGGCTAATTAATGCTCCTGCTTCGGTATTACTCATCTCGAATTCTTTACGTATGAATGGGAGCGCCACTCCAAGGTTTGCTCTGTCGGCGGCGGCAATGGTGTACACGAGAAAGATCATACCTGCGACAACCCAGCGGAACCGGCTCGGTTTAGCTGTAACAGGCATATCCAGAGTAGAGTCGGACATAGGGCCTACCTATTTTGTTTTTGTAGGTCCAATTTTCAGCTGGGGGGTAATATGAAAAAAGCGAATTTTTCTCAGCTATTCAGTTCACTTTTTCGAAAGCTTTCCCAAATTCCTGCCCACAGGCTAATGGGCGCCTCCGCCCATGATTGCTGACGCCGCATGGAAGTCTATCGACTTGATGGCTATCTCTCTGGCCTTCTCAATCAGCGGCCGATTGTCATCCCTACGCCACTGGAACGTGTAAGGAAGAGGCCTGAGTTCTGGAAACGCTATCAGCTCGACCAGAATCCGTCGCTTGATGAGCGCATGGGCCCAAGCCTTGGGTAAAAAGCCCACCCCCAATCCATGGCAAATAAGCCCAGCAATGGCCCCCCAATTTTCACAAGACATGACTCGCTCAGGATTTACCCGCTGTTCCGTGAGCCAGTCGTCCAGAATTCGTACTGTTCCCGCACTTGAAGGGAGGCTGATCAGGGGTAGGGCTGAGAGTTCGGCTGGCTGCAATACTGATACGTCACGCCCGGACTGGAGAGTGTGGCAACTCACCCAAGTGAACTCTGCGGCTCCAATGATCAGCGACGAAATGCCCGGTCGGGTTGAAGGTCCGGCTATGACCGCGAAGTCCAACTCTCCGTTGACCAGCCCTTGTTCAATCGCTTGGCCCACGCCGACGGCGGGCTCGATCAATAACCTAGGCAATGCGGTTTGAAGCGCGCCGATCATCTTCGGAAGCCACGTGAGGCCTGTCAGTTCGCCCGCTCCGAATCTGCAACGGCCTTCAATGGCGGAGCTGCTTTTAGCGACCGAGAGGAATCTGCCCGCATGAGTCAGCAATTCCCTCGTATGCGGCACCAAATGCTCGCCGGCTGGAGTCAGGACTGCGTTGCGTGCAGACCGATTGAATAACTCAGCGCCAAGTGAAGACTCCAATTCGACTATGCGCTTGAAAAGAGAGGAAACAGAGATATTCAAGCGCTCAGCGGCAATCGAAAAGCTGGTACAGGTGGCGGCCCAGTAGAACGCTTCTAGCTGCTTAAGTGTCATGACGCGATCTCTAATTTTCTAAAAAGCGAACTCAACCATACGATTTAATTCGCTTTATCGACAACTACTTCAAGGGATAAGTTGACCACATCCGATTCCAATGCTCATTACATTCAAAAGAGAGTGACATGACGAAATCCCTGAATCAGATCCTATCGCTGAACGATTTCGAGCGCGAAGCGCGAAAGCTGCTGCCCAGGCCCCTCTATGCTTATGTGTCTGGCGCCGTGGAAGATGAAGTCTCGTTTGAGACCAATCTATCTTCGTTCGGCAAATACGGATTCATTCCAAACATCCTTGTGAACGTCTCACGAGTCGACACCTCGGTGGACTTGTTCGGCAGGCGATACTCAGCTCCCATAGGCATCGCGCCTATGGGGTTAGCCGCAATCACCAGTTACCGAGGCGATATCTGCCTGGCGCAAGCTGCAGCGAAAGCCCAGGTGCCTTGCATCATGAGCGGGTCATCCTTGATCAAGCTAGAGCATGTCATGGAGACCGCGCCCGGAACTTGGTTCCAAGCTTACCTTCCCGGTGATGAAGCCCAAATCGAAGCGCTCATCGATCGAGTTGCCACCGCCAAGGTCGAGACGCTGGTGCTTACCGTTGATACTCCAGTCGCAGCGAACCGCGAAAATAATCTAAGAGCAGGTTTTTCTACCCCAATGCGCCCCAGCCTGCGCTTGGCAGTCCAAGGTATCAGCCATCCCAGGTGGTTAATCAATACTTTCTTGAAAACGCTGTATCGGCATGGGATGCCTCACTTCGAGAACAACTACGCCACCCGCGGGGCACCGATCATGTCGGCAAACGTCCTAAGGGACTTTTCCGATAGAGGCCATCTCGATTGGGCGCATGTCGCGAGGATTCGAGCTCGCTGGAAAGGTCCCCTGATCATCAAGGGAATATTGAATCCAAAGGACGCCGCTAAAGCAGCTAACCTCGGTATCGATGGGCTAATCGTATCGAATCATGGCGGACGACAACTGGATGGCAGTGTTGCACCATTGGTGGTGCTCCCAAGGATTATCGACGCGGCGCCAGACATAGTTACGATGCTCGATAGCGGCATACGACGCGGCACGGATGCGATAAAAGCGATGGCCTTGGGTGCCAAGGCCGTATTTGTAGGTAGACCGTTTAATTACGCTGCAACCGTGGCGGGAGAAGCCGGTGTGTCCCATGCAATCAAACTGATCAAGGATGAGCTGACACGGGACCTGGGACTACTCGGTGTCCCGCAGCTATCAGAGCTGGACGCGACGGCGCTTGTTGAGCTGAGTCATCCGGCAGCGCTATAGCACACCTGTGCGCAGCGCACCCTCCCCCCCGCCAGTTTGCAATCGCATTATCAAGCTGACTCGTTCTGCTGGTATGCAGCAGAGCGAGTGCCTGAATGCTGCGGTTCAGCCTTTTTCTCTTCCCACTTGGCAATCACTAGCGGTGCCAGTGCGTTGCCCAGAACGTTCAGCGCAGTGGTAGGCATGTCCATCAAGCGGTACACGCCAGCGATAAATGCAATTCCCTCCAACGGTAATCCTGCGCTCGCCAGCGTGGCTGACAGGATGACAAACATGAACCCTGGGACGCCCGCCGCCCCTTTCGAGGTCAAAACCATCGTAACGACCAGTAAGGCCTGGGTGGACAGACTTAGGTCAATGCCATAAAGCTGCGCAACGAACAACGTACCGATACCCAAGAACAGCGACGCCCCGTCCAGATTGAAAGAGTATCCAATCGGCACAACGAAACTGACCAACGAACGTGGTGCGCCAAAAGTTTCCAACTTGGCCATGAGTTGCGGCATGACCGCTGCCGAGCTGGCGCTCGAAAAGGCCAGGATCAGTTCATCTTTGAGGTGCTTTATCAGACCGATGAAGTCAATGCCGGAAAATTTGGCGATGGAACCCAATACGGCGAAAGCGAAAAAGATGATGGCGGCGTAACTGACGAGAATCAGCTTTACCAGCGGAAGGAGCGATCCGAACCCGAAGTTCGCGACGGTCACTGCGATCATGCCGAAAACACCTATGGGTGAATACGCCATGATCATCGACGTTATCTTGAACATCGCCTCGGACACCCCACGCAGACTATCGATCAGTGGCTGCTTGCGCTCCTTTGGCAACTTCGATACGCCAAGCCCGAACATAACGGCAAAGAACAGCACCGGGAGCAGGTTCCCCTTTGCCATTGCATCAACGATGTTATCAGGGATGATATTCACGATTATCTGCGCGAAACCGTGATTGGCGGTACTGGCCGCTGCGATGTTGATATCCGCAGCTTTGAGGCTGGCCAGATCCGTACCTGTTCCCGGCTGCAGTAGATTACCAATGACCAGCCCCACGATAATAGCGGTGGTCGTGACGGCAAAAAAATAGCCCAGGGTTTTCGCACCCACGCGCCCCAAGGATTTGCCGTCACCGCTGCCTGCAATGCCAACAACCATGCAGGCGAAGACAATCGGGACGACGATCATCTTCATCAACCGAATAAAAATATCGCCGGCAGGTTGGAGAACATTACTGATCATCCATGGACGCGACTCTGGAAACTGATGAAGGATAGCGCCAACTACAATACCAGCAGCCAGCCCCAACATTATTTGAATCACCAGGGGTATGCGTGGCTTATTCATGGCTATACGCCTTTTATTTTTAATTAATGATCTGTCATACGCGCCTGGAGAGGCGCGCGTGGAAGCTACCGTCAGGACAATTTTTCGCAGGCCTTTTGGAATCGTTTACAGCCCTCTTCAATAACATCCATCGAACTCGCGAAGCTCAATCGAACATAGGGTGAAAGCCCATATGCCGCTCCGGCCACGGTGGCGACGCCCCCTTCTTCCAACAGGAATTTGACCAGTTCGGTGTCCGATTGGATGCTCACCCCCGCTGGGGTTTTCTTACCCATCAATCCAGCGACATTGGCGTAGATGTAGAACGCACCGTCGGGCAATGTGAAAGTCACGCCTTCAACCGGACGCAACAGATCAGCCATACGCTCCCGGCGCGCCGAATAGATTTCGCGCATGGAATGGATAGGTGTTTGGTCCCCGGCAAAGGCTGCGACTGCCGCAGCCTGGCTGATTGAGCTAGGACAGGTGGTCGTCTGTGACAACAGTTTGGCAATCGCAGCGATCAGGAATTTGGGGCCGGCACCAAAGCCCAGGCGCCAGCCCGTCATTGCGTAGCCTTTCGAGGCGCCATTGAGGATCAAAGTCCGCTCTTTCAGATCTGGCGCCACCTTGACGAGAGACAGATGAGCGGTATCTCCATAAACGAAATGCTCATAGATTTCGTCGGACATAATCAGCACATGCGGGTGCTTTCTCAACACTTGGGCCAAGCCTTCCAGTTCTGCCTCGCTATAGACTGCACCACTGGGATTGTTCGGAGTATTGAGGATCACCCACTTGGTTTTCGGGGTGATTGCCGCGTCAAGCTCCGCAGGTTGGAGCTTGAATCCATTCGACTCGCTGCCAGAAATAATGACCGGAGTGGCGTCGTTCAGTTTGGCGATATCCGGGTAAGACACCCAGTACGGCGTGTGTACGATCACCTCGTCACAACGGTTCAGGGTGGCCGCCAGGGCGTGATAAATAATGTGCTTGCCGCCACAACCGGCAACGACTTCATCCAGACCATACGAGACGCCATTGTCACGCTGCAACTTCAAGACAATGGCTTCACGTAAAGCGAGCGTACCTGTGGTACTCGTGTAATGGGTTTCCCCATGCTCCATCGCATATTGTGCGGCTTTCAGAATATGCCCTGGAGTATCCAGATCGGGCTCGCCAATGGTGAAGTTGACGATGTCCCTCCCTTCAGCCCTGAGCTTGCCTACCAAAGCGTTAGCTTCGACGCTGGGGGATGGCGCAATACCCAATACGCGTTCGGATAGAAACTGCTGACTCATGGACCCGCCCCTTATCCAGCCAAACCATTGTTTTTCAGCACCTTATCAAGCCATGCCTGATAAACCACACCCGTAGCGATTTCAGCTTTCACCTCTTCTTCATGGGCCTCGTGCTGCTTCGCCTTGCGCAGCACTTCAGGCGCGTCTGCCTGGGAAAAAGCAACGAAGCCATCTTCGTCTCCCACAATGACGTCACCTGGGTTTACGATCATGCCGCCAATGGAAACAGGCACGTTAATCTCACCAGGACCGCTCTTGTACGGACCGCAATGCACGACGCTGCGGGCGTATAGCGGCGTGTTTTCGAAAGCGGCTACATCACGGATCGCCCCGTCTACGATAAAACCGACACAGCCGCGTTGTTCTGCGTAGAGCTTGATCAGTTCACCGATGACTGCGTTGGTCTCGTCACCTTGCGCGTCGATGACCAGCACGTGACCCGGCTCGATCAGCGTGAGCGCTTTGTAAATGTAAAGGTTGTCGCCCGGTCGGGTTTTAACTGTCAGCGCGGTCCCCACCAGCTTACCCGTTCGGTTGTATCGATTGAGCCCACGAGCACCAATGTGACGACCCAGGTTGTCACTGATGTGAGGCGTTACAACGCTGCGAAAGGATTCGATCGTTTCCGAAGAAGCGAGTGCAGGAGAAGGAAGAATACGAGTACCTGGCAATGACATGAGAAACCTCCGGATAAGGTGGGGAGCCCTAGGGCTGCCCATTAATCTTATGGAAGGCAAACAGATACTTTTAGCGATATTTAGCGATGCAAAAAGATCGCTTATGGTGATTAAATTTAGGCAGCTGTTTTGAAAGGAAGCACCATACCGCTGTGCATGGGGAGTCGAAAGACAGGTAGCGCACGCGCCGCTATAAACCAACGCCTGAGTGGCGTCCCTGCAGAAGCATTGTCCCGAAATCACAGGTTTGCGCGGCCAGCCGCGCCACCTCCACACTCAGCCCCAGTAATCGGTCGGCGCGGTGCAGTGCCGCGTACCGCACATGCGGAAGCCCTGGTCGTGTCTCGATCACTCTGAGTAGTCCTTGCTCAAGCAATGGGGTCAGGCATTCTTTAGGGAGATAGCTGATACCGAGTCCTGACAACGTGAGCCCCACCTGCGCGACAAGGTAGTTGCTAGTGATGGCACGATTGAAGCGCACATTATGCTGCGCAAACCATCGATCATAGATCAACCCTGTCCCTGAGCTCCCTCCCTGTGTCAGCACAGTGAATGAAGCCAATTCCTGCAAATCGACAGGGCCAGGACGATCGAAAAAGTGCGGGGCACTCATCCAGGCGTTTTCGACTGTTTTTAGCGGTGTCGAGACAAATCTTGCATCGCTGAAGACATCCGGGATGATGATGAGGTCGAGTTGATCCGCCTCCAACTTCTTGAAAAGTTCCGAGCTAAGTTCGACAGATGGCTCCAAGGCGACCATGGGATACGCATCTCGAATACTCTCGATCAGCGCCGGTAGCCAGGTCAGGGCAGTCAGTTCCGTTACACCAAGCCTGAAACGCCTGACCAGAACCTGTTTGGAGCTGATGCGTTCCAGGAGATAGTCGCGTTGACGGAGCATTTCGGCCGCGTACTCGAAAAGTTCCGTCCCCTTTTCGGTCAGTCGAGCACTGCGTTTCGTTCGGTCAAAAATGGGGGTATCAAAGGCCTCCTCCATCTCCTGTATACGCTTGGAAATTGCCGATTGAGACATGTTCAGCTTCGTCGACGCAGATTCGAAGCTACCTAACTCAACAATCCAATAGATGGCCTCAAGCTGCTTAAATGTAATCACAGAGAACCTTATGAATAAAAGTGAAGAATTTAGCGCTGAAAGTATCTCTAAAAATCACCTTACGCAATAAGACTACAGCCACTTCATGAACAGCTTTTAAAGCACCGCTACGTCCACAAATTTTTGAGAGCTAGGCCGCAATTACCGCGATTTCAACCAGCATGTTTTCGTACCGCAAGTTCGCTTCAACCGTTGCCCGTGCAGGTACGTACCCCTGTGGTACCCATGCCGCCCAAACCGCGTTCATCGCGTCAAAGTCGCGAGCTATCTGCTTCACCCATACCTGAGCCGATACGATCCGGGTATTATCCAAGCCTACGGACTTAAGATAATGGTCGATTTTTTTCAGCACTTGGACCGTTTGACCCGCAATATCGTGGGTGAGATCGTCTGGAGTCTGACCGCCAACAAAAACAAAGCCGTTGGCGCGGACGACGCGCGCATTAATAGAGTTCTGCTCAAAACGTTCGATGGTGGACATCTATAAATACCTAGGAAGCCAAGTGGCCGAAGCGGTTATAGTCGAAAGGCTTGAGATCAACAGGCGGCTGGCGCCCCAGCACAAGAGACGCCACGCATTGCGCGGTGATGGCAGATGTCGTCAGCCCGTTGTGTGCGTGGCCAAAGGCGTAGAACAGACCCGGCTGCCTAGCTACCTGGCCTATCGCCGGCAGACCATCCGGCAGCGAGGGCCGCACCCCCATCCACGGTTGCCCCGCGGTACTGGTGAGGCTGGGGAGGTATTGCTTCGCCAACTGTTGAAGCATGTATGATCGCTGCATGTCCGGCGGTGCATCTGGACGGCAGAATTCGGCAGTACCCGCGAATCGAAGCCCTTTGTCCATCGGCGTAGCGGCAAAATACGCCTCTCCAAACACAACCGGGCGACTCAGGCTCACGCCTGGGTCTGCCAACATCAGATGATATCCACGTTCAGCAACCAGAGCGGATTTGTAGCCAAATCCCTGCAGCAATTTGTCAGCAGCATGCCCCGTAGAGATAACCACCTTGGCGGCAGTCAGTCGCTGGCCCGACAGCACAACCTCAAGCATGCCACTCACGTCCCTTTCCACTCCGAGGTATGTGGACCGCAGGAACCTGGCGCCCCTCTTGATCAAATACCTGAAATAGTGAAGTCCAAGTTCTTTGGGATCACTGCACCGACCTGATCGAGGAAAATAAAGGCCGCCGATGACATTGCTCGCAAGAGCAGGCTCCAAGGCGCGCACCTGTGGGCCATCCAGGACTTCGACCGCAACATCCTGTTTTTCCCAATTGGGCAGCGCCTTAAGCTTTGCCTTGAGTGCATCCTCTGAGCGGTATACATGCAGTCCGCCATTACGCGTAATGAGATGAGCAGCGCTCGTAGCACTGGCGAGTTCGTTGATACTGTCCTGAGACCGGGTGATCAAGCTCGAAAGCGCGTGCACCACCTTCGCATAAGGACCGGGTTTCAGCACATTCACAGCGCGCATTGCCCAAGGGATCATACGACCCAGATAAGCCGGCTTGATCACGAGAGGCCCTTCCTTTGAGAACAGCAGCCGGGGCAATTGAAGAAGGAGATCCGGCGTTGCCGGCGGAAATATATTCGCTTCTGAAAAGTAACCGGCATTCCCCGCAGAACAGCCAGTCATGGGTTCGTTGTGGTCAATTATTGTGACTCGACAACCTTCAAGTTGAAGCCTCAGGGCGATGGACAACCCTACAATACCCGCGCCTACAACCACGACATCTCGTCCACCTGGATCACATGTGACGCTCATTGGATGACTCTCAGTGGTTACGCAAGTCTGAAATGAAAGCCTGCGCACGCGGATGTTCAGGCGCTGAGAAGAACACAGCAGGCTTCGCCTCTTCCAAAATCGCGCCCTTGTCCATGAACCAAATTCGGTCTGCAACCTCACGGGCGAAGTTCATCTCGTGGGTTACGCACACCATCGTCATCCCCTCCCTGGCCAACTCCTTCATCACCGCCAACACCTCTCCTACCATTTCCGGGTCAAGCGCACTGGTAGGCTCATCGAACAACATCACCGGGGGATCCATCGCTAACGCCCTGGCAATGGCGACACGTTGTTGCTGCCCACCAGAAAGTTGTTGCGGGTAAGCCTCAGCCTTATGAGCCAAGCCCACACGCTCCAAAAGCGCCATGGCTTTCGATCTAGCCTCTGCTTTGCTTTGCTGACGTACCGTCAATGGAGCCAGGCAAATATTCTCCACGACCGATAAGTGCGGAAACAGATTGAATTGCTGGAACACAAAGCCGACTTGGGTTCGAAAGGCATTAAGATCCAAGCCCTTGGCATGTATATCCTGTCCATTTAAATAAATGCTGCCCTTTTGGATCTCTTCTAATCGATTAACCGTCCTGATCAGTGTCGACTTACCCGAACCTGAGGGGCCACATACAACCACAACCTCACCCTGCGCAACTGCGGCGGTCACCTCGACAAGGGCCTGGTATTCGCCGTACCACTTATTGACTTTCGAGAACTGGATCATTTAGTTCGCCCCCCTTCGGAGATCTTAAACCTAAGCGTTTTTGCGTAGTCCGCCGTTCGGCCCATTTTGCAAATTGTGTCAGGCAAAAGCACAGGATGTAATAGGTAAGCGCCAGGATTGCAAAAACCTCAAACGGCTTTGTGAGCAACTGAGTATTGATTTGGTTAGCAGAGAATGTGATTTCCTGAACACTGATAACATAGCCAATCGAGGTCTCCTTAATAAGAGAGACAAACTGACTGATCAAACTGGGAACCATGTTATATAGCGCTTGGGGAAGAACAACTTTGAGCATTGTCTTTCTGTAACTCATGCCCAGTGAACGTGCGGCCTCGACTTGCCCCTCAGGAATGGATTGAATACCCGCCCTGACCACTTCAGAAAGGTAGGCCGCCTCGTAAATCACCAATGTACAAATTAACGCAGTGAATCCACTTACACTTTGGCCTACCAACACAGGAACAAGAAAATAGCTCCAGAACACAAGCATAACCAACGGTAACCCGCGGACGACATAAACCAGAATCGTCGCAGGGATATTCAACACCTTGTAGGGTGATATCCGACAGAACGCCAGCACCACACTCAGCGGAAAGGCGATGATGAGTCCGAGGACCGACAGTATCATCGTCAATGCCAAGCCGCCCAACGCCCCTTGAGGATATTGCCCGACCAACAGCTGTTGCCAGTTATTCGCAATAATTTCGAACATGCCTACCTCGTCGGAATGCGGGTGCGATGGGCGACATAACTCCCCAACGCCATCAGCGCCAGCGACACCACCAGGTAGAACAAAGTCGCGATGGAGTACGCTTGAAAAGTGAGAAAGGTTTGATTTTCAATGTCGCGCACTGCATACGTCATTTCAGCGGCCCCTACCGCCATCGCCAGACTGGTGTTCTTGAACAGCAGTACTGTGTGGTTGATAAAAGGTGGAGCGCACATTCTTAAAGCCTGTGGAATCACCACGTAGCGCATGGACTTTAAATAACTCAACCCAAGGGATCGCGATGCCTCATGCTGGCCATGAGGGATGGCTCGCAAGCCACTGCGAATATCTTCGGAATAATAGGCAGCCATGCACAATCCGATGGCAATAGCAGGGTATATGAACTCCGAACCAAAATAATTAAGAGTGTCCTGCATGAATATGGGAAGCACATTCGACACACCAAAGTACCAAAGTAGTATATGAACCAACATTGGCACGTTTTGCTGATAGGACACGTAGGCTGCGACTACACGTTCGCAAAATGAGTTTCCGGACACTCGCAACATTGCAAGACAGGTTCCGAGCATCACCGCCAGGACGAAGCTAAATACCGTCAGCCATGTCGTGAGCAGACATCCTTGAAGTAAAATTTCTCCATAAGGCGCATTGAATAACGATAAGACAGATTTGAGGAAATCAGGCACGGGGCTTCTCCGAGCACGAGGCTTTCGCCCCGGCTACGCGACCTAAACGAGATCAGGGCTTGATCGGCTCGACTTTGAAAGTGCGCTCCATATGGTAGACGCTGTCCTTGCCCAACCACTTGTCAAAAATCGCCTGGGCCTCGCCCGACTCTTCCATCTTATTGAGTGCTGTATTGACAGCTGCTAGCAACTGAGGCTCATCCTTCTTGATTCCAAGCCCCCATTGCTCCTGCCCCAAAGGAGCGTCGATGACTTTCAGTGTAGCTTCTGGTCCCAACTTGATGATGAATCGACGAAGCATGGCCTCGGTCAATCCAAACCCATCCACCTTGCGCTGCGTAAGCGCCATGAAGGCTGAAGGTGCATCGTCATAACTGACAATCTTGGCGCCTGGGATGGTTGCCCTCACGAAATTCTGGGTACTGGATCCCTTGATTGAGCTGATCCGCTTATCGTTCAGGTCCGCCAACGTGTTCAAGCCACTGTCTTGCTGCACTGCAAGCTTTTGCAGAGAAAGAAAATAAGCATCGGAAAATGCAATCTGTGTGGCCCGCGCTGGTGTGTACCCAAGCACCGCGGCCAGTACATCGACGCGTCCCTGGCTAAGCTCCGGGATACGTGCATCGAGGGACAGCTGACGCAGCTCTGGCTTTACGCCCAACTGCTTTGCGACGCCCTTGCAGAAGTCGACGTCGTAACCCACCACCTCACGCGACTCCGGATCCATATAGCCAAACGGATCAAGCGTACTTAAAACTCCACATACAAGAGTCCCGCGAGTCTTGATTTCAGCAAGCTGATCGGCGTGGGCGGCGGCATTGAAGGACGACGCAAGCAGCGCAAGCAACCCAATTGGGCCTAGGGTGAAAAACTTCATGGTGAACCCTCGTATTTATGTGAGCAGATTGAAAACTCTTCGCTCGAGCTTTTTTGTCGGGGGGTGCTCGGTGACTCATTTTTACCGCTTAAAATAAAGTAGACAAAGGGATATTTTATGAACTAAAAACATTCCAAATTCGCATGAGTGATTTTATGGCCACGCTCAAACAGCTCCGCGCCTTGGTAGCAATTGTCGACCTAGGCACGTTCGAAGCCGCTGCCCAGCGGTTAGGTATCGCGCAATCGGCGGTTTCGCGACAGATTCAGGATCTGGAGGAGTGGTTTGGCTTCGCGCTTTTTGACAGGTCGAGCCGGGCGGCAAGAATCACATTCGAGGCAGGCGAGGTCATAGATCAAGCACGCAAAGTGCTCCTGCAATATGACGTGCTGGAAAGCAGTTTGATGAGCAACGAGGTATTGAGCCGACATTTACGCATCGGCATCACCGAACTGAGCGCGCTCACCTGGTTGCCTCGATTCGTCGCGACCATGGCGGAAAAATACCCGAGGGTGCGAGTCGAGCCTGAAGTTGAGCTGAGCGTGCGGCTCAAGGACAACCTGATCAATGGCCAGTTGGATCTAATCGTCGTACCTGACGCATTCAGCCACAACGGAGTGATCAAGTCGCCTCTCGGCGAAGTCGTCAATGGCTGGTATGCGGCACCCTCGCTGGCGCCGCCTGAAGGCGAGGTAGAGTTGACGGAGCTCAGCCATTTCACCCTATTGGCCCAAGGCAACCTGTCCGGTTCAGGCGTATTGATGGAGGAGTGGCTTTCTACCCAGAACCTGAAACCGGTGAGTTTGATCCCCAGCAATAGCTTGGTTGCCTTGGTCGGTCTCACGATCTCTGGCCTGGGCATTAGCTACCTCCCCCACTGCATTGCTTCGGGCTTCGTTGACGCCGGAAGGCTACGCGAAATCCAGACGGTCCCGTCATTACCCACAGTGAATTACGTAGCCCTGGTTCGGGCAGACACCTATAGCCCTTTCTATCGTGCTGTCGTCCAGATCGCCAAAGCCACGTGTCAATTCACAGAGGCTTTCATGGGAGCGACTGCTGGCCCTGGTCAAAAAAGGAATCTGTAATGGCTAACTTAAAGCAAATCGAAACTTTCTACTGGACCACTAAACTGGGCACGCTGAACCGGGCCGCCAGCAAACTCTTCATCACCCAATCCGCCGCGACGAAACGCCTACAGGAACTTGAACGCCAGTCTTCTTCTCCACTTTTCGAGGAGAGTGGGCAGAAAAACAATCTCACGGCTAAAGGTAGGGAAGTGCTTGCTACCTCTGAAGACCTGCTGCAAGCCTTCTGGAAATTGGACGAGCTGCGCAAATCCGCCTCCCGCGTGGCTCGCACAGTTCGAATGGGCATCACAGAGCTGGCCACGCTGACATGGTTCACTTCATTCGTCGAGCGAGTCAAAGCGGTGTACCCCGATGTGGCGGTGCACCCGGAAGTCGATATGTCCGCCACACTTCAGGAAAAGCTCCTCAGTGGCCAGCTTGATATTGTCGTACTCACCGAGGAGTACTTGACCCCGGCGATGGCCTCGCTCTATCTCCAGAATGTGGATTTCGCCTGGCTGACCACTCCGGGAAGCCCGATTTCAGGAAGGGTTGTCACCATCCCGGAACTGGCGAAGGTGCCCATCATCCTGCAAGGGCCTCTCTCGGCGTTGACTATTCGCTGCGAGGCCATATTTGCTGAAGCCGGCGTGGATTTCGATCGGGTTTACGGCAGCAACAGCCTATTTGCATTGAAGGGACTTGTTTGTGCCGGCTTAGGAACGAGCTGCATGCCCAAGGAGCTTTTCCAGTCAGAAATCGATTCAGGAAAATTGGAGGTACTCGTAACTGATCCTCCAGCACCATCGGTCAAATACTACGCAGCATTCATGCGGCAGAATCACGCGGCGCTAGGGTACGCGATCGCTGATTTGGCGAAGAAGTGCTGTTGAGGCCCAATCGCGGCCAGCGCTGTTTCGCTAGAAAAGCGCCAAGGGTTGTCCACGGCGCTAGGCAGCGACACTACGTGCCTAGCGAATGCTGTGAATGGAAAAATTCTGCAATCATCAAACCTCAGCTTTATCCAAAGAAGCGATGTTCCCCCTGTCCCCACAAGCGAGAGCCCTAAGTACCATGGCCGCTTCCTTCGCAAGCATGCGCAGACGAATACATAGAAATAAATCTGTTTGAGGATGCAGGCATAAAGGCATAAGTAGCTGATTCTTACTTTAGGCAAACGGTCATTGGGAGCAACTGCCTGGCGCCCAGATGCGAGCACACTTTAAGCAATTGAGGCTTCAAGTATGTTATTGCGCGATACCTATCAGTAGGGATACTGATTGGTTTGCAGGGCAACCCTGACCATATATTTGGGTGTTGAAAAACAACTAGATAACAACCTGCACAAAATGCATTTAAGGTTCAAAACCCGTTAACCCTGCCAAAGCGAGAACGCGCTCATGATAAAAATTCTAGCCGCTGTACGCAGAAAACCCGGAATGACGCACTCCGAGTTTTTAAGCTACGTAGAGCACACCCACGGAGAAATCGCTAAAGCCAAACCGTTAAACGTCAAACGGTACGTGCAGAACCATGTCATCGACGCGGCTTTCGGGGTTGACGCCGACAGTGCCTACGCACAGTCCTTTCACAAAGACTCCATTACGGAGCTGTTTTTTGAAGACGTGCCAGGTTTGA
>Ga0255334_1000942_pt1 | contig 16503 bp, 17 predicted proteins | sample EtOH5_35cm_T3_12_FD_202080 | JGI IMG/M metagenome (GOLD analysis project Ga0255334, IMG submission 202080) | Sandy soil microbial communities from University of British Columbia, Vancouver, Canada - EtOH5_35cm_T3_129 | ecosystem: Engineered > Artificial ecosystem > Sand microcosm > Unclassified ...
CCGATTTGATATCGGTGTTCCTTTTCTTGAGCACATGCTGGACCAGATCGCCCGTCACGGGCTGATCGACCTGGATATTGTCAGCAAGGGCGACCTGCATATCGACGACCACCACACGGTGGAAGACGTCGGTATCACTCTGGGGCAGGCCTTTGCCAAAGCCATCGGCGACAAGAAAGGCATCCGTCGCTACGGCCACGCCTACGTGCCGCTCGATGAAGCGCTGTCGCGCGTGGTGATCGACTTCTCCGGCCGCCCTGGCCTGCAGATGCACGTTCCCTACACCCGTGCCACCGTTGGCGGCTTCGACGTTGACCTGTTCCAGGAATTCTTCCAGGGCTTCGTCAACCACGCGCTCGTCAGCCTGCACATCGACAACCTGCGCGGCACCAACACTCACCACCAGATCGAAACCGTGTTCAAGGCTTTCGGCCGCGCCCTGCGCATGGCTGTAGAGCTGGATGACCGCATGGCCGGTCAGATGCCGTCGACCAAAGGCGTTCTGTAATGCAGACGGTTGCGGTTATCGATTACGGCATGGGCAACCTGCACTCGGTGGCCAAGGCCCTCGAGCACGTCGGTGCCGGCAAGGTCCTGATCACCAGCGATGCCGATGTGATTCGCGAAGCCGACCGGGTGGTTTTCCCCGGCGTCGGCGCGATTCGCGATTGCATGGCGGAGATCCGTCGCCTGGGCTTCGATTCGCTGGTGCGCGAAGTCAGCCAGGACCGCCCGTTCCTCGGCATCTGCGTCGGCATGCAAGCCTTGCTCGACAGCAGTGAAGAGAACGACGGCGTCGACTGCATCGGTCTGTTCCCGGGTCAGGTGAAGTTCTTCGGCAAGGATTTGCACGAAGATGGCGAACACCTGAAAGTCCCGCACATGGGCTGGAACGAAGTGAAGCAGACGGTCACCCATCCGCTGTGGCACAACATTCCGGACCTGGCGCGTTTCTATTTCGTGCACAGCTACTACATTGCTGCCGGCAACCCGCGGCAAGTGGTGGGTGGCGGTCATTACGGTGTCGATTTCGCTGCGGCGCTGGCCGATGGCTCGCGGTTCGCGGTGCAGTTCCACCCGGAGAAAAGCCATACCCATGGCCTGCAATTGCTGCAGAACTTCGCCGCGTGGGATGGTCGCTGGTAAATGGCTGTCAAGAAAAAGCCGCCGATCCTGACCCTCACTCCTGAACAGGAGAACGAGGCCAATCACAAGATCAAACGCTTCATGGAAGACCGCTTCGAGCTGGACCTGGGTTCGTTCGAAGCGGCTGAAATCCTTGAGCTATTTACCCGCGAAATTGCTCCGCACTATTACAACAGGGCGATTTTCGATGTGCAGACGCACCTCAAAGAGAGGTTCGAAAGCATCGAAAGCGACTTGTGGGCGCTCGAGAAAAACTGATTTTCGAGCGAAGCTGAACAATCGAATTTGAAGGTTTGCCAAATGCTGATTATTCCCGCTATCGATCTTAAAGACGGTGCCTGTGTTCGTCTGCGCCAGGGCCGCATGGAAGATTCCACGGTGTTCTCCGATGACCCGGTGAGCATGGCTGCCAAGTGGGTGGAAGGCGGTTGCCGCCGTCTGCATCTGGTCGACCTGAACGGCGCCTTCGAAGGCCAGCCGGTCAACGGCGAAGTGGTCACCGCCATCGCCAAGCGCTACCCGAACCTGCCGATCCAGATCGGCGGCGGTATCCGCTCCCTGGAAACCATCGAACACTACGTCAAAGCGGGCGTGAGCTACGTGATCATCGGCACCAAAGCCGTGAAAGATCCGGCTTTCGTTGCTGAGGCCTGCCGCGCGTTTCCGGGCAAGGTGATCGTCGGTCTGGATGCCAAAGACGGTTTTGTCGCCACTGACGGCTGGGCTGAAATCAGCACCATTCAGGTGATCGACCTGGCCAAGCAATTCGAAGCCGACGGCGTATCCGCGATCGTTTATACCGACATCGCCAAAGACGGCATGATGCAGGGCTGCAACGTTTCGTACACCGCCGCCCTGGCCGCTGCGACGAAGATTCCGGTGATCGCTTCCGGCGGTATCCACAATCTGGGTGACATCAAGTCGCTGCTCGACGCCAAGGCGCCAGGCATCATCGGCGCCATCACCGGCCGGGCGATTTACGAAGGCACCCTCGATGTCGCTGAAGCGCAAGCTTTCTGCGATTCGTACAAAGGCTGAGGACTGACCATGGCGCTGGCCAAACGCATCATCCCTTGCCTGGACGTGGATAACGGCCGGGTGGTCAAGGGCGTCAAGTTCGAGAATATTCGCGACGCCGGCGACCCGGTGGAAATCGCCCGTCGCTACGACGAGCAAGGTGCCGACGAGATTACCTTTCTCGACATCACCGCCAGCGTCGATGGCCGCGATACCACGCTGCATACCGTCGAACGCATGGCCAGCCAGGTGTTCATCCCGCTGACCGTGGGCGGCGGTGTGCGTACCGTGCAGGACATTCGCAACTTGTTGAATGCCGGCGCGGACAAGGTTTCGATCAACACCGCTGCGGTGTTCAACCCGGAATTCGTCGGCGAAGCGGCTCAGCATTTCGGCTCGCAGTGCATTGTCGTCGCCATCGACGCCAAGAAGGTTTCCGGTCCGGGCGAAATCCCGCGCTGGGAAATCTTCACCCACGGCGGTCGCAAGCCAACCGGTCTCGACGCCGTTGAGTGGGCGAAGAAGATGGAAGGTCTCGGTGCCGGTGAAATCCTGCTGACCAGCATGGACCAGGACGGCATGAAAAACGGCTTCGACCTGGGCGTCACCCGCGCCATCAGCGATGCGCTGGGGATTCCGGTCATCGCTTCCGGCGGTGTCGGCAACCTGCAGCACTTGGCCGACGGCATCCTCGAAGGCCACGCCAGCGCGGTGCTGGCGGCGAGTATTTTCCACTTCGGCGAATACACCGTGCAGGAAGCCAAGGCCTACATGGCTCATCGCGGCATCGTGATGCGTTAAACAGTACAGGCCAGTGGACAGCATGGCGGGCTCAGGGCACTCTTGGGTACGCCATGGATCTCGGTAGCCAGACATGCTTAAACGCCTTCTTCTTGTCCTCGCCAGTGCTTCTCTGTTGTTCATCAACGGAGTTCACGCCGCAGAAAATCCCGGCACCGGTCTGGTGTTGCTGACGGAAAACTTCCCACCGTACAACATGGCGAAGAATGGCAAGAACTTCGCTCAGGACGAGAACATCAACGGCATTGCCGTGGACATTGTCCGTGAGATGTTCAAACGTGCCGACATCCCTTACAGCTTGACGCTGCGTTTCCCTTGGGAGCGAATCTACAAACTCGCGCTGGAAAAACCCGGTTATGGCGTGTTCGTGATGGCGCGTTTGCCGGACCGCGAGAAACTCTTCAAGTGGGTCGGCCCGATTGGTCCGGACGACTGGATCATGCTGGCCAATGCGGACAGCAAGATCACGCTCGAGACGCTGGATCAGGCGCGCAAGTACAAGATCGGCGCCTACAAGGGCGATGCGATTGCCGAGACGCTGGCCAAGCAAGGATTGAAACCGATCGTTGTGCTGCGCGATCAGGATAACGCCAAAAAACTGGTCAACGGCCAGATCGACCTGTGGGCCACGGGTGACCCGGCAGGCCGCTATCTGGCGCGCCAGGACGGCGTGAACGGGCTCAAGACTGTGCTGCGCTTCAACAGCGCCGAGTTGTATCTGGCGTTGAACAAGGACGTGCCGGATGAGGTGGTGGCAAAGCTTCAGGCTGCGCTGGATCAGTTACGCAAGGAAGGCGTGGTCGACGACATCATGGCGCGGTATTTGTAGTGGATGTTGTATTCGGCTCGATTGGAGGAAGGGTGATCACGTCAAAGCGTATCGCGGATAGGTGTGGTTCAGTATCTCGGCGGGCGTAGCTGCAGAGTTTGACAGGTGAGAATGAGTATAAAACTCCGCTGCCGGCTATGGTTTTGTAACGCGGATCATCATGATTGCCGCATTGTGTGGAGTCGGCCGGGCCTAAGTGAAAAAAGTGGGTGGTATATTCTGGATATGAGTTTTCCCATGTGATGTTAATGTGCCGATTGGAGCTCAGAGTAATATTCGGTACAGGAGCCGGCTCTGCCAGATAGACAGCGTGCGTGAAAGTATTTCGTAGTAATCCACTGGAGAGCTTCTGCTCTTGTGACTCCACACCAATAATGCACAAGACGTGCATGCGAGTCTGAGGGCCAATAGCGCTGTTTATGTGAGGACTTGTCGAACTAATAGCGGCACTGTACCGGCTGGGGTCTTGGCAATTTATGGCGTCGCGTGTGGTTTTGTAGCGATAGTAAGGGCTGTTGATACTGAACTTGTAATCCCACGTAGGTAAAATTTCTTTCCCCGCTGAATTCCAATGAGAGTATGCATGTGTTGTGAAAAGACTCGGTAGTTCGACAGTAATATCAACTTCCCGTAATGTGCAGTTTTCTGAGTTGTTTGTGAAGACTCCATTAATAAAACAGTCGGAGATAAAATTTGCCGCGTAGCTATAGCCTTTTTCTGAGGTAATGCTGATGATCTCGTTTGTACGACGATCCAGCATCGGGCTTCCAGAGCTTCCTGGGTGTAAATCAGCGCACTGATTCGTTAAGCCCCCGGGGAATCTTGAGATGCTGTCGGACATGGTTCTGGAAACCTCTTGAGTACATGCGCTCAAGCGCAGCCCCTTCTCCACGAATTTTCCAGGTGCGCCCACATTGAGTACGTCATGCCTGTCCAGGGGCGGGAGGGGTGCAAGTTTGAGTGGGACAATTCCGTTTTCAATTAGCAGTGCAAGAGGTTTATCGACTTCAAGTAAAGCCATGTCCGTGCCGACCATGCTGGTCCAATTGGCTATTCGAACTTTATATGTCTTATGATTGTCGGGCGTGTCATAGAAATAATTGAAAGTTATGCTCGCATCAAATGTCTGGTTTAGCTTGGATGTTCCGATTTCGGCTGTTACGCAGTGACCGCTGGTGATTAAATAAGCAGGTCCAACAGCTTTGTGCTCAAAATTTCTGGTGTCGATAAGGGTCGCCATGCATGCACTGTCTTGGGTGGTCAGGTAGCCGATACCATTCCAGAGCGAATATTGTTGTTCGCTATTTTTCAGTGCTTTCGATATGGAATTATTTCTGAGTCCTTCACCAATATCTCTTGGGGCTGCCTGGGCAGGGCTAAGGAAGCTGCTGAATAAACAGCCGATTAATACGGTGCGCGTGTAGTTCATGGCCATTCCTTGGCGATAAATTTAATTTGGTTAATTTCGGTGCTTAGTGGGTCGGTCGAGTTATATGGATAGTTGAAGCTGTCAGATCGTGTCAAGGCAGTGTCAGCAAGTCGGTGCGTACCGCAGAGGATCGGGAGTCCAGGCTGTTATTGTAGCTGCAGAGTGTTAGAGGAAGCTGCTCGGCAGTAAAAGTCACTGCGTTATTTCCATAAGCATAAGTATAATCTTCACGCTTTATGTCACCGCAGTTTGTTGTGTCTGTCGGGCCGGCGTAGTAGAAGCTATTAAAATACAAAGGTAACGAATGACGCCATGTGACATTGTAATTCCAGTCGGCTCCCAACGTAATTATGGGTTCTGCCATTCTGACGGGTTCTGCCTCTACGAGTTGTGCTGGAGAAATCCAGACGGTTCTCAGTAGCCCTGCTGTCGGAGTCTGCTCTGCTGATTCGACGCCCAGTACGCAGAGAAAATACATGCCTGCTTTGCGACCTGTAGGAGTATTGATCAAAGCACCGGTGGTGCTTATTACGTCGCTGTAGTAGTGAGGGGACAAACAGTCCCTGGCGTCGCGGACAGTTTTAAAGCGGTAGTAAGGCTTGTCCATCGAAAAATCCAGACCCCATGTAGGCAGCGTCGGGTTTTCAGTAGATGGTACGGTGGCGTATCTCAATGGGGCGTAATCGTTCAGTTCTAAATTGAACGTTGGTTCCAGCGTGCAAGAGCTAGATGTGGTGCTGAAAATTCCTTTTACAAAACAACTTGGTAAGTAATCGGCCGTGTGGCTGTAATTGGTTTCAGGAGATAACTCGGTTTTTTCATTTTTCACTTCACAAGCGGTGTTGAAACATAATTCATCTAGCGTCGATACAAATGTAGAAGCAAATAACACGCCGACAATACTTCCTGTTTCACGATCAAGGACAGGGCTCCCGGAATCGCCATGACGAATACCCTTGCACCTGTTTTTCAGGGTGTTCGGAAAGACCCACCATTTCAACACAAGCGTTGCTTCTGTTGATTCCTGATAGCAAGCAGCTAGGCGCAGACCGGATTCTGGAAGATTATCTGGTGCGCCGACAATAAGTATATCGCTAGCTATCCTGGAGGTTCTGTATGCCAGCTTCAGTGGTGTCACCCCATCTTCAAGTAGCGTAGACAGAGGGGTGTCCAGCTCCAAAATAGCAATGTCAGTGGTGGACATGCTAGCCCAGTTTGCTTTATGAATTTTGTAGCTCTTGTATTTATCCGAGGTATCGATGAAGAAGTTAAATGTCACGCTTGCCTCAAAAGGTATATCGGTGACAGGGTGATCCAGACCTTGGGCTACACAGTGTCCTGCTGTGAGCAGATAAGCCGGGCCCCGTGCATTGTTGTCTTCGTCTCGGGTATCTAACAGGCTGGCCACACACTGTGGTTTGCTGTCTTTGAAAATTTTGCCAATGCCATTCCAATGATTGTATTTAGCATCATTGTTTTTCAAAAGTATCGAATTTGATTGGTTGGTCAGTCCCTCGCCGAGATCACCTGCGTGCGAGGCTTGGGATAGCAAAAGTATCAAAAAAGTGCAGTATTTAATTATCGTAAGTTTATTTCTCATGACTGTTCCTTGGGAATTCAGATAAGCACTATCGTGGCATTAGGCTGAGTACCAAGAGACATATATAGTTATCGTGAGATCAGAAGTTCCGATCAATCAGCGGGCAGGAGGGATGCGGTAAAGCCCGTCCTTGCCGTGTGCAGCTGTTGCGCGATTGCCGCGCACGCTGATCATCTGCCTGATATCAATCCACTCGATTCCCTGCGCCCTGAGCCTGGGCAGTTCACGCTCCAGAACTGCCAGAGTCTGCGGATACGGGTGCCCGATCAGCACCGCAGAACCCTGCTTGTGCGCCAGGCTGATTGCCGTCTGCAGCTGAGTAAATATCGCGGCTTCAGTGGGCTCGTCATCCAGGAACACATCCCGCGAAACGCTCGCCAGACCAATCTTCTGTGCTTCGGCGGCCGCCACGGTTTGCGCACTGGTGCGGCTGTCGACGAAGAACTTGTGTCGACGCTGCAAGTCCGCCATCAACCAAGCCATGGCAGCCGGCTGAACGGTCATGCGGCTGCCCATGTGGTTGTTGATGCCTGCGGTGTAGGGCACGACCTCGAACGCTGCGTTCAGGCGTTTCTCAAGTTCGTCGATGGGCAAATCAGGGTGCCAGGCGAACGGGCCAGTGGCCGGGTCCATGGGCATGTGCAGGATGACAATCTTGCCAGCGCGATGGGCCTCGCGGGCGAATTCGGTGGCGTGGGGCGTGTCCGGCATGATCGCCGCGGTGACCGGGCCGGGCAGGGCCAGCACGCGGCGATCCCGGGGCAGGTTTTGCCCCAGGTCATCGATGATCAGGCTTAGATAAGCTTTTTGAGGTGTGGCCGCTGTTGTGGCAGGCGCCGCGTGAGCGACACCCGCCAGACAACACAGCAGACCGAGTAATAACCGCAGGCGCATCTCAGCGGCCGGAGGTGATGCTCAACCCTTTGAGCAGGCTCAGGGCCTGGGCCAATTGGTAGTCGTCATCCTGCGGCATTGCCTTGGCTTTGCCGCTGGAGCTGGTCGGTTTGTCGGCGCCGCCGTTGCCATTGCCCAAGTGACCTTGCAGATCGGCTTCCTTGAAGTACTCGCCGTCCTGCTCGTTGGTGATCTTGGCCTTGCGCACTTCGATGTCCGGGACGATGCCCTGAGCCTGGATCGAGCGGCCGTTCGGCGTGTAATACAGCGCCGTGGTGATCTTCAGGGCGCGTTCGTTGTTCAGCGGCAGCACGGTTTGTACCGAGCCTTTGCCGAAACTGGTGGTGCCCATGACCACCGCGCGTTTCTGATCCTGCAAGGCACCGGCGACAATTTCCGAGGCCGAGGCGCTGCCGCCATTGATCAGCGCGACCATTGGCACGGCTTCGCTTTCGTCCTTGCCGGTGGCGGAGAAGCGCAGTTCGGAGTTGGCGATACGGCCCTTGGTGTAAACGATCAGGCCCTTGGTGATGAAGTGGTCGACCACTTCCACCGCCGCTTGCAGCACGCCGCCGGGGTTGTTACGCAGATCGAGGATGATGCCTTTGAGCTTCTTGCCGTTGTCCTTGCGCAGCTTGGCCAGGGCCTTGGAGACTTCGTCGCCGGTCTTGACCTGGAACTGGGTGATGCGGATGTAGCCGTAGCCGGATTCCAGCAGCTGACTCTTCACGCTCTTCACTTGAATGATGGCGCGGGCCAGGGTTACGTCGAATGGCGCACCGCCGTCGCGCACCAGGGTCAGGGTGATTTTCTGGCCGATCTTGCCGCGCATCTTGTCCACAGCTTCGGTCATGCTCTGGCCGCGGGTCGGCTGGCCGTTGATCTTGACGATGAAGTCGCCGGCCTGAATGCCAGCCTTGGAGGCCGGGGTGTCATCGATCGGCGAAACCACTTTGATAAAACCGTCTTCGGCACCGACTTCGATGCCCAGGCCGCCGAATTCGCCGCTGGTGCTTTCCTGCAATTCAGCGAAGTCTTCCGGGCCCAGGTAGGCGGAGTGTGGGTCGAGGTTGCTGAGCATGCCTTTGATGGCGTTTTCCAGCAGGGTCTTGTCGTCCACCGGCTCGACATAGGCTGCCTTGATCCGATCCATGACCTCGGCAAAAGTGCGCAACTCTTCCAGAGGCAACGGCGCCTTGGTGGTCGCAGCAGTGCCCGCAGGCGCGACCGCCGGAGCAGGTTGAGCGGCAAACGCCAGAGGCGCGCCGATCACCAGGGCGATCGTCAGGGCCAGCGAGGTAAGGCGGGACAAATGCAGCATGTCGAACGAACTCCTAATGTAGGTGACTCAACGCCTATCCTTGCGCGCGGCACCATTGCGCTGGATCACTCGGGTGACCCTGCTGACGAATAGCGAAATACAGCGCTGGCGTGTCCTGCCCGCCACTGCTACCCACAGTGGAGATGGACTCACCGGCTTTTACCACGTCACCCGCAGACTTGAGCAGCGTCTGGTTATGACCATAAAGACTCAAAAAACCGTTGCCGTGGTCGAGAATCACCAGCAGCCCGGCGCCTCGCAACCAGTCGGCGAACACCACGCGACCGCCATGCACGGCATGCACCTGGCTGCCGGCGGAGGCGCTGATCATCACGCCGTCCCACTTGGTGCGGGCGTCGTCGCCACGGGTTTCGCCAAAGCGTGCCAGCAGTCGACCATCGACTGGCCAGGGAAGTTTTCCCCGGCTTGAAGCAAAGGGGCCGCCGAAGGTCTCACCTGAACTTGATACCAGGGCGCCGGGTGTCGATTTAACGGGTTTGCGTGGGGCATCAGTGGCCTCAGCATCTGCTGCAGCCTGGGCCTCACGTAAACGCTTTTTTTCGGCTTCCTGCTGGGCGATCAGCGCTTTTTGCCGCGCTTCTTCTGCCTCTCGGGCCTGACGGGCCAAGGTTTCTTCAATGGTTTTAAGGACTTTAGACAGGTCTGCCTGATCCTGCTCGCGGGCCGCCAGCTTCTGATCCCGGGCCTTCACGTCGTCGCTGAGTTTGGCCAGGACTTGCTGGCGCTCCTTGCGGACTTTGTCGAGTTCTTCACGCTGGCTGTCGAGGCTGCTTTTCTGCACCAGCAATTGCGCCTGTTGCATGGCGATGTCTTTTTCGACATTGGCCAGTTGGCGCAGGGTTTCGTTGAAATTCTTCAGCTGCTCCAGGCGGGCCTGGCTCAGGTAGTCGTAATAGGTGAGGGTGCGGGCGAATTTTTCCGGGTTCTGCTGGTTGAGCAACAGCTTCAAGTACTCCTGACGACCGTTCTGATAGGCCGCGCGGGCCTGAATGGCGATCAGTCGCTGCTGTTCAATGCGCGCGCTCTGGAGTTTTTTTTTCTCGGCATCGAGTCGCTGCAGCTCGGATTCGCTTTTCTTCAGCTCTTTTTGCAGGGCTTCGACTTGCTTCTCGAGCTTGCCCATCTCGGTCTCGGTGCCTTTGAGGTCTTTCTGCACACCGGACTTTTCTTCCTGGAGCTTGCCCAGCAGCTTTTTCAGCTCGGCAATGTCCTGACGCGTGGCGTCCAACTGTTGTTGGGTTTGCGCGCGCTCGTCAGCAAAGGCCGGTTGGAGCAGGCATGTCAGAGCAAGGGCTATCAGGACGCGAAGCATAGAGGCGGGCGACACCAGGGAAAGGGACGGGCCTAGTATGCCCGCCAAGCGCTGCAAAAAAAACGCCCAATTGGGGTTGTGTGATAACCGGACAGAAAAACACCGAAAACCAATGTGGGAGCGGCGGTGCGACGATTCGACTTGTTCGCGAATGCGGTGTGTCAGGCAACGTTGATGTCGACTGATACACCGCATTCGCGAGCAAGCCCGCTCCCACAGGGTTTTGGTGGTGTTTGAAGGGGCGGGTTACACCAGAATCGACGTGCCAGTCATTTCCGCCGGTTTTTCCAGACCCATCAACATCAGCATGGTCGGTGCCACGTCCGCCAGCACGCCGCCGTCGCGAACCTTGAAGTCACGCTTGCCGACATAGATGAACGGCACCGGTTCGGTGGTGTGGGCGGTATGCGCCTGGCCGGTGGTTTCATCGGACATCTGCTCGACGTTGCCGTGGTCGGCAGTAATCAGGGCTTCACCACCGACTTTTTCCAGGGCATTAACGATGCGGCCGACGCACAGGTCGAGGCATTCAACGGCTTTTACCGCTGCGTCGAACACGCCGCTGTGGCCGACCATGTCGCCGTTGGCGTAGTTGACCACGATCACGTCGTAACGCTGGTTTTCGATGGCGTCGACGATGCGGTCGGTGACTTCCGGGGCGCTCATCTCGGGCTGCAAGTCATAAGTGGCGACTTTTGGCGACGGGATCAGGATGCGTTCTTCACCCGGGAACGGTTCTTCACGGCCGCCGGAGAAGAAGAAGGTTACGTGGGCATACTTCTCGGTTTCGGCAATGCGCAGCTGGGTCTTGCCGTTTTTCGCCAGGTAGTCGCCCAGCACGTTGTCCAGGCTGCCCGCGGCGAAGGCCGATGGGGCGGGAATGCTGGCGGCGTACTGGGTCAGCATGACAAAGCCAGCCAGTTTTGGCTGGCGGGCACGTTCGAACTCCTTGAAATCGTCTTCGACGAACACGCGGGTCAGTTCGCGGGCGCGGTCAGCGCGGAAGTTCATGAACACCACGGCGTCGCCGTCTTCGACTTTCACCGGCTCGCCGATGCTGGTGGCTTTGACGAATTCGTCACTCTCGCCGCGTTCGTACGCGGCTTGCAGGCCTTCCTGAGCAGTGGCGGCGTTGAATTCGCCGTTGCCATCGACAATCAGGTTGTAAGCCTGGGACACGCGGTCCCAACGGTTGTCGCGGTCCATGGCGAAGTAACGGCCAATAATGCTGGCGATCCGGCCTTTGCCGAGGGCCTGGAAGGCTGCATCCAGCAGTTCGATGGACGACTGAGCGCTTTTCGGCGGCGTGTCGCGACCATCAAGGAAAGCGTGCAGATAAATTTTTTCAGCGCCGCGCTTGAAAGCCAGTTCGGCCATGGCAACCAGGTGATCCTGGTGGCTGTGAACGCCGCCATCGGACAACAGGCCCATGAAATGCACGGCTTTGCCGGCAGCGACGGCTTTATCGACAGCGGCGCAGATGGTCGGGTTCTCGAAGAACTCGCCGTCGCGGATCGATTTGGTGACGCGCGTGAAGTCCTGATACACCACGCGGCCGGCGCCGAGGTTCATGTGGCCGACTTCGGAGTTGCCCATCTGGCCATCCGGCAGGCCGACGTCCATGCCGCTGCCCGAGATCAGGCCGTTCGGCACGGTGGCCCACAGGCGGTCCAGTACGGGCTTCTTCGCCGCAAAGATGGCGTTGGATTCAGGGCTCTCACTGTGACCGAAGCCGTCGAGAATAATCAGGACCAAAGGTTTAGGCGTGGTAGTCATGGATTCCACTCGTGGCTGAGTTAAAAGAGGGCGATGGAAAAGGGAGTGGCAGTTTAAAGCGAAGTTCCGGCCGCGTCACCGCCGGACGGGGTTTGGCCCACCATAGTGGCTGTGTATACTGGCCGACATTTTAACGCCCTGGAACTTCCTTCGATGGTTGAACATCTGATCCAATTCGCCACCAACCACTACATTCTCGTGGGTATCTTCGTCGTACTGGCGGCCTTGCTTTTGGCCTATCAGATGCAAGGCGGCGGCCGCAGCCTGAGCACCGGTGAACTGACCGGGCTGGTCAACAAGGACGCGGGCATTGTGATCGACATTCGTTCGACCAAGGACTTCGCCGCCGGTCACATTGTTGGCGCGGTGAATATTCCTCACGACAAACTGACCGCTCGCGTTGGCGAACTGGAAAAGCACAAGGCCAAGACCATCATCCTGGTCGACGCCATGGGCCAGACTGCTGGCACGCATGCCCGCGAACTGATGAAGTCCGGCTTCACCGCCGCCAAGCTTTCCGGCGGTATTTCCAGCTGGAAAGGCGACAACCTGCCGCTGGTGAAGTGATATGAGCAACGTCGTCGTCTATTCCAGCGATTACTGCCCTTACTGTTCGCGAGCCAAGTACCTGCTCGAGAACAAAGGCGTGGCCTTCGAAGAGATCAAGGTCGATGGCAAGCCGCAGGTGCGTGCCGCCATGGCTCAGAAGGCCGGACGTACGTCCGTGCCGCAGATCTGGATCGGCAGCACCCATGTGGGTGGTTGTGATGATTTGTTCGCCCTTGAGCGCGCCGGCAAGCTCGACGCCATGCTCAAGGCCTGAATGCCTTCCCTATAAGACCCCAAGATCAGAAAGGATCTGAGATGACTGACCAACAGAACACTGCAGCTAGCGAAGAAGAAACCGCACCGCAATTCTCCTTGCAGCGCATCTACGTACGTGACTTGTCCTTCGAAGCACCGAAAAGCCCGGCAATCTTCCGCCAGCAGTGGGAACCGAGCGTCGGTCTGGATCTGAACACCCGTCAAAAGGCTCTGGAAGGTGACTTCCACGAAGTCGTACTGACGTTGTCCGTTACCGTGAAAAACGGTGAAGAAGTGGCGTTCATTGCAGAAGTGCAACAGGCCGGGATTTTCCTGATCAAGAACCTCGACGACGCTTCGATGAGCCACACCCTCGGTGCGTTCTGCCCGAACATCCTGTTCCCGTATGCTCGCGAGACCCTGGACAGCCTGGTCACCCGCGGTTCGTTCCCGGCGCTGATGCTGGCCCCGGTGAATTTCGACGCGCTGTACGCACAAGAGCTGCAACGCATGCAGGCGGCTGGCGAGACTCCAACCGTTCAGTAAGCGGTCCTGAGTCAAAGCAAGTCCAATGTGGGAGCGGGCTTGCTCGCGAAAGCGGTGTAACAGACAACGATGATGTTGAATGTTATGACCTCTTCGCGAGCAAGCCCGCTCCCACATTTGTTATGTGGTGTTATTTAAAACCGAGCTGGCGCCAGCCTTCGTATACGGCGACCGCCACGGTGTTCGACAGGTTCAGGCTGCGGCAGCCTTCACGCATCGGCAGGCGCAGGCGCTGTTCGCCGGGCAGGGCATCGAGTACTTCTGCCGGCAAGCCACGGCTTTCCGGGCCGAACAGGAACGCATCGCCCTCCGCGAAGCTGGCATCGTGGAACGGCCGCGAGCCCTTGGTGGTAAAGGCGAACAGCCGAGGATGACCGAGGCTCTCCAGACAGCTGGCGAGGTCTGCGTGGCGCTGCAGGGTGGCATACTCGTGGTAATCGAGGCCGGCCCGGCGCAGACGCTTGTCGTCCATCTCGAAGCCCAGCGGTTCGATCAAATGCAGGTGGCAGCCACTGTTGGCGCACAGCCTGATAACGTTGCCGGTATTCGGCGGAATTTCTGGTTGGAAAAGGATGACGTGAAACATGCACGGCTCCGAAGGTAAAGATGAGCGGCATTCTACGCCTGAAGCTGACCCGCGTTCGAAGCTATTCCCGCGAGTGATGGCTTCGCTGGCGATTGTCGGGGTGATGGTGGGACTGATGATCGGTCGCCTGACCACTCCCGACCCCAGCGAATTGCAGCAGGTTGAGGTCACGAACGATGGGCTGGTGGTGTGGTTCAACAACGAACCCAAGGCTCACGGCGAGTTCGTCGACGGTAGCCTCGCGTTGCTGTTCGAAGCTGAAGGAAAGGCACAGAAAGGTCAGCTCAAAATCAACGACAAGAGCGTGAACTGGCGCGTGCGTTTGAGTGATGGGGGGTTGTTGCTGACGGTGGTGGCGGCCCGGCCACTGCAGGGCGAGTGGGCCGGTAGCGAGGTCGATGACCGCTGGCGGCTGGAGATCCATCTCCGAGAGCAATAAAAGAGGGAATCCCCGGCCTGCCTGTACCAAGGTCCCCAAAACGGCAGGGCTCGCGCATTGCGACGTGAGCCCGGTGTAAAGAAGGAACCCCTGACCTGCCTGTATCAAGGGCCCCAAAACTGCTTGGGCTCGTCGCTTGTGCGGTGTGAGCCCGGTGTAAAGAGGGGAATCCCCGGCCTGCCTGTACCAAGGTCCCCGAAACTGGGTAGTGAACTGAATCACTGAATGGACTATTGCAGGGGGCGTGCCAGGTTTTAACAAGTTGAAACAGAATGTCGCGCTGAAACGTCGAAAGCCCCGTATTTCGGGGCTTTTGTGTTTTTTCGATAGGTGTTTTCTTGCAGATGAAGGCGGGGTTTTGGGTCGATTGTCGTGCGCGATTGCGGTTCACGGTGCATTGCGGCGGTGCACGGAAGGGTGGTGATGATCGTTCCCATGCTCTGCGTGGGAATGCAGCCCGGGACGCTCTGCGTCCCTGCCGAAGCGGACGCAGAGCGTCCATTGAGGCATTCCCACGCAGAGCATGGGAACGATCAGGTGGGGCGATTAACCCTCATCCCCCTCATCATCATCCCCACCATCAACCTTCATCCCCAACTCCTTGATCTTGCGCGTCAGGGTATTACGCCCCCAGCCCAGCAAAACGGCGGCATCGCGGCGGCGGCCGGCGGTGTGTTTGAGGGCGGTTTCGATCATGATCCGCTCGAACGCCGGCACGGCGCTGTCGAGCAGGCTCGACTGGCCACGAGCCAACGCCTGATCGGCCCACTGGCGCAGCGCTTGCTCCCAGTTGGTCACCGGCGCCGAATCCTGCGGCAGGTTCAGCAGCTCCGGCGGCAGGTCGCTGATGTGCACTTCGCGACCCGAAGCCATCACCGTGATCCAGCGACAGGTATTCTCCAGCTGACGCACGTTGCCGCCCCACGGCAGGTTCTTCAGGTATTCCTCGGTTTCGCTTTTCAGCAGCTTCGGCTCCACCGCCAGTTCTTGCGCGGCACGGCTGAGGAAGTGCTTGGCGAGGGTCGGGATGTCTTCGCGACGGTCCGACAACCGTGGAATGTGGATGCGAATCACGTTGAGGCGGTGGAACAAGTCCTCACGGAATTTCCCGGCATGCACCAGGGTTTCCAGATTCTGGTGAGTCGCGGCGATGATTCGCACATCGACCTTCACCGGTACATGGCCACCGACGCGGTAGAACTCGCCGTCCGCCAACACCCGCAGCAAACGAGTCTGGGTGTCTGCCGGCATGTCGCCGATTTCATCGAGGAACAGCGTGCCGCCGTCAGCCTGTTCAAAACGCCCGCGACGCAGGTTGGCCGCGCCGGTGAACGCGCCTTTCTCATGGCCGAACAGCTCGGATTCCATCAGGTCTTTGGGGATCGCCGCCATGTTCAGCGCAATGAACGGCGAAGCCGCACGCGGACTGTGACGGTGCAGCGCGTGTGCCACCAACTCTTTACCGGTACCGGATTCGCCGTTGATCAGCACAGTGATGTTGGAGTGGCTCAAGCGCCCGATGGCGCGAAACACTTCCTGCATCGCCGGCGCTTCACCGATGATTTCCGGGGTGCGGGTCAAGGCGACCGGGACTTCCAGGCCTTGCTGTTCCTGGGCGTGCTGGTTCGCGCGTTTGACCAGCGACACCGCTTCGTCAACGTCGAACGGTTTCGGCAGGTATTCAAACGCGCCGCCCTGATAGGACGCGACAGCGCTGTCCAGATCGGAGTGAGCGGTCATGATGATGACCGGCAGCCGTGGGTGTTGTTCGCGAATCCGCGCCAGAAGGTCCAGACCGCTGGCACCCGGCATGCGAATGTCGGAGATGATCACGTCTGGCTGCTGGCGCGCCAGGCGGCTCATCACGCCATCGGCGCTGTCGAAGCTTTGCGTGGTCATGCCTTCTTGCTGCAAGGCTTTTTCCAGGACCCAACGGATAGAACGGTCGTCATCGACGATCCACACGGTTTCACTACGGCTCA